>Ga0308164_10001133_pt1 | contig 33587 bp, 29 predicted proteins | sample PhyTR2_FD_201031 | JGI IMG/M metagenome (GOLD analysis project Ga0308164, IMG submission 201031) | Phyllosphere microbial communities from UC Gill Tract Community Farm, Albany, California, United States - DLSLT.R2 | ecosystem: Host-associated > Plants > Phyllosphere > Unclassified | place: USA... | reverse complement strand
TTACTAAAAAGTTTGAAATCCATTTCCTCACCATCTCAAAATCTCCCTTCACGCCCTAGAATTTCAATAACCATCTGCAAGCCGTGAGATCAACAAATTCTTAAGAGAAGGAAAACTTCGTAAGCTTGCTCCAAGAGTCTATTCTCCTTATCTTGAAGAAGAACCTGAAGAAATTATCAGAAGAAATATATTCAAGATCATTGGAGCATTACATCCAGGAACTATTTTGAGCCATAGATCAGCTTTAGAGTTCCGCCCAACGTCATCAGGGGATCTTTTTTTAACCGGAAGCTATAGCAGGAACATCGAACTCCCGGGTGTTAAGATTAAAATCACGAAGGGGCCAGGTGCGTTAAAAGGCGATTATCCATTTAGTGGAGATCTCGTTGTATCGAAACAAGAAGGGCTTTACTTGAAAACTTACAACCCAGTAAAAAAGTAGGGAGGTCATCTAAATCGTTAACTCTGCCCGAGATTGAAGAGCGGTTAGATCAGATTGTAAGAGTTAATGGTGAAGATGCATTAAACGCAGTTAGGAATCGGCTCTTGAGATAGCGGAAGAGGATGGTGCATATACGAAGATGCCTCCTGCAAATGCTGTTAGTTGATAAATTAATTATTTAAGGTCAAAAAGTAAGCTAACCTTAAAATCTATAGCATTTTAAGGTTAGCTTACTTTTTTCAATATGATTTGAGGTAGTTTTTATATTTGTATATGGCCTATGTAATAAATCCTTAAAGAACTAAACCATGGAATAATCTTCCTGAGTTGCCGATCGACAAGATATTGGGTTATGAAAACGCAATATTCTTTCACTATCTGGGGTTAGTATATTTAAATTCTATTGTACCGATTGGCAGTAAAATTTATTTCCTCATATATTGTTTGATTAACAATAATATCTAACATTTGCATTAACAGTAAATGCAACGTTATCCTCTAAAGTAACGCGCCACAGTGTTTCTTTTTTGTACGTCTATATATAAATCTTATACCATGATCATTAACAAATGTCACCATATCTTATCATAAATGACGATACAAATAATAAGTGATCTGCATCAGGAGTTTGGAATTTCTGACATTAATTTTGAAAATGCTGATTTGATAATTTTTGCCGGTGATACCAACCTTGGAACGAAAGGGATTGAGTGGATTAAGAAACGTATTCCAAATAAACCTGTAATCTACATCTTAGGCAACCACGAATATTATAAAGGCTCCTATCCAAAGACCCTCCATAAAATTATAGAGGCGACAAAAGCCTCAAATATAACTGTTCTTGAAAATAACAGAATTGAAATCGATGGAATAAGGTTTCATGGCGCAACGTTATGGACTGACTTCGCCTTGTTTGGACATTCTGTTGAATATGGGATCATTTGTCAGGCCACTATGAACGACTATCGACAAATACGTCGAGACCCTTCCTATTCTAAACTAAGAAGTATTGACACCTTCAAGATCCATCAGATTTCAAAAGAGTGGCTGGAGGAAAGCTTGAAAGAATCAGCTGATTATACAAATGTGGTTATTACACATCATGCACCAAGCATACAATCCGTGCCTGAGATATATAAGAAAGATCCGGTAACATCGGCTTATGCCTCTAATCTCGAGCGACTGATCATAAATTATAAACCGTCATATTGGATACACGGCCATATCCATACGCCAACAAGGTACAAAATTGATCAGACCGAGATTATATGTAATCCGCATGGCTATATCAATGAAAAATACAATGGGTATAACCGGGAGCTAATAATCACGGTTTAAGATCGCCCTTTTTTAAGGCAAAGTTGTTGCATAACACCTGATAACATGGATTATGTAAATGCGCATCATATTTGGATCACCACTTGTAAAAATGACATATACGATTGCTCCAGATGGCGACTGTCGTATTCAAGATCACGTTAATCAATAGTGGAAAGTTGCAATAAAGCTGTCATCGCGTCTTCAGCGTCTTTGTAGTTAACAAATATGTGGTCATGGTAGTATCCCGCAACCACATTACAACTGATATTCTTTTCAGTCAATGCCGCAGAGAAAGCAGCGGTCAATCCTACTGCGGTAAGGGATGAGTGTATCGACAACGTGATCCATGAGAATAATATTTCAGCTTTTAAATTATGCTTTAAAGCCAGCTCAACAGACATTATGAGGGTCATACCCTCTTTTTCTCTGAAAACCATTAGAATATCTTCAATTGGAATTTGGAAAGAATAACCAGGGTTGAAAGTAGCAAAGATATACTGGCCTTCATTCAGTTCCGGTTTCATGGATTTTATTAAAATATCAAGGTTAGTTTCTCCCGGCATGGTATTTATTTTAGTGAATGATACTGTAAAAATCAGCTATCAAAATGATAATCAACTTTACAAATGTTAAAAAAGAAAGGGTTTTAAATAATATTGGTCGATTATATCCCAATCATCGGTTTATACGTCTGCAAATTAAGTTTTACCGGGATAGGGTTTGGACTTCGGAGGAAGTAATCAACTTCCAATGTCCTTCGGATATAACTTCTACCGTATCGCCAGTAACTTTAATCGCGGTCTGATCGTCGATTGCATATGAATGCATTGGAATTGTTGCGGCCAGCTTTTCCAGATTCTCCATCGTGTTTTCTGGAAACCACTCATGATCCATATGGGGGTGTATAGCAAATTCTACCATTTTCAGCGAATTATCGGATTTCGCTGGCAGTGTATGGGCATCGTAGCTTGTTCCAAAAGGAGTCATTACCATACTACCCGCACTCAATCCTACATAAACTGTCTTGTCTAGTATAAACGGCAATAGGTCTGCCAGGCCAGACTTCTGCATCCAATGGCACAAATACTGGCAGTCGCCACCTCCAACTAACAAGGCATCTGTATTTTGCAGCATGGGCACCCAATGTTCCCTTCTTAGACTAGGCAGAGCGGTAAGCTCCAGAATGCCCAACGACTTCCATCCCAATTCGCAAAATGGGTCGCCAAGCGATCCGCAGATTACCTTTCTTAAAATTTCACCACCCCCAGCTATAGCATGTATTGCTGTGGGGACAAAGAGGGCACTGGCCTCCTCAATTGGTTTACCCAAGAGGTCTACCAGCGCGTTGCGTATGCTCGCATTGCTGATGCCAGCCGAAGTGAGGAGAAGTTTCATAATTCATTGCTTATAATGGTAGATACTTATTTACCGTTTTTCCACTTTTGTAAGCGGTTGAACTTTCTAATTTCAGAATCTTTCTTTCCTTAAAAATCGATAGGCCGTCCCCAATTGCAACCGGGTTCCTGAAAATATAATATTCATCAATCAGGTTCAGACTGACCAACGAACTTACAAAGGTTGCGCCGCCATAAACCATTATATCTTTACCAGATTCATTCTTCAGCGCCTGAACTGCAGTAGCCAGATCCCCGTTAAATACTTCTAAATTTCTGCCAGTAATAGCATTTAATGTATGGCTGAAGACGATCTTGCGCATATTTACCATTCGTTGTGCCAGGGGTTGTTCCTGACTGTCAGGTATATTGTCGACCACATTTTCCCAGTAGTCAATAAAGCCCCGCGTCATCTTGCGTCCCAGCAGGATGGTATCACAGCTGTCTGCTAATTCAATAACTTTCTGGAATATGGGTTCATCACGCTCGCCAGATATCCACATCCAGTCTAGCTCGCCATTCGGTCCCGCTACAAATCCATCAATAGTCATCTGTACCTGCAGTTTTAATTTTCGCATAGGAAAGAATTTTATAGGTGAAAAGGGTCTTTAACTACAAATATCTATATACTTATTGTTAGATAACAGGTGTAATTGTGACAATATGTAGGGCGGTTTGCGTAAAACAATGTCGAAGTTTTATGACACTACTATAGGAACGCGTTTTTTAAGGTAAAATTATCCAATAATGAAAGTGTAATAGGCAACGGCTAATAATTAGCAATGAAATCGGGCTTTCGAGTTCGGGAATTCAGAAGAAAACAAAAATAACGAATGAATAATTACTTGTGGTAGCTTCGCCAAGATGCAAATATCTACAAATGGAAAAGCGTTTTAATTCCAGTTACACCAATTTGAAGGCCTACACAAAATATTAAGAAAGCAGATATCCTGTTCACTATGTTTTCACCGTTTGATCCCAGATAATTGATCATGTTTTTGGTGTTGAGATAAAAGAAATAGATCATCACACAGATTACCACAACCGATAAAAGGATTGCGCCAGTATTTACAAAGTAAGCCTGGCTCCCAAAAGCCGCACCGTGCGCACTCAAAGTAAATAAAACAGAGATGGTACCCGCACCTGTAGTAGCCGGGAAGGTAATGGGATAAAATAGTTTATTGACTATATGTTTATATGCAGACACGTTCAGATCTTCTCCAAGATCATCATATGTCGTCGTTTTTTGATCGGAAGATAAAAATTCCCAGCCCATTTTACAGATCATGATCCCGCCCGCAAGTTGTACAACCGGTATAGAAATACCAAACAGCCTTAGTATCCACTGTCCGGCAAACAGCGAAACCGTGCAGACAAGAAAAGCATATAAAGTAATGGATGTAACTGCGGCCCTTTTCTCGCTGCGGGTTAAATGCTCAAAAAAAGGACTGACCATAAATGCAGAGCCGATTGGGTTTACCACTGGAAATAAAGCAATGATACCTATGAAGGTCAGATGAATAAATGATTCATAAAATTCAGGCATAAGCTTTACCGGGTTGTTTCTGCTAAGATAGTAATTTGCATAAGATTGTTGTCATGGACGAGGCCGGCAACTATAAGTCATCCAGATTTTCAAGGCAGTAATTTGCACGTAATAGAGTGGCTTCACGAATATCTGGTGCCATTTTGTCCCAAAGGCGGTAAACCATAAATAGCCTAATGTTATTACCCAGTTTTTTCCTGTGGCGATCATGAAAATCCCAGTACAGGCTGTTGAAAGGACAGGAGTCTTCGCCGGTTTTTTTCGTGCGGTCGTAGTGGCATTTGTCGCAATAATTGCTCTGCTTATGGATATAATTTGCACTAGCCGTATAGGGCTTCGAGCCGATAATCCCTCCATCTGCATATTGGCTCATCCCTCTGGTATTGGTGATTTCTACCCATTGGATAGCGTCAATATAAATTCCCAGGTACCAGAAGTCAACCTCATTCGGATTGATACCAGCCAGCAAAGCAAAATTCCCTGTAATCATCAGTCGCTGGATATGATGTGCATAGGCATGGTTTAGCGACTGACCAATACTATGCTTCAAACAGTTCATCTTCGTTTTTCCGCTCCAGTACCACCCTGGTAATTTTCTTTGGTGATCAAAGTAATTTAGCGTTTCAAATTCGGGCATCTTAAGCCAGTAAATCCCACGCATATATTCGCGCCAGCCTAAAATCTGTCGGACAAAACCTTCCAACTGGTTAATGGAGATGGTCTTTTTGTTCTGCTCCCATGTCGCGATGGCAGCGCTTACCACTTCTTTTGGAGAGAGCATTTTGGTGTTCATACTAAACGATAGCCGTGAGTGGTATATCGACCATTCATCCGTATGCATGGCATCCTGAAACGTTCCAAATAGCGGAAGGCAGTACTCGGTAAAATATTTCAACAGCTGTAGAGACTGGTGACGGTCCAGAGGCCAGTAAAAATTCCGAGGGTCTATGCTGCCAATAGTTTCAATGCCTGCAGCTGTGATACGGTCATATTGTGGCTGCACGTTGTTATTGAACAATAGTGGTTGATAGGGCTTGTGGTTCTTTGGTAGTTTACTTCGGTTATCCTCATCAAAGTTCCATTTTCCACCCCCAGGTTCGTTTCCCTCCATCAACACCTCATGTTTTTTTCGCATCTCACGGTAAAACGTCTCCATCAACAAGCTTTTTTTATCCGCAAAGAATGCACCTAGTTCTTCGCGGGTGGTATAAAAATGTTCGGTATCGTAGGCCTTACAGGGAATGTTCAACTTGCTGCAATATGACTTCAGCTCCTCATCAAGCCTATACTCATCAGGTAGCTGATATTCAAAACTTTCGATGTGATATTTTTTTATCAGTTCATCACAGTTGGCAGAAAAGCTTTGCCTGTTGGTAGGATCATTAAATTTTAGGTAAAGTGTATCGTGACCTTCATTATTCAGTGTTTCGGCAAAGCCCTCCATTGCAGCAAAAAATGCACAGGCTTTCTGGATATGGTGCCAAACATAATCGGTTTCAGTCCGTACTTCCATCAGCACGTATAAAACAGATGGATCTTTATATTGATACCACGAATGCTGTAGATTGAGCTGATCGCCTAAAATGAGTCTTAGTTTATTATATGTGCTTTTCATTTTTACCTGGATCTTGTAATGCAGCAAACCGAACACAGGTTGATGAACAGCTATTATCGGTTAAAATGAAACAACATTAATACAGGGTTTTAGTTTCAGGCAGTTCTCTTAACAAGCACGTGCATTTGTTAGGTACTTGTGATATAGGCGAACACGGCACTTTCTACTGTGGGAATGAATCTTTGATGGTTTGTGAACCGGTGGTCTGGAAATTTGTATGTCAATCTGGATGTGGAGATTAGCAAACTGGTAAAACGGATCTGTTCCCCATTCTTAAAGACAATTAGGAATACTTCACATTCGCTCCAGGGTCGGCGGTTATGCCCTTTTTTCTCAATGGGATACCGATTTGTTCCATAAACGTTAATCTCAGAAATATCACTCTTATAATATACCTTATTATTGTCCACCGTACCGAACAGAAACTCGTCGTGACCCTTGGATATTTGGAGGTAATGTTTGCTGTCAGCTGAGAGATAATTGAAAAAAAGATAAATAGTCGGACTGCAAAGAAGCAATAAAAATGATGTGGCAGCTAAAGCAGCCATGAAGTTAAATTCGCCTGGACGACCAATGGATTTTAATAAACCCATAAGCAACGTCACAGGAGTCATCCATAATATAAATGTGAAAAAACCAATTATACCTTTCGTGCTGATGGTATACTCAAAAGGATTGGTTTGGAAGTGAGTAATAGGGTTGATTGTAAAACTGTACTTCTCAAATCCCAAAAGATATCCCTCTTGGTCATAATAGGATTTAACCCATATGCAAACATCTTCAAGCGTGTCAACCGTATGAAAGTAAACCTTATTGTTGGTGTCGAGATAATAAAGCGAAAACTTGCCGGAAAAATAAGGTCCTACTTTTAGATAGGTTCCTATAGGGTGTTCTATGGTTACTGACGGACAGGTAAGTTCTATTGAAGCCAGGCTTCGTTCTGTTTCCCAAGGGTAACTAAGAATGAGCGCGATGGTATCTTCAAGGTGCCGATCTGCAACCTCATGAAACTCGCCTTTTTCGCTTATTTTAAATTGAACTTTTGAAATTAATTTGACCATGTCTCCGAAAATCTGACGTAATTTGAGTTCATAATCGTGAAGATAAGAAATTTATGATCTGTCTTTTGGACAAAATCAACCTAAGTCGTGTTCATTTAACCACCTAAATTGATGGTGATTAGGCAATATGTGGTTTATTATACATTAATATTTTGTCTTACTGAGAATAATTTTGAATGTTAATCGGAATATCTCATCTAAATGTTTTCTTTATGAGAATTTATGTGTTTTAAATCGTTATTTATTCAAATTAAACGATGTTTTCGTTTTTTTAAGGTTAAAATTATATGAAAATATCACAGATATGGCATTCAGCGCACTTTACAACTTATAAAAGTACATTTTATTGCCCTTTTCTGAAAAAAGTTCAAAAATCCATTAACAATTGATATAGATTTTAATACCTTAGGGCTTTAACTATTACTAACCTAAACATGAATTCATGAAAAAACTTCTACAAAGTTTGTTCTTGATGTTATTCGTTGCTGTCTCAGCAATGGCTCAACAAAGAACGATTACTGGAACAGTTACCGGAAAAGACGATGGGCTACCATTGCCAGGTGTAAGTGTTCGTATCAAAGGTTCCTCTACTGGAACAAGCACAGGTGCAGATGGTAAATTTACAATCCAGATTCCATCAAGCGAAACACCTTTAGTATTCTCATCAATTGGATTTGCTACTGTTGAAAGAGCAGCCGGAAATTCAGCGGTATTAAACGTTGCTCTTGGATCTGATGAAAATCAACTAGGCGAAGTTGTTGTTACGGCTTTAGGTGTAACAAGAACTAAAAGAGATCTGGGTTATTCTACACAAAATGTTAAAGGCGACCAATTGGTTGACAGAGGCGATGGTAACATCCTTAATGCATTACAAGGTAAAGTTGCGGGTGTTGAAATCACCGGTGCCAGCGGTAGTGCAGGTTCCTCTACCAACATTATCCTTCGTGGTATTTCTTCATTCTCAGGAAGTAATCAGCCATTATTTGTTGTTGATGGTATTCCAATCAGCAATAACCTGGATAATACCACTAACACATTGTATGGTAATCAGCCAGCCAACCGTGCGTTGGATTTGAATCCCAATAATATTGAGGCGATGAATATCCTTCAAGGACCTGCTGCTGCGGCATTGTACGGTTCAAGGGCTTCTGCGGGTGCTATTATTATTACTACCAAAAAAGGAAGTGGTCAGGCAGGAATGACCAACATTACATTAAATTCTAACTTTGGATTCCAGAATGTTTATGGCTTCCCTGAATTACAAAACGAGTATGGTCAGGGTGCAAGTGGTGTATTCAACTCTACTTCTACCAATTCGTTGGGCGTAAGATTTGGTACTACACCTACGCTTGCAAATGGATTAATTGTTGCTCCAAATACTACCCCTAATGTTAACGGGGTAATCTACCAGCCAGGAAGTACCATTCCTTACGTAAATTATAAGGATAACATCAAAAATTATTTCTCAAGAGGAACAACGTATGACAATAACATCTTGCTTAACAGCGGAGATGCTAAAAACTATTATTCACTTGCTGCGGGAAATGCGATTACAAATGGTATTCTTCCGGCATCTAAATTTACAAAGAATACAGTTTCATTCTCTGCAGGTTCACAAGTAACTAAACAGTTAAACATTGTTGGATCCATCAACTTCTTCAATACACTTCAAAATGGATCTACAACTCAGGGTAATGGAGCTAACAGTAGTATGTTCGGTTTATTTGGTGTGACCAGAAGTACTGATCTTGACTATTACAAAAACAATTACAAAAATGCAGACGGAACAAACAACTGGTTCGTAACTGGTAGGGACAACCCTTACTTTGCTGCAAATGAAAACTCATTCAAAAGCAACCTTACACGTTTCTTAGGAAATGTAAATATCGGTTATGATGTTCGTGACTGGTTAAACGTGAGTTACCGTATTGGATTGGATACATATACTGACAGAAGAAAACGTTATGTAGCCATTGGATCTACTCAGGCTTCAAGTTCTGCTGGTAGTGTCCTTGAAGATATTTATTATAGAAACGAGGTTAATGGTGACCTGATCATTACTGCCAAGAAAAAAGATATTTTCACAGATGGATTGAATGCTACAGTATTGTTAGGTCAAAACATTAACCAACGGTCATTCCAGAATGCTTATGTAGCAGGTGTAGGATTAACTATACCAGGTTTTGATAACGTTAGTAACGGTACCAATTTCACTACTTCAGGCGAAACCAGTACTAAAAGACGTTTATTGGGATATTACGCACAGTTATCATTGGCCTATAATAATTACCTTTTCTTAGAGGCAACCGGGCGTGCTGACCAGTCTTCAACTTTATCTACTGATAATAATAGTTATTTCTACCCATCAGTATCTTCAAGTTTTGTATTTACTGATGCATTCCATATCGAATCAAAAATTTTATCAATGGGTAAAATTCGTGCTTCATATGCACGAGTGGGTAAAGATGCCGATCCATATTCTTTGGAGAATACTTACGTTACTGGCGGTTTTGGTAACAATACAGCAAGTTTTACCTTCCCATATGGAACAACTTCGGGCTTCGGTGCCAACAATCAGATTGCTAACCCTAACCTAAAACCTGAGTTTACTACTTCTTACGAGTTCGGACTTAGTTTAGGCTTATTCAACAATAGGGTTTCATTTGATGCAACATATTACAATCAGGGAAGTAAAAACCAGATTGTTGATGTGGCCCTTCCAGCTTCAACTGGTTACACAAGCCGTTTAACTAACATCGGAGAGATCAACAATAAAGGGGTTGAGTTAATTTTGAATGGTACAGCAATTAGTTCGAAAGACTTTAGCTGGGATATATCTGCCAATTTCTCCAGAAACAAAAACAGGGTTGTTTCAATTGCTGATGGGATTACTTCATTCCAGGTTGGAGGAAATGTATTTGGTGGTGTTATTCCGTCTATCTTTGTTGGCCAGCCTTATGGTGTAATTGTAGGTAGCAAAAACCCACGCAGTCCAAATGGTGACCTGATCGTTGATGCAAATACTGGTCTTTACAGCACAGCTACTATTGCCAATCAGATTGTTGCCGACCCTAACAAGGATTGGACAGCAGGTATTTCAAACACATTCAGAATCAAAAAATTCACTATCTCAGCATTAGTTGACTTTAAAAAAGGAGGAGATATCATTTCCTGGACTGCTGCTACTTTGAGACAAAACGGATCATTAGCTGTAACTGCTGAAGGTCGTGAAGAACCTCATATTTTACCAGGTGTTATACTTGCTGCTAACGGAGAATACGTTCCAAACTATATCCAGATTCCTGGACAAACTTACTGGAACTCTGGTTTTGGTGGAATCGGTGGTGGTGAGTTTACCGTATTTGATGCAACAACTTTCAGATTGAGAGAATTTACAATCGGATATGATTTAGCAGGAAGTGTGTTGAAAACTAAAGCAATTAAAAATATACGCTTAACTATATACGGTAGAAACCTTTATTACTATGCTCCTAATAGTCCGATCGATCCTGAAGTTAGTACTCAGGGTGCTGGAAACATCCGCGGACTTGAATTACAAAGTGCTCCTAATACGAGAAACTTTGGAGCTAGTTTAAGAGTTACTTTTTAATCATATATAAATTCTATAAAATGAAAAAACTTATCATATTTGCAGCATGCGCACTCTCTCTCGCATCATGTAAAAAATATCTGGATGTAAACCAGAACCCCAATGAACCTACTGCCGTACCAGCAAAAGTTCTCTTGCCTAATACCTCAATTGGTATTGGATGGGCTAATGCTAACGAACTTGGTCGTGCATCTTCTATCTTGGTTCAATATAACGCAGGTCTAGCTAACTCCGGGCTTTCTTATGAGTCATACAATCTTTTTGGCTTATTTGATAACCAATGGAATTATGAGATTTATGCTGCCACAGTAAATAACCTCCAGATTTTGATTGATAAGTCTGCTGCAAATGAAGCCGGTTACTCACCAGCATACGCAGGTATAGCGAAAATCCAACTGGCGTATATCATCTCTATGGCAACAGATCTTTGGGGTGCTGTACCATATTCTCAGGCAGGAAGGGGTTTGGAATATCCTCAACCACGCTATGACAGCACTCAGGATATTTACCAAGGTAATTCAGGACAGGGTATCGTTTCTTTATTTGACCTTGTAAAAAGTGGTATTGCAGATTTGAAACAAACTTCTGCTGTGAAACCAGGTACAGACGATTTGATTTACAGTGGCAACTTGACCAACTGGATCAAAGCAGGTAATACACTTATCCTGAAATTTGCAAATACAATATCTAATGTAAATCCAGCTCTTGCTACTACAAACATCAACGAGGTGTTGGCTAGTGCTGATGGATATATCAATGATAATTCCCTTGATTTACAAGTTCCTTTTACTACCGCTATTGGCAACCAGAACCCAATGTATGTTCAGGACATTTCTGGAAGTTTCAAAAATGGTGAAATGTTAAGCTCGCGTCTAATCACGCTTTCAAAAAGCCTGAATGACACAGTTAGGTTATCCAGATTCTATACTAAGCCTAATGGTGTTTCATTTGTAGGTTTTGAAAACGGAGCTTCAGGTGCTGCTCCAACATTGGCAACCCGTTCGATGTATAATACATATGTTGTGGGTACAACAGGTGACGCTCCTGCAAGATTGTTAACTAACTTCCAGGTTAAGTTTATCCTGGCTGAAGCGGTTGTAAAACTTGGAATCACTGGCAATGCCAATACTTATTTCCAGGATGGTATCAGAGCGTCTATGACGAAGGCAGGAATGACTGCTGCACAGATTACTACCTATTTTACTACGAATCCTACTGTTGTTACACTTAGTGGAACTCCAGAAAACATGGTTAAACAGATCATTACACAAAAATATCTTGCATGGGTAGGAAATGGGTTTGAAGCTTACAATGATTACAGAAGAACAGGATATCCTCAACTTGCTTTAGCATTGAATGTAACCGGTGGTGATAATCCGTCGCAGATTCCTAAACGCTTTGCCTACACAACAAGCGAAACAAATGCAAATCCAAATCAGCCAACTCCTCGTCCAAAAACTGATGAGAAAATTTGGTGGGGATTATAAGATTAGCTTATTTTTAAGTAACACTTCAAAAAGAAACAACATGAAATTAAACATAAAATCAAGTCTATTCCTAGGCATAATTTTAACTGTGGTAATGGGCTCATGTAAAAAGGATAATGTCTCACTAGAGAATAACTTTCCTGACGTGCCTGTTACTGTGACGAATAAAATTGGGACCTTTACAGCACCAACTGTTAGTACATCATACGCAGCCGGTGGTAATATTAGTATTGTGCTTTCTATCCCAGCGGAATCTGGTAGGAGTTTTAAAGAGATCACAAGGGTTGCGGCGGGTACTGCTTATGGCAGCGTAAATGTGACTACAGGTTTGTACAGAACAGGTGCTATTGCTGCTAGTGGTACATCTTTTACCTTCACTACTACGTTGGCAGAATACTACACTAAAACAGGGTTAACTCCAATCCTTCCAGCGGCAACAGGAACTGCTACGAGTTTACTTGCCAGAAACTTTTACTTTATGATCACTCTGGACAATGGACAAGTAATTGTCCCAACTTATGTTAGGGTTTACGTAGATAAATAACACTACCTAAATAATAGTAACAAGCATAATGCCCCCAAAGAGTTTAACTTCTTGGGGGCATTTTTTTTATCAAAAATTTGATGCCAGTCTGATCATTACTGATGAGCAGTTAAATACCTGCTGCGTTCCAGCACAGCGGCCCTTGCCCATTGCGTCATTACTTTTGCTGCCGCTTCAGCGGAAACAGAGGATTAAATATTACCTGTCCGCAAACTTATCAAAGCTTATTCCTCCCTGTCGTTCATTTGCAACACTATTTCATAACAACACCTCAAACGTATTAAAGCGAAAACTGATTATTTCCAAGATCATCACAAAAGCAAGTCAAGTGGAATTTAACTCGATGTCAAATTTAATATTGGAGCGTATTTGTCCCGTATTTGTTCCGAGGTTGGTCCGGTACGTTATCGGTTGGTTGGCGATCCAACTACGCTTCTGACGCGGATGAGCACCAGATCAACTATTATTTTCTCCTCCTGTTGGCTTCGACTTAACTTCTATTTGGCTATAACCAGGTTTCTGCGCGGATGTCGTTTGGCATTTCAAGTGAATAAATTTGGCTTCCAAAGCATGTCATTCAATCATTTTTACAACGTTCAAACGATGTCTTTAACATATGTATATGTAGAAATTTATGGTTTTTAAGACAAAAGTCCCATAATGATATTGTTTGTTTGTAAAATTAAGACGATATTATTAAATTTATACTACAAATTTGACTAATAATTGTCAGATAAGAAATAAATAATTATAAACATTTAAATTTTAAAGTTATGTCAAAAGTGACACCAGGATCAGTAGGCATTATGATTGGTAAGACCGGTGATGTCATCGTTCAAAAGTGGCGTGACCTGAATGTAGGAAGAAGCGCACGCACCACATGGACAGCACCACCAACAGAGAAACAGCTTAAACAGCAATTGATGTTCGGCATGGTTAATAGATTTTTTGGGGTAATGACCAGGGCAGTCAAAATGGGGTATAAGAGCAAATCCAAAAAAAGGGGCAACAATGCTGCGGTAAAAGATCATCTTGAAACAGCAATAATTGGAACTTATCCCGAATACAAGATGGATTATACCCAAGTGAAGGTTACCAAAAGTAATAACGGTTTCACCGGAGGATTTATGGTCAAGGCAAACCCGCTACCAGATGCAAAAGTGTCTCTAAGCTGGAATGTACTTGACAGATTAGATGCTATTCCGGAATTAGGCACGCCTAGGGATTTCGTGAATGTTGCATTTTACAGTGTAACCAAACACAAAGGCCTATTTTACTTTGGTAAAGCTGAACGGTCAGCCCGTACCGCAATCTTTGACCTTCCCTATTCATTTGGAGGAGATGAGCTCCATGCTTATTTATTTTTCACCTCCCGGGACGGTAAATATGTCTCGGACAGTGATTATGCAGGATCTTTCATCCTGCCAGAATAACACATCCTATAATGATGGGACACAACATCAATCTTGAATGGTTGATGTTGTGGTATTAAATAACCAAATGTTAAACCTTTGAATATTAGAATTATGGCTCGCGCGAAAAAAGGAAGCAACTTTATAACGGGAAAAATCGACAATAGGGTTAGATATATGCTGAATGGCCAATGGGTAGAAAGAGGTATCGGCAAGTGGAGAAACCCACCTACAGACAAACAAAAGCCGAACCTCGATGCCACCGGTATAATAAATGATTTGCTTAAACCTGTAATGCCCTACATTAGGATTGGTTTTAAAGAAATCACACTTAATACCATCAGATCTCCATACAATGCTGCATGGTCAATAAACAGGTTAGACGCAATTGATACGACATCTCCAAATCTGAAAGTTGATTTTACCAGGGCGGTCTTTAGTCAAGGTGACATGCCTATCGTTGATGAGGTAAATGTTAAAGTAATTGAGGAGGGGATAGAATTTAGCTGGAACCCAGATTATATTGTAGATGGGATGCAGCTTTCCGACCAGGTAATGCTGCTTGCATATTGTCCAGAAAAAGAATACGCCTTTTACCAGCTCTACGGTCAACGACGGGTTACAGGAAAAGATGTTTTGAAAATGCAGCGGTATTCAACACAGGTAACCATGCATACATATCTTACATTTGTGTCTGCAGACGGCAAAAGCATTACCACTTCAATATATACCGGAGAATATCTCTGGTAATCAAAGATTGTTTATGGATTTATAATCCTGGCCTGCATACCTGAGTGGTGTGCAGGCTTTTTAGTTCACCTGCTAGATGATGAAGATTCTGCAATCCACTCCACCAATTTAAGAGTGAAAATTTATTAGCTTTGATAAGCGCAAAATATGAACTATGGAAATTTATCTCAATCGTGAGCACTTACTTAAAGTGATAGCATATCCGCGCCGCTACCAACCGGACAGGTTATTCAAGACTTCGGTTGTTATATTTAGTATAATCCTTATATTTCTTTTACTATTCAAGCCCTTTGGTGTGTCAGGGCCAGAACAGAAAATGAACTATTTCCTGATATGCTGCATGCACGCCTTGTCACCTGCAATAATTCTTTACGCTTATTTCAGAACGCTGAATTATTTAAAAGGACAAAAGATTGGTTCCTGGACTTTGTTTCAGGAATATACACATGTAGGAGCGGTTTTACTATTGGCAGGTACGGCTGGATTTCTAATGCGCGACCTGATCTACCATAACACAGATAACTGGTCATTATTTTATTTGTGGGAGGAGATTAAAAATGCTCTCATAGCAGGTAGCCTTTTTTATATCTTATTAAGATTAACCGGATTTTATTTTGAATCGCAAAAAGGATCTCCCTTTGTCCTTCAATTTACACCGCTTCGATGTGAACCGGAAACAGCAGTGAAACCACTTTTGCTCTTTATCAAAACACAGGTGAAGCAGGATGACTTTCGCCTGTGTTTGAACGATTTTATTTTTGTCAAAGCAGAAGGTAATTATATCGAATTGACAAGTTTAAAAGATGGGCAGTTTAATACTGAACTTAAGCGGATTTCGCTTACGCAATTTGAATTGCAACTTGCCGACTATCCAAACTTCTTCCGTTGCCACAGGGCGTATCTGGTAAATATGCTTTATATAGAAAAAGTGTCTGGTAACTCTCAGGGATATGCTCTTTCTTTTGACGGAACTGAATCAGCAGTCCCTGTTTCAAGGGCACAGTTAGAAAGTTTCAATAGCCGTTATGCACAACTGCAGCATAAATACAGCGCTTAGCTTGCTATTCATCACAAAGCGTTGTTGCTGGTAACAAGCAATTGGAATGGAGTTTCTAGTTGTAGTAGGTTTGCTGGCATAACAAACAGTAATCGCTCAAACTTAACGACCTAATTGAATCATGTCAGTAACACCACTACCATCGCCACCCCGGTCCGTCCAATCCAGTAAGTTGTTTTACGTTGATAATATCAAAGTATTATTGACCGTGCTTGTCGTTTTCCACCATACCTTCATCACTTATGGGGCCTCTGGCGGATGGTATTACACAGAAAAAACAACACAAATGGCGGCGCTGATTCCGATGACTATATTCGTCAGCCTTAACCAGTCGTTTTTTATGGGATTTTTTTTCCTTCTGGCGGCGTATTTCACAGGGCCGTCATATGACAGAAAAGGCCCTAAACAATTCATAGCCGACCGCCTGTTACGGTTAGGAATTCCGTTGCTATTCTATTCTTTTGTCTTATCGCCCTTGCTTAGTTACCTTGTCTATTATTTCGCCAAAGGGCACCATATTACTATGATGCAATATTTGTCTGGATATGATAACTGGATAGATTTGGGTGTAATGTGGTTTGCCGCCGCCCTGCTGGTTTTTACACTGGCCTACGTTATGCTGCGAAGCATAATTGATATTAAGTTTGACAAACGCTTGCCAGCACCGGGAGTTATTACCATCCTGATATTTGCAGTAGGAACTGGTGTTATTAGTTTTTTAATCAGGATAATATTTCCGGTTGGATGGGTGCTGAAGCCATTAGGGTTTCAATTGGGGCACTTTACTCAATATATTCTATTGTTCATTGTTGGCTTGTTGGCTTACCGAAACCAATGGCTTGACGGACTAACCGAAAAGACAGGAAGGCGTATGGCCCTGTCAGCATGGCTGTGCCTTTTGTTTTTTCCAATTTTTTATATCATCAGACTGAAAACGAATATGCCCATTGCCTGGTATTCTGGTGGCTTGCACTGGCAGTCTTTATTGTATGCGGTTTGGGAACAATGGATTGGATTTTCAATTCTGACAGCATTATTGAGTTGTGGTAAACGGAAATGGAATATCACCTCAAGCTTACTTGGTAAATTAGGACGCTCGGCATTTGCGGTTTATATATTTCACCCGCTGGCAATCGTTGCGTTATCACTTGCTGTGAGGAATTGGGCGGTTGATCCTGCGCTCAAGCTTTTGTTAATTGCCCCCCTTACGCTATTAGGAAGTTTTGTATTAGGTAGAATTATTGTGTGTATTCCAGGTGTCAGAAAGTTCATTTAGCAGATAATATCTAAATCACCTGATATCGCTTTGAAGAATGAAATTTGGTATATTTGTTAAGCTCCAAAAGTAAACGGTTAAACTTATATATGGCAGACGACATTTTTTACTCTTACAAGGTTTCTGGTAACGGTCATTTTAGATTATTGAATCCTTCCTTATCTACCTTGCTATTTGGTTTAATCGCTGCTATGATTTTAGTCATTTGCTGTGAAAGGGCTCAATATATTTTCCTATGTGCAATTTTGTTTATTCTATTCATTTGGATCGGACCCGCATTTTATTTGCACTATAGATATTATATGAAATCCAGATATCAGGAATTACGGCTACGGGAAAGTTCTTTAGAAATCTTTGAAAATGGCGTTCTTACCTTCAAAATATTCAAAAAAGATGTGGAATGTATTCACCTTTTTATGTCTCCTGCCCTCATTGAAGATGAGATTCCAGCTAGGGCCCCACTTTTAGCATATAACTATATGGAAATAAATACTGCTAACTATAGTGTTCAAATTAATAATCTCCTTTTCCCCGACCTTAAATATCTAGCCCGATATTTTTTCGATAAAAGCCCTATTTATCACAAAAGAATCTTTGCAAATATTGACTAGAATGAAATTAAAAAGAATTTTACTGTGGACCTTCATATCATTTTTTTGCTATTTGTTCATTTATGCAATAGCCGCTGCCACTCAACACTCAACTTCAATTATATCAATCGTCGCAACAAAAATAACCATTGTAACTACCTTTCCGGCCTATCTATTCAAAAGAGCGACTGGAATAAAATTGAGCGGCCGACATTTAACTGTCAATTTTATAATTGTTTCGGTTTTATCCGCCTTGATCATCGATAAAATAAAGAATAGAAATAAAAGAATGCAGGAAGATGTTACTCACAACGACGAACTTAAGTAGTAGAGCCTTTGTTGATGAGTCCCCTGATACTCACAATATGCGCAAGCAGTACACAGGGCACCACGAAACTGGGAAGCCACACATATGGAAAATAAAACAGCGCAATATTAGGCTGTTCAAAAGCGAATTTTTGAAAAGCAAAGGGTGCAGAAAGGATTGCGGTAGCAACAATATTGATGAGCAGTAATAAACAGATGATATTCCATGCAAGCAATACCCCCTTGCTGAGTCCTTTTTTGATATACCCGAAATAATAAACCAAAGGAGCTGTTAACCCGCACAGTATATCAAAGTTCCGGCCTTCGAAAGTCATTATTTCAGGCACCGCCTTATATAGAAACAGCCAATATAATGTGAATTCCACGGGGATCCGTACTATGTGTAAAAGCGTTAATGTTTTTGCATTGAACTCCGCTAGATATGTCCTTCCTTTTTTTGTGACAAACAGGATCAGGATCAGCAACACTGGCGGCATAAGTGAGAGGGCAAACCTTGGTGGAACTCCGGTTGTGATCAGATAGAATTCCTTTAAACTGAGCACCGCTTGTATTACAAGCCATATTATCATAGTAAGAATTACAGTCCTGGAAGAGTTGCTGGCCTTGAAGAGGAGCACTAACGTAAGTAACGTTGTCAACACAAATGTAGCAGGGATGTAGAGAGGTAAGTGCTCCATGGCTTCTGGTAAAATTAAACAAAGGACGGTAGGGGGTACAGGTTAAAACGAATATAGCCAAACTTCTGCAGATCAGTACTATACAATGGCGAAGAATATTTAGGCTCCTGAATGCTGGTCAATGTCTTTCATTGCTTCATACCTTGCCAGTGTTTTATCCAGTTGTGCTTTAATCTGCTTTACCAGAATCCTTGGTGCCAATACCCGCATCTTACCACCGAAACCCAATAGTTCACGTTCCAGTTCAAAGTTCAGGACTACCCTGATGCTAAAAATTTTCCCGTCATTTTCACTGCTTAACATCTTCTGCGTATGGTGTAGCGGTTTGGTGATCACATATGGGGCGTTATCATTATCTACCCAAAATATTACTTCGCAGTCTGGCTGCCCGGGAGTTTTTGTGACCCCAATGCAGTTATCATAGTACGTAGCAAGGTCCAGTGTTTTGTTTTCCCGGTAAAGTTCTTCGCCTTCTTCAATGGTTTCTATCCTGTCCAGCGCCAAATTCATGATATTCGAGTTTCTTTTATGCTGCATCCCCAATACGAACCAGCGGTTCCGGTATTCCTTCAGCAGGTATCCGCTAAAGCAAAAGGTACTGGCTTGCCTGGCTTTAAAAGAGCGGTATGTTATACATATTGCCTTTTTTGCTACAATCGCTTTGCGTATTACCTCTATCCATTCCAGCCCTTTTAGATTATCATTTTTTTCAAAATCTACTATCGGGGTGTTATGTGTCTTTTGTGAATAAATCTTGTCTTCCAGTTTACTTACCATTTCGTTCAGGTCGGTAAAGTGGCTTAGGCCTTTGAATTGCTTTAATAGATCAGAAACCTCAGTCAATACCTGCATATCCTGATGATTTAGCGGACTATTGGTAATGCTGTAATTCCTTTCGCTATAGGTATAATACTTTTTGTCAACTACTATGATCGGCGCTTCGTAACCCAGCTTGTTACTGCGCATCATCTCCAGGTCGGCCTGAATGGTCCTTCTGCTTACACCTGTATTAATTCCCTGGTATTCATAAAGTGCATCACTACAGGCATCAATCAAATCATCTAAAGTCCACTTTTTGAATCTGTTCTGCAAACACTGGTCAAGAGTGCGGTAGCGTATGAGTGCGTTTCGGTTAACTGGCATCAGGGAAAATTATTTTTAATGAATTTATGAATTATTTTCTACTACGCAAATACACTGCGCAGGACCTATATTCCTTTGTATCATCAAACAACAATACGATCATGGAAAAAGAAAAGATCAGCAACAACGAATTGAGCGCACTAGGTATAAACGATGTTGAAATATTGATAAGTTTTAGCCGTGTGGCGAATGGCTTACTAAAACACGGAGTAATGGCTAAGCCAGAAATACTCGCAAATCTGGAAGCACTGATTGATGATCCGATGCCATACGCCTTAAAAAAAGGGGGCAAGTTTAATAATCTTGCTGAAAGCATTATTGCTATGCGTAAGGTGGGGAAGTTTGTAAAACAAGAGCGAAGCAACTTCAAGCTGAAAGAGGAGATAGCTGAGTTTCCGGTTTGGGGAATAGAACATATTGAGGTGGGCGCCCTTGCGCAAATGAGAACAGCGGTACAATTGCCTATCGCTGTTGCGGGTGCCCTTATGCCTGATGCCCACCAAGGTTATGGATTACCAATTGGTGGCGTATTGGCAACCACAGCAAATACGATTATTCCATTTGCCGTTGGGGTTGATATAGCTTGCCGCATGTGTCTGAGTATTTTTGATCTTCCTGCTGAAGCTATAGATACTGAAACCAGTAAGTTGAAAAACATTCTGGTTGATAATACTTACTTCGGGATGGGTTGTACTACTAAATCATACTTCGATAGCTCATTATTTGATAGCAGCACCTGGAATGAAACCAAGGTAATACGCTCTTTAAAGGATAAGGCATATGCACAATTGGGAACGAGTGGAACGGGTAATCACTTTGTAGAATGGGGAGAGCTTACGATTGCTGAAGGGGCATTAAATGATATACCTGCAGGAAGATATCTGGCCTTGCTTTCACACTCGGGCTCCCGTGGATTTGGTGGTACTGTTGCCAACCACTACAGCAAAATTGCCATGACCAAAACCAAGCTGCCTGATGCAGCGAAACATCTCGCCTGGCTTGATCTGGATAAAGATGAAGGACAGGAGTACTGGATCGCGATGAACCTGGCTGGTGAATATGCAAGTGCTAACCATCACGAGATCCACAATAAAATTGCCCGTGCTTTAGGTGTTAACCCGATTACACGAATAGAGAACCACCACAACTTTGCCTGGAAAGAGAAACTTGCTGATGGTACGGATGTAATGGTGCACAGGAAAGGAGCCACACCAGCGGGTGAAGGGGTGCTGGGGATAATTCCAGGCTCTATGAGTACACCTGGATTTCTGGTACGTGGAAAAGGGAATTTGACGAGTATTAATTCTGCAAGTCATGGAGCAGGTAGATTGATGAGTAGAACTGCAGCTTTCAAAACGCTGGACAGGAAGGCAATATCAGCTAATCTTGTAGATAAGCGGATTACACTAATGGGTAGTGACATAGACGAAGCACCAATGGCGTATAAAGATATCCATGCTGTGATGGCCGCACAAAATGATCTGGTGGAGGTTCTTGCTAAGTTTGAACCAAGAATTGTAAGAATGGCCGATGCGAGGGAAAAGCCTGAAGATTAATATATTTTGAAATAATTTAGCACTGCGCAGATACACTGCGCAGGACTGATATTTCTTTGTATCAACAAGAGGAAAGAGGAGGTATAAAATGAACTTTAACAGCTTAAGCAGAAAAAAAGATCAAATCGTTAACAGCGAAGGTGCAAGGGCTTTTAAGTTAAGCCCTGAGATGGAGTTGTATACGGCTGTGGTTACATGGAGTTTAAACGATAGCTTCTACGAGAAAAATGAGCTGCGTCTAAACCGTATGCAGGATCTGATAGGCAGGTGTAGCCCGGCATTTGTTGGTAAACTGGCTATATATGCACGTAATGAAATGAATATGCGTTCTGTACCTTTAGTTTTAGTAACCTGTCTGGCTAAACTTCACTCGGGAGACGATCTGGTTGCCCGGGTTACCGAGAAGGTAGTGAAACGTGCAGACGAGATCACAGAATTACTGGCTTGTTATGAATTATTAAATGGGCGTACAGGTACTAAAAAACTGAATCGCCTGTCAAAGCAAATGCAAAAGGGCTTAGCGGCATCTTTCAACCGTTTTGATGAGTATCAGTTTGCGAAATATAACCGTGATAGTAATATCAGGTTGCGTGATGCGCTTTTTTTGGTTCACCCAAAAGCAAAGGATGATAGCCAGCAGTTATTGTTTAATAAAATAGTGACTGGTAATTTGGAAACACCTTATACCTGGGAAACCGAACTTTCAGCGCTTGGACAACTTAACTATGACAGTGAGGAGGCTAAAACAAGGGCATTTCGCGCCAAGTGGGAAGAATTGATAAACAGCGGAAAATTAGGTTATATGGCCTTGTTACGTAACCTTCGAAATATACAAGACCTGGGTGTTAGCAATGTTCATTTCCAAAAGTTATGTACGCGCATAGGTGATGCTGAAGAAGTTGCCAGGTCTAAACAATTTCCTTTTCGGTATTTGGCGGCATACCGTGAATTGTCGGTGTTGGGAAACGTGGCAAATGAAAAAGGGCTTGCAAAAAAAGTGCAGGAATTCTTCTCTGGCAATAAAGGGTATCGTGAAAGACTGTTGGATGCTTTGGAAAAGGCAGTGCAGGCGAGCGCAGTGAATATAAAAGGTTTTGATGAGTCAACAAGGGTAATGCTTGCTTGTGACGTATCCGGGTCGATGCAAAGTCCTGTTAGTGCGAAATCGAAAGTGTTGCTCTATGATGTAGGTTTGATGCTTGCAATGTTATTACAGTCGAGATGTAAGAATGTAGAGGTGGGTATGTTTGGCGATAAATGGAAAACGATAACAATGCCACGCAATAACATATTGGGCAACGTAATGGAGTTTCAACGCCGCGAAGGTGAAGTAGGATATGCAACTAATGGTTATCTGGTAATCAAAGACCTATTATTCCGAAAAGTTAAAATGGATAAGGTGATGATGTTTACTGATTGCCAGTTGTATAACGTATCTTCCACAACAGGAGATCATATACAAGCATTATGGTTGCGTTATAAGGCGGAAGTATCACCAGAAGCTAAGTTGTATCTTTTTGACCTGAAAGGGTATGGCCAGGCACCATTACAGTTATTGCGCAATGGTGTTTACCTGATAGCCGGCTGGAGTGATAAAGTTTTTGACGTGCTAAGTGCGATGGAAAACGGAGAAACGGCCTTAGATGCCATCAATAAAATAGAACTATAATATGTCTGGGAATATTAGCGTTCCCAGACTTTTAAAAGAATATATAATATTAAGGATGCCGTAGAGGCGGGTTACTTCGCAACATTAGGGGGAGGGCATTGTAATGCAAATTGTGATGTGGGTTCGAGTCCCAAAAGCGTACCCCCGTCCCGCGTTCGCTTGTTGCTCCTTATATAATAAACAAGGTGCCGTAAATATATGCTACTTCGTGTCGCCGGTTCGATCCCGGCCAATGGAGCAATCCATAGTAGCTCAGTTGGTAGAGCAGTTCGTGCTTTTTGCACAGCATATATTGACTATTGCCCTTCACATTAATTGAAGAAAATAAAAGGTGCCGTAAACTGGTAATATTTCGGTATGACGTTCCCATGGGAAAGGTGCAGATTCAAATTCTGCCTGCAATTAACTGCAGTAGTCTAAACTAATGACCGGTTGCTTTTTGCCCTTTTATAAATTTATAACTAGTGAATTATGAATAAAACTATACTACAAAAGCTGCAGCATCTTGAGCAGTTGGAAAATATAAAAATACTATATGCGTGTGAATCTGGTAGCCGGGCATGGGGATTTCCTTCACCTGACAGTGATTTTGATGTTCGTTTTATCTATACGAGACCTGCAGAAGATTATTTGAGCATAACTGACCTGCCTGATAGTGTCGGCCTTCCTGTTGATGAAGTACTGGATATATCAGGCTGGGATATCAAAAAAGCACTGAAGCTGTTTCTTAAATCTAACGGACCGTTATATGAATGGCTGCAATCACCAATAGTATACCAGCAGGATCTTCCTTTTGCAGATAATTTGCGTAATATGATGCCGCAATACTTTTGTTTACGGGCAGGTGCACATCATTATATGTCAATGGCCTATAATACCTTCCGCGATGATTTGGGAAAGGATGAGGTAAAGCTCAAACGATATTTTTACGCACTACGATCAGCTTTAGCCTGTTTATGGATCAATGAAAGGCAAACTGTACCGCCAATGGTGTTTAATCAGCTTAGGGTTTTGATAACGGATATAGAGGTTCAAATAAGCATCGATGAGTTGCTAAAAATGAAAAAGGAAGCTGATGAACAAACCATCGTGCCGCAGGTACAGGTTTTAAACACCTGGCTGGAGAATACACTTTTAGCCTGTAAAGAAGGAATACCTGCATTAGCGGTGCGTAAACAAGATACAGATGAATTAAATACCGTTTTCAGAAACGCGATACAGTATGGACTTTGAACAGCTAAAACTTAATAAAGGCATCATACTATTAGACTGCATCAGTGGAAGCACTGCATATAATTTAAATGTGAAAGGTTCTGATATCGATAAGAAAGGAATATTCATTATGCCAAAAGAACAATTCTTTGGGCTTGAACAGCAGGAACAGATTGCCAATGCAACGAATGATGAAGTCTATTTTGAAATCGGACGTTTTTTACATTTGCTTTCAAGAAACAACCCGAATATACTTGAATTGTTAAGCACCCCTAAGGAGCACATCCTTTTTAAGCATCCTCTGATAGATTTGATTAAACCTGAAGATTTTCTGTCAAAACTCTGCCAGGATACTTTTGCAGGGTACGCGCAAACGCAAATCAAAAAGGCGAGAGGACTGAACAAAAAGATAAATAAGCCTATGGATCACGAACGGAAATCTGTTCTTGATTTTTGCTTTGTTATCCATAATAATGGGAGTTTACCATTAAAGGAATGGTTGAAAAACAATGATTATACACAAGAAGAATGCGGCCTGGTAGCTATTGACCATTTCAGGAATGTCTATTTATTATATCATCAGGGGCAATTATCTGAAGGGGTATTTAGGGGGATAGTCTCTGGCACAGAGTCAGATGAGGTGCAAACCAGCTCTGTGCTTAAAAATATGAAGAACATTGCAGTAATGAACTTTAATAAGGATGGGTATTCCACCTATTGCAGAGAATATAGAGAGTATAAAGAATGGGAAAAAAAGCGAAGCGACTTACGCTACCAAAATAACTTAGCTAACGGCAGGAACTATGATTCGAAAAACATGATGCACACTTTCCGACTATTAAATATGGCAGAAGAGATAGCTCTATATAAACAAGTAATTGTGAAGCGGGAAGACCGTGACTTTCTGCTGAAGATACGCAATGGGGAATTTGAGTTTGATGCTTTGATACAAATGGTTGAAGAAAAGATCATGCAAGTAAAGGCTGCATACGACAAATGTGACCTGCCGGATAAGCCTGATATTGGGAAAGCTGAATCTATATTAGTTCAAATCCGTTCGGATTTTTACAGAGTTTGAGGTAAAATCATCAGCCAAAAAGGAAATAGTGGATCTAAACAATCTGATCCACTATTTTCTTGCATTTCAACAAATTCCATAAATTCGCATAAGACAAACAATACTTGATATGCTACAAGCAAACCCTACAGAAAGTGGAACCGGGATTTCTATATATGGTGATTATGCCGATATGGACAGCCTTTATGAAACGGTACACCACATTGCGGATTCTCTGAATGAAGACAATGCATCTCAGAGAGACCAGCATATGTTGTTGATGAATTTTGCTTATGAAATCCGTCATGCTTATCAGGGTACGCGTCTCGTTAAAGAGATGCGCTTTGATGACGATTATACACATCACTATTATGGCTTCCAGTTGGTATGGACTGACCTATTAATTTTCACCAATGCACTGCGTAATAATGCAGCGTATATTCAAACGGATAAACTCAACCAGGCAAATTTGTATTTGTTGGAATATGCCGTGGAGAAGGCTTTACATGCGTACGATCCTACTGGTGCCGCTGAAATCCAGCGTTTAATAGGACGAGGGATTGATGTAAATATGGAACTGACATTCTTTATTTATCAAACAGTGCATGTTGAATTTGTAAGTGGCAGGGCTGGCAAACCTAGATTCAGGAAAATTCCCCAACTCTTGCAGAAGTACTTTTCAAGCTGGTCGCCAGAGCATAAACAAATGCTGCATAGATTATCAGTTTCGGCTAAGGCAAATAATTGTGAAATGCATGATTTGCAGGTAAGTCATTTTCCTGATATTAAGTGGTAGTAGTGACCATGCAAGTTGGAAGACCAGAAACATTCTTAAAAACCTGACCTATGGAGTTTGAAACATTATTAGGAAAGATATCTGTTATTGAAATGCGGAAATTTGTGCTGCAATACAGTAAGAAAAACCCGGAATTCAAAACAGAACTTGAGGTTTATTTTGCAGATAAAGACGAAGGTGCGGACCACAGTAAGAAATATAGTGAATGGGTTAAAAAAATAATCCGGAAATATCAGCACAGAGGATACATTGAATATAAGGACAGCTTCAGCTTCGCTGCTGAAATACAAAACATTGTAGATACGGGTTTCGAGCTGGCAGACAAGAAGAATTTCCTCGGCGCTTTTAACCTTGGCAGGGTAGTTTTAGAAGAGACAATGAAAGCAGCCACAGACTGCGATGATTCATCGGGAAATATAGGAGATACAATCATGTCTAATATTGATTTGCTGAATAAAATTGCAGCGGATCCTGATGCTGGAAACCCTTTAAAGGAAAAAATGCTGTGGTGTCTGATGGCTATGGTAAAAGAAGATATTTATTTTGACTATGGCAATTTTGGTTATGAGCTTGTAGAGGTGTTTCAATTGCTTGCAAAAAAGATTGGTAACCATGATGTATTCTTAAAACACCTTGATGACATGCTTTCGAAGCCTGCCAAGGCATATGGAGACTACGATAGAAATTTTTATATCACTCAAAAGATTGAATTTCTGAAATCGGTAGACAGATTGTCGGAGGCTGATGATTTAATTGCCTTAAATATGGATATTGTGGAGATCCGGCAGGGTATGGTTGATCAGGCAATTGCCGCGGCCGATTATGGTCAGGCGAAGGCATTAATTGCTGGAGGGATAGAAATAGCGGAAGAGAAAAATCATCCCGGTATTGTCTCTGACTGGAATAAACATTTACTCCGTGTTGCAATGCTTGAACAAGATGTGCCGGCAATACGGCATTATTGTAAGAATTTTGCTTTTGATCGGGGATTTAATAAAGAATATTACCAAATATGGAAAGGAACGTATCTTTCTGACGAATGGAATGCTATAATTGAAGCATATATAGAGGAAGCAATAGTTAGGGCTACGGAAGCCATGTCCCAATACGTACAGAAGGGATGGCAAGGGCAAAGATTATTGTCTTTGCTACATAGCGTTGCTCAACTATATATAGAGGAGGGATACCTCGACCGCCTTATGGCTTTGGTGCAGCAGGAAGATTCGTTGTTTAATATTTTTTATTACCATGATGTTTTGGTAAAGACTTATTCATCGGAGCTCTTGCAAGTTTACCTGCCGGCAATCAAAAAGGCGGGCATTGAAGCGACAGATCGTAAACGTTATCAGGATTTGGTGAAAAAGATGAAACAGATTATCAAGGATATCCCGGAAGGAAAGGAGCAAATATTAACGGTAGCAAAGGAATTGCGTACAATGTATTACCGTCGGCCTGCAATGGTTGAAGAACTGACCAGGTTGATCGGCTATTAGAAGATGATCCTGTCACCCTTTTTTACAAGTAACAGCAATGTTAGTATGTAAGACGTAATTGTTTGACTTTTATGAGACCACAGGTAAACGCAAACACAATGTGATTGTGCTGACCAATAATGAGTTTAACCCGCAGAGCATTTCATCCCTGGGTGCAAGGGATACGCTCGCGATAAGGGAATATACCGAGAATTACCAAAGAGGTAAATAGCTGAAAACAGAATCTATCAGCGTTTAATTAATTGACATTAACAAGATATGTACGTATAGTATTCTTTTAAAAACTATCACTGAAAACCGTAAATTTGGGTTAGCGAATCGCATATCTTTTTTAACCCAATTACACCAGATGCTTTTAGAACACATCGTTCCCAAAACCAACGGAAGGCTTGTCTTTCTTCACCAGGAAATGGTGTTAGATCATGGTTTCAAGGTAAGGACTGAAAAAGAACAGTTACTTACCATCGCATTAAATACCGGCGAAGGCCAGCAAATAACTATCAACGGGTTGAACTACGAATTTCCTTCGGGAAGTATTGTTCCTCTGGTATCAGACGAAGTTTTCAAATTTGAAAAGCCGGAGCAGGTAACAGCGTGGCAGTATAACAGAGATTTTTATTGCCTTATAGAAGCCAATTACGAGATCAGTTGTATTGGGTTGCTCTTCTTTGGCTTCAACGGGAATATGTTTTTACATCTCGATGATGCGCATCTGAACAGGTTAGAAACCTTAAAACAGATGTTTGTTGAAGAGTTCAGCAATAAAGATAACATCCAGAGCGATATGCTGCAGATGTTGTTAAAGCAATTGATTATTATTACTACAAGGCTGGCTAAGGAGCAATACATCAGTGAAAAAATTTATGAGGAGGATAAGTTTGACCTGATCAGACAGTACAATGTACTGGTTGATAAACACTTTAAAAAGGAACATCAGGTACAGTTTTACGCTGGGTTACTCAATAAATCCCCAAAAACAATCAGTAACCTGTTTGCGCTGTACAACTACAGGTCGCCTTCGTTAATCATACATGACCGTATTATCAGCGAAGCTAAACGCTTATTATACTATACAGATAAATCTGCAAAAGAAGTTGCTTACGAGCTTGGTTTTGCAGATGCAGCACATTTTAGCCGGTTTTTTAAAAACTCTACCAGTCAAAGTACATCAGATTTTAGAAGGGCTGAGGAGCTTGCACCACAAATACTATCAGCATAAATACCATGGATGAACATTCATTTTATTTGAACAGGTGTATGGAGCTTGCCCAACTGGCAGCTGCTGAAGGTGAAACTGCCGTTGGATGTGTAATTGTGAAAAATGGAACAATCATCGGCGAAGGTTACGAAAAAAGCAAACAGCTGAAAGATGTCACCCGTCATGCGGAGGTAGTTGCCATCCTTGATGCGGTTGCAAAACACGGTGATTGTAAAGGGGCTACTTTGTATTCAAACATGGAACCTTGTATCCTCTGCTCTTATGTGCTCCGCCACTATCAGCTTGCTGAAGTTGTTTTTAGCAATTACTGCGGTGAACTTGGAGGTACCAATCCAAAATTCAATATCCTTGGTACAAATGACATCGTCTCCTGGACTAAAGCGCCAGAGGTTATTTTCCTGGCTTAAACACCTTTAAATATTAACTATTCAATATTATTTTTAAAAGGACGCTCTGATCTTTTCAACAAGGTTAGCTGATTTCATTTACTAAGCCTGCAAAAAAGGTAAAAACGCCAACTCTTCGGGCAGCTTATCCATTTTTCGGCATGCGCTTATGGGCCATCTTTGTACTGTCAATAACGACTTAAATAATTTAAAAGATGAAAACTCAAAGTCCTTCCCGCAACAAATCCATTGGTTTAATTGCAGGTGTTATCCTAGCAGCAACAAGTTTTTCCAATGTAAATGCACAGGTTCAGGATTATGCAACTGATCCGCACCTTACTCCAGCTGTCCGTACTTTTCTCAAGGCCATACATGGTGGCCCGGGTATAGAAACGCTATCTACAGCAGATGCCCGGGCGGTATTGGAAGGGGCGCAGGCAAGCGTGAAGTTCGACTATTCGCAAGTTACTGAATCTGAAAAAGTAATAAATGAAGATGGACAAACGGTAAAGTTGAATATCATGCGCCCAAAAGGTGTTAAAGGTGTGTTACCTGTATTCATTTTTGTACATGGCGGAGGCTGGATACTTGGAGATTACCCCACACATAAACGGATGGTGAGGGACCTGGTTCTTGGTTCAGGAGCTGTTGGTGTGTTTGTTGAATATACACGTACCCCGGAAGCTGCGTACCCTGTTGCTGTAAATGAAGTATATGCGGCAACGAAATGGGTTGCGGAACATGGGCACGAAATTAATGTTGATGGTAAAAGATTAGCCATTGTTGGCAATAGTGCAGGTGGAAATATTGCTGCGGTTATATCTATCATGGCGAAAGAACGTAAAGGGCCTGAAATAAAAACTGCAATACTCATGTGGCCAACTACTAACTCAGATTTTACCACAGCTTCATTTAAAGCATATGGTGCTGATCGCTTCCTGACAATTCCTTTTATGGAAAAACTGTATGATCTGTATGTGCCTGACCATTCAAAACGAAATGATATCCACGTTGCACCACTGCTGGCTACTGTTGAACAATTGAAAGGCTTGCCACCAACCCTGATCCAGGTAGCAGAAAATGATGTATTACGTGATGAAGGCGAAGCCTATGGCCGAAAATTAGCGGAAGCAGGTGTGAATGCGACAACAGTAAGATACAATGGTGTTATCCATGATTTCGGATTATTAAACCCGATTGCTGATCTTCCCCAAACCAAAGACCTATTTACTCAGGCATCGGCCCAATTAAGAAAATACCTTAAATAAAAATAACCGCAACACCTGCCATCCCAATGACAGGTGTTTTTTTTAACATTTTAATTGAAAAGCGATGAACATTACAAGATTATCATGGGCTGGTTTGATGATACAAGGCCCAACAACAACGTTATATATTGATCCATTGCAAAATGTAGCTGATATGGCCCCATTCCTTGGACAACCTAAATTCCCTGTACTTTCAGTTCCTTTTTCAACCACTGAATTTACCAGTGCATTGATCACACACATCCATCAGGACCACTTTGACCAACCGCTTTTGCGGGAGCTGATGGCAGAATCGGGACAACTTTTTGGGCCTGATCCCGTATACAGCGCAGCGCTGGAGAATGGCCTGGCGGCTAACAAGGTCAAATTATATGAGACCATTACCATTGGCGATTTTCAGGTAACTGCAGTACCTGCTGTAGACTGGATTGGCGACGAACAGGTTTCGTACGTGGTAAGTGATGGTAAGTACACCATCTTGCACGGCGGAGACACCAACTGGCATGGGTACTGGTGGAATATTGCTAAAAAGTTTGGCCCTTTTGATGCCACCTTTTTACCAGTGAATGGGGTAGTAGGAGCTGTACCAGGTGTAATTCCAGCCAGTGATATGTTCGGGACAATGACTCCTGTGCAGGCAGTAACGGCATCACGTATACTTGGGGCAAAGACACTTGTCCCTATGCATTACGCACAGTTTCACAATGCCCCGTTATATAACCAGTTCCCCGACCTTGAAAACGCATTGGACAAGGCTGGCGCTGAGCAGGGAATTGTTATTCAACGTTTGAAAGACGGGGAGATGGTAGCTTAGAAAATACATGATACTGATCAGCAGTTGGATCTTTACTTTTTTGATAATCATCCAAACATGTATAGTAAAGTATTATTTTTGTTAGAAAGCTGATCTTATGGATTATGCAAGATACATCAGGCTTATTTCCTGATGTATTTTTTTGTACTTTAACGCAAAATTAGCGGCCAGTTAAAATTGACCGTAATTTATTACCAACCAAATATATTCCCGTAGTGTGAAATGGATTTATTCCCAGTAACAATTCCTGTTGATCAAACGAATAATGTACCTATGGGTGCTAATGGAATTCCAGCGCGCTGGAAATTGCGTATACTGCTTGTCTGCACAGCTATTTTTCTTTGCTTAGGCCTGCAGGCGCAACTTAAAAGTAATATCACCCACTATTCAACTGAAGAAGGACTCTCTCATGATGGGGTGTTGTGTATAATGCGCGACCATGACGGCTTTATGTGGTTTGGTACTTCTGACGGGATCAACCGTTTTGATGGATATAACTTTGTGGTCTACAAAAGCCGGCCGGGAGACACGTCTAATCTGCGTACCAACAAAATCAGGAATATCATTGAGGATAAAGCCGGGTACCTCTGGATTAAAACTTTTGACTATAAGATGTACAGGTTTGACAAGAAGACGGAACAGTTTATTCCAGTGTCAGACGGGCCTTTTAAATCATTGTTTAAAGACCAGGTAGTTATCGGTGGGGTAGTACCAGATTCAGAAAACGGGGTGTGGATGTTAACTTCTGATCAGGGCATGTTTTATGCCTATGATGGCCCATCTGGTGTCCCGATAATTAAAAAATATGCACGTGGGGATGACAAAACTGCTGATCTTCATGGCAATGCAGTGAAGTTCCTTCACCGGGACAGGAAGGGACGCATTTGGGTGGGAACGGAAGGCGGTCTCAACCGTTTAAAACGCAACAACAAAAATATTTACGAGGTAGCACCTTTTGGTGCCGGGCTTGAAAAAATGCTGACATCATTCGCAGTTACCTGTGTGACGGAAAATGAGGATTCACTATTTTTTGGTACGGCAAACGGCAATCTTCTGATTTATGATCTAAAAAGGGAAACATTTAATCTCAGGGCCATCAGTAAAGGCATCCAGTTTAATGCCTTACATTATTCAAAAACCAAACGTCTCTATATTTCTACAACAGGCAGGGGCCTGATTACACTTGATCCTGTTAGTTTTGCACCCTCATACTCTGGCTTTACAAATAATGATACCTATTTGTCATTGTACGAAGATAACTTGGGCCAGATGTGGATTGAACCGAAACACGAGGGGATTGTAAAGTATAATCCTAATACAGGACGGTATAAATATTTCAGTCAAAAGAAGGATTTCACAAGTTTAAGCCGCGACTACCGGGTGGTGACTGATTTGAACGGAACATTGTGGGTAAGTATGAGGGGAGGAGGTTTTGGTTATTATGACCCTGTCACTGACGAGATCAATTATTTTTATGACCAGCCGGGTTCGCCTGAACAAAAGTTCTCTAATGTGGTCACCAGTTTATACATCGATAAAACCGGTGTATTATGGATGAGTGCCAAGGACGGTGGCGTTAACAAGGTGGTATCTATTACTGATAAGTTCAACTACAGGCAACTGGTGCAGAATCCTCCAAACAGGTCTGACAACGATGTAAGGGCAATGATGAAGGACGCAAAAGGCCGGTTATGGATTTGTACGAAAGATGGCCTGGTACATGTTTATGACCATGGAAAGTCTGTCTCTGTATTTGAAGGCAGCAATAAGCCATTGGGTTTTGTCTACAGCATCCTGGAAGATAGCAAAGGAAACGTTTGGCTGGGAACAAAGGGTAAGGGTTTATTTAAGGCAACACCTGTGAAC
>Ga0308164_10001132_pt1 | contig 33633 bp, 36 predicted proteins | sample PhyTR2_FD_201031 | JGI IMG/M metagenome (GOLD analysis project Ga0308164, IMG submission 201031) | Phyllosphere microbial communities from UC Gill Tract Community Farm, Albany, California, United States - DLSLT.R2 | ecosystem: Host-associated > Plants > Phyllosphere > Unclassified | place: USA... | reverse complement strand
AAGTTACTGGAGCTACCACCGACATGCTTATCCGGAGCGCCATTCGTATCCAGGAGCCAAGGTTTTAGCTGTCCTGAATGCTGCTTTGGAATGACTGTTTAGGGTCGTCGATTCCGGCCTGTCGCGAACGCCGTTGGATTTTCAACCTGGCAACCTGCTATGCTGGCCTGAACGGCCGGGTTCGGCCAGTAGCGGTCCTTCGCAAACGGCCGAGACTAGCGAGAAGCAGATGCTTGAAGGCATGAGAATGTGTGAGCTTTCTTCGAAGCATTTACGCTATGCTTTGCCGTGTTCATCCATTACCCATTCACCCAAGCCAAACCTTTGATGATAAAAAAGATAATTTTTTTAGTGATTGTTGTAACTTTGGGTTGGAAAGGATACGAAAAATACGGCCACAGTGTGAGTCAGATTAAGGCTACCTCGGAACATTCGTTCGATGCGGAAGCTGAGGTTGAAGATGCCTCCGACATCGATATCAGGTCTTCTAGCCAACGCACATTCATATGTGACGGCCGTGTCTACTGCAGTCAGATGAAATCCTGCGACGAAGCAAAGTATTTTCTTGAGCACTGCCCTAACGTGAAGTTAGACGGGAACCATGATGGCATCCCATGTGAGAAGCAGTGGTGCAGCTAATTTAAGAACGGTTTCGGCCAAAAGCGGACGTGTCGCCTGCAACAGGCGGCAGCAATCAGATGGCAATGCTTAATGACTCTACGGACAGGAATATCATCATGAATTTAATGGAATGGCTTGCCTCCTATCGGCCATTATTCACAGCGCTACTGGTAGTGTGCAGCGTCATCAATACCCAGCTTTACTTTCATCACGTAGGTAGTGGCCGAACGAGGCGAGATAAATTCGGGTATTTCAGGTATTTCTGGCAGCTGTGGCGAGCCGGCCAGCGAGACGGGCAGATCGCCATGTGCCTACTGTTCGTGGCCGTGGTTTCAGCGTTTATCCTGATAGGCACCGTTTTGGTCTGAATTTCCCTTGGACGTTCAGTTAATTTGCAAGTGTCTGCAACGGGTCGGTTCCTGCCCTTCATGACAGTCCGCGACTTTTGCACCTTGGTGACCTGATATGCTCAGCTGAACGGCCGGGTTCGGCCAAAAGCGGTCGTTCAACTGAATGAGGGTGGAAGGGTGCAACATGGTTGAAGGAGTCAATGCGTCAACGTCAGATCACTATCGTGCGCTGATTCTTGGAGCGCTTGCGTTCGCTATAGGCTTGGCATCGCCAGCATGGGCAGCAGATCGACGATGGGACTCGTTTGAATGGGTTAAGGCGGAGGTCGTGCCGGGAGCTGGCTTAGTGAAAGCCGGAGTTGTGCTCCCTGTAAAAATCAATGGGATTGATTGCTACGCGCAGCTTGATACGGGCGCGGACGGCATGATCATTTGGCGCACCATGTATGACACCAATGCTCCTTTTGAAGAAGTACTTTTGGACATCGCCGGAAAGCGCCGGGTCGTGCGTGCATCCGCATTGCAGCTAGCAGCGGCAATAGACGGCACCTGCAAGACAACAGCAATACCTACGGTAGGCAATGCGTTTTTCGACGACGGAACGTTAATCCTGGATCTCAAAGGTGGGCGCTTTCGATTCGATACTGCAGCCATCCTTGAAAGCGAGCCGAAGGCTCGCCACTTTCAATACGCGCAGTTGCCAGGGAACCAAGTAGGTGGGCATATTATTGTCCAGATAGGGCTGCCGAGCGGCGAAGTGGCCGATGCAATGCTCGACACCGGAGCGGCATCGTTTGGTCTATCGACGTTTACTGCGGCAGACTGGAATAGGCTGACAGGAGGTCTCAGGCTCCGAGCCAGCAGATCGGTAAAAACTTACGCCGTCAATAGCTGGGGCAAGCAGATCACCTGTTATAGCGCCGAGGCGCCGGGTAGTCTTCTAATCGCACCGGAACTCTCTGTGTCGCACTTCAGGATCTCTTACTGCGCGGGGAGTTCCTTTAAGCCTAGACAGGAGCTAATCGGCTTACTCGGGCTCCTTCATTTGAACGACAAGGTAATCACCCTGGATTACCGCTCACGAAAGTGGCTCATTAGTAACTAATTTCACGGGGTTTAGCCGGCTGCTGCAACTTGAATGGTGCTTCACTCCGTACGGGCTCATTCGTTTCTGAAAGGACTTTCATCCATTTTATGCCAGTCGTGGCAGCAGAATCTTTGTTGTCAAGCTTTAGCCAACGTCCACCTCGGCTCGGTTCCTGCCCATCGTGACAGCCGGGGTCATTTTCTACCCTTGTGACCTGATATGCTCAGCTGAACGGCCGGCTTCGGCCAACAGCAGACCTTAGCTCAATGAGAAAGTGTGTGTTTCTGTCGAAGGTCTCCTACTGTTTGGGGTAGAAAGCTGGCGCACAAGCACAAACTAAAATGCCCCCAAAGGGGCATCTTCTCACTCAGACGAACTCGATTAAAACTCTTCCCAGTCGCCAGCATTAGCAGTCGCAACGCTACGATTAGCAGTGATTCGGCTTGCAGACGCTGGCTTAACAGCCTTTTGCTCGAGTTTTACTGGGGCTGTGCTGGACTCCGTGCGCACTGTGGATCGAGCAACCAAATCATTCGATGCGCGACGCATGCCGTCGAGCTTGAACACGCTCACCACATCGGCCAAGTGCGCCGCCTGCTCCTGCATTGCTTCAGACGCCGCAGCGGCTTCTTCAACTAGGGCAGCATTCTGCTGTGTTACTTGATCCATCTGGGCCACGGCCTGATTAATCTGGTCAATGCCCATGGTCTGCTCCTGGCTGGCAGATGAAATCTCAGCAATGATGTTCGTCACCTGCTGAACGCTCTGAACGATCTCATCCATAGTCGCGCCAGCGTCGGCGACTAACTTGCTGCCGGTTTCAACTTTGCCAACCGAGGTTCCGATAAGCACCTTGATTTCTTTTGCAGCGTTAGCCGAGCGCTGAGCGAGGGTGCGAACTTCCGACGCGACCACTGCAAAGCCCCTACCTTGCTCGCCCGCCCGGGCTGCCTCGACTGCGGCGTTCAGCGCTAAGATATTCGTCTGGAAAGCAATGCTATCGATTACGGTGATGATGTCCACAATCTTCTTGGCCGAATCGTTGATCTGCCCCATGGTGCCGACGACCTCATGGATTACAGTCCCGCCCTTGACTGCGACTTCCGAGGCTTTGGCTGCTAGAGCGTTCGCTTGACGCGCATTCTCAGCATTCTCCTTTACGGTCGACGTCAATTCTTCCATCGACGACGCGGTTTCCTCAAGTGAGCTGGCTTGCTGCTCAGTACGTGAGGAAAGATCCATACTGCCGGCTGCAACTTGGGCTGAAGCCGTAGCGATAGCATCGGTACCAGTGCGTACTTGGCCAACGATCGTCGCAAGGCTGTCGCGCATCTGCTTCATTGCAAACATCATGCTCGACTTGTCGCCCGACCTAGTGTTGATGGTGACATTCAGATCACCGGCTGCAATCTTCGCTGCAACGGCGGCTGCGTCGTTTGGCTCCCCACCGAGTTGACGGGTCAGGCTGCGCGTAATTAGCACGCCCAGTGCAACGCCAGCTATTGCGCTGCCGAGGGTCAATATCAGCATGAACAGTCGGCTCGACTCGTACACATCGGTCGTTTCTTTCGATGCCGCTTTCGCACGCGCCTCCTTTTGCTTTGCCAGCAGCGTCAGCAGATTGTCGAGCGCATTGGCATGCATACGCGCTTCCCTCAGCGCGGCTGACAACGCTTCGTTACGTTGCATCAGTGGTTCGGCGCTTGCCAAAGCTAGCGTCTTGTTCAGCTCTTGATCGTACCTAACCGAGATAGTCTCAAACTCGGCAAAAATTCGTTTTGCCTCATCGCTGACAAAAAGCGGCTTGGCATTGGTCAGGTGCTCTTTGATCGCAGATGTGTACTTTTGAATATTGGCCCGATGCATTTCACGTTCCTGCTCAGTTGTCGATAACAAAAACTGGGCGCGACCACGACCGGCATAAATCAGGTTGATGTTCGCTTCCTTGATGTGTGACAAGCCAAGAAGCTCCTTCTCGTACATCTGGTATGCGAGATCGTCAATTCGACTCATGTTAACGATACCGATGGAAGAAACGATAGCGCCGAGTAGTGCGAGGGACAGAAACCCTACGAACAGTTTTGTGCCAACTTTCATATTCAAAAACATAGCTTTTCCAGTTAGGAGTGTGCAACGCCTAGTAGTGATTATTTGTGAGATTCAATAGTGCATCATAGATATGTCAGTAATCACGAGCAAGGGACAAAAGTACTTGATAGAAACAACAACTTTTTCTACAGGAAATAGCACCTAAACTCTCTTTGTTAGTTGAGAACAGTGCTTCGTATTAAGTACACCATGGGTCGGTTTGCGATGCGTCACCGCGATTTAGAGCTGAGAAAATTCCAGATGTTTTCGCCGTATGAATCGCTCGACCTCTGCCACGATTTGCTCAACAGTGGCCAATGAACCCAAATTGCCGTCATCCGTTCTAGAAGTCATGTTTAACCAGTCCTGATACGAAGACAAGGTAGCAAACTGGCAAGTATGAGCTAGCAGATCGTGTCCAGACACAGTTCCTTTCATATAACTGCAAAGCATAGACATATCACTATCGTTGATCGTAATTCCTTCCAAGCTCAACACGTGAAGCATCTTAGCCATAGGCTGACCACACATGTTTCGAAACATTGATGCTCCCTTAGAGGTCACATGGCACCTTGCATGCGCAACGTCTAGTAATGATTATTTGTGAGATTCCCTAGAGCATCATAGATCGATCAGTAATTACGAGCAAGGGACAAAAGTACTTGATAGAAACAACAACCTCTCCTACGGGAAGTAGCACCTAAGCCCGCTCTGTTGGTTGAGAACAGTGCTTCGTATTACGTCCGCTATGGGCGGTTCCTGCCCTTCGTGACAGTCCGCGACTTTTCCACCTAGGTGACCTGATATGCTCAGTTGATCGGCTAAGTTCGGCCAAAAGCGGTCGTTCGCAAGGCGACACTGGCACAAAAAGCGCTAACCATACAAAAGCTATTGAGAATGTTATGAGTCAAACATTTGTTGCTATCCGACAGCTGGACTAACACGACTTGCGAGCAATTCTGGCCGGTCTAAATATAGCAACACGTAACGCGGAGCGGTGCGTTGCACCTGCCAGTGCAAAAACGTGACGGCTGCATCGGGCTTGAGCACAAGCACGCAATTTGGCTTGTCGAAAGGTGTCACCAAGAGAGTGTCGGCCCGGTGGATGCCATGGCGACGACGCCATTGGATAGGGTCTTGAGAAACCGTATCGCATCGCTCAATTACCGATAAGGGAATGCTTGCCTGGGTGCGCACGCCGACGCGCAGATGCAGCGTGTTGTCCGCAAGCACATGGGTGCCTTCGCCGACATACCAGCGGTCGGCCAGTATCCATGCGAACGAATATAGTGCGCCTACACCGGCAACTACATGGATGAACAAGCGCGTGTCTGGTTCCTTAAACATGAGGTTAACGATCAGCACATTGAGCGGCAGTTCAACGAACAAAGACACCATGGCGATCCCTATAGCGGTTCCGTAGGCGCCGCGCTGCAAGTAGGTCAGCGCTACTCCTTCTGCCCGGCCTTGAATCGCAGAGCGCCGCAGCCAATGCGCGAACCCGGCCCACATCAGGCGATCAAGCCGGAACATGCCAACCAATTCCTGCGGCAGCAGTGCCGCGATACGGCTTGTCCATCCCTTAGCCGACCTCAAACGGTGCAGCGCCTCAGGCGTATGCGCCAAGTCCTTCGCTACAAGGAAGAACAGGGGTAGTGCCATTCCGAGCTTACGCAAAGTTGAGTCCAACACTGCCGGAGCAATCAGCCTTGCGAGGAGAGTTATGAAAAAGGCGAGAAATGCGTAAGCCGCAAGCTCCAGCCAGGAAGTACGGCGTAACTCGGTGACGGCGCTGTTGAAACTGCGGACGGCTTGCATATTTTATGGCTGAGTTGTGATATCGCCCATTACAACATAGGCCCGCCTTACGTCATAGGCAAGTCTTCAGAATGGCCCTACGATCTTCAAATGCACGTCAGCAAAATTAGCCCAAGGTCCGCTAAGGGTCGACAGCTGCCTGTGGAGAAAGTCGGCGACTTTTCCGCCGAGTAACCTGCTAAGCTGACGCTAACAGCCGAGTTCGGCCAAGAACAGACCTTAGTTTTTGGTTCCATTCAATTGGGTAGCGTTTATGGAGGAGTGTCATGATCGTATGGCGTGTGGTGGCCGTAGGCTGCGGCTTTAAAAAAGATGGAGTTCAACACGACTGCGAGCTATCGGGTCTCGTTCGTGCCAACAACATCAACGACGCTTTTTCCAGGACTTGTACTATTGCGATGCAGAATCATCCGGAACTGCTCCAGTCATCTAGTTCGTTCCCGCGCCCAACTATCAATGCTGAGGAGATTCAAGAAGTGCCTGAAGCACTGCTGGTTGGCGCGGATCGGGTCGAGCTTCATTGGATCAAAAAATAGGTCGATTTCGATCTAAATCGGAACCCCTATAGGATGCTTAATTTGGTATTGGCAAACTGCACGTCCAGCTACGTGGCTGCCCTCGGTTGAGCGAGGGTTGTTCGCCGTACACAGAAATCACAAATATCAACTTTCACAGTGGGTTTTCATATAAATTTTGCAGTATATTTACACTAAGAAAACAAATTCTTACGGATATTTAAATGCGCCTCGATCGCTTAGTGGGAGTTGGTCATGCTGATTGACCCTAGTTTTCTTCTTCAGCAAATATCTTCCAACATGGTTGAGTATGCAGTCGTCACCTTCGATATCGACGGTCATATCACGTCATGGAATCGCGGCGCGGAGGTAATTTTTGGCTACGCTACGCACGAAGTTCTCGCAACACTGGCAGATCGCCTGTTCATCTTAGATGATCGAGTTGCAGGTATAGCTGAGCGCGAAATGCAAAGGGCATTGCACGACGGCAGCGCTGTTGGCTTGCGCTGGCACCAGCGAAAGGACGGAACGCTCTTCTGGGCAGACGGAATGATGATGCCCATGCACGACAATGGCATTGTCGTAGGTTTTCTCAAAATTCTGCGTGATGTGACCGAAACTAAGCTCATGTTTGAAAAGGCCGAATACTTAGCATCATGCGATCTGCTAACAGGCGTTGCTAACCGAGCAACGTTTGAAGCACGACTTTCTGAACTATTAGGAGTTGCAGAACGCGGCAGCCAATGGTTGCTTCTATTCGCCATCGACCTAGACAAATTCAAAGAAGTTAACGACCAATTTGGACACGGAACCGGAGACATCCTGCTTAAGGAAGCCGCGAGACGTCTCAAGTATTCATGCCGTGAGAGCGATGTGATCGCTCGGCTTGGAGGCGACGAATTTGCGCTGCTGCAGTTGAACCCCCCCGGCGTCTCTGCCGGGGCCACGCTAGCGGAGAAACTGCTGCGAGAGCTGGCCAGACCGTTCGACATAGACGGCCATGCCATCCTGATCAGCGGCAGCATCGGAATTTCCGTTTTCCCTAACGATGCGCGCAATGCGCATGACTTGCGTGCGACAGCGGATCTGGCGTTGTACCAGGCAAAAAAACATGGTAGAAATTGCTATCACTATTTCACCGAAAAGATAGACCAAGCAGTTAAGGAGCAGAATCTGGATAAAGCCGCGTTGCGCAATACCGTACAAAACAATCTCTATCGAATTGAGTACCAGCCGATCGTTAACGCCAAGACTGGCTGCACTGTATCGATGGAAGCATTAATCCGCTTTGTCCACCCCCAACTCGCTGGTCACTCGGTCGACTACGTGATTAATCTCGCGCAGGAAATGGGACTGATCGTAACTATTGGTACGTGGGTTTTTCGCCAAGCGTGCATGCAGCTGAAGCAATGGCATCTCGGTGGAATGAAAAAAATTCGATTGGCAGTCAACACATGCGCGAAGGAATTGCTTGATCCGGCTTACATAAGGTCCCTTGAAAATGCGTTCGTAGAGTTTGGCTTAGAGCCATCGCAAGTCGAAATCGAATTAACGGAACGTGACGCTATTCAATTAGATGGTAGCAGCACAGAAATCCTCGGCAACCTGCGAGACATGGGATGCCTAATCGTACTGGACGACTTCGGTACCGGCTACTCGTCGCTCAGCTATCTGCGTACGCTGCCGATCGACATAATCAAACTCGATCGAAGTTTCGTACGGGAAATACCACAAGCTACAAATGCCAACAAGGTTGCAAGCGCCGTTATCTCTCTCGCGCAAGCATTGCACATTGATGTGACGGCAGAAGGAGTTGAAACGACGGATCAAGCGCACTTTTTACAGGCAGCGCATTGCCAATGCATGCAGGGCTATCTGTTTTCACGATCGCTATCACCCGCTGCAGCCATGCAGTGGTTGAAGAAAGGTACACTCGATCATTAATTTAAGAGAGATAATTCCCCTGATTATGCGTACAACCGACTGCGATGATAACGGGTGCACACAGCAGTTCACTTGAATTTTCCAGCGTTAAGGTCACCCCTAAATTTGTACAAAGTTACGATCTCTCCAGTGATACCAGTGCCGCTAGACTTGTCGCAACATCAGCGACTGAAGCTAGCCTACCGTTGCAACGCATCTCGAATTTCGCGAAGTAGATTGACTTCCTCGGTAGTAGCAATAATAACCGGAGCGGGTTTACGCAGACGATTTACCATACGAACCATCTGGAAAATTATAAATGCGAGGATAATGAAATTTACTGAAACTGTTAGAAAATTTCCGTATGCCAATACCGCGCCCGCCTTTTTTGCTTCGATCAGGGGCAGTCCCCATGCCTGACCGTTTAGCGGTAGATAATAGTTCCCGAAATCAAGCCCTCCAAAAATTTTCCCTACAATTGGCATAATAATGTCTTGTACAAGCGAATCGACGATCTTACTAAATGCTGCGCCAATGATGACCCCAACCGCAAGGTCCATCACATTCCCCTTAGTGGCAAATTCTCTAAATTCAGTTAGCATGGTCATTTTTTTCTCCATTAAAAATTCAATAATAACTCAAAACAATTTTGAAATGGGAGAAATGATGCTGTCAATCCGCCGTCTAGCTGAGTACTAGTTAGAACTATCCTACCCAGCAGTAACGATCGTTCCAACAAGCATATGGTACAAAATTGGAAGAAGGTTGTTGAACTCAACAACAGCAAAGTCTGCTTCGGGTCGAAACCAGCCGGTCGCGACAGGCAGGAATCGGCCAAAAGCTGCCATTCGGGGCTCAGGCCACACCATGTGGAATATCACACCTAGTGGCGATCCCGAAACAATCAGTTGCTGCCATCCGATCTTCTCGACGATCGCGCTCCCCCTTATAGTTTGCCTGTGTCCAGCTCACCTCGACGTTATTTGACGCAAGGGTGAGCGGGCCGATCAATCACCCTATTCTACGCCGCCTTGATGGCGTATCCAAAGCAGGAGAAGAGTTATGGCACGTCATGTTCGTTTTCACAAAACCGGTGGTCCTGAAGTTCTGTAAATCGACGAAGTCCCCACTCCCGCGCCGAAGGCTGGCGAAGTACGCATCAGCGTTCGTGCGCTGGGTCTGAACCGCGCCGAGAGCATGTACCGCTCTGGTCGCTACGTGATCGAGCCCAGCTTCCCGGCCACGATGGGCTACGAAGCATCGGGCGTGATCGACGCCGTCGGACCGGATGTAAGCGGTCTGGCGGTTGGCGATTCGGTGGCCGTCATCCCGGCCTTCATGTTCGACCAGTACAGCCTGTATGGCGATCTCGTGATCGCCCCGAGGGGTTTGCCACCCGCCTGACCATATTCCAGGCCATTCCAACCTGCCGCGTCGTGGTCGGTTTCAACGCGGGCAACCTGACCGTCGTCGCCGAACGCATGCAGCGCTTTGGCATGGGCGTCGTGTGCGCTGACAACGACTGGGAGACCGCCGCGCGCATCGGGCGCAATCCTGGCTTGGACGCCGCGCGCGCCGCCGCCGAGGTGCTGGGCGCGGGCGTGGCCTTCCCGCAGTGCGCTGGCACTGACTGGAACGACTACGTCATGGAGCAGATCGAGCAGGCCGTCGCTGGCCAGACGTTCAGCTTCAGCCGAAAGCGCACGGTCCTGCAGATACAGGCCAGCGCTTTCGCCGACGTGAAGCTGAAGGTGATGCGAGAGGCCCGGCTGTTGCGCACGAAGTAGGGCAGTAGTGGTGCTCGAGCGTGAGCGCGTCTCGGAAAAGGGTCACATCGATCCTGCCCCCTTTCCAAGATTTATTAGGTGCAAGACTTGCATCTAGGTGGAGCGGACGACACCAGAAAAAACGTGCACGGGCCTGAATCGGCCCATACCGCGAAAAGACCGACGGCGCCGTCGAACATAAGGGCACAGCACGAACAAGGCGCAGAGGGGCCTTGCCGAGGCCTGAGGGCACAGGCCAGAGCGAACAGAGGTACAGAGTTGGAATGCTTGGCTCGTCCGGCAGGCGTATTCACCAGAGTGCGCCAATCGAAAGGGCGAGCGGGCGGCCTGGGCGAGCCGTAGCGGAACTGACCATCCGCGAATACTTCACTTTCGATATTAGTTTTTGCTGATTTTGCTCGGCGGCCGCAGTACACCCCTTCCACTACAACCGCAGCCTGAGGGGTCCAACCAACCCCTCTAAATGACAAGTATGGCCAAAACAAACGCGAACGACTAGCCAGGCGCTTCCACAGAAGATCGAGCAGCGCCTAGCCGAATTACTCTCGATGGGGGAGTTCGATCAGGGTGATCTGGCGCACTGCCGCCGCAGCTATTGGACCGCGCGTGCGGACTGGCACAAGATCCTGATCGATTGCTATAACGCAGCTTTGGAGCGTCATAGCGCCGCCAGCGCCGACGTGGCCGCAACTGCAGCACCGTGGCCCGCACGCCCAGCACCGGTGGTGCGCGCCGTCCGCGCGCCAGCGCAGGGGTGCCAGCATGACCAATCTCGCCGCACGCCTTGAACCCTACGCTCGGGATTTAAACGTTCCTGTCATTCATAGTTCGAACGCAATCGATACCGTGGGAAACTGCCACCATTTTGGCAAGTCCTGTCGTCGCGAAAGTCTGTGTCTCAACTTGGTGAAGGGCAATCGCCCTATTGGGGGCATCTGGAAGGCCACTTACCCGTTGGATCAGGTAGGCAGGCCAGAAGTTGCCATCAGGGGCCGGAATGGCATAACCATAAACACGATAATCACCATCACTCCACGGATTTATAAACTTCAACGATGTAATTTCGATCAAACAGGTCTCCTTTAGATTTTTTCAGAATTGTAATAGTGCATTGGCATCGAAAATCTCTTGCCCACTTATTTCTTCGGGTCAGACCTGGGGCAAAACAAGCCAATTTAGTAATCCTCAATCAAGGGGACTGCTATGAGCGCAAACATTTTCAAACGCGGCGGTGTGGCACTACTGCTTCCAGGTCGCCGGCGTGCGCTACCGTCGCAGCACAGGGCTGGCCAGCCGACGCTCAGCCGAAAATTTAGCTCAGCGCGCTTACGACGCCGCGGTGCTGCGCGCCAACGGCGGCGAGCCGGTGCTTACGCTGGCCGAGTTGGCGCAAGCGTGGATCGAAGTGCACCGGCCCGTGTCCAGCACCGCGCACATCCCCAGCGTCGAACTGTTCCAGCGCTCGCACATGTTCGACCCGGGCGCCAAGCCGATCAATGAGATCACCACGCTCGACGTCGAGCTGGCGCGCAACCTTTACCTGCTGACGCACAAGCCGGCCAGCGCGAACCACTGGCTGCGGATTGTGAAGATGCTGACCATGTGGGCCGTCAAGCGCGGCATGCTGGCGGCGATGCCGTGGCACGTGTCCATGCTCAAGGTGCAAAAGCATCCTCGCTCGATTCTGCTGCCTGCCGCCGCACGCGCGTGGTTCGCCGCCGTCGACGAGGCCAACAAACACGCGCCGGGGATTGGTACCGCCGTGCGGCTGATGTTCGGGCTGGGCCTGCGTTAGGAGAAGTAATCACGGCGCGCTGGGAGTGGATCGACTGGGCGCGCAAGACGTACACGCCCGGAATTACGAAGGGCAGGGAGGCTGAACCGGTGCTGATGGCGGGATGGCTGCGCGAGCACTTGAAGGTGCAGTGCCAGCCTACCGGTCTAATCGTGGCCAAGCCAGACGGCAAGGCCTTTGCATCAGGGTTTGCGCGTCAGGCGATCCCGCGAGCCAATGATACCTGCGCCATCAAGGGGATCACTCCGCACCGCCTGCGCGGCACGTTCGCGACGCTGATGTCCGAGGCTGGCGTGCCGATTCAGACGGTGCAGCGCGTGATGCGGCACAAGAGCTTCACGACTACGATGGGTTATCTGGAGAAGAATTTGGATGTAGCTGTACAAGCCCAAGAGAGAATTAGTCAGATTGCAAGGCTATGAAAATTACGTTAGAAACTCTGAGATATTAAGATTTTATGTGCCGTAGGTATAACGATGCAATGCGCCTTATCCGAGTCGCAGCTCGAGATTCCAAAAATTCACCGTACTCTGTTGTAGATCTCAAATAACGCTTTTCAGTAAGGTCGCCGATCTAAGGATGCAGCTTGCAGTCGAGTTCTAAATGCATTTGTACCGGCGACTTTTTCCGTACCTGGAGTTTAAGCTGAGAAATAGCCACACGGGATATATAAAACAACACTTGATCATCAGCATTAAGGAGTGAATTCCAAAATTCGGACGGTTCTTTCATATGAACTGCGAATGGGCCTTTTCCTGGAAGATATATTTCCAAGTCGATAGAAATCGCGTTATCCTCTCCACGGCACGTCCGGACTCTACCTCGTCCGAGTTTGCTGTCGATAAAGTACCGGGTAATTTCTTCCATATGAATACTCATCGGTTAGAAAATTTAGTATTTGGTTTCAGTTTATAATTAACTGATGGTGAAGCACACTAGAAAACTGATCAGTAATTAATATGAGAGTTGCCCATATTTGCCGCGTGGGCCTCCCGTCTACCGTTCAACTGCCCGTTCAAGTTGAGGAAGTGTGTAGGGCTTTTGGATGAAATGATCAACGAAGTAATTTTTTGTACCTGTAGGCGTAATCCCGTCTACCAGTATGACCTTGAGTCTTTTCTGATATGTCTTCGCGTCGAAAGCGACGAAGGCAATATCGGGATCATCCAGCGCCTCAATTACTATAAGCGCATCAAAGGCAATCCCGTCAAAGCTGGAGTAGGCATCCTTCGTGGTTCCGACTGAAACTCCCACGTAATCACGGGCCTCCAGCATGTAGGTGATTGCTTCTCGGGTGAGAAGATCTTTTGCGAGAAGTAGGACAGTGACAGGCATGTATTTACGGAGGGTGATTGAGCCGACATTGTAGTGCATGACTGCATAGCTGTCACAAAAGTGACACACCGAGTTGAATAGATGCTTTAGATTCAGGCTCTACGTTTGATTAATGATAAGCAGTAATGCTAGACACAAGCCTGTCTAGGTCGCGCGACGTGGTGCGTATCGTGGCAGGCGGAGTGCATAACAGGCTTGCAGCAAGACGTGATCAGCAGGAGTGAAAGATCATAAGGCTTAAGCACTGATCATGTCACATATCAACTAAAATCGGAAAAAATGATACCATGCGACGGATTGATTGCTATATGATTTTTAGAAATCTCTCCAAAATTCACGCTATCTCGTAAGACATCTGCGGCAAACCTGAACGAAATGATCATATGCATCAGAACTCACGCAGCCAACAAGTGTCAGTGATGATTGGCGCCCTTATATCTGAGGGAATAAAGGTTTTCCCAGCCGACGGCGCGATGATCGATGCCTATTGCAGAGGGGTTGTAACAGGTCGTGACATGCTCGCGCACTTCCGCCAATTTCGTACATTGGAAGCGTATCAAGCTTGGTCACACGGCTTTCCAAGTATCAACATTAATCAAGCGATTGCCGATGTCTCAATTGAGCAGGTACTTAGTGAGTTTCGAGAATGCTTACAGCGCCGGCAAGCCAATGTATTAGACAATGCACTGCGCTAGGGCTGCCCGGTGTAGCCGTGGCCCTACAGCATTTTGAGTTACGAACAGGGATAAACCGTTGAGATCAAATTCACGGCCAACCAGACACCAAAAATTTATGGTTCGGTAGGGTGATAGGTGACATGCCTAACGCCCTACAGAGCGGCATGTGACGTCGCTTCCCTCAACACGCGCTTGATGATGCCATCCGGGACGTGGACATCTCTTAAAATTTTAGCGCGTACCCTCTGCCCCGAAAGCGGCACAGCCGGATTCCAACTTCGACTAACATCTGGGTGTGGCACTTATTTCGGCGCTCGACGAAGTCGGTCATCGTTTAGATCACTTGGAATAGAAAATTTTTCCAGTGTTTTCTCCAGCGCTAGCAGCGAAAATGGCTTTTGTATAAAAGCATCAATTGCTAACTCTGAGAACTCCGGCGAGTCTATTGCATCAGCTATTACAAGCTTTAAGTGTGGCTGAATCTTTTTCGCTTCCAGCGCGTAGCTCGGCTCTTCAATCAGCGTAGTGCGCGGGCTGGTAATCAGCACATCAAATCCTAAATGTTTAAGTAGCTTCAGGCCACGAATAGCGGATGAAGTCCCTAATGCTTCATGGCCTAGCGCTGTTAAGAGGTCAATAAGGGTCTGGCGAAGAAGAAGGTTTTTTTCTACCACCAATATAAATGCTCGCATTTTGGCTTTCGTCTGAAGCAGACCTTCAGGTTACGCTGATGACTACTCAGATACACCCAAACTTGCAAATTGAGGAAAATAAAGCAACAACGGCATCAGCTGTTCCCGGCGACCTTGGCACGCTGCTGCACCGTGCGAAGTACGCCGGCACCACCGCCCAGGACATGGCCAAGGCCATTGCCGTGCGCGACCACATCGAAAAAGAATTGGTCGAGGCGATCCGTAACAAGGACGCTGGGCGTGAGGCTGATTGCCGTTAGGCGCTGGCCGGCGATGCGACGGTGATCGAGAGTGGTGCTGCCCATTTATCGCAACTGCTGCGCCTGTGGACTGCCGAGGTAATCAAGCGCGGACGCGCGCCGCTGGGTACCAGAGAACACGGCATGGGATGCGCAGGCTGCCCTCAAGCTCTACCACCAGGTGGCCCAGCACTCGCTAGCGCACTGGCTGAGTGGCGCTGCTACCCCCGACCTGACGCTGGCTGCCGGGTTTGTCCGTGAGCACGTGCTGAACATGGTGAGCGAACTGCATGGCATCGCCGGCAGTCATGCCGCCCGCGCTACTGCCAAGTTGCGCGCTCCCTACGTCTGACCAAGAATTTGTGCAGCACTGTGTAGACGCATAGTAATTCGTGTAACTGTAGTTCTTCATTTTTCCGGCCTCGTAATGTGCGCACCCGCGCCACCGATCACCGGAACTCGCGATTGCACGCAACCGTCGGTGCTTTCGCACGCCCATAGAAAAAGCCTGAGTCGTCAAACGCTCGGGCTGTTTTTGTTTGCGGCCCACTCAGCAGATAGCCTTGGGGCTCGCCGTCTTGCCCGAGCCAGTGCCACCGATTAATGCAGAAGCAGGTATATGGACACACATTAATCGTCTATCATGCAAGCCGCAGGTGAGAGTCCCGCCGTCTGCTCCCGTTTCCAGTCCTGCGACAACAGGATCTTCGCCGCCCCTCGCATCCGTGCGCTGGGCGGCTTTTTTTTGAGGCATCCAATGAAGCGCAGCACCGTCATCAAGTCGTCGTCCCTGCCGAGGCGTTCTCCGCTCGGTCTCGCCATCCTGTTCTGGCTGCTGCTCGATCGACTGGGTGTGCCGGGCTGGGCGTTCGGCGTGCTGTGGACGCTGGTCGGTTTGCTTGTGCTGATCTGGGTCATCTCATTCAAAACCGAGTCCGCACAAGACGTGCCGGGCTTCGGGGAGAAGTAGCATGACGGTCGCGCAGGAATTTGACTGGCTGCGCCGTCGCTTGCTGAAAGTGCGTGAACAAGCAACATTCAATCGGAATCGAGGTATTCCATGAGCGACATCGTACGCATCGATCGCGCCGAGATCCTGCGAGCCGTGCTCGGGCCTAGCGCACATTCAACCAAGGCCGCCGACCTTCATCGGCTGAACCAGCTCGCCGAACACCTGGCGCTGTGTGAAGGAGACCAGACCATCCTGCGCGCCAAAGGCCATGGCGGGCCAGGCACGAGCATTGTCGAGCCAGCCCGCCAAGTCCCTGCCAACGTGAAGCATGTTATCCGCGCGCTGCTCTCGCGGCTAGCGGGGCTGCGTGAACAGGGCATAGAGCACGTACCATCAACGCCAGCCGCGCCGTGCCGATCCTTGTCCGCCAGGTTAAATACTTAAACAACATTGTCGAGCAGGACCATCGCGCCATCAAGCGGGTGACCAAGTCGATGCTCAACTTCAAATCATTCCTTGCAGCCGGCTCTGTGCTTGCTGGCATCGAGCTGATCCACATGATCAGCAAGGGCCAGTTCTTATTTGACGGCGCCGAGGCCATGTCGTTCGCCGACCAATTTTCTGCGCTGGCAGGAATGGTCCGTTCAGCCTGAGCGGTGCAGGCCGTGTCGGGGGAAATTCTGCTGTTTGATCAACAACGCGACAGAACCTGCTGGGGCATATGCAGAAGTACTCGTACCTAAATCAGGTGACGTCATTTCCGACTAAGTGATTGAATTGTTTGGGATTCGTGCAAAAGTCATCTATTTTGAGTACTTCGGCATTTCTCGCGTCGGCAACATTGTACCTAAATATGGTGACTTAGTAGACTGGGTCAAATTCAAACCTAAACATGTAGACTTAGCGCACGTCCCCGCATTTTCCGTGACCTGCTAGTTAGCAAGACGTTGGCAGCACTGGGCGAATTGAAACTAACTCAGCTTTCAAATACCCTCGCATTAGTCATCCTCCGCACGAAGTTCAAGCTTCATTGATTTAGCAAAACAACGAGCATCAGTCGCATTCAATTTTCCTCGTCGCAATCGTAATTTCCTAAAGTAATCATGATGCTTCTTGGTAGAGCTGCCGACGCGGCTACGCCGATTTAATCCATAGTTAGTTATTGATGTCGCAAAAAGTAACTTTGCAGGTACTTGGCGCGGAGGATCGCTGCGGGACGGCCCCCTGTCCTCGTAGGCATGGCAAAACCGAACCCTGGGCCCAGCAGTGTCGCCTTAAAAGTTAGTTTTGAGCGATTCGTCTAGATGTTATCTAGATAATCCGTAGTTGGTTTTTGACGTCGGAAAAAGTTACTTTGCAGGTCTGCGCGCGAAGGCCCTCTGCCATACAGATGCTCTGTCCTCGTAGAGATGGAGAAACGGGACCGCCGGGCCAAGCAACGACGCCCCAAAAGTTAGTTTTTGGCGAATCGATCAGACGTTATCTAGACATTTGTCCTCATGAGCACCGCGTTCTTGTCTCGCGACTGAATATACGCGGTGCAGCCTTTGAAACACACACCCAGATATTATCTAGGGCGGTCTTCGTAGCAGAAAAAGCAGTATCTCCAGTATTATCTAAACCCAGAAAATATTTTGCTTGCGGAATACGAAAGCAGTTGTATAAACTGCATTCGCACTAAAAATCATCTTCCGCTTTAAAACATGCGAGCAGCCGAAACCAACTTTGGCAGTGAATTGTATGCCCTAAGGATTCGCACAGGCGTGACGAAAGCAGACGTCGCCTCTCGTGCCGGATTGGGTAGAGGCTACTACTCGCAGCTGGAAAATTCAAGAAAAGGGCCGCCTTCGACGCTCCTTTTGTGCCGCATCGTCGAGGCGCTGGAACTGAGCGACGCTGAGTCGCACCGTTTGTTCGCTGTCGCGGTTGCAGATCGGTGCGCCGCGACTTGTCACAGTTCTGCGGCCTTGATCTCTATAGCACCACTTGTGAAGTCATTGATTCAATCGGCGCCCAGGATTACACAAGAGCAAGCGGCGCGTATCGCAGCGATCCTTAAGGAGGAATAAATGTAGAAAACGACGAACCCCCTACAACTGAGATCCGCCGCTTTCTGGCCGAGATAGTATCTTCGAACGTGGAAATTCTAAGATATCGCCCTCCGGCCGGACGGTCAACTGTTGTTTTCAAAAAAGCTGCATCCGTCTATTAACTGGAGGGTAGAGCAATGGTGAAAGCAGTCTTAGAACGCGTTTCCTCAAGCGTACATGCTCGGGAAACTCTTACGCCTTTGTCCGCGATACGCAAACGCGCGGCCAAGGTATCGAATCTCTGGATCTTCGATTCCCCCAAGAACAATCGCCGCCTTACCGTGTCCGGTGACGTGCCCTTCATGCACTTGATGCTTCTTGAAGGTGATACGGGCGTTGCTGGTTACGAACTCGTCGACGATCCTTTTAAAGTTGCCTCAAACAGTGATGCCGGCTATGTCAGGGTACGCAGCCGCGACGGCGCTGAGCATTGGATCGTCATAGCTCGTTCTGGGCGCTCTTCATCAGGCAAGGAAAGTGATCCTTCGATTCCGGAGGGTCTGCGAGAGAAGGCATTATCGGCCGGTGTAGAAGTTCATGGCCGCAGCGAACTTGAACTGCTTGGGAAAGAAGTCTTCCTGGACAACTGGCTCATGCTCTGCGCAATCATGACCCGTGTCAAAGCTTATCCCACGTATCGCGAAACCGAGCTGTTCTTGGCATTAATGTCTCGACATAGCGCATTGCGCGTACAGGATGTCTTGGCCGACGCCCGGGCCGATCGGAGCATCATGCTTGCCGTGGTGGCCAGGGCGCTCCAGGACGGCACGGTGCATACCGATCTGACTCGCCGCCTATTCGGAACTCACTCGCAGCTCGACCGGGTGCGGTCATGAGTGTCCCACGTAGCCGGACCCTTATTCCCGCTGCCTTTGCGGACCTGTCGCAGTGGCCAGCACCTGATGAGGAAGTCCTAAACGAAGAAATCCTGCGTATTTACCGAACTCGTAAGCTGGCTGTCGCAATGTACGCGGACGGAGTAGCGCACGAACAGATCACGGCTGCTACGGCGATACCGCGCCAGAAGATTTTCTACTTGGTTGGCCGATGCATGGCTGGTGGTGAGGACGGCACGATCGCCGGCTTTCGTGCGCTGGTGCCTTGGAAGCGTTTGCGCGGCTACGAGCGCCGTGCTCCAGTTGTCCATGAGCTAGGTGAAGGATCGGGTGGGTGTGCAGGTGCTCTATCGCAGCTGTTCGCGCGATTTCCCGAAGTGGAGCTACACATTCGGAACCGCTTTCTTGGCACTGGAGAGCGTTCGGTTCGAGTAGTTCGGATCAGCTACGCCGAGCTTCATGGTGAATTTCTTGACCAGCTACGCTCACTGGGTTTTACGTCGGAGGACTGGCCATTCAGTACGAAGAATTGCGGATACAAGTCTCTTCGGCAATTTTGTATTGGTTTGCTGAGCGAGAACGCAACGCGTTGGTTCTCGGCTCGCTCTGGAGAGGAAGCGGCGCGTCGACATGGGGTCGGGTCTGGGAGGCGCAGCCTTTTTCCGCAGCTTCGCGGCTATGGCGCCTGCCAATTAGATTTCCATAAAGTCGACGCAGCTTCAGTTCTGATCCTGGAGACCGAAGATGGCGGACGCTTGCCAGTACCGCTTGCTCGCTGGCACATCGGCTTTCTTATTGAGGAGCGATGGAATCTTGTGCTGGGCGCGTTTGTAGCGCTCGAGGGGAACCCGAGCGGGGACAGTGTGCTAGAGGTGGTCGAGTCCGCGATACGTCCACCGGCCGAAGAAAGCGATGCGGCTACTTGCCCATTAACTGTTGACGGGAAGGTTTTCCCCATACAAATCATGCCCGAGATAGCGTTCCAGGGCTTCGGCGTCCTGAAAATGGATAACGCATGGTCGAATGCGGCGACCGAAGTCGTCGACAACATTATCCGTACGCTCGGTTGTGCGATCAACTTCGGTCCGGTCAAGGCGTGGTGGCGTAGGCATCCAGTTGAAAGGATTTTTGGCAAACTGAGCGAGCGTGGTTTAAAAAGACTGCCTTCCACGTTCGGGTCTGGGCCAAAAGACACGCGCCGCAATAAGCCCGTCGAGCAGGCCGTGAAGTTCGAGATCACCATACGTGACCTCATTGATGTCATTTATGCCTGCATCAGAGAGCACAACGAGGAAGGCAATGAGGGTAACAATTTCTCTTCACCGATAGGAGCGCTCCAGCATGGCTTGAATCGCTCCGATTCGGGAGTGTTTCTGCAGCCTTTACCCATTCCGGCGCAGCAAGACTTGAAGCTTCTTTCTCATGTCGAAGTTGTTAAGGTCTGCGGCAGCCGCAAGAATAATATCCGGCCTCACGTGACTCTCGGGCGATGGAAATATACAAACGCCGCGCTTGCGAACGCCTACGACCTCATCGACTGGCAACTCATCGTCTACTGCGATCGACGCGATGTCCAAGTCGCAAATGCGACTGTACTCGAGACAGGCGAACAGCTCGGCGCTCTGCAGGCCCCGGCGAACAAGCAAGGACACCATATTTCCTGGCGCAACCGTGCACTCATAAATCAGGCAGGTCTGTCGCAACGCCTGCATGAGAATTCGACGTCAGTGGCGGCACGCTGGTGCGATGGCAAGGCGGACGAACTGCGCGCACGCAGCAAGCGTGCTCGAAACGCCAAGCGCGCTTCTAAAGAAGCGCTCTCGCTTTCCAAGGTCCAGGCCGATCAAAAGCGCATCGGTGATAAAGCGGCGCTAGGGGACTCACTGATACCTTCACTGCCTTCAATCTCGCCCAAACCCGGTAGTTTCTTCGATTTCGAAGCTCCCAAGACTGGTCCTACTTATTTAGGAGATTAAATTGACTGCATTCGCTGACCTACTCACGATCGACCATCCTGCATTTAATCGAAATACTGTCCTATTGACGGAACCAATCAAGGAACTCTACCAAGTCGTCCGCCACATCCTGCTCGTGCGCGAAAGCGGTTGCTGTTTCACCGCGCAAAGCGGTGTAGGAAAGACTCGCGCGCTCGTACTACTTGAACATTTACTGCGTGATCGCATGCCCGAATTGGTCGTGATCCGGCATAACAGTTGGAACCAGCAGGTTTCATCGATCCGCGCATTCTTCAAGCATTTTCTTACTGCGGTAGGTCACCCAGAACTTCGTGGCGAGACCTTCGACCTGCGCCACCGACTTGTACGACGCCTCATTGATCTGGCCCGGGTATATCAGTCACCGTTTGTCGTGCTCCTTATCGATGAAGCAAATGCCATGCGTCTAGAAGATTTTCTCTTCCTGAAAGATATCTATAACGAGTTGGACCGTGAAGGCGTCCAGTTGGTAACGATCATGATGGGGCAGGACCCAGATTTCTCCGACGTTATCGGCAACCTTCGGGAGATGGGCAAGTCCGATCTCATCTCTAGATTTGCACGGCGCCGTCAATCGTTTCGAGCATTCTCGTATAAGGAGGATGTGGCGTCAATTTTTGCTCAGTATGATAGTTCCGTCTGGCCCGCTGAAACATCCCAGACCTGGACCCAGTTCTTTATGCCGACTGCCTGGGACGCTGGATTTCGGCTGGAAAACGAAACCACGCCGTTTTTCGAAGCTGTGAAAAAATGTTCGCCGCATTCGGTGCACAAAGTCGGTTTTCCAGCCCGACAGTTCTTCACGGCACTACGGCGCTATCTCACGGTCCAGCACCATCGCGACGCGCCCGGTGTGTTGCCAAGCTCGGACGCTTGGGACGAAGCCGTTGACTTTGCACTTCTGGCGGACTCAATTGCCGAAATGAAAGGTGAAGCCAAGCGGGCACAAGGGAGACCGCGATGAAAATTTACGATAACGCCGTTAGAGAGTTTCCTTCCAACGCCGCGCTCGATTTGGTTCCCTTGCCGGAAGAATCGATGGTCTCCTCGATATGGCGATTCGCATGGCGTAATGGCCTCGGAGTAAAAGAACTACTTACCCATTGCACGCACGGTGCGGGCTATCAGAAAGAGCATGCCACTTTTTCCTATAAGCGTGGTTTCGACCCGGACGTGTTCAGTCACAGCAGCTGGTGGATTGATGAGCCGAGCGAAAAAGAGGTATTCGGATCATCATCTGAGAAACATAGGTATATATGGTGGAATACTGCGTTTCGCTATTGTCCCCTATGTCTAGGGCATCTTTATCACAGCTTTTGGCATCAATCGAAGTTCCTCTCCCACTGCCCGCTAGATGGAGCTGCACTGCGCGATACGTGTTACTCGTGCGGCAAGCATCTGCCCACTTACGGATTTCATCAAGAGATCCTAAGCAGGCCATACGTCTGCGCGCACTGCAACGGTCCCATCTCAGGCGTTGGATTGAGCGTGGATGCTCGGTTGGAGATACAGCAAAGCAAAAGGGAATACGCGCGAGCTTTTGAAAGTCTTGATTATTGGTGGGTGGAGTCGACAGCAGTACGCAATCAGCTGGAATCATTTTTGTCTTCACGGGCATATCATTTCTCGCCGTGGTTGAGGCCTGAAACTACATGGCTACAGTGGGTTATTCACCAAGTCCCCCCGCCGGCAACGCTACCTTTCACGACACGCAAAGTTCCCCAACTCGTGGTCTTGACTTGGAAAATCGCTCTTGAACGATGCGACCCTATGAAAAGCGTCCTTTATCCGAAGCGTTGGAAAACTGAAAAACTTAATCTTGCACTAAAGGTTTATCGTGCAACGCTACGAAGGTTACTTCGCGTAATCGCAGAATCGGAACCGTTCGACGATGAGGACTATGTTCGTCATCGAGCCGAATCCATCAGAGACCTTCTGAATTCCCCGAGCGGCTGCAACATGAAATTATTAGCCTTCATCATGCTCAGAAATAGCTACGAGACCTATTTTAGTGTGATGCATGCATCGCCAGACCAAGCAGATTTCCAGGACTGGAATGTGGGATTCCCTTATGGGAACGAGTTTGCACAGCGGGTAAGGATATGTTGGCGGGCGCAGTTTATCGCTGAGTATGCAGCGTTCTATTGGTGGCTAGTCGCTGTGCGGGATGGGAGGAAAAGAGTTGGCGATTTCAGAAGAGCAATGGCGACAATGAGTCATGTTGATGTGAAGTTTGACGGAAGCAATGGTGACTATATTATTGGTAAGGTCGCCTTCCCAGCTGTTGATGGACTTCGGCTTAGTCTGTCTCCCTGATGCCATAGGTGGGTGAAACCGGATAATAAAGTAGCTTCCATGACCGGTGGTGGCAGCTCGCCACCTACCGGTCAGCCATTCATGCAACAAAAACGCTTTACCGCTACCTCAGTTTAAGGATCCGGCGCGCACCAGTGAGCACGATGACGGCGATGATGGTGCCCACAACAAGATCGGGGTAAGGCGAACCAGTCCAGGTAACCAACACTCCAGCAGCGATCACGCCGAGATTGGCGATAACGTCGTTGGCGGAAAATATATAACTTGCCTTCATATGCGCACCCCGATCACGTTTCTTGGCGATCAAAATCAGGCAGGCAGCGTTAGCAATGAGGGCTACGGTTCCGACACTCATCATCAAAACAGATTCGGGTTCACTGCCAAAGAAGAAACGTCGAACCACTTCACTCAGCGCACCTAGTGCGAGCACGAGTTGAAGCCACCCAGCCACGTGGGCCGCACGAGTTTTTAGCGCAGCCGCGCGCCCAACAGCGTATAACGCTAAACCATAGACTGCTGCATCGGCGAACATGTCGAGCGAATCGGCTACTAATCCTGCGGATTCTGCGATTAACCCCCATGTGAGTTCGACCACGAACATCACAGCATTTATAGCCAGCAGCAGCCGCAACGTCTTCGCCTCTGACGCGTCTCCAGCTTTATCGGAGCCGCTAGTCGATTGGGACAGGTCTGTACGGGAACTGATCAGGTGGGCGCCCAAGTCTAATCGTGTCAGCTTCGACAATATAGGATCGATGTTTCCCGAGTGTGCTACGTGGAGCTGCCTTGCCGAGAGATCGAAGTTGAGCGAATGTATGCTTTCGACATCAGCTACCGCCATGCGGATCATGTTCTCCTCAGACGGGCAGTCCATTTTCGGTATTGCGAGCGTGCTGATCGTGCGTTGTACGGTAGAGCGTGGCTCAGCCGGACGTGAGCTGCTAAGCTCTACGCCCAGTCGCAAAGGTTGAAGAACGTCGAGAAGGACATCTGCGCTCCCATGGTGGAGCACTGTGACGGTTCGGGTATTGAGGTCGAAGGCGACATGATCGATGTCGTCGACTTTGCCCAACGCCATTCGAATCAAGTTTTCTTCAGACGGGCAGTCCATTTTGGAGACGAACAGCTCGGTTTCAAGGCCGCTTGAGGGCGTGGTCTGATTTTGTGTCATGAAAGTGAGTTTTTTGGTGGCTGGCTATTGGAGGGTAAACCTTCAACCAGCTTCAAGGTCAAGTGTGCTCAGGACCTGTGATTGGCACCACGCTGAGTGAGCTACCCGGCCTGTCCCGGCGGCGCGAGGGCATCAATGATCCCGCAATCGGCAAATCGGCCGCCGCGGCATGAAATCAGCAGACGGGAAAGGTGTTCTTTCAATAAGTTGAGGTTTCTGATCTTTTGTTCGACCTCGGCAAGGTGTTGTTCTGTCAGCGCTGTCACGGCGCAGCAGTCGCCGTCTCGCTGGTCGGAGAAGGCCAACAGGCTTCGAACTTGGTCAACTGTGAACCCGATCTCCCGTGCACGGCGAACAAAGCTCAGGCGTGCTACATCCTCGCTCCCGTACAGCCGGTAGTTGCGGTCGGAGCGGGATGGAGAGTCGAGCAACCCAATTTTCTCGTAATAGCGAATCGTCGCCGGAGGCATCTGCGCCGCAGCGGACAGCTGTCCTATCGTAAATGTGCGTGACATATGCTTGACATTAAAGTGGCTTCAAGGTTTATAAAGCTCATTTATTAATCCGTCAAGCAAATCCAATCATGCGCATCAAGATCAATGCTTCTGTCGCCACGACCCTGCTGGTCATGTGTATGGCCGCAGGCTCTGCCTTTGCTGAGGGCACTCCACTGACGCTTGCCGAGGCCGTCGCACGGGCTAGACTTCACGCGCCGCAATTGCAGGGCGCTGACGCAGCCGTGCGCATCGCCGATGCCAATGTACGCCAGTCTGGACTTCGACCGAACCCGACACTTTCCCTTGAGGCTGAAAATGTCTTGGGATCGGGACGCTACTCCGGTTTCGGTGGGGGAGAAAAGACGGTCGCGCTGTCGATGCCGCTCGAGCTCGGTGGTAAGCGCGGCGCGAGGATGCGCGTGGCACAGGCTGAACGGGTCGCCGCGGGTATTGGGGCGCGCTCCGCGGAAGCGGAGCTGACATTTCTGATAACCGAGGCGTTCGTAACCCTTGCTGCCAGCGAGCGCTATGTCGCGATCGCAAAGGCTGCTCATGAACTGGCCGCGCGTGCTCACCATGCAGCACGTGAACGGGTAAGCATCGGAAAAGCATCTCCGATAGAGGAGCAAAGGGCGGACGTGCTGCGGATCAATGCGGAGGTTCGGCTGGGCAAAGCACTACGCGCCGCCGAACTGGCCCAGAAAACGATCGCACGGCTGACAGGCACGGCGATGCCGCTCACGATCGCGTCCACGTGGTTCGAGCAGATCGAACGCAGCGAGATGACGCCGCCGGCAGGGCAGGGGTTGGCGATCGCTACAGCAGAGGCCGAGGTGGCCGCTGCGGAAGCCCGCGTCGACGCGGCCAGGCGCGACCGGATACCGGACGTAACGCTGACCGCGGGCATGCGCCGTTACGGCGAATCGTCCGACAAGGCCGCTGTGCTCGGCCTGTCGGTCCCCCTGCCATTGTTCAATCAGGGCACGGCCGCTCTGGCGCGCTCGCGGGCGGAATTCGATCGGGCTTCCGCCACGCGCCGCGCCCTCGAATTGGAATTCGAGCAATCCAACGCTCAAGCGGAAGTCGAAGTGGCCGACGCATTGGCGGCCGCACGGGCCGCCAATGGCCCCGCGCTCGCCGCCGCGGAAGAAGCGGCGCGCATCGCGAGGATCGGCTACGCCGAAGGGAAATTCCCGCAACTCGAATTGCTCGAGGCCGAGCGCTCCTTGGCTGAAACCCGCGAAAGCTCGGTCGACGCGCTCGCGGCACTCCATACTGCCCGGGCACGTCTGGCTCGGCTCCAAGGTTCCAACTCTCCAATTTATAAGGATTGACCCATGCAAGCGGTATTCCGATCGGGCCTGTGCGCCGCGATGATCCTGTTGAGCGCATGCTCCCCCAAACCAGAAACAACCCCTAAAGAAGTTGCCGAACAGGGCGAAAAAACGGCGCACGCCACAGGCGAAAAGGCCGAAAAGGGCGAGAAGGCCGAGAAGAGCGGCGAAGCCGGCGAGCGGGGCGAATCCGCGGAGAGGGAAGGCGAAGCCGAAGGCAAGGAAGACTTTGTTGCACTGTCGGACCAGCAAATCAAAGCCGCGGGTATCGAGATCATGCCGGTTCGACAGGCCTTCGCCGGGGCGGTCGAGGCGCCGGCCGTCATCGCGCCAGACCCGAGGCATGCAGCCGTCGTGTCGAGCGCCGTTGGCGGCCGGGTTGTCGAGGTCCGGCGCAACCTGGGCGACCCGGTCGCTCGGGGTGACGTGCTGGCTGTAATCGAAAGCCGTGACGTAGCCCAACTCAGGGCTGACGTCGAAATCGCTAAGCGGCAGTACGAGCTCTCGCAAGCCACGTTCGCGCGCGAAGAACATCTGTTTGGCGAAAAAGTCACCTCGCGACAGGAATTCGAGATTGCGCGCAACGCGGCGCAGGAAGCACGCACCCGCCTTCGCCTGGCCGAGCAACAACTGGCCGCCGCCGGGGGAATGGGCGGAGGGCAGCTCAACCGGCTGATGCTGCGCTCCCCGATCAAGGGTAATGTCACGGCGCGGCAGATCGCATTGGGCGACATCGTCGCGCCGGACGCACATCTGTTCGAAGTGGCCGACCTCAACGAACTGGCCGTCGACCTTTCGCTATCGCCGAACGACGCTGCTCGCGTGACGGTTGGTACGGCGGTGGACGTGTCGACTGATGGCCGCACTGGCGCAGGCCGCATCACCCACGTATCGCGTGTCCTCGATCCCGCCACCCGCCAAGTACGTGCCATCGCACGGCTGTCGAACGGGCAGGGAAGCTGGCGCATCGGTGAAACGGTCAGGGCATCGATCGCGCTCGAAGGCGGTACCGGCGGCACTCAACTGGCCATTCCACGGACTGCCGTGCAGACAGTGGAGGACAAGCCAAGCGTGTTCGTCCGGGAGAAAGAAGGGTTCGCGATCAAGCACGTCGTCCTCGGCGGTAACGCGGCCGGCTACGTGAAGGTGATGTCGGGCCTCGACGGCAAGGAGCAGATCGCGGTCAGCAATACCTATCTGCTGAAGGCGGAGCATGGCAAGGGAGAGGCAGGGGACGATGACTGATTTCCTCGTTCAACGGCTCCTGAAGGATACCCAACCATGATTGCTCGCATCGTCAACTTTTCCGTTGCGCGGCGGTGGCACGTTCTCATCGCCACCATCCTGCTGTCGATCCTCGGCGCGTTCGCACTGACGCGCCTGCCGATCGACGCGGTACCGGACATCACCAACACGCAGGTGCAGATCAACGTCGTCGCACCGGCGCTCGCGCCGGCCGACGTCGAACGGCAGGTCACCTATCCGATCGAAACGGCGTTTGCCGGCATTCCCGGACTTGAATCCACGCGCTCGTTGACCAGGCATGGATTTGCACAGGTCACGACGGTCTTCAAGGACGGCACGGATATCTATTTTGCTCGCCAGCAGATGGCGGAGCGGCTGCGCGCCGTCGAGCGCAACTTGCCCCCGGGTGCTACTGCGAGCCTGGGTCCGATCGCGACCGGGCTTGGCGACGTCTACATGTGGACGGTGGAGTACGCCTCCAAGCCGGCCCAGAAAGTCGGTACGTCGGCCGGCTTGCAGGCGGACGGAAGCTATATCACCCCGGAACGGGAAGTGCTGCGCGGCGCTGTTGAGAAGGCTACCTACCTGCGCACGGTGCAGGACTGGATCGTCGCACCGCAGCTCAAGAATACCGAAGGGCTGGCGGGCGTCGACGTCATCGGGGGCTACGTCAAGCAGTATGTGGTCACGCCGGATCCGCAACGACTAGCGGCCCTGGGCATCAGCCTGACGATGCTGGGCGAGGCATTGGAGCGCAATAACACGAGCGCCGGCGCCGGCGTCGTCGTCCAGAACGGCGAGGCCCTCACCGTCAAGGCCGATGCGCGCATCACCTCGTCGGAAGAACTGGCAAAGACCGTCATCACTACCCGTAACGGCACGCCCGTGCTGGTGTCGCACGTCGCTAGCGTCGGCCTGGGGCAGGAGGTGCGTTTCGGCTCGGCGTCCGAAGGCGGCCAGGAGGTCGTCGTCGGTACCGCCGTGATGCGCATTGGCGAGAACAGCCGGACCGTTGCCGCCGCCGTCGATGTCCGACTCAAGGAAATCGCACATTCCCTGCCGCCCGACTTGCTCATCCGGCCAGTCCTCGACCGCACTCGGCTGGTCGATGCCACCATCAAGACCGTGGCAACCAATCTGACCGAAGGCGCGCTTCTGGTGATCGCCGTCCTGTTCGCGCTACTCGGAAACCTGCGCGCGGCGCTGATCGCCGCAGCCGTTATTCCGGTCACCATGCTCCTGACCTCGGCGGGCATGCTCGAGGCGGGACTCTCGGCAAATTTGATGAGCCTGGGCGCGCTGGACTTCGGCCTGATTGTCGATGGCGCCGTGATCATCGTAGAGAACGCGCTGCGCCGCATCGCCGAACACCAGCATGCGACTGGCAAAACTCTTACCAAAGCGGAGCGCCTTGATACCGTTGCGGCCGCCGCGCGCGAAATGATCCGGCCAAGCGTCTACGGCCAGGCGATCATCATTCTCGTCTATGTCCCCCTGTTGACGTTCCAGGGGGTGGAAGGCCGGATGTTCGCACCGATGGCGGTAACGGTGATTCTGGCCCTGGTATTCGCTTTCATTCTTTCTCTTACCTTTGTGCCGGCGGCGATCGCGCTATGGCTTTCGCGCCATGTCAATGAAAAGGAAAACCGACTGGTCAAAGCCGTATCCACGTCCTATGCACCTTGGCTGGACCGTGCACTCGCGAAGCCCAAGCTGACCGGCGTACTAGCGACCGTCGGTTTTGCGGGCGCGCTGGGTCTGTTTACAACGCTGGGCCAGGAATTTCTCCCGACCCTCGACGAGAAAGACGTGTTGCTGCAGGTCGCCCGCATTCCCGGAACCTCGCTGGACCAGAGCCAGGCGATGCAGTTCGCTGTCGAGAAGGCGGTCGGCAAGCTGCCCGAGGTAAAGCTGGTCTTCTCCCGAACAGGTACGGCTGAACTGGCCGCCGACCCTATGCCGCCGAATATCACGGACACCTTTGTCATCGTTAAAGACCGTTCGGAATGGCCGGAACCCGGGATGAGCAAGGCCGAGCTGGTTGAGAAGATCGAGAAGGCGGTTGCAGGCATCCCGGGCCAGAACTACGAGCTGACCCAGCCGATCCAGATGCGCTTCAACGAACTGCTGGCCGGCGTACGGGGCGACATTGCCGTCAAGGTCTACGGCGACGATTTCAACGCCATGATCCGCACCGCCGAGCAGGTTGCCGAAAAACTGCGTGCGGTCGAGGGCGCGGAGGACGTCCGGGTAGAGCAGGTGCAGGGGCTTCCGCTGCTCGATGTGCGTCTGGACCGCGACGCCATGGCGCGGGTTGGATTATCCGCTCAGGACGTGCACGACACACTGGCGGCAGCCATCGCGGGCCGGGAGGCTGGTTCCATCTATGAAGGCGACAGGCGCTTCGACGTGGTGGTGAAACTGGGTGAGACCAGCAGGAACGATGTGGAAGCCTTGCGCCAGTTGCCAGTGCTGACGCCAAGCGGCAGTTTCGTGCCGCTGGGGTCGGTGGCCGCGCTGGAGACGGCCAAGGGACCGAACCAGATCAGTCGCGAGAACGGCAAGCGTCGCGTCGTGGTACAGGCCAACGTGCGCGGACGTGACATCGCCAGCGTGGTCAGCGAAGCGCGCGCAAGCATCAACGCGGACGTACGGGTGCCCGCCGGTGCATGGATTACCTGGGGCGGGCAATTCGAGAACCTCGAGCGTGCGCGGATGCGTTTGGCAGTCGTGGTACCAGCCTGCTTCGCGCTCATCATCGCGTTGCTGTACTCGGCTGTTGGGTCTTGGCGTTCGGCCGCGGTCGTGTTTACGGGCGTGCCTCTCGCCCTGATCGGGGGTATCGCCGCACTCTGGCTGCGTGGCATGCCGTTTTCGATCTCGGCGGCCGTTGGATTCATCGCACTGTCCGGCGTCGCTGTCCTCAATGGGCTGGTAATGGTGGGCTCGATCGACGACCTGGCGAAACAGCTTCCGTGGGCACAAGCGGTGCGCGAAGGTGCGCTGCGGCGCCTGCGCCCCGTCTTGATGACGGCACTGGTCGCATCGCTGGGCTTCGTCCCGATGGCATTGGCAACCGGCGCCGGCGCCGAGGTGCAGCGGCCGTTGGCCACCGTTGTGATCGGAGGCCTGATCTCCGCTACGATCCTGACGCTGTTCGTGCTGCCGACGCTTTACCAGCGCTTCGCCCGTCCGCCCGAGAACGTGGCGGAGGCAATTTGAACAATCCAGTAGAGTGAACGCAAGGACTCGGACATTGGAAGGAAACACATGAAAGCGCAATACGACCTGGTCATTGTTGGCGCGGGTTCAGGCGGGTACATCGCTGCAATCCGCGCTGGACAACTCGGCTTGTCGGTGGCCTGCATCGAATCGAACCCTTACGCCGCACCCGACGGCCAGGCGCGCCCAGGAGGAACCTGCCTGAACGTGGGATGCATCCCATCCAAGGCATTGCTTGCGTCGAGCCACTTGTACGAACAGGTCCTGCACCACACTGCCGAGCACGGTATCACCACCGGCGGCGCGGCGATCGACGTCGACAAGATGATCGACCGGAAGGACGGGGTGGTCTCGAAAATGGCCAAAGGGATCGAATACCTGTTCAAGAAGAACAAGGTCGACTTTATCAAGGCGCGCGCGCGCTTCGTCGGGATGCAGGACGGGGTATATTCCCTGGAAGTCTCGGCCGAAAATTCCGTGCAGGAGATCAGCGCGGGTAACGTGATCATCGCCACCGGGTCGAAGCCGCGCCAGCTGCCGGGCACCCGGATCGACAATGCAATTATCTGCGACAACGCCGGAGCGCTCGATTTCCGCGAGGTGCCGAAACGCCTGTGTGTGGTTGGCGCCGGCGTGATCGGTCTCGAGCTGGGCTCAGTGTGGCGGCGCCTGGGTGCGGATGTCACCCTGCTCGACGCCATGCCGGACTTCCTGCCCGGCTGCGACACCGCCGTGTCCAAGGAAATGCTCAAGCTGATGTCTGGCCAAGGGCTGAAATTCGACCTTGGCGTGAGCATCGACAGCATCGCGCTCAGCGGCGGCGGGGTGCAGATTTCGTATCGCGACCGTGCTGGCGCCGCCAAGGAGCTCGCTTGCGACAAGGTGATCGTGGCGATCGGGCGTGTGCCCAATACGGATGGGTTGGGAATCGAGGCAATTGGCCTGGAGCTTGACCAGCGCGGCTATGTGCCGGTCGATGAACACTGCTGCACGACATTGCCGAACCTGTTTGCCATCGGTGACGTCGTGCGCGGGCCAATGCTTGCGCACAAGGCCGAGGAAGAGGGAATCATGGTCGCCGAGATCGTCGCAGGGCAATCCGGGCACGTGAATTACGCCGCCATCCCCTTCATCATCTACACGAGTCCCGAAGCCGCGTGGGTTGGCAAGACGGAGCAGGAACTGGCACGCGAAGGCCGCGCATTCAAGTCGGGACAGTTCCCTTTCTCGGCCAACGGGCGCGCACTCGGCCACGGCGACGCACAGGGGTTTGTCAAGGTCCTGGCCGATGCCGAGTCGGACCTTGTGCTGGGCGTGCATATCGTCAGCTCGCTCGCGTCGGAAATGATCGGTGAAGCGGCAATGGCGCTCGAGTTTTCGGCGTCTTCGGAGGACATTGCCCGGATCTGCCACGCGCACCCGACATTGTATGAAGCAATCAGGGAAGCGTCGCTCGCTGTCGACAAGCGTGCGCTGAACATCTGACCGTCAACTGTATAGGAACCGATAGTGGCCAAACCCTTTTCACCGCTCGCTGCCGTGTTGGTCGCCGGGCTTACCGCACTTGCCGACCTGGTCACCAAGGCCGCAATCGTGGAACATCTGGCCTACGGCCAGCAGATCGAGTTGTTACCCTTGTTGAACATCGTCCATGTGATCAACCAGGGAGCGGCGTTCGGTCTTCTGGCCACGGCCGGCGGATGGCAACGCTACCTTTTCATTGTTGTAGCCGTACTCGCGTCGATCCTGATCGTCCGGATGATCCGGAAACCTGAAACAGGCTCCGCGGAAAGGATCGCTCTGGCGATGATCCTTGGCGGAGCGGTTGGCAATCTCGTTGACCGAACTGCGCGGATGGGCGTCGTTGACTGGATCGATGTGCATGCAGGAGCGCATCACTGGCCAGCTTTCAACATCGCCGATATCGGGATCACGGTCGGCGCCACGCTCATCGTTTTGCACGCGCTGTTCAGCGGCCGCGCAGCACCTCCGGTATCCGACAAGACCCGATAGTCATCGCCCCCTGGACGCGCACTGCCACCCGAAGCATGGCCAGTCGCGCGGGGCGGTCTGAACAGGGCGACGATCCAGCCCATACAGAACAAACATAATCAGATCTACAACAATTCGAGACCCATGTTTCTGCCCGGCGGGCGTTGTAAAATTTTCCATACTCCAGTGTTCTCTTCCGTAACCGAGCAGTCAAGGACTCCATGAAGCGCCTGTTTCTGATCATATTGCTCGCGCTTTTGCCCTTACAGACTGGCTGGGCGGCAGGATGGTGCGTGATTTCCGACGACGCGTCGGCCATCGCAGCGGTATCCGACGTAACCGGGGCTGCAAATCCGATAGAAGTGCAGCTCGAAGCTGGCTGCAGCGCAACTTGTGTATCGGCATGCGACTTGCAGCCCCTCGGCAGCGATTCTTCCGTGATCGAATGGTCAGGGCTGTCGCGCTCCTATCCCGGCAGACTCAATCAGCTAAATTACCAGTCTCCAATACTGGACGGCCCGATTCGGCCGAAATGGCACTGATCATCGAAGCCGGCAACTACCGCCTGCGCTTGATGGGTAATCGTGCACAAGCACTGCACGACCCCATCCGTCTCTACAAATAATGCAGCCGCAACTGACTTACTCCCGACCATGGCGGCCCACAATCGGCCACGTCGAGAGTCAGTGCGCTTGAAAAATCAAATATTCAACAGGAAAATTCAATGAAAACTCACATCAACTTCTTATCCGCGGTACTTCTCGCGTGCATGTTCATTCCACTCGACTCGCGGGCCAATGAGGGGGGCATGCCCTCAGAGAGCGCTGCAGAAGCGAAGACTGGTAGAGCAGCACCGTTCGGCTACTCCTCCAATGCAGCGCCTGACCGCGTTATCACAATAGTGGAAGGCAAGACCAGATCGATTCACGTCAAGCGACTCGAGACTGTCCGTATTGTAGACGGTCCAAGAAACCTTACCTGGACCTTCGATACGCTCGGCCTGTCGCCGATCTCCTTGGCGAACATCCTTCCAAACGCAACGAACGTAACAATCTAT
>Ga0308164_10001131_pt1 | contig 33658 bp, 22 predicted proteins | sample PhyTR2_FD_201031 | JGI IMG/M metagenome (GOLD analysis project Ga0308164, IMG submission 201031) | Phyllosphere microbial communities from UC Gill Tract Community Farm, Albany, California, United States - DLSLT.R2 | ecosystem: Host-associated > Plants > Phyllosphere > Unclassified | place: USA... | reverse complement strand
GCGGCAGTTTCTAAGGCAACATCAGCACTCGCCCAGCCACTTGTAGTGATTCAACCATGAACCTGCCCTCCCACCAGCTCAGCATGACAGTGCTGATGACGCCCGACACGGCCAATTTCTCCGGCAACGTGCACGGCGGCACCATCCTGAAACTGCTCGACCAGGCAGCCTACGCCTGCGCCAGCCGCTACGCCGGGCGCTATGTGGTGACGATGAGCGTCGATCAGGTGACGTTCCGCCAGCCGATTCACGTCGGTGAACTGGTGACCTTTCTGGCTGCGGTGAACTATACCGGCCGCAGCTCGATGGAAATCGGGATCAAGGTGATTGCCGAGGATATCCGCAGCAAGGCCGTGCGGCACGTGAACAGCTGCTTCTTCACGATGGTGGCGGTGGGCGACGACAAGAAGCCGGCCTCGATTCCGCCGCTGGTCCCGGCGACACCGGATGAAGTGCGCCGCTTCGAGGAAGCCAAAGGGCGCCGTGACCTGCGCTTGGCGCTCAAGCGGGATCATGCGCGGCGGATCAGCAGCAAAGGTTGAGGATCGGCGCGGGAGGATTGTCTGCTTGCCAAAAACGCTGCTATAATTGCGCGCTCTTGGCCTGGTAGCTCAGTTGGTAGAGCAGAGGATTGAAAATCCTTGTGTCGGTGGTTCGATTCCGCCCCGGGCCACCAAGAATATCGTTCACTCAACGCCCACTCATGCAAGTGGGCGTTGTCGTTTCTAGGATTCGGCAGTCCTCGTGTCCGGTGCATTCCCGGTCCGCCAGCGCTCACTCTAGCCTCCACTCACGTCAAGGGTCTTAATTGAGAGCACAGCAACAACGTCGCAATTCCCCCAAAGACAATCACAATCGATCCTTCTAATCCGTACCGCCCTCCTCCCAGTCGCCACTTGCCAAGAAACGCCACCCCGACAGGCAAATGCTACATGTATAGCCGCATGAGAGCAAAATGAAAAAACGAACTCAATTCAAAAACCCTTATTGCGTTAACAAGCTTTAATCAGGTCTAAACAGGTAAAATCAGCTTAAAACTGATCGAATCATTTACAAGCGGCGAATCTCGTGTGAAACTTGTCAGTTCATCTTTAATCAGACTTTTGATGGAAACCCATGCCATGCCAGATCGCTGGTTGTCGGTCGAAGAGATAGCCAGGTACCTCGGCGTTAGCAAAGACACCGTTTACGCATGGATCAATAGACGCAACATGCCTGCCCATCGCATCGGCCGATTTTGGAAATTCAAGTCTGAAGAAGTCGATGAGTGGGTGCGCACCGGTGGTGCGGCAGAGAACGAAGGTCGAAGCAACCAATGATTGAACTTCGAACGACTGGTTTTATCGAGTTATCCGACGATCGAAACGAAATGAGGATAATTGAATGACAAAAATTTCTTGTGTTGACTTATTCTGCGGAGCGGGCGGGCTAACGCATGGCTTCGTGCTCGAAGGCGTGCCTGTCGTGGCTGGTATAGACATGGACCCAGCTTGTCGCTTTCCTTATGAGGCTAACAATAGCGCCAAGTTTATAGAGCGCGACATTAGCAAAGTAACCACTATCGAGTTGAATGCGCTGTTCGACAATGCCGATTTCAAAATCCTTGCTGGCTGCGCTCCGTGTCAGCCTTTTTCAACATACGCACAACGCTATGAGTTGGATGGCAAGGACGGGAAATGGGGGCTTTTGTACGAGTTTGCTCGCCTGGCAAAAGGCACTCAACCGGATGTGATCACGATGGAGAACGTCCCGACCGTTGCCAAGCACGAGGTGTTTCATGACTTCGTCGATACGCTCAAGCGCCTCGGCTACAACGTATGGTTTGACGTCGTCGATAGCTCCCGATACGGCGTGCCACAAAGTCGCCGCCGCATGGTACTGCTAGCGTCAAGGCACGGCGAGATCAAGATGATCGAACCTACGCTCGAGAAGCCCCAAACTGTGAGACAGGCGATTGGTCGGCTGTGCGCATTAAGCGCTGGCGAGGCAGCGCCCCAAGACAAGCTGCATGTTTCATCCACGCTGTCAGAGAAGAATCTTAAGCGCATCAGGGTTTCGAAGCCGGGTGGAACGTGGCGTGATTGGCCGGAGCATCTTGTGGCCGACTGCCATCGTGCGGAAACTGGCAAAACTTACCCGGGCGTCTATGGCCGCATGGAATGGGACAAGCCTGCCCCCACTATGACAACGCAGTGCTATGGCTTTGGAAATGGCCGGTTCGGCCACCCTGAACAAGATCGTGCGATCACCTTGAGAGAAGCAGCGCTCATTCAGAGCTTCCCACGTGACTACGCGTTTGTTCCCGTTGACGGTGAGGTTAGTTTCACGGTTCTCGGACGTCTTATTGGCAATGCCGTTCCTGTTAACCTAGGCCGTGCTATTGCGCGCAGCATCAACGATCACGTGGCATCAACCAAGTCCCGATAATCTGAAGAGACTTAACCGATGCCACGCATTCAGTCTTCATCTCTGGAAGCCAGTCGCCGAATGTCGAAGGTACGGCAAAAGGGGACAGGCGCTGAGATGGCGTTGCGTCGGGAGTTGTACCAGAGAGGCCTGCGCTATCGAGTCGATTTTAAGGTGTTGGAGAAACCTCGTCGGGTCGCGGACATAGCCTTCCCAGGGCTGAGGATCGCAATATTCGTCGATGGCTGCTTCTGGCATGGTTGTCCCGAACACGCCACATGGCCAAAACAGAACGCTGAGTTCTGGCTGCAAAAGATAGAGGCGAATCGACATCGGGATGCTGACACGAACAGGCGGCTTCGCAGCATCGGATGGACCGTGCTGCGATTTTGGGAGCACGAGCCACCACCCACTGCAGCTGACGCCATCGCGAACTTGGTCATCACAACTAGATTGGCGCGCCGTGAATCGCCAGCCAGTTCGTGCTGAACAGACTAAACAGGAAAACAGTAGTCCGCATGGAAATTAGGAACGCACAGAATAGCCAGGCCTATCGCGCCCGCCCAGAGCCTGGGCAGCTAGTCGAGGTCAGGCGACGACAGTGGGTCGTTGCCGAAGTAGTCTCATCAAAGCTCACATCGAACGCTGCGCAACAGAGTGTGGTGACCCTCTCATCCATCGACGAAGATGGTCTGGGTGAGGATCTTGAGGTCATCTGGGAGATTGAGCCCGGGGCGCAAATCATTGAGCGTGCTGGTCTTCCCTCGATTACCGGCCACGATGACTCGGATACCCTCGACGCTTTTCTCGATGCGGTTCGCTGGGGGGCTGCTACCAATGCCGATAGAGGTTTTTTACAAGCACCGTTCCGCAGTGGCGTCAGCATTGAAGACTTCCAACTCGACCCGTTGGTTCGTGCCATCGATATGGCACGTGTCAATCTGCTCATCGCCGACGACGTGGGCTTGGGCAAGACCATCGAAGCCGGTCTCGTCATCCAAGAGATGTTATTGCGGCACCGTGCCCGCACCGTCCTGATCATCTGCCCCGCATCGCTGCAAGAAAAGTGGCGTGTCGAGATGCTGGAAAAGTTTGGCCTTGATTTCCGAGTTGTCGACACAGCCTACATCAAGCAATTGCGCCGCGATCGCGGCATCCATGCCAATCCCTGGACTTCCCATCCACGCCTAATCGCGTCCATGGACTGGGTCAAGAGCGGCGAAGGACTGCGCGCTATGCGCGACGTCTTGCCTGCACATACCAGCTACCCGCGCAAATTCGACATGCTCGTTGTCGACGAAGCACACAACATCGCCCCTGCTGCCGGTGCTAACTACGCGCTGGAGAGCCAGCGCACACGCTTTATTCGCTCAATCAGTTCGCACTTCCAGCATCGGCTGTTCCTCACCGCTACGCCTCACAATGGCTACACCGAATCCTTTACCTCTCTGCTGGAGTTGCTGGACGACCAGCGCTTCGCTCGAAACATTATGCCGGATGAAAAGCAGCTGAGTCAGGTGATGATTCGCCGCCTCAAAAGCGACCTGGTCGATGCGGAAGGCAAGCCGCTCTATGCACAGCGCAAGTTGCAAGCGCTGCTGGCCTCGTATTCTGAGCAGGAGCGGGCCATTCACCAAAAGCTGAATGATTACTGTGCGAGCCGCGAGCAGGATGCCGAAAAGGTCGGCAATGCTTTCGGCACGTCGTTCGTCAACCAGCTGCTCAAGAAGCGGCTCTTCTCTTCTCCCGCCGCGTTCGCATCCACCCTTGAGAAGCACATTGCCAGTCTGGCCAATGGCAGCCAACGCAAAGACAAAGACAAAGATACGATGGCCGACCGCATCTTGCGCAAGGCCATCCTGCGTGTCGATGAAGACTACGCAAACGACCAAGAGGTCGAAAACGCACAGTCCGAGGCCGTCGAAGAGGCCTCACGCTGCGCTCAACCTCTGACGGCAGAGCAGCAACAAATGCTAAACGAGTTACGGTCTTGGGCACAGACTGCCAAGCACCAAGTTGACGCCAAAGCCAAGGCGACCCTCGACTGGCTCGCTACCAATCTTAAAACTGACGGTCAGTGGAATGATCGCCGAGTCATCTTGTTTACTGAGTACCGTACCACCCACCAGTGGATGCATGAGATCCTCGCCAGCCATGGTTTCGGTGGCGATCGACTGGCTATCCTTCATGGCGGAATGCCGCAGGATGAACGCGAGAAGGTCAAAGCTGCCTTCCAGACCTCGCCTAAGGATTCAGCGGTGCGCATCCTGCTGGCCACCGATGCCGCGTCTGAAGGTATCGACTTGCAGAATCACTGTAACTGCCTCATCCATCTGGAGATCCCTTACAACCCCAATGTGATGGAGCAGCGCAATGGCCGTATCGACCGGCATGGTCAGCGCCAGAAGGAAGTGTTGATTTGGCACCCCGTCGACGGCGGTGAACTGGGCAAAGCAACCATTGGTGGTCACGGCGACGACATCATCCGGGCGCTGCGCAAACTCGAATCCATGCGGGCGGACATGGGCAGCGTCAACCCAGTCATCGCGCCGCAGATGTGCGGGCTGATCGAAGGCTCACTCAAAGACCTCGACACCCGCTTGGCTGAAGCCAAGATCGCCAAGGCCAGACGCTTTGTGCGAGCCGAGCGCGAACTAAAAGACCGAGTCGCCAAACTGCACGAACGCCTTCTCACCACGCAGCGAGATTTTCACCTCACGCCAGAGCACATCCTCATGGCGGTCAAGACAGGGCTTGTGCTGGCAGGCCGCCCGCCGCTTGAGCCATTTGCCTTAGCTGATGCCCCAGCGGGCAAGGTATTCAAGATGCCCGCGCTCTCTGGTTCGTGGGCGCGCTGCCTCGAAGGGCTGCGCCACCCCCACACAATGCAAATTCGGCCCATCACCTTCGACCATACTGTCGCCACCGGGCGTGACGACGTAGTGCTGGCTCACCTCAACCACCGACTGGTACAGATGTGCCTGCGCTTGCTTCGCGCCGAGGTCTGGGCGCAAGACGATGTGAAGAAGCTGCATCGCGTCACCGTACGTTCGGTGCCAGACGCACTGATCGACGCCCCTGCCATGGTCGTCATCTCGCGGCTGGTCGTCACGGGCGGCAATCATCATCGCCTCCACGAAGAGCTGACCGTGGCCGGGGGCTATCTGGGAGACAAATCCTTCCGCCGAGAAGAAGGCGTCACTAAGATCCAACAATGGCTGGATCAAGCCAAGCCGCTGACGGCCGCAGATTCTCTGTTCGACGTCATGCGCGTCCGCTTTAACCGTGCGCAGAGCGCCATCCTGCAGGCGGTCGACGCACGTTCAAAAGACCGGCTCAAGTTCCTGGCCAACACCCTGCAATCCCGCAAGCAGCAGGAGGTGGCCGATATTGACACCGTGCTCAATGAGCTGGAAAAAGCCATCCAGCTTGAGCTGAAAAAAGATCAGCAACCGGCCCAGCTTTCCCTGTTCTCCGAAGACGAAAGAACACAGCTCAGGCGTGACACTGCCGCACTGGAGGCGCGCCTTTCCCGCATTCCAGCCGAGCGCCAGCAGGAAGCTGAAGCCATCGAAACCCGCTATGCCAAACTCAACGACCGCACCTTCCCTGTCGCCGTCATCTTTCTGGTGCCTGCATCTGCTGTTCAGGGAGGTGCCGCATGAGTGCTCCCAGCGTGCATAATGATTGGCTGTCGCTGATCGAGATATCCGGTCCCTTCCTCGCCGTTCCTGTTCTCAAGGAAGCCTTTCCGCAAGGACTGGAAGAACTGGATGCCACCAAGCGCAAGCGTCTGCGCCAAGCCTATGAGGAATGGCGCGAAGCGTTGGAGCTGGAAGACGCCCAGTTCGACGAGTTGCACCTGGCCTGGATCGACGAAGTGCTATCGCGTGGCCTCGAGCTCGATGAAGACGGCAAAGGCGACATTCTCAAGCGCGCAGACTGGTGCGCCGCCAACGTCAAAGCCAGCTTGCCAGAACATGGTGTTACGCTAACGCCCGATTTTGCGGTGATCGACGAGCAACGCGCCAACAAGCCACTGCTGCTGATCCAAACCTACGTGCAGGAAGTCGACCTTGATGCCACCCTGAAGCAAGACGGCTGGACTGCCACACCCGCCGATCGTATGGTTGCGTTGTGCCGTTCGCTAGGTTGTCGCCTCGGACTGGTGACCAACGGCGAGCGCTGGATGCTGGTGGAAGCCCCGGTGGGTGCCATTACCACCTTTGCCAGCTGGTATGCCCGTATCTGGAGCCAAGAGCCTATCACCCTGCAGGCCTTCGTGCACCTGCTCGGCGTTCGTCGCTTCTTTGTCGATGAAACCGAACAACTTCCCGCACTGTTCGATCGCTCCCTGAAGTTCCAGGACGAAGTCACCGACGCCCTTGGCGAGCAAGTACGCCGCGCCGTCGAAGTATTGATTCAGACGCTCGACAAAGCCGATCAGGATCGCAATCGAGAACTCCTGCACGACGTCGAAGAAGCCGAGCTGTATGAGGCCGCGCTGACAATAATGATGCGCTTGGTTTTCCTGCTCTCCGCCGAGGAACGCGGCCTACTTCTAATGGGCGACGAGCGTTACGAAGCCAATTACGCGGTCTCCACCTTGCGCATGCAGTTGCGCAAAGAGTCCGAGGAAATTCTGGAGCGCCGCTGGGATGCCTGGTCGCGTCTGCTGGCGATCTTCCGCGTGGTGTTTGGCGGCATCGAACACGAAAACCTGCGCTTGCCAGCCTTGGGCGGTTCGCTGTTCGATCCCGACCGCTTCCCTTTCCTCGAAGGTCGGGCCAAAGGCTCCAACTGGCGCACCGATGCAGCCAAGCCGCTACCCATCGACAACCGGACCGTTCTGCTGTTGCTGGAGGCCATCCAGCAATTCCAAGGGCGCACGCTGTCCTACCGTGCACTGGATGTCGAACAGATCGGCTACGTGTACGAGGGTCTACTCGAGCGCACCGTCAAGCGGACCGATGAAGTCACGCTAGAGCTGGATGCCACCAAGAATGCTAAGATGCCATGGATCAAGCTGGCCGAACTGGATTCGGCACGCTTGGATGGTGTCGCGAGACTGGCCGAGTTGCTGCAAGAACGCACTGGTAGTTCTGCCAACCGGGTGCGCAATGATCTGGCTAAACCCGTCGACGACACCTTGGCCGACCGCCTGCTGACCGCTTGCCAAGGCGACACCAAGCTCCGCGATCGCGTCAAACCCTATACCCAACTGCTGCGCACTGACCCATGGGGCTATCCGCTGGTTTATCCCGCTGGTGCCTTCATCGTTACCACCGGCTCTGACCGGCGCGAAACTGGTACTCACTACACCCCAAAATCGCTAACCGAAGCGATCGTCGCCGAGACGCTTACACCGGTAGCCTATATCGGCCCGGCAGCGGGATCGCCGCGCGATCTATGGGCTTTGAAATCCCCTGCTGAATTGCTTGATCTGAAGATCTGTGACCCGGCCATGGGTTCGGGTGCTTTCCTGGTACAAGCCTGCCGTTGGTTGTCGGATCGCCTCGTTGAGTCATGGTCACAGGTCGAGGCGACGGGCAAAGCCGTGAGTGTGGATGGCGACGTGTTGGATGCCGGAGCGCCCAAGGAGCCACTGCCGCGTGACAGCGCCGCACGCACAGTAATCGCTCGTCGCCTCATTGCCGAGCGCTGCCTGTACGGCGTAGACCTTAATCCGTTGGCAGTGGAACTTGCCAAACTTTCAATCTGGTTGGTGACTCTTGCCAAAGGACGCCCCTTCGGCTTTCTCGACCACAATTTGCGCTGCGGTGACAGCCTCCTCGGTATTCATAGGTTAGATCAATTGACCCAGCTTTCAATGCACCCCACCGAACAGGTGCAACGGCGCCTGTTCGGCAAGGAAATCGAAAAAGCTGTCAATGAAGCGATGGAACTGCGCCAGCAACTACGAGCTATGCCTATCCGCGACATTCGCGACGTTGAAGCTATGGCACACCTTGACGCTGATGTGCGTGGCAGACTGGAAGTGCCGACACTCATCGCCAATGCGTTCATTTGTGAGGTGTTCACAGCGAACGGTAATAACGCGCAGCTGGAGGGTGCGCTGTCTTCGCTCGCAATTCAAGCTGGGCAAGCTATTAATGATAGAGCTGAAGGCCAGGGGGCATTAAAGCGACGATCAGCCCTAACGAATTTCGCTGATTCGCCTACTGATAAACTTATGCACAGACCTTTTCACTGGCCTATCGAGTTTCCTGAAGTATTTACTCAGTCGACCACTGGTTTCGATGCTATCGTCGGAAATCCGCCTTTTCTTGGGGGCAAAAAAATCGCTGGAACTTTAGGTCGAAATTACCTTGGCTATTTGATAAAAATAATTGGCGCTGGAGTAAAGGGCTCTGCGGATTTAGTTGCTTTCTTTTTTCTTCGCTCAGCCACTCTGCTTGGGAAGGAAAAAGTGATGGGATTAATTGCAAGCAACTCAATCGCGGAAGGCGGCACACGAGAAGTAGGATTAGAGCAGATAAAAAGAATAGGACTAGAAATCTATAATGCCACGAGCTCTGAAATTTGGCCCGGATCGGCCAACGTTGTCACCAGCAGGGTTCATCTAATTAATGGGCCATGGAGAGGAAAGAAAGTACTTAATGGCCATGCTGTCAAATATATATCTCCGTACCTAACTAATCGAGAAAATTGGGAGCCAGTTAAGCTTCCAGAGTGCTCGGGTCGCGTCTTTCAAGGAAGCGTGTTACTTGGAAATGGATTTATTGTAGAGAATCACTTTGCACAGGAACAAATCAGGAAAAACAGAGAATTAAAAGCTATCCTATATCCTTATCTTAGCGGCCAAGATGTCAATAGGAGTCCGACGCATAAGTCAGACAGGTGGGTCATTAATTTCTGGGATTGGCCCAAAGAAAAGGCAAAGGCGTATTCTCCTGAGCTTTTTTCATATCTTGAAAAAACAGTCATCCCGGAGCGATCTGAAATGAAGAGTATGGGAGGGGCTATAGACACATTTTGGAAGCATTTGTGGATTAGGCCTGAGCTATATAACTCACTAGGTTACGGCACATATTTTGAACAGCACTCAACTGGATCGAAACCAGACCTTGAAGCGCCCGAGCGAGTACTTGTTTTCGCTACTGGTGCCACGAAATATCCTTGCTTTACCATGGTTCCTAATGAATACATTTACTCAAATACCCTTTGCATAGTAGCGAGTGAAAGTTATTCACTTTTTGCCTGTCTCTCATCTGATATTCATACTATTTGGGCGTGGGAACACGGATCGCGCATGAAGCAGGACTTACGATATACGCATGGCGACATATTTGAAACCTTCCCTTTTCCAGCTAGCATCCAGGGCGATCAAAGTCCATTGCTATCGGAATTGGGGGAGCAATTTTTTAGCCTTAGGTCGCACTATATGATCAACCAAAACAAGGGTATGACTAAGTTCTACAACGATCTGCATGACTCATCTAATACCGATTCGACTATTCAGCAACTTCGTGAGTTGCAGATAAAAATTAATCAGGCAGTTATTGATGCTTATGGGTTTGATGAGCTTGATTTACAACATGGATTCCATGAGGTAGCCTACCTTCCAGAAGGCAAAAATACTCGCTTTACAATCAGTGAGTCTGTAAGAGACCATCTGTTGTATCGCTTGGCAATGTTAAATAAAGAGCGTCATGAGCGGAAATCGGTAGCCATTCCAAGCGTACACCCTACAAGAAGGTTGGCTAAAAGAAGAAAAACTTCTGACACTACTCCTCAAGCCGGACTATTGCTGGACGATGACATTTGAATGTTCAAACCTCGAACAACAGTTATGAAGATGCGTAAATTCGCAACTGCGTAAAAATATTGGACTGCAAACGGAGAATTTGTGCATGACAAAATCGACTACCGACACAGCTAAGGCAAGCCCGACTAAGCAGTTTTTCGTATCAATGCTCACCCGCGACATCAGTCTCGCTGATGCGATCCTTGATCTCCTGGACAATTGCCTTGACGGCGCAATGCGACTAGCGAATGGAGGTGACGTCGATTACGCCAAGCATTTCGTGAACATCGAAATTGATGAAGGACACTTCTCAATCGCCGACAACTGTGGTGGCATTCCGCGCGACGTCGCCAAGAACTATGCGTTCAAGATGGGACGCGAACCAGACGACGAACGCGATTCTGATGCTGAAACCATCGGCATGTACGGCATCGGCATGAAACGCGCGATCTTCAAATTGGGACGAAATGCTCTGGTGCGGACACGGCATGGCGAAGATATGTTCGAGGTACCAATCACGTCGCAATGGCTGGAAGCCCAGAACTGGGACCCACTGCCCATCAATGAGCCAACTGAGGCAAGGGAACGGCTAAACGAGCCTGGCACTACGATTTACGTGACGGATCTGTATGAAGGCGTCTCGCGGCACTTCGCCAATGCAGCATTTGAGAACGACGTGCGCACTGCGATCGCAGAGCACTTCACGATGTTCATTCAGTGGGGCCTAAGAGTGAAACTCAATGGAACGCCCGTGGAGTCCGTCCGTGTCGAGGTGCTCGTGTCGATAGACGAAAATCGTCCTGCCCCGTACATCTACCAGAAGATGATAGACGGCGTGCTTGTCTCGATATCCGTGGGGCTCAACACAGGCAAAACTCTTGGCGACGATGACGAAGATGATGCAGGCTTTGAGCGTGATCGTTCTTCCGCAACTGCAGGCTGGACGGTGCTTTGCAACGACCGTGCAGTCATTGTAGGAGACAAAGGCCGTCTGACCGGTTGGGGCGACGGCATTCCGCTCTACCACCCGCAGTTTGCCATCATCACGGGTATCATCGAATTCCGCTCCAAACACGCGGACAAGCTGCCGGTTACAACGACGAAGCGGGCGCTCGATACCTCCTCTAACGTTTGGTTAGAGTCTCTCGTCAAGATGAAAGAGGGTATGCGCATCTGGATTTCTTACACTAACCAGTGGAAAAACCATCCCCGCGCCGATCAGTCGAGTCATTGGGAATCCGCCAGGCCAATGGCGTTGAGCCAGGCCATTGAGGCCGTTGCCACACGTAGTGCTACCAGAAAGATCGGCGACACGATCGAATTCAATCCACAGAAAGCAAAGGTCTTGCCAGAGCCGGCGGACAAGAAGCCGTCTTCCCGAAAGATCGTTTTCTCACGTCCTGCCGAAGAAGTGCGGCTCGTCTCGAAGTTGTTGTTCGATGAACCGGATGAAAAGCCCGGCATCGTCGGTGACAAGTGCTTCGAGTTGCAGCTCACGAAAGCCAAAAGGAAGGCCGAATGATGAGTACTGGTTCGTCACTGCCGTACCGCTTACGGCCCAACAAAGCCGTGGATCGAGAGCTGTTTCTATCTCTACTGATTCGGCTGGCTCCGAAACTTTCACTAGAAAAATATCACTACGTTGGTCTAGGTGGGCCATTCCTCGAAGACTTCCGAATGATCCATGGTCGGCTAGGCATCGCAAAGATGACGTGTATTGAAGTAGAAGAACAAGTGCACAAGCGCCAGATCTTCAACCGCCCTGTTGCATCTATTGAATGCGTCCATAGCAGCCTAGAGGATTATCTGGACGAAACCGATTTCGATACTCCAACCATCATCTGGTTCGATTACACCGACCCGAAGGGAATCACAACGCAGGTCGAACGATTTGCAAGGACCATTGGCACGGTGCCGATCGGCAGTATTTTAAGAGTTACTCTGAATGCAAACCCAGGAACTCTTGGAAAGCCAGCAGAAAACCTGTCAGAAGCTAAACTTATGGAGTGGCGGCTCCACGCGTTCCAAAGGCGCTTGGGGTCACTCTTTCCAAGCGGTTTGGCTGCGGAAGGGATGACACAAAAGAGCTTTGGGAAAAGCCTCCTGTATGCACTTAAGCTTGCAGTCGAAAAAGAAGCGCTTAGCTTTCGAGACCGCCGGGCCGTCTGGGCGCTCGCCACACACTACGCCGACGGTCAAGCGATGGTTACCGCGGCACTCGTCATCTGCGCGAAGGACGACAAGTCTGTAGAAGAGTTGGTGAAAGAATGGGAGTTTTACACGACTGCAGACGCCCCGCATCGCCTAGATTTACCCGCGCTTTCAACTCTTGAACGGCTGACGATGGAGTCAGACGTCAATGCTAAGTCCAAGATGAGCTTCGACTTGCCAGAATCAGACATGGGCGAAAATCCGTTCGATGTATTCAAGAAGTTCTACCGTATCTATCCGCATTTTTCGCGAGTTGAGCTCTAGGAACTTCAATGACAGTTAAAGTAGTGACGTACGGCCAAATATCGACTAGCGAATTGATTGTCGACGCTGTATACGAAAGTAGCCCAGATGGGCAGCTTTCGGGCGAGCCAATATCGAAGCTATTACCTGGTTCAGGAAATATGGGTGGGTTTCGTGCATCTGGACGTGGAGACCGCAAAAATTGGGTTGTTCTGTTCTCAACGGGGGAGGACCGAGATTGGCCGGATTCCCTGGATTTGAATACAGGGAAATTCATCTACTTCGGTGACAATAAGACCCCTGGTCACGAGCTACATGACACGCGAGCGGGAGGCAATAAGGTTCTCCGCCACGCGTTTGCTCGTTTACATGCTGAAACGTCTCCGCGCACCGATGTCGCACCATTTTTCATCTTTAAAAAGTACCAAACAAAGAATGGAGCCCGCTCAGTTCAGTTCAAAGGGGTGGCTGCTCCTGGATACCCAGGTATGTCAGCAACAGAGGATCTAGTTGCCGTCTGGAAATCGACGGACGGGCAGCGTTTCCAGAACTATCGCTCGACCTTTACTGTTTTGGATGTGCCGGTCGTTTCAAGGGCATGGATTGCGGACTTGGCCACCGGCAAACTTAACACCATTAACGCACCGAAAGCATGGCAAGACTGGATGGCAAAGGGCATTTATCGCCCGCTTGCTGCAGAACCAACAACTGTTATTCGATCGGGGGAACAGCAAACACCAGATACGCCATTAAAGGCGTCGCTTCTAGAGTGCGTTTGGAAACACTTTAAAGATACGCCCATTGCCTTTGAAGCGTTTGCAGCTCGCATTTATCAGATGACAGATTCGAGGGTGATCATTGATGAAATCACTCGGGGCACGATCGATGGCGGTCGCGATGCTGTCGGTCGATACTTACTCGGCTTGCCTGCTGACCCCGTATATGCAGAATTTTCATTAGAGGCGAAGTGTTACCGGCCGCCAATAAATGGAGTTTTGCCCAATACGATCGGCGTGAAGGAGGTTTCCCGCCTTATCTCTCGCATTCGTCATCGGCAGTTTGGGGTACTAGTCACTACATCACTGGTCGCACGGCAAGCATACGAGGAGGTCCGCGAAGACCGCCACCCGATCTTGTTTATTTCTGGGCGAGACATTGCCGAGACATTGATCGTCAATGGCATTAATACCGTGGAACGTTTAGCGGCGCTTTTGGCCAGTGAATTTAAAGTTTAAGGATCGTCATGTCAGAGCAATCACAAAACAGAGCCCCCAATGCATGGATCGCCATTGACCATGGCCTTGCTGACAATCTCACGTTAGCACCTTACACGTTGCGGCTGGCAGGCGAGCGTTCGCTGTATCAAGCCATCATTGATGACGATTGGGTGTTGATTCTAAACACTACTCCTCATATCACGCGAGTCGGGCGGGTGCTGCGGGTTCGATCTGATCTAGAGACCACCACGATCTACTTCGACCGCATGCTGTCGGTTGATCCGGCAGTCTCAATTGGTCTTACCTCGCTCACCCCGCCATCCAAAGGCAGCGTTGGCCGCATTCAATGGACGGACTTCCTTGAGTCACTCCCCAAGGCATTGCACAAGACTATCGCTGAAGTGCCAACCATTGAGGATCAGGCCTATATCCGCGAATTGCTGCAACTGGCCGTGATGGACGACCTGCTAGGCCCCGCTGGCGGCCCCTGTGAACGCATTGTCGACATGGGTGTACGTGACCGCTACCTGGTTGGCAAATTGGCCCCGCGTGAGGCCGCGCAGGGCGGCATCGAGGGACTGGACGGGCCACTGGCCAATAACGACGTCGAAGAGCCCACCGACGCCAAGGCTCCCGGACGGCACGAGCCGGGTGCGGAGTTTGGAACAGCCACCGGGCGTGTCGAACCGGAGTCGGATTCGGCTGACGAGATCGATGCCGCCAGCAACCAGTCGCTAGTGCCCAGCAGCCTTGGTATGACGTTCTGCGTCGATGGCGACGCCGAACGGATCGAGATCGAAGCGTGCTGGGGCCGGTATGAGCGCAGTGACGAGCACGAGATATTCCGCACCCGTAAGAATAAGGAAACCGGTGCCGAAGTGCAGACCAAGGCCAAGGTCTGGCAGCGCATTCCCTGTGGCGGCAAGATCGTGCTGCCGCTGACCGAAGGTGTGATTCCGCATCAAGCACCTGATAGTGAATTCCCTGAGGTTCGGGTGCAGGGTTCCATTCGGGCCAAGAATGCCAATGGCGATCGACTGGTCACTGTGTTCCTGGTGAATGCACAGGAAGAGCCTCCCACCAACCGCGATACAGCGTGGGTGTTCCAGCCTGCGCTGATCGTTCGTTCGGAGAAGGATGCCGCCAAGCGCGCCATCTTCCGGCGTAGGCCGGTGTTGGACGCAGACGGTATGGACCCCGAGCGCGAAGCACTGGAGATGATCTACCGCAACCGCGTCGAATTCGCCGTGGGCCATGGCGTTGCTGTTCATGCCGAAACTGCAGACGATGTGACGCTGGCCACCGAGGTGCGCACTACGGTGATGCCGCAGTACGAGGTGCAGGTGACCGAGACGCCCGGGCTTGATCCGAGCGATCGCCCGGCGATGCGCGAGATGGTCAGCAGCGGCCTGCTCGATATGCAGCGCCTGGCGACCTTAGAGATTGACCCACTGGTCGACGCCTTGAGCATGCTGACCAAGGACTACGCCGCGTGGATTGATGAGCAGCGCGCTCGCGTCGGGGCTGAAGTGACCGGCTACGACACCCAGTCGCAACAAGCGATGGACCGTTGCCAGGAGATCCACACCCGGCTGCAGCAGGGTATCGACACACTGAAAGACAATGGGAAAGCGCTGGCCGCGTTCCGGTTCGCCAACCGGGCGATGGCGACACAACGCGTGCGCAGCCAATACGCGCTGGCCAAGCGCCGGGGCGAGGATGTCACCATCGACAAGTTCGATGTGCTGAAGAACCGCAGCTGGCGTCCATTCCAGTTGGCGTTTCTGCTGCTCTCGATTCCGTCGCTGGCAGATCCGAGCCACCCGGACCGTGTTGAGCCTGTCGAGGCCTACGCCGATCTGCTGTGGTTCCCTACGGGCGGTGGTAAGACTGAGGCCTATTTGGGCGTGGCCGCCTTCACCATGGCCATCCGGCGCATGCAGGGCAATCTTGGCGGGTTCGACAGTTCGCGCGGGTTGGCCGTGATCATGCGTTACACACTGCGCCTGCTGACGCTGCAGCAGTTCCAGCGTGCCACGGCATTGATTTGCGCCATGGATGTACTGCGCCGAGAGGCGCTGGAAAATGGCGACAAATCCCTCGGCGCGGAACCTTTCACCATCGGCCTGTGGGTTGGCAACAAGGTGACGCCGGGTACGACCGAGGACAGCCACCGCGCCATTGAAGATGTACGCAACCCCGGCAAGTACAACGCCGGAGCGGCATCACCTGCGCAACTCACCAGTTGCCCGTGGTGCGGCTCGGAAGTAACACCCGGACGGGATGTGGAGGTCGACAAAGGCTCTGGCCGCACCTTCGTCTACTGCGGCGACAAGAAAGGCCGCTGCGATTTTTCCAAGGGCAAGTCCAGCAAGCAGCCGCATCCGGGGATTCCGGTGCTGGTGGTCGACGAAGAAATCTACCACCGCCCACCGACGATGATGATCGCCACTGTGGACAAGTTCGCCATGATGGCGTGGCGTGGTCAGGTGCGCACCCTGTTTGGTCGCGTGGGCCAGGAATGTGAGCGCCACGGACTGCTTTGGCAAGGGGCCAGTTGCAATGGCAATCACCAGGCTGGCAAGGGGCTTCCCTCTTCGAAGGTCAAGACCATCAACCCGATTCGTCCGCCTGACTTGATCATTCAGGATGAGTTTCACCTAATCAGTGGGCCGCTGGGCACCATGGTCGGTTTGTATGAGACTGCCGTGGATGAACTGTGCGGCTGGGCGCTCAATGGCAAAACGGTCAAACCGAAGATCATTGCCTCCACGGCGACGGTGCGCAAAGCCAAGGAGCAAGTAAATGGCGTCTTCATGCGCCGTGTTTCGGTGTTCCCACCGCACGGTCTGGATGTGGAGGACAATTTCTTCTCGGTGCAACGCCCGATCGAAGACAAACCGGGACGACGTTACCTCGGCGTATGTTCACCCGGCAGTTCACGCCCCGCGATGTTGATTCGCGTTTACACCGCATTCTTGACGGCAGCACAGCAGCTGTTCGACCACTTTGGCGAACCCGCTGACCCGTACATGACCATGGTCGGCTACTTCAACTCCCTGCGTGAGTTGGGCGGCATGAAGCGACTGGCAGAGGACGACGTACAAACACGTTCCTACCGAGTACAGATGAGCATGGTGGAACGGCCCGCACTGGCACAACGCAGCGTCAGCAACATTCGCGAGCTGACATCTCGGGTATCGAGTCAGGATATCCCCAAGTACCTCGACAATCTGGAGGTTAAGTTCAAGTCCGAGTTCGACACCGCTACCGGCAAGTATGTGACCCGCTGGCAGGAAGGCGACACGCGCGCCATTGATGTGGTGCTAGCGACCAACATGCTGTCCGTGGGTGTGGACGTGAACCGACTCGGACTGATGGCAGTGAACGGGCAACCCAAAGGAACGGCCGAATACATTCAGGCCACCAGCCGTGTTGGGCGTTCCTTCCCGGGCTTGGTCTGCACGGTGCTGACGTGGGCCCGACCGCGAGACCTGTCGCATTACGAAACCTTTGAGCACTACCACGCCACGTTCTACAAGCACGTCGAGGCGCAATCGGTAACACCGTTCTCACCGCGCGCCATGGACCGGGGTTTGACAGGCGCGATGCTGAGTCTGATGCGCCTTGAGAACGATGTCTTCAGCCCGAATGAAGGCGCGGGCCAACTGAGCATGTCCAACCAGGCCGAGATGACGGATGCCATCAAAATATTGGCGACTCGTGCGGGCAATGTCGCTGAAGACAACTCGCGCAAGCAGTTGGCTGAGACTGAGCTGAAAGAACGTGCAGACGAATGGGCGAAAGAAGTCAGCAAGGGCGGACGGATCTTGGCGTATGAGAAGCGAGGCCCCGAAAAAGACAAAACCGTTGCATTGATCAGGTCTCCTGGCCTTCAGGCCTGGGACAACTGGACCGTACCGATGTCGATGCGGGAAGTGGAGCCCGGCGTGCGCCTGATCATGAACACGAGCCATATCACGGACGATCGCGATTGGAAGCCTCGTCCCGCAACGAAGGATGAGGATTGAGCATGATCATCAACAACAAAACGCCAGTCGGCGAAGTACGCCCCAGCCAATTGCTATGGACTTATGGCCCCGGTGCGCTGATCGACCTTCCCAGTCTGTCTGTCGTGACGCTCGGCATCGACCGATGGGAGAAAGACCGTTGCCAGCCGATTCAAGAGGCACGACTGCTTGCTGCCGTTCGCAAGGTACTGGGCGTGCAGGTCGAGAACCTACGAATGCCGCCCTTCCAGAAAAGCGAACTCGTCGATGTCTGGTCGGCTGAAGCCAATATCGGCGTTCCTGTCCGGCCATTCCCGCGCTGGATGCGCTGCGTGAAATGTGGCCTGCTGTCGCCCTTTGATGCGGGTCTCTTCGAGATCAAGGAGAACCGCTTCAGGCCTGAACGAACCCGCTTCGTTCATAAGGGCTGCCGTGGGTCCAAAGGTGACCAACCCGCCAAGGATGCGGATGCCGTTCCCGCACGTTTCTTGTTGGCCTGCCGCAATGGCCACCTCGACGATTTTCCGTGGCACTACTTCGTCCATGGCGGTAACAGCTTGTGCAAGGGCACGCTGCGCTTCTTCGAGAGCGGCGCGTCGCTCCAAACGGAAAACCTTTGGGTGAAGTGTGATGCGTGTTCGGCGTCTAGAAGCATGGCGCACGCTTTCGGCAAGGCAGGCAAAGAGAATCTGCCGGGGTGCAGGGGACGGCATCCCCACTTAGATCACTTCGACCACGAATGCGATGAGGAAGCACGTGGGGTACTACTCGGTGCCACGAACAGTTGGTTCCCGATCACGCTCTCCGCACTTGCAATCCCTCAGACCAAGGACCCGCTCAGTCAGCTAATCCAGGATGGCTGGGAGTTTTTCGACGAACTTGAATCCGAAGCCGAGGTGTCGGTGACGGTGAAGGCCTTGAAGAAAACTGGGGCACTGCCAGGAATCGATAAGTATCCGGCGGCATTGATCTGGTCGGCCGTCGAAGCACACCGTAAGGGCTGCGGACAGGACATCGTGGGGGAGACCGACATCAAAGGGCCCGAATGGGATGTGCTAACAGAAGCCAACCCACCCACGGACTACCCGCACTTCATGAGTAAGAAGGTGGGCACGCCCTCGGGATTCAGCGGCCATCTCAGTCGAGTCTTGCTCCTTGAGCGCTTGCGGGAAGTAAATGCTTTGTTGGGTTTCACTCGGGTCGAAGCACCCGAAGAGTCTGGCGACCCAAATGAACGCCCCCAAATGGCCAGCCTGTCGCGCAGCAAGCCAGACTGGGTGCCAGCCAATCAGGTTCACGGCGAAGGGATCTTCGTACAGTTTGATGAAACCGCGCTCGTCAAATGGGAGGCATTGAATGGCGTGAAACAGGTCAACCAGATGCTTTGCGGTGGTCATAAGGGATGGCGCAATTCGCGGCATCTCGACCCGAACGAAGGCTTCCCCGGAATTCGCTATGTAATGCTGCATACCCTGTCTCATTTGCTGATCCGTGAACTAGCGCTGGAGTGCGGATACAACGCTGCGAGCATTCGTGAGCGCATCTATGCCAATACATCGGGTGACAGCCCGCAGGCGGGCATCCTCATCTACACCGCAGCAGCAGATTCCGATGGCACGCTTGGTGGCCTTGTCGACCTCGGCAAGCCAGAAAACCTTGGCCGCCTGCTAAAGCAAGCACTGAATCGTTCAAAGATCTGCTCATCAGATCCGCTCTGCTCGGAACATGACCCCGAAAAAGATCGCTCATTGCATGGGGCTGCTTGCCACGCGTGCTCTCTGGTGGCAGAGACATCTTGCGAGCTGGGCAATCGGTATCTGGATCGATCGCTGCTCATACCAACACTCGAACGCGCCGACGCTGCTTTCTTCAGGGGTTTCTGACATGGAGGAGCTCTTAGATGCCATTGCAGCCTTGGTCTCTCTGGTCTCGCCTGAGAAGGTGCGGGCCGTTGCCGCCCGCGTTCGTCTAACTGATGCCAACAAAGCTGCAGCTGTGTTGCCGAGTGTCGTCGGAACCCCGGTGGCCAGCATCGTGGTCGAGCAGCTTGCAACAGCATGGCAAAACACCAAGGTCAGTTCAGGCGAACTGGCATCAATGCTTATCGCTGCCAGCCACGTTTACGCCAAAGCCGCTTCTGAGCAATCCACCGAACTCGTGTGGACTGGCCCGACGACACCTTTTGTGTCGGCTCGTCGAACGGAGCAAGCGCTTTTGCAGGTCATCAACTCCGCAGAACAGTCGTTGTTCATTACCAGCTTCGTGGCCTACGACGTGTCCACCGTGGTCAAGGCTTTGAACGTCGCCACAGCACGCGGGGTAAGCATTACAATGCTTTTGGAATCTTCTCAAAACCATGGCGGAAGCATCAATATCGACGTGATTGGGAAGATGCGAGACCTTGTTCCTGGTGCGCAAATATACGCGTGGCGCAACAAAACCGGGGAGTTTGTCGACGGGCGGGTACACGCCAAAGTTGCTGTGGCAGATAGCCGCTTCTGTTTTATAACCAGTGCAAATCTTACTGGCTATGCAATGGAAAGAAATATGGAGGCTGGCGTACTCATTTCTGGTGGAAGTATTCCAAAACTGCTAACGGATCACCTTGGATCACTTGTTAGCACTAAGATCATTGCGCTGGTATGACAGTTTTCGCCGAAACGATTACCTGTTGTGTCAAACGCATTGAGGTGCATCTTTTATTGATCAGCAGGAAGCTACCCTATCGCTTTATCGGCGCCATTTCCAAACACATGACCCGAGAACGATGCTGGTCATGTGTTGTGCCTATTTCAATCCGGTTTATTATTCCCTCAAAACACTGAGCGGTGGTCGATACCCCAGCGCGAGCTTTGCGTTTTCGACGCCATACAAGGCCAGCCGGTCGCTAGGCCAAAGGCGGTACCGTTTTTCTTTAAGACTATGGTCGGGCAATGCATCAACGCTCCAGTGCAGCCGCATGTAGCCAGCGACCGCAGCGCACTCCCATGCCTATCGAGCCATGTATCATCCCGCTACTCATCTTGATGATCTCGGAGCGACGATACACGGATGCGGCACAGGTCCACTCCGCGATCCGCGTTCACTGGAGAGAATTTGATCATTTCCGTAGTCTATGTTTAAACGCGTCTTGGACCGCTCTGCGGTCTAGCAGACCAGCATTTTTGTGACCAAGAGAAAATAAACCCACAAAAATTTGACTATGACATCAAAACAATAGTGCTCTCGCGCAACAAAATTGAACATGTAATTCCAGAAGAGCCCGTGGACCAATACTCGGACGAAGCCAGCACTCGCGTCAATCCACCCAAAGGATGGGTTATCCATGGCGATTGGGTAAATATTCGAATAGAGTAAACTCATCCGAGCCAGTCTCGAATCGATCAAGATTTCGTGGATATATAATTTTGATGGTTGAACCCAACCAAAGCCCAAGACTTTTAAAGGTCTCGGGCTTTTTCATTTTTAGAAAGGGAGTCGCACTAATGGTCAACATCACCGCAAAACCCACGTGGCAATGGTCAGGCAAGGACACCTCGGCACGTTTGAGCAGCACGCGCACTAGCAACACAGGCACGTCGGCGCTTAAGCAAGCGTTCATGCCACGCAGCCTGGATCTGGACTTCTCGCTGAAGTATCGGCGCTAATCCAACAACGTCGCTTGCTACGGCTGACAGTGCCGCCTCGGCAACGCTTGCACAGTACCCACCACAATGGCCCATGACGTTGCCTCGTCATGGGCTTTCCTTATTCATAGCAACTACATTGAAAACTAGAGATCAAAATGAGCAAGCATCTTTCCCCAAGTAAATCATCATCTAAGAACGTACAGTCGTTCGTCGCCATAAGCCCAGGTGCAGAGGTCGCACTTATCCCGTTCTGGCTACTCAATGCCGGGACCGCCATGAAACTGGGACAGCACAGCGCTGGCATTCTCAACTATCACGTCGTCGCCGACAATGACCGCCGTGGCCTCCTCATCGCAGTAACAAAAAACGAAGGTGGCGGCTACTTCAGCCGTGAACGGGTGCCCTTCCACGCCATCGCCACGTGTCTGGAAAAATATAAGTCGGGCCTACCCTTCGTGTCGAAGGTACTAAAAAATGTCTTCGTATCCAAGTCGGCCAACAATGCAGGTTTCCTGTGTGCGGTCTTGCATGCGCTTGGTCTCCTTTCAGCGGCACCCGTAGCCAAGACTCAGCACATCGTTACCGGCGATTGGCCACTCTGGGAAAAGACCATGCTCGCTGATACTGGAACGCGTATTGAGCTGCCAGCCGAACCTGGTGATAAAAAACTGGTTGGGAGCGATACCGTACCGCAAGATAAGGAGCACAGGAAAACGCTCGAAATCCCCGCGAAGAAGGCTCAATAATGGCAAGCGGGTCGATGACTACCCCGCCGCATCTTGCCGCGCTGGCCGATTCGGAACGACTCTCAGAAGGGCTGCTGCACTGGATGATCGGCGTCCATGGCCTCTACATCTACGGGGGGCTGCTCAAGCGGATTATTGATCCGGCGTCCGCCATTCCGTTGGGAGACGTGGACGTCATCGCAATCGACGCTAGGGTCATGGAGCTCATGGCCGCACGGTTCGGGATCGTCTTCAGGCGGGTAAAGACAACCACGCCAACGCCCTACTTCATCGGGAAGGCAGGGCACGGAGACTCGAAGATCATCCACCTTGCTTTGCTTAGCTCACACGAGCAAGCAATGCGATACGTCATGAACAATCAATTCGATATCGATCGACTCGCCCTTTCCAACCACCATCTTTTCTACGATCCGCAATTCGAGCTCAATACGCTCTGCAACGCGATCCGAACGAAGCGTGCCACCCGCATCCGGGGCAAGCGCGACATGACCTACTTCGCAAAGAATCGGCCGCAGATCGAGCATCACTACGAGGTACGCCTACGACACAAGGGCTACACCGTGATCGACTAAACCCCCAATCCACTACAGCAAAATAGGAACCCACCTTGTCTGCCACCATTTACGTTACTCCGGCGTCCCTCGACACGATGCGCTTGATCGCCCCTCTCGATTATTACGACAGATGCACCCTCTCGGATTCTCCTGCAACTGATCCGACCCGAAGGGAAGGATACTATCTCAAAGACCTTTCCTTCCTCTCCGTTTCGGTCCTGCCTGACGCTGCACACATTGCCTTGCAGCTCAATGCCGGCGCTGCCGAAGTAAGCTTCCCAACTGAGCTTCGCGGTTGCATCTTCGAGCGCGCACCGCACCTGCCCCTGGGCTACCAGCGCATCATCGCGTATTGGTCCGGTCCGCCGGTCAATGCGGATCAGGACTGCGCTATCTATTACCAGTGTCCAGCACAACGTTACGAAGTGCCCCTGGCGGAGCTGGAAGCCGGTTCAGCGTCGACGAGCGACTGGGCGCAGCCCATTGACGCCCTAGTTTCCGAAGGTGTGGTGGTGTCCATCGCCGGTTTGGGTGCAATGATTTCCGATGCTGCGGACGACGATTTCGTATCCGTCGCGCTGCCTATCGACCACGACCTGCTCGGCCTGGACAACGGGGGCTTCCTCGCCGAGAGCGATTACAACGTGACATCGGGGCGTGTCGAACGCATTTTCCTGCGGGTGGCCGACATAAGGCATTCACCCGACCCGCAGCGCATCTACATCGACATTCTGCGCTACGAGGAACTTGATTACGGTTTTTATTACTAGATTGACGGGTTAGCCATAATCATCCACGTCACGAAATACTCTTCCCTGCAAGCTCCCTCCCCTCCTCTCAAGCCCTTCTGCCGCATCACACAGTCTTGACGTAGTCACTCCGGCAGGAACTGTCTAGCGGGAACAAAGCCGAAGGTCGCCGGAGGTAAATTCCAGAAGAACCAGCCACCGTCCAGGCATCACGCAGCACACCAACGCCAATGTCGGCGGACTGGATCGAACGCGGCGAATGTCATTCGTTGCTCGCATCAACACTCAACTTTTGTTTCACTCCAAGGAATTCTATGAACCAACTCCATAAGGGCAAGCTGCTGCTTTTTCCCTTGGGTGACCTGGTCGCCACACCAGGTGCACTCAGCATCCTCGAAAACTGCGGCATCATCCCGATGCGCCTAATCGCACGCCACGGACAAGGCGATTGGGGTGAGATTTCTTCTCAGGATGCTCAAGCCAACGTCGATGCGTTGAGCCTGGGCGGTCGTCTGCTATCCAGTTACACCTTGGCAGGCGATACCAAGATCTGGGTCATTACTGAGGCCGACAGGTCCGCGACGACCATCTTGCTGCCCTCGGAGTATTGATCTCGCCGGCGCCGATAATACGCCCTCGTTTTTCTGCACTCTACACGATGGGCATGAAACGACCACTGGGGTCCTCGATACTTTGAACCGACACAGCTGACACAACCGGCACAGAAGCGCTGATCAACTGTGTTCGTAGTGCCAGTGTGCCGGCTGTGCCGGCATGAACTACCGGAAGCCATCAACCGTTGGCCGTGACATCAGAGCGGTGAGCGTGGTGCCTGTCGGCTCGCGCTCACGATGTCTAGTTGGCAAAGACCAGGAATGGACCGAAGGTTTGGTCTTTTGTGCGCGCTCAACATCGTGCCGCTTTCCATTAACCGAGGCAGGCGTTGAAACCATGGGGAAGCGGACGCGGAAAAAATCAGTGGCGTGCCAGGGACTTAGAAGACTCGGTTCTACGCCTGCGCCATTTTACAAGCCGTGAAATTTCCCGCTTGACAGATTAAATGAGGTCGTGCAACACTGCAGTTCTCATGAGTTAGCGCAGTATGTTGCGTTCAATTCGTCGGACCGGGGCCACCGTACACGGCCTCTAGGATTGGGCGTTTTGCCCCCCTTCTGCAGCAAGTTTCGTCGCTGCAATATACCCATCACACAAAATTTATCTCTAATCGCTTGGCTCGCGTGCGCCTGCTCGCTTGCTTAGCACCATCGACGTCCCGATCGCCAGCTGTGCTGTGCGGTGTACGACACGGCAGGAATTTCCACGCCGTTTCCGTGCACAGCTTAATTGGCGAAGGAGCGTTGCATGATTAAGGAAACCACATATGGGCACCCCTTCAAAATCCGAAAAAACTGTTTTCCCTGACTACCAACTCTGGACAAATGCTGCAATCGAAGCGTTGCCCACGCCCACCTATGACGGTGCGCTTCATGACCCTATGACGCCGGGCCTCGTACTCATTACTGAGCTCACCGGTGCCAAATATCTCCAGTTCACCTATCCCGGCGGCGTCCCAGGGTTGTTTGAGGTCATTGCAACGTTCAAAGTTATCGATGTTGAGGCTGCGCGTGCATATGCGAATAAACACAACACAGCCTACGAGAAGCGTTGCAAGAGAGATGCGAAAGCCGAATGGACAGACTCCACGTTAGCAAATCTGCCCCCGCATGCTAAAGGTCTCCCGTCCCGTTACTACGAAATCAAAGATCCAACTGTCATGGGATTGAGTGTTCGCGTCACTACTGCCGGGCGCAAATTCTTTTACTTTCGCGATACCTACGGTCGAGATACATGGATGGATCGACTGGGTGAATTTGGTCAGATGTCTGTTGCATCAGCGCGTCGCAAAGTGCATGAGCTTCGCGTCTTCATGGAGTCGTAATGGTTATGAAGAAATTGCCTAAATGGACTAAAACGGTTTTGGAGCGCTTGCCGCCGCAATCGGTTGGCGCGGCGTCCAGCAACTACGAAATTACCGATCCAGTCGTCGCTGGCCTTAAGCTTCAAATCGGAACAAGCGGGCGTAAATTTTTCTGGTTCCGCTACACCTACCGGGGCAAGAAACTTGCGCTCCGCATTGGAGAGTTCGGGCCAATTTCGATTGAAGACGCACGTTCGCTTGCCTATGACGCTCGTGCCGTTGTTGACAAAGGTGGGAATCCGCAAGACGCACGTCATCAGCAACAAGCGATGCCGCTGGTTCGTGAATTCGCAGAAGAGGAATACATTCCGCACGCCACGTTAAACAAGCGGACGTTCAAGAATGATGTCGCAAAATTTCGCGACCATATCCTTCCAGTCATCGGCGATTTTCGTATGTCCGAAGTGACGACTCGTGATATTCAAAAATTGCTCGGCAGCCTGAGCGGAAAACTTTCGCCTGCAACTATCAATCGCATACATGCCCTCTTAAGCGTTTTCTTCAATTTGGCTGTGTCATGGAAACGTATCGAGCGCAGCCCATGTGAGGGAATCAAGAAACTCAAGGAAAACGGGGTGAAGGAACGCTTTCTATCACCAGACGAAGTACGTCGCATATTAGCCGTCGCTCCTTTGGACATGAACGTCGTGGCAGGCCATGCAATCAGCGCGCTAATTTTGACAGGTCTTCGCCGCGAAGAAATCCTTCAAAGTCGGTACGAACACCTGGACCTTGCGAAACGTTCGCTGTATCTACCGCATACAAAGAGCGGACGGTCGCGTCACGTTGTGCTGAACGATGCTGCCATGGAGGTCTTCAATAGCGTTCCACGGGTTGCAGATTCGCCTTGGATTTTCTTTGGCAAAAATCCGATGAAGCCTCTCAACAATCCAACCAAGGCGTGGCATCGCATCCTCAAGGCAGCCGGCGTAGAGCGTTGTCGCTTACACAACTGTAGGCATACTTTTGCGTCGATGCTCGTCAATGAAGGGGCTACCTAGTACCAAGTGCAGATCCTCCTCGGTCACGCTTCGAGTGTAACGACCCAGCGGTATGCCCATCTCGCATCAAGCACGCTGCGTAACACGTCACAGCTCGTCTCGAACCTCGTCAACCAGAACCAGCCATGAAAGGGATCCCGGCCAAAGTGCCGGGATCGCAGTGTATTAATGATTACTATTACCCAGTTTAAAGACAAGTTCACCCTAACGAGCAATAAGGTAGGGGTTGCGGACGATGGAGGCAGGTTTCAGAAGGTTGTTAGCGGCTGGCGGCACACAGTCCATGCTGACAAGGATAAAGCCGAGATTTTTACAATGTGCAACTATGGCAACGCCCGAAACCGGAAAAAGGAGAATATCCTGGACGTGACTGGCATCGTGCTTGACGTTGATGACGGCAACACGACCGAACAGGTAGTGGAAGCACTCGGTATGCTTGAGCCCTTTGCTCATTGCTGGTACACCACATACAGCCATACCGAGGTCAATCCGCGAGTACGGGTGATCGTGCCAATTTCGACTGCCGTCACGGCTTCGGATTTTGAGGACCAGGCGCTGGCTCTGCGTCTTGCCCGTTGGCTCGGCCTGACTGTTGACGAGTGCTCCTCCAAGCCCACGCAGTTCTACTATATGCCGACAAAACCGATGGCGACCAGCGACTCTCACATCCACATCGGCGATTCCACGACGTTATTTGACACCAAGATTCTGCCTGCCAAGCCTGCGAAGCCTTCAACTAAGAAGAGCCGGAATTCAGAGGATAAGGTGGACACTTTTAAAATGGTCGATGGCCTGGTTTCGGATATGTTCGGGGGCGTCGAACCGATTTTTTTCGGCGAAAAATTCCATCTGTACAACAGCGGCGTATGGCACGCGGTGGACCCAGGTCGTACATTCTGTAAAGCGATGGTGGACTATCACGACCGCAAGATGAGCATTAAGGTGGCGATGGACCTGGTGTTCGCTATGAAGATCATGTTTTCGCGTGATCAGTTTCCGTCCGCTCAAATCCACAAAATCACACTCAACAATGGAACGTTAAACACCGACACCGGCAAACTCGAACCCCATAGCCCAGAGAACTATCACCGCTCGGGGATGCAATTCGACTACGACCCCGAAGCGAAGTGCCCGCTGTGGCTGGCTACTCTGAACGCGCTCTTCCTGCCCGACGCTGATGTAGAAGTGAAGAAAATGCTCGTGCAGGAATGGTTCGGCTACAACCTGACGCCGATGACAAAATATCAGGTCATGCTCTGGCTTTACGGTGGAGGTGCGAATGGAAAAAGCGTGGTCACGCGCGTCTTGCGTGAATTGCTGGGTATCGGCAATGTGTGTTCGATTCCTCTGTCGCAGCTCGGCGCGCGCTTCATCGGAGCCGAGCTGGAAGGCAAACTGGCGAACATCGTCGACGAGATCGCGACTAACGCGCTTATGCAAGAAGACGAGATGAAAAAGGTCGTGAGCGGGGATCCCATCATGGTCGAGCGTAAAGGAAAGGACCCGTATTTTTTTTCGCCGACCGCGCGGATCACGGCAGCGACAAACACACTGCCTCCGAGCAAGGATTCGACGCATGGGCTAGACCGCAGACTGATGATCGTACCATGCAATCGCACCTTTACACCTGCCGAAATGGACCGTTCATTAGGAGACAAACTGGTGCAGGAATTGCCTGGTATTTTCGTGTGGGCATTGGAAGGCCAAGCGCGTCTGAGGTTGCAGGATGTATTCACTATCCCCCCTTCTAGCTTAGAAGCGATGGAGGACTTCAAGGTCTGCCGAAATTCCGTGTCGCTGTTCAAGCGCGACTGTCTCGAATTACCGAAGACCAGCTTAACGTTAGTGGGCAGCGGCAACAAGACAGACCGTATTCCTTCGCACGACCTCTACAGGACGTATAAGGCTTATTGCAGCGCAAACACGTACCAAGCATTCGCAAAGGAGGGTTTTGGCAAAAAGCTCAAGGACCTCGGCGTGGAACAGATTCGGACTGGCGGCAAACGCTACTACGTGGCGAAGCTAATCAACCTCGAGGAGGCCGGTATTGCGACGACGCGTTTCGACGAGCCTACTCGAATCACAATGGCAACCGTAATGGATGACCTTGCTGACGCCGCGTAGCCAGCGATCATACGTAAGTGGCAGCGTTCAACGCTGCCACTTCCCACAATAATGTGCCTGCTGAGCTCGGTCCGAATTTTGGCTGAATCATCAGAGTACTTACATATCTAGTCAGCGTATGGTTGCAACTCCTGCCCTCAAACAACCAAGCGTATATGCAGAGCCGCTCTAAACTTCAGCTCTCAATACACGGACACTCTAAGATTCTAGCAACTCCAGGCGATCGATTTCGTCGATCTCAGCAGCGTCAAAATCCACGTACTCCTCAAGGTTTTTGTCACCAGCAAATTCGTCGAGTTTTACGTAAAAAGAAAGCGCACCATGGATTAGAATTTCAAACTCACTTTCAGCCTCAAAATAATGGTCGTTGTGATCAGAAACGCTGGGCATTGCATCCTCATTTAGCGCGTAGAAGTCAGATTTATACATATAGTAAAAAGCAGACACATTCATCGTGCATGAAAAAGGCAGTCCAAGTTGCCCATCCCCGTAGTACGCAGCGTCTGTAAACTCAAGTGTTATGTTTTCAGGATCACCGAACATACGAATCGTCGCTTCATGGTTGTCGTCGGGTATGCTTCGAGAACGAATTTTCTTCCAGAGCACCTTTTCGCCCAGCGAGTGCAGCACGGGAAAACTTGACCCATCTGTAAATTCCATTAAATCTTTGATTACTAGCGCAATTTTTTCTGCTTCGTCTTGCTTCTGTAAAGCAGCCTGCACTTCAAGTAGCTCAATAAAATCATTTAGACTTTTCAGCACGCGAATACCGTTTACTGTCGCAGCAGCCTCACTGAATGCACCATCTTCAGAAATTACATACAGCGTGGTTGTAGATCTAAGTATCGCAAGTGCAGACTGGAAAAGGAATGAGTCTGGAATATCCTTCCTAACTTTCGGCTCCTTTAGCGGAAGCTGACCGTTGAAATAGGCTTCCATTGCTAGCTTCGCGTCCTCGGGACCCAGCGGATGCAATACCGCATGTACCTCTTCAGCCCACTTAACAATTCCGTTTGCGGCATCACTAATTACCGCTGGCATAACTGCCTCGACCGCACCTTTAACTTCCTCAAGCTTGGATTTTACTTCGGTCGACAGCCTTTTACCCACTACGTTAGTGACGCCTCTTATAGCCGCCTGCATTTCCTTTTGATATATATCAACCTGCTGCGTCTGAAACTCACGCAAGACGATATAAGGTATATGCAGCCTAGCAGCTTTTGCCTTGCAGAGTCTCGCGAGTGCCTTGAATGGCAAGCCACTCTGCACAGGGTCTTTGCGATAAATATTTGTGTCAATCAATAATTCAAACATATTCACGCAGCCTAAATTTATTTACTTCCATCCTGGACCTCTGCCGGTAAAATCCTAAATTCAAAACAATCGTCCTGCCCAAAGATTTTGATTAGCATTTCATGTAAATACGCATCACTCGTGACTGTGATCATTCCGCCTTCTGTCCGCTGCACCATAGCCCTCTTCAAAACTTGTCTCGCTTTGCTGATTTTTTCTTCGCCTCCAAACTTAACCTCAATTACAGTAACATCGCTATCAACAAGTTTCCTGATGGCCATCCGAGCCTTCTGTGGAGCTGCGCGATCTATGTTAATTACCGGATATTCTGGAACCAAATTTTCGACATAAAACGAATATGTATTCTTTCCGCTCTCGACACTGTAGACTGGATATGCATTCTGAATTAGCACGTCGTTTTGACCAAGTTCACGCCATTTATTTAATGCCAATGTACCGCCGCGCTTTTCGTCACTCTGCTGCAGGGAAATTTGGCTGAACGGTTCCCCATCGGAACGTATGACGAGGCACCCTTTTCGAAAAATTACTTCCACGAAACGTGCCTTGCCATGTGTGCATTCATTATCAATCAATTCGTAAAGCATTGATGTGAATGCCCGATAATTGTATGAATTGAGATCGCGATATAGCCTAGTACTAGAAAGTGTCAGCGTGAGGTTGTAGAATGTAGCTGAAAAATTCTGCGGAGTCACGACATGGGATAAGCCATCGAACGTATTTTTTTGGTCAGCTTCCCTTATGGTACTTAACCCGAAGGCGAGAACATTTTTATCGTTTAGAAATAGTTTTTGACAGTAATTGAATGCCGCGTTTGCACTGAACGCTTGCCAACCTTTTTCCTTGCTTTCTGCCCAATCGCATACCGACTTAATAACGAAGTACGCGGTGTCATTTGCAAGACAGGTGTTTGCAAAAGCGTACCCCTCCATTTCGCCACCTATTGCAGTCAAGTTTAGCTTCGCCTTAGTTTGCTTAAGCAGTTCATCCCGCACGGTGGCATCGTCGATTAGTTTTTGACCTGACAATAATGGGCCAATCCGAATATTTGGCGTATTGGCATCACCTCTGTCATGATTCCACTTCAATGTATCCTTATCTATCTTCAAGGCGTGCACGATTTGCGACGAAATCTTTTGACTGTCAAGCCGATAATCGGTGTTGCCGTTTTCTAACCGCGCATGGTCAAAGGAAATGATGTTATCTGCAGCAAGCACGTCTATCATCTGCATATTCTCTATTTTTCGATTCCCCCAGCAAATCCCGACCATAACGGCAAGAGCAGGACTCCACGTATTGATCGCCAATAATGTTGTCGAACTAACGGCATATTGAGTACTATTAGCCATTTCGGATCGCACAATCACCGTCTTGCATTGGCCGAACAAACCGACATGAAATAGCTGCTTTCCAGTCGATAACATAAATGGTTTCGACTCACCCGGAAGGGGCTTCAAGTAATGAAGTGCATACTTATGCTCAATTTCGGTGGCAACGATAATTAAAAGACAGTTTTTTTTTATTGAATCCAGTTGCTCCTCTGAAACAGCCTCGAATTGCGGATCTTTTGAAATATTCATGTTCAGTTTTTCTTTATAATAGTATGGTCCGGCGGTGCTAGGATACCTCAAGGAACGGTAGCCCTGCAGATCGCCTCCATTTATTTTTGGAAACTTACATCGTTGTATGGGGGCACTCCCACTACTGAACCCAACTGCAGCCGTTCGGAACGTTGCGAAAACAGCTTACGTTCGTAGTTCAGATTAAAAAAGGAACAACTGCGCGAGCGGGGAGCTGAATCAGCATTGTCGGTAAAGTGGACGATCTGGCGGGTGGCCTCGAACAGGAAGCTCATGAGAGTGTGTCCGTACGCCATCTAAGTGTGGATGGGAGAAGCGCTCGGTCTGACCTTCAGCCAGAGCGAGATGCTCGGCGACACTTTCTTTGCTTCGATTCGCTCGCAGCTCGCCGAGTGATGAACAATGCATCGCAGATCAGGCCAGGGTGATGAGGTACGCGCGCACTGCTACTCCGATCACTGTCGACGGGTCGAACTGCTTTAACTCTTGTATAACCCAGCCGGCGCCTTTTAGCTTGGTCAATCTGTTCGCGTGCATTGGTTTCGGCCTTAGGTCAGCGTTCCTCGGGCACCACATCCGGTAGCTAGGGCCTTGCCCCAAGTTAGTGAAACCGGCACTGATAACGGATAGGATCTTGTTCGACGTGGACAGTGTCAATTCGTTTGTAGGACGCTTGGCTCGTACTGCCTGAACAATTTTCGCAGCACGCAGGCTTTGCTTTTCTGCAGAGTCAAAAGCATTAGAAACATGAACGCTAATCCCATAGCGCGGCGCGGAAAAAGGGGCCTGACTGTCCTATGCCTGTCGTTTGGGCACCGCGGGCGTTACAATCGATGCCTTCTCGCCCGGTTTCCTAGCCAACCTCCGCGACGCAACGGTTTCCTTGACTGCGCGGACGCCTGTCTATACTCGGTTCGTGAGTCCTAAATCGTCGCCCCCTTACCCAAATCTAACGCCGTTCCACGCCGGTGCATGATGGATTTACCGGGCAGCAACGGAAAATCCGATACGCTGAGGATTTCGTTGACGGATTTCACTGACCGCGTCAGCCTCGATACTTAGCTAACGCAGCAAGAATTTTCCTGGCGTCTGTGGCGGAGCCTTGTTTTGAAAATCCTTGTGTCGGTGGTTCGATTCCGCCCCGGGCCACCAAGAACATGCCTTGCACAACGCCAATCCATCGTGATTGGCGTTGTCGTTTCTGGACTTCGCAGGCCTCGGCGCCTGTCAATGTCCACTTTGCTCATCCATCAATACAGCACTGCAAGCTCATGTGCCCAGGCCGGGTCAGGTCAACGAAACATCGTCCGCGAAACAGCCGTAAGGGAAGTATTGCGCAAGGCGGGTGAGACGTTCACGCAGCGGATAGAAGGGAGAATTCTGTCGGCGGGCCTGGTTCATCAATGCGAGCGAATCATTGGTTTGACAAGCGTCCAGTCCGATCTGCACGGATTGCGGAAACTCGCGACGGCCTGTCTGTACCGTGCGTCGGGGCCAGCAGGCAGCCGACGGCTGCGTGATTCTCCGCAGACGCCACAACGACCAATCCAATGCAATCCGATGCAATCCCAAACAAGGATGAACAACATGCCTCGCCCCTCCTTGGCTGGCAAGAAAGGTGTCATTCTGTTTGAGGTATCTGGCTGGTCGGATGCGCAGGGGCATGCCACCCTTTTCAACGGTCAATCCTGCTACGACCACTGTTATTTCAATGAGCCGGAAGCAAAAATATTGCACGGACCGTGCGAACTTTTGGGGCTTGCGATGAAGTCGATCCCGTTGTGCCTGGCGCTGGTGACCTCCACCTTGCTGTCATTCACAGTCCACGCCGCCGATCAAGCCCTCATTTCTCCACAGGCTGGCGCCCGTACCTATGCGCAAAATTACAAGGACATGGTGCTGGCAACCTGTATGACACAGGCTTACCGGAATGACACGAGTGCGGCCACTGATGCTGGAAGCAGTGCCAGCGCCTTGCGTGACTGGACCTACTTCGATATGGAGAAGAGTCCCGATGCGGTCAAGTCGCTGGTGAACCGCTATCTGGCGCGGGACTATTCCCATCCGCTCGTCGAATCGGAAATCAAGGGAGTCAGGTTCGATTTCCTGAAGTGCATGGACCTGTACCATA
>Ga0308164_10001130_pt1 | contig 33684 bp, 18 predicted proteins | sample PhyTR2_FD_201031 | JGI IMG/M metagenome (GOLD analysis project Ga0308164, IMG submission 201031) | Phyllosphere microbial communities from UC Gill Tract Community Farm, Albany, California, United States - DLSLT.R2 | ecosystem: Host-associated > Plants > Phyllosphere > Unclassified | place: USA... | reverse complement strand
TGCCAAATCGACTCCAACGCGGATAAGCTTCATGGCGGACTCCTTCTTTCCAAACCGGTTTTGTGGAAACTCCAGTTTGGCACTAACGTGCCCTCAGGGGGAGGAGGAGTCCATCCCATTGCTTTTGGTCCAGGCCGTGTAAAAACGCGAAATCGGCGTGTTTCAAGGGTCCCTTTACCATTTTCGACCTCGAGAAAACGCCGTAGCCAGTGCTCTGGAAGTCGAGTGTCGTTAGGCCGGCGCTTAATTTGCGTTTGTACACAGTCTGGGCCGAAATCGGCCGTTCGCGTCCACTTAGCAGGTTTCCGGATTGGAAAATTCACTGACTTTCACGGAGGACCGGGCTCAATCTATTCTAGACCTTACAGCGGCCTCATCTCTTCCAAGTCAGGAGGAATGGGCGCCGGTGTCCCGACGTTTCTAAATGCCCTGCGGCCTTTTTAAGGGTGCAACGCTTGCATACACAGATGCCGCCGAGATAGTTGGGCCAGCGTTTCTGACGCAGATAGGAAAGCGGTAGACGTACCCATTACAACAATGTCATCATAATGACGAGCTTGACTTGAGCAATGTTCTCAACATTAAATCGGAGACACTATGAGTTGGACGGTGATGACGGAAGACGATAGGGGAGAAGTCAATCCGCTCAGGTTTTCAAGCGCGACAGGGGTAGATGTAACTGTGGAACTGGTGCATCGTATGGTTAGCGAACACTACCTTGCCGAGCTTCCATCCGCCTTTCGTTTCCTTGACGACGAGCGCAGATTCAAAGGTCAGCAGTCCTGTAAGGCGGGAGTTGAATCGATCTCACAGTGGGGGCGGGAGATCAGCGACCTCATGGTATCAGCATCGACAACGGGCCACGTACGGATAGATTTTGACCGGGACGCGCTAGTTATGACGCGACGTCGCAATCCAACACCGGCTGATCGCGCAGCGTTTGAAGAAAGACGACGAAGGTTCGAACTAGGCGAACCCGGTTTTGTTGACGAGTTCGTTGCCGCAGTCTGGAACGATCGAGATCTGATCATCATCCCAGTAGGTGACGCAAACGCCAATCGCTCGATCGAAATCACTTATGTCTCAGACGATACGGCTAGTCCGCCGGCAGGCCCTCACCGCTCGCTGATCCACGGGCACGAAATCGAAACCTTGTTCGAGTGGCGGGGCTACTTCGGCGGCAATTCCGGTGCGATTGATGGTCTAACCCGGATGGTGAAGAGCGGTACGCGGTACATTGCCCAGCTTGCCGGCGCGCAAACCGGTTTTATCGTTGGCACGATCATTCGGCGTGTTGCTACATCCAAGGTAGCAATGTCCGGTGATAAATTGTTTGAGCACATTCTGCACACGAATACTGAACACTTTCCACAGTTTCATCAGCAGGTACCCGAACTTACCACTGCCTTTGGCACCTTTACCGGTGCCAGCGCAATCGTCTTGGTACATGGGACCGTTTCCTCCTGTGCCGCCGCATTTCACGATCTACCACATCGATCCGGATTGTTTGCCTTCGAGCATGACACGTTTCTTAACATAATCGACAACGCCAAGGAGCTCGAGCGGAACATCCGCAGGGTATTAGGAAACGTCCAGCGTGTTTTGTTGATCGGGCATTCCAGAGGCGGACTAGTAGCCCGCTGCGCTGCGCATCGCTTGGCCGGGATTGCCGGGTTTTATCCTACAGTCGCCGTATGGACCTTTGGAACGCCACATAAAGGAACCCCTGTTGCTGCTGCCGGTGGGGATGCTCTTCAGCTGATCGCCGCTGCCAGCAATCCTATCGGCCCTCAGACGGGGTGCGTAGATACTCGACTGGCAGCAATCACGCGGTTTCTTCCAATGCTAGCAAAATCTCCTCCAGGAATTGCTCAGATGGTTCCAGACTGCGATTTTCTACAATTACTCACTCCACCGGGAGAGAATGACAACTTTGTTACCGCTTATGCGGGAAATTACGACATCACAGACCGAGAAAATGGATTTGGCATTGCTTTTCGTGGGAGTTATGGTCGCATTGCATTTGACGGTAAAGCGAATGATTTGGTAGTTCCGACAGCTTCTGCAGCGGGTTGCGGGCCAGCTCCCCGTTTCGTGCAGCGTTGTGCGCATTCGTCCTATTTTGCACAACCGTCGATTCAATACGATATATCCACATGGTAAAACGTTAGGTATGTGGGGTCGATACCGTACCGCCATGCCCCGAGAACATCGTTTGTGGATTCGATGGTGGCTGGTCCAATGCTGGCGTTGCATAGACGCCCACTGTCGATCCATTGCAAATGTACGAATGAATGGCAGCAGTAGGCCAATAGTGGAGCTATCTACATACTCGATGCATGCAGCCGCTGCCTCTTTAACATTCAGACCGCTTGTCTAGTGCTTTAAAGTAGATAGCTACCCGATACTATTATCGAGGCAGGCACTCCCCAATTGGGTAGCTCCAAAGTCCATCGCTACCTCACAGCTCGACGCCAGAAACTTTAATCTTTGCAGCGGTGCTCCCTAGCAACACTGAAGCAAAGAACAAGAGTTGTCGTTTAAGCATGATTGTGAAGCGCTATACAGATTTCACGGTAGCAGAATCGTTATCAATACGAATCATATAGCTTGTATTAACTCCCTGATGGTCCGTTTTTGGCCGAAAACGGTCCTTCGTAAGCCAGTATAGGAGGAAAATTGTTCACTGAGCAAGTGACGATTCTTTTAATCCGGTGACAGTTTTGTTCACTCGGCGACGGCTGTGTTCATCATTTACAAGAATAGTACTTCGAATCTGCAAAGTTATTTTGTTGTCAGATAGACCACTTTTTGTGATATAATGCACTTGTCAAGCTCACAGTTTTCGCCGATTACTATCGCGGCGAAATAAGCAGAGCTCGACCAAACGCGCAACAATTCTGCTGAAGTCGGCACCTCGAAGCTTCGTGGTTTCTGCTGATAACGCAAGTCAATTTTTCCCCATCCATAATTTGTCATCGCCCTTTCGGCAGGCGTCGTTGCGTGTATTCCATTTACGTTTATTTTAGGAGTAACAACATGGCTGCAGCTATTCCATCTACGGTTCTATCCACTAACGCCGGGTTTCAACCTTCCTTTGAATTTGTAAGTATTGAGGGGGATCGTCACGCTGATAGCCTCGCTGTCGTGGCATCGGTCGCAGGTGTTTCACTTAAAGACATATTTAAACAAGCGGAGGCCTTGGGCATGCCCAAAGCAGGGCCATACAGCCATCGGATCGATTCGATCCTTCTTAGTTGCTTGCTTGCCGGCTACGGCTGGGCCACGACAGAGTGGAAAGAGGTGACTACGATGACACATCTTCCCGCACTCAGCATCTGCCTAGTTGACTATGACAGTGATTGGGAGGTCGGACGCTACGTACTAGTTCACTCAGGCGTGCAGTGCTCACACGATAGCAAGTCGATCACTTATATAGTCGACCCGGCCGCATTAGATCCACAGTCGCAAATTCGCACCGATCTAAAGGCGCTGAAGCCATCTTGGTACATCGGGCTACAACCGTTGAAGGCTCCAGCGGCACCTACCAGGAAATAGAACTGCCCTCACGCTAGCTCGTCTTTCCTTTCACGCATCCCTCGTCATATCTCTCTACCGTCAATACAGCGGTGGCTGTGGTGCGTCCACAGCTACCGTGCATGATCGTAGCTTGGCTCGGGGGACATTCAAAAAAGATCTCACTAATGAATCCGAAACACAGTCACCCGACGTGCAATACGGCATCGCCTCCATTTTCGAGCGGTCATAAATTGCCTAAGTTTACGCTCGGGAACGTAGTCGCCACACCTGGTGCGCTCGACCTGCTCGACCGGCATGGGTTGAACGCCGCTTCGATTCTTCGGCGCCATATGTGCGGAGATTTCGGAGCAGTATGTGCCGATGATCGAGCTGCCAATTTAGCTGCTATCAGAGATCAAACTCGAATCTTGTCGGCCTATTAAGTAGGGCATGACAGCAAATCCGAAAAGCTTTGGGTCCCGACCGAAGCAGATCGATCAGTTACGACACTCCTACTTCCCAGCGAGTACTGACTATCCACACGGCGAAATTTCACGGACCAGAATGTCCTGTGGAGTGCAGATCGCCATATTCACGTGAATTCATCCCAACTCGAACGGCGGCCTAGGTGCCGCCGTTTTCGTTTGCGGCTGAGTATCGAGAACGCTTTATTGTCACTAGCTGAAAGAAATCATGAAATCCTCGAGCAAGGCTTCAAAATCGAAGCCAGTGTTATCCCTTGTCGAACCGCAGCCACAAAAGCATCAAGCGCTCTCATCGGCGCTTGTAGCTGGCTACGCAGCCGCTGCCCAGTCAACTGCAACCACGCGCTCGTACGCCGCAGATATTAGCCATTTCAAACAGCACGGCGGCACCATACCTGCGACGCCGGCAATCGTCGCCGAGTATCTGGCGGCGATGGCCGAAACATTAGCCGTCTCTACGCTCCAGCATCGTTTGATTGCGATCCATCGCGCACACTCTGATAGAGGTCTGTCGTCGCCGGTGATGGACAACTTAGTCAAGCGGACGATGCAAGGCATCCGCCGCACCTTCGGCGTCAGACAACGTCGCGTGACTGCCCTCGTCAAGGATGATTTGGTTGAAATAATGAGCCATGTCGATCAACAGATGCCGATGAGGGCGGCTCGCGACAAGGCTTTGCTGCTGGTCGGGTTTGCAGGTGCCTTTCGTAGGTCCGAACTTGTCGGGTTGCGATACGACGACATGACCGAATACGAGAACGGTATTGAGTTGCTTTTGCGCCGGTCCAAGACGGACCAGGAGGGCGTGGGACGAACTGTCTTCATACCCCATTCGCGCGGTGGTCGTTGCCCTGTCAAGGCACTAAAGAGCTGGTTTCAACTGGCGGGGATAGTTAGCGGCCCATTGTTCAGACCCATCAATCGGCACGACCAGCTCGTCGGCAGTAAGGCACTAACGCCACAATCCGTCGCCCTGATCGTGAAGGCATCTGTCTGCATGAGCTTTGGTGATGAGGCCGCCAAGCTGGTGGCCGGGCACAGTCTGCGCGCGGGATACTGCACAGAAGCGGCGACGGTCGGACTTCTACCCTACCAAATTCGTGAGCAGACCGGCCATCGGTCGGATGTGACACTCGCACGGTACATCAGGCCGGTTGCCAAGCGGAAGATTCCAAGCCTGTTGTAACGTGGCAGGCATATGAGTCATCTTGCCATGTGGGTTGCTCGCTGATGTGATGTCATACCCCGACTCATAGATATTTGGTGAAAGTCCGGTAGCCTTAAGTCGAGCATCGGCGAACATCCCGCAAGATCGTGCTTGGTTCGTCCGCTGGGCTGGACACACCGGCGCGATGAAGGCCCGCATGGCATCTGGGAAGTAAGAACGGTAGTCGACGGTCGAACGGTTCACCCCCGTCGATTGTCGTGAACACCGACTACGACTCACCGCAGTCGCGAGGAGTACGCAGTGCGCACACGACCTTTGGCAACACCTTGACTGCGGCGCGCTCAGGCGATTTCACGCAAGGGGATATCCGTCGTACGTTCATGATGCGCGGCTGGCTAACGGATTCGGATGTGTCTATAATGCGTGCCTCCGTCGACGCCCCGGTCCATTTGTCGCCGATGCCTTGATGGCGAATGCGACGCTGTGACTACCATGCGCGTGCCGTCCAGAGGAAGAAAATCGTCATTCGCCGCGCATATGGCTAGCGCCGACGTTCTGGCACACCATCGGACCTCGGCGACATGGCCGGTGTTGAAAGCCGATTAGTGTACGGCGGCGGTGTCGCCTCGCCGTTGTGGTGCGCACTCTGGTGCGTCGGTATCAATTGTCCATCGAGCGATGCGACTTCCAGCCTGCACCCACGATGGCTGATCAGCATAGACGACGGTGTTCGGGCTGCCGTGAGAGGTCATCGATACTACTCTAAATGTTGGCGACTGCAACAGGCTGGATGGCACGAAGGCGGCGGAAGGCCGTGTGCACTACTGCGGCGGATGGGCCGCCGTCATAGGGGCTAGCAATATGTACCTGCCAGGTTTGACGTCGAGGTGCCAGCCGATTTCGTGCAAGCGGCCCCGGAGTCAGTTCGCTTACCGCCTTGAGGTGCCATGAGCGCAGTGTTCGGCGCCGCTCCAACGAGGCATGAACCTCGCCACGGGCCACGTTCCGACCAAATGATTGACATTTTGTCCAAGCACGGTGCATGATGATTCTGTCTCGCAGGAAAGTTTTCAGATGGCGGTGACGCACCATGACCCGTTTTCGTGATGCGATGAAAAGGTGGCATTCGGCTCCAGTCGTTAACTCACCCATCATGCATGTTTTAAAGAGGGGAATGCTGTCTTCCGACTAACAGGCAAGCATGAACGAAGTATGCTGCCAGCCTGATGCGAAACGGCCTTCTTTATTTGTGGGTACATTGATAATTGCAACCCGCATTTGTACAAAAAAGAACAATGAATTTGATCCAAGCCCCAGCACCCGGTGCTCGCGCCCTGATTCGGGACGAGGAGTGGATCGTCCAAAGCGCGGATGTCTGCGAGTTAGGCGGATGGCAGCTCAGCTGTATCGGCGTATCGGAGACCGTCCGCAATCGCCACGCCCTCTTTCTCTCCGCGTTGGATAACGTCACCCTGATTGACCCAGCAAAGACCGTGTTGGTCTTCGACGAATCGCCAACGTTTGTCGCCGCGCGGCTGTATTTAGAGTCTCGGCTGCGTCAGTCGGCGGTACAGAACGATGCTATCGTGCAGGGTCAAAACGCCGTGATGGACGCTTTACCTTTCCAGTTGGTGCCGGCGCATCAGGTGCTGAGGCAATTGCGCCCTCGCATGCTGATTGCCGATACAGTGGGCCTGGGCAAGACTCTGGAGGCGGGTATTCTGGCGGCAGAGCTAATGCGTCGGGGCAAGGCGCGGCGTATCTTGGTGGTGACTACAAAAAGCATGATGCGTCAGTTCCAGCAAGAGTTCTGGAACCGTTTCACCATCCCCTTGACCCGGCTTGACTCTGCGGGAATCCAGCGCATCCGTCGCGAGAGCCCGGCCAATCCATTTAACTATCACGACCGCACCATCATTTCGGTCGACACACTCAAGCGTGACAGCGAGTATCGACACTTCCTCCAAAAGGCCTGGTGGGATCTGATCATTATCGACGAGGCGCATAACGTCTCATACAAGGGCAACCGAACCCAGAGCAATCGACTGGCCGGTTTGCTGGCCACGCGCTCGGATGCACTGATCCTGCTCACCGCCACCCCGCACAACGGCAAGAAAGACAGCTTTGCAAGCCTGGTGCGCATGCTGGACCCGACTGTGCTGCCGGAGGGCGCTGACTACACCCGAGATGACGTGGCTCATTTGTTTGTGAGGCGTTTCAAGAAAGATGTGCGAGATCAGATGCGCCAGGATTTCCCCGAGCGAGAAGTGTTTCGTTTGTCCTGCAAAGCCAGCGCTGCTGAAAACGCGGCCTTCACCTGTCTGGCTGAGCTTAAGCTGGCCAGTGATGCGGGTCAGCACCGCGAAGGTGCCATGCTGTTTCGCACCACCTTGGAAAAGGCGCTGTTTTCCTCGCCGGCCGCGTGCCTGCAAACGCTTAGAGAGCGGCTGCGCAAGCTGAGAGCCAAAGACGTGAGGCATCCAGACATTGCCGGTCTCCAGAAACTTGAGCAGTTGGTGGCCGACATCAGTTCAGCCAAGTTCAGCAAATACCAGCACCTGATTGAGCAGTTGGCCAAAGGCCCTCATTGGGAATGGGCCGGCAAGGATCCCAGCGACCGCCTCGTGATCTTCACCGAGCGGATCGAGACTTTGAAGTTCTTGCAGGTGGAGCTGCCGAAAGCCTTGGGCCTCAAGGCCGAAGCGGTGGCCGTGCTGCATGGGCAACTCAGCGACATCGAGATTCAAGAGACCGTCGAGAACTTCGGTAAGACCCACTCACCACTGCGCCTGTTGATTGCTTCTGATGTGGCGTCCGAAGGCTTGAATCTGCACTACCAGTCCCACCGCCTGGTGCACTTCGATATCTCTTGGTCTTTGATGGTCTTTCAGCAGCGCAATGGCCGCGTAGACCGCTACGGCCAGTCCCGCGTGCCCAAGATCGGCTACATGCTCACCGTGCCGGAGCATGAACGCATTCGTGGTGACCTGCGCTACCTCGAGATATTAATCAACAAGGACGAGCAGGCCGCCAAAAACATCGGCGATCCGTCGGCGTTCATGGGGCTGTACGACGAAGACCTGGAGACCGCCGCCGTGGCCGCCGCCATGGAGGCCAAAACCACGGCACAGGACTTCGATGCGCTGCTCTCTAAAGGTGGGGTAGACCCTTTCGAAGCCCTTTGGGGCGTAGCCCAGGCCGGAAGTGACGCCTTGCAGGCTAGCGAGGCCGCTACTACGGCCACACTGCGTGCCGAAGACGCAGGCTCGCCATTTCATCAAGCCAACACCTCTGCCCCCACCGCAAATCTGCCAACCCTGTTTGAAGACGACTACCGCTACGTGCGCGATGCCCTGCGCTGGTTGAGCCAGTCCGCGCCCCGCGAATACAGCCCGGTGCAGTACGACGATGCCAGGCGCACCCTCAGCTTCCAGCCTAGCCGCGACCTAGTACCGGTGCTCAAGCGAGAGTTGTCTGACGAAATGTGGCCGCATGACAATCAGTTCTCGCTCAGCGCAGACAAAGCCGTCGTCGAGTCTGCCATCAAGCATGCTCGCGACACCAATGCTTGGCCGCAGGTGCACTACCTGTGGCCCTTGCATCCCATCTCGCACTGGCTGGACTACAAGTTGCTGGGCAGCTTTGGTCGGCTTAACGCGCCAGTCGTGCGTCTGCAGCAAGGCGCAGGCCCTGGCGAAGCCATCGTCCTGGTCCTCGGCCAGGTGCCTAATCGCCGCGGGCAGACCATGCTCAATGTGTGGATGGGCGTGCATCTTGATGCAGCGGGAGCGCCATTGGGAGTTCTGAGCCTTGAAGATGTGCTGCAGCGCACTGGCCTGAACAGCCCTCACTTGGCCAACGACGGCCAGGCGTTCGCCGTGCCCCATGTACAAGCAGCGCTGCCCACAGTGATTCAAACCGCAGAACGCCACCTGAAGCCCATCAAGCAAGACTTTGACGCGAGCTGCCGTGCCCGCATGCAACGAGAGCTGGACAAGCTCAGAGCCCTGCAGCACAAACACACGCAACAGTTGGAGTTGGACTTTTCCATCGGCCTCGCTCAAGTGAATGCCGCAAGGCGCCAACAACGCGAGATCGACACCGCTGAGCTTTTCGCGAACTACCAGCGCTGGGTCCGTGACACCTTGGTGCTCGACGATCGCGCCCAGTTCACTATCGTGGCCGCGCTCGTAGCGCCGGCTCCGGCGGCCTGAGCCTCCAGCTGCCACATCCGCACAAAGCATCCAAAAGAACACATCACGCCATGAGCTTTGCCATCACCGGGTTGGAAAACGCCAACGAGTTCTACAGCCAGCACTACCTGGACGAGATCCTGGAGCGCGACCTCAAACCCTTGTTCGAGCGTTGGAAGGAGCAGGGGGCTGCCAGCCCTGCAGCCCGCCTGCGCTCTGTCGGCGGCGCCAGCTACTTCCGTATTCGCGAGCGCTTCCTGGCCGAACGCAAAGCTGACGAGCGCCAAGCCCTGTTCATCGACTTGGTGCAACCGCTGCTGCAAGCCCTCAATTACGACATGGCCCCTCAAAACCTGGCCCTGGCAGACAGTGCCCTGCCCGTGCTGGCCGTGTACCGTGATGCCAAGCAACACCCGCTGCTGCTGATCGTGGCAGCCGTCGCACAGCCCGGTCAAGATGAAGTGAGCCCGCTCCAGCTCACTCCCCCTGCAGTGCTAGGTGCGGATGGCAAGCCGGCCAAAGCCGCATCGACCGACTGGGAAGAAGCTCTCGGAAAACAACTCTTCAGCGACGACGCACCGCCGCGTTGGGTGCTGCTAGTGCATCACGAAGAATGGCTGCTGATCGAGCGCAGCAAGTGGGGGCGTAAGGCCTTGCTGCGCTTCAAGCTGCCCGACTTGTTTGGCCCGCGTGATGAGCGCCAGTTCCGTGCCTTTGCAGCGCTGGCTGGTGCTGAGTCTGTGCTACCTGCGGCAGGTGGTACGGCTTTGCTGGACTCGCTGGACGACAGCTCTCACAAGCATGCCTTCGAGGTATCGACCGATCTCAAGTACGCGCTGCGCGAGTGTATCGAGCTGATCGGCAACGAAGCCATTCGGTACAAGCGAGAGGTGGCCAAGGAAAAGGTCTTTGATCGCAACGACATCGACTTGGCCGAGCAGCTCAGCCGGGAATGCCTGCGCTACATGTACCGGCTGCTCTTTCTTTTCTACATTGAAGCCCGGCCCGACCTGGGCTACGCGCCCATTGCTGCAGAGTCCTACCTCAAGGGATATAGCGTCGAACACTTGCGTGAGCTGGAGACCACCCCGCTCACCACGCCCGAGGCCTTGGACGGCTTCTACTTCCACGAAAGCCTCAAGCAGCTGTTCGGCCTGATCTGGCAAGGCTTCCCGCTTCACGATGCCCAGCGCGGTCAGCTCGATCTGGGTAGCGTGGAGCGACAGGTCGACTACGGTTTCACCATCGCCCCCCTGCAAGGCCATTTGTTTGACCCCGCGCGTACCCCGCTGCTTGGCAGCGTGCGCCTGCGCAACCGGGTGTTGCAGCGAGTAATCGAACTGATGTCGCTGTCGCGCGGCGGCGGCAAAAGCGGCAGTCGCGGCCGCATCAGCTATGGCACTTTGGGCATCAACCAACTGGGTGCGGTGTACGAGTCCCTGCTGTCCTTTCGCGGTTTCTTCGCCGAGGAGGACTTATATGAAGTCCGCCCTGACCCCAAGAAAAAGAAGGCTGCACCGCCCAACCCTTACGGCGACGACAGCGGTGACGGCGCAGACGGGGACGATGGTGATCTGAGTTCGTCTGACGAAGGCGATGCCGACGCAACACCCAGCGCAGCCGAAAAGAAGAAAGACGCCGAGCTCGACCCGTTGGAGGCCGCCTACTTTGTGCCGTCCAGCCGCATCAACCAGTACACCGACGCCGAGCGCCTGTTTGGCGGGGAACCGCGGCTCTACAAGAAGGGAACATACATCTACCGCCTGGCTGGCCGCGCGCGCGAAAAGTCAGCCAGCTACTACACGCCCGAGGTGCTGACCAAATGCTTGGTGGAGCACGCACTCAAGGAACTCCTACCGGGCAAGCATGCCGATGAGATCCTCAAACTGACCGTGTGCGAGCCAGCCATGGGCAGCGCGGCCTTCTTGAACGAGGCCGTCAGCCAACTGGCCGAAGCCTATTTGCAGGCCAAGCAAAAAGAGCTGGGCCAAAGCATCCCGCACGAAAGCTATACCGAGGAAAAGCAGCGCGTAAAGATGTTCATTGCCGACAACAACGTCTTCGGCGTTGACTTGAACCCCGTGGCAGTGGAGCTGGCCGAGGTTTCGCTGTGGCTGAACGCCATTTTTAAGGGAAGCCATGTGCCATGGTTCGGCATGCAACTGTGCAACGGCAACTCGCTGGTGGGAGCGCGGCGCGATGTATTCAGCGCCGCCCAGCTCACACCAGGCAAGGGCGAAAAGGGTATGCCCGAGCGCGACTGGCGCGCTGCTGCGCCACGCGCCGTGCCCTTGACGGCCTCCCCGGCCGACAGCGACATCTTCCACTTCCTGCTGCCGGCCGATGGCATGGCCAGCTGCACCGACAAGGTGGTCAAGGCCCTGGAGCCCAAAGCCTTTGAGACCTTCAAGAAATGGCGCTCGGATTTCGTGTCGCCGCTCACCGCCGACGAGGTCCGCCGCGCCAAGGCGCTGACCGTGGCATCCGAAGCCCTGTGGCAGCAGCACGTGCTGGAGCTGGCCCGCGTGCGCAAGGCAACCAGCGACGAGTTACATGTGTGGCCTGACCCCGCACCCAATCGCGCTCCCACTAGCACCGCGCAAAAGGACGCTATCTTCCAGCGTGAGATGTTGTCTGAGCAGGTCAAGAACGCCAGCCCTTATCGGCGCCTGAAGCTGGCCATGGACCTGTGGAGTGCCCTCTGGTTCTGGCCATTGAGTGAGGCCGTGAGCCTGCCCACGCGCGAGGAATGGTGGTTTGTGCTGGAGACCCTGCTGCTGGGCAACGCCTCGTTAGCCGAGGCGCCTCCGGCAGCTGACTTTTTCCCAGAAACTCTGCCGCAATCCGCGTTAGATTTTTCGCCGGAGCGTGATCGCTATGGGCAGGTGAATATCGACGCGCTGGTCGCAGCACTGCCGACGTTGAAGTGCGCGCAGCATGTGGCGCGTGCGCAGCACTTCTTCCATTGGGAGCTGGAGTTTGCCGACCAGTTCAAGGCGCGCAAAGGCTTTGACCTGGTGCTGGGCAATCCGCCCTGGATCAAGGTGGAGTGGAAGGAGCAGGCGCTACTCTCGGACTTCGATCCCAAATTTGCAATCCGTAGACTAGGGGCCAAGGAAGTTGCCGATCAACGAGTACAAGTTTTTACCGAAAATCCGGTAGCGCGAAATGAGTATGTCGCTGAATGTACAGCAAGCGAGGGAGTTTCTGTATTTCTTAACTCGCGTCAAAACTATCCATTGCTGCAGGGGCAAAAGACCAATCTATACAAGTGCTTTCTGCCAGTTGCATGGAGAATTGGTGGGAAAGTTCAAGCCCTTTTACACCCCGAGGGTATATATGATGATCCGCGAGGCGGAGTATTGCGGGCCGCAATATACCCTCGCTTGCGATTTCATTATCAGTTTGAGAATCAGAATAGCGAGGATCTTTTTCCTGAAGTCCATCACAATACGAAATTCAGTATAAATCTCTATGGTGAAATTCGCTCTCCGGTGGCGTTCCGCCACCTGGCGAACCTTTTCTCTCCTGCTAGTGTTAGGGCATGCTTAAATCATGTTGGCGGCGGCGTTGTGCCAGGGATCAAAAACGAAGCTGGTGAGTGGAGTATTGATGGGCACCGAAGTCGAGTTATTGATGTCAATGAGGACGCGCTCTCTATTTTTTCAAAATTGTATGATGTGCCAGATACGCCAATTCTCCAAGCTCGGCTTCCAGCCGTCCACAGCCAAGAGCTAGTTTCCGTCTTGCGCAAGCTTGCTCGGCCTGGTCGAACGCTTGGGGGGTTGAGTAATCATTACTATACCCTCGAAATGTGGAATGAAACGGGTGCGCAGCGCGACGGAACAATTCGCCGGGAGACGCGATTTGTCTCATCCCCTGCTGAATTTATTTTGTCCGGATCTCATTTCTTTGTGGGTACACCTCTTTACAAGACTCCGCGTGAGAAGTGCTCGCAGGTTAGTGACTATGACGTCATTGATCTCGATTTTGTGGACGATCGCTATTTGCCGCGAACCAATTTCGTTCCGGGTGTAGATCGCGCTGATTACGCAGCACGAACTGTAAAGTTCGCTTGGATAGACACAAGTCCCCAAACGGAGCAGCGTGTGGATACCTTTTTTCGGCACGTTCACCGCCAGATGATTGACCCGGCTGGGCAACGCACGCTCCAAGTTGCGATTATTCCGCCTGGGATGGCTCACATTCATGGCGTGCGATCCACTATTTTCAAAAATAATGACGATCTATTAGATTACCACTCTCTAGCTCTGTCACTAGTCGTAGACTATCGTGTGAGAAGTACCGGAGCAGAAAACGCAAATGCACTCTTGGCGGCAAGATTGCCGTTGGTGGATCAAGGATCGAGTCGTCGATCACAGTTTCACTTGCGCGCCCTCGCGCTCAATTGCCTCACTGAGCACTACGCGGATTTGTGGAAATTGCAGTGGCGACCATCGTTCCTGACCGATGCTTGGGCGACAGCTGATTCTCGCTTGCCCAGTGCGTTTTTTTCCGCACTATCTCCAACTTGGCAAAGAAGCTGTGCAGTTCGATCTGACTACAGCCGGCGTCAAGCACTATTGGAAATTGATGTGCTCGCTGCGCAGGAATTAGGCCTTGCGCTCGACGAATTAATCAATGTGTATCGCATTCAGTTTTCGGTTATGCGCCAGTACGAACGTGACACTTGGTACGACGCCCGCGGCCGAATTGTCTTCACGACTAGCAAAGGCCATGTGGGCGTTGGCTTGGCGCGAAAGGCCAATCGAAATGACAGACCCTGCACGGTACGCTTCCCCGATGGCAGCACCGAAACCCGCCGCTTGGGTTGGGATGATGTGCAGCCCAAAAACGACCAGTCCCAGGTGCCCGATGGCACAGTGATCGAACGCGCCGTTCGTGACAACACCTTACCTGGCGGCCCTGTCGACCGCGTCGTCCAATATGTCGCACCGTTCACGCTGGCAGACCGAGAAGCCGACTACCGGGTGGCCTGGGCGCATTTTGAAAAACGCGCCCAGCAACGGACCGGGTAGGGCGGTGCGACGGACGCCAACGCCATACCGGCAATGCTACTCTCGTAGACGTTCGGTTGAGTCACGAGTAATATCTGGCGGAATCCATCGAGCCGGCGGGTCGTAGCCAGCGAGCCGTATTGCAACCACCAAAGCACAACAAAATCAGAGGGGGTTACGCTTTGGAGTTCTCGAAGATCAGCGGTCGCAAGATCAAAGTGGGCAAGCCCATCGCAGCCGTCATTGTCCCAGCTGTGGCAGTGAAGATATAAGTTTTGGCCCAAGTGCCGCAAGCGACTGAGTACCGAGTCAACAAAGTAGATAGAAGGATCGAGAGAATGGCTTCCTTGTTTTTGAATCGCCAAAGTGCAGCCGAACGCACAGAAATGATCGGTAAGCTGCTGCAGGCCCAAAACGGACATTGCTTTATTTGCGAGAAGGCTTTGGACCTGGTTTTGCATCAAGACAGCTTGGACGTCGACCATGTCGTCCCTTTGAAGACCGGCGGCAAGGATGACCCCAGCAACTTTGCGTTGACCCATGCCAGTTGCAACCGTTCCAAGCAAGCCAGCAATCTGGAAGTGGCCCGGGTGCTCCAGCGCTTTGCCTTCCTGAAAGAGAAGGTGGAGCCTGAGAACCGTAGCCCCAATCTGGGCGATATCTTGGCGCAGGCAAAAGGGGGCGATGCTGAACTCAGCTTCAAATTGGATGGCCTGGCCATCCAGTTTGCGCTCAGCGCGGCAGGGGATGACAGCATTTATAGCCTGCCGGTTTATTTAGATGAGCTCAGCGGCTTTCGCTATTTCTTCGTCAAGCTGCCCATCCAGTATCTGCGCCATGACGACCGAATCAACCCCCGAGCCATTGGCAGCAATATCAGCAAGCTGGTTGAGGAGTTCTATGCCAAGCGTCCGCAGCTGCATGTGCCCCTGGCTTGGATGAAGTCTGAGGGAGGCAAGAGCGCAGTGCATGTGTTTGACGGGCAGCACAAAGCCGCAGCGCAGATTATGCTCGGCGCGACTGCATTGTCTGTGCGGGTGTTTATCGACCCGGACCCGGATACGCTCATCACGACGAACACCAATGCAGGCACAACCCTGAAGCAGGTGGCGTTCGACAAATCGGTGCAGCGGCATTTGGGCAGTACGCTGTACCAGGACCGCATCAATCGCTTTCGCTTGGAGACCGCAAGGAGCGACGATGACTTCAGCTTCAGCGAGCGCGATTTGCTGGGCTATTTCAAGGGACAGTCGAAGGAAGTCAAGCGTTACATCTTGGATGCCGTCCGTGACGGCGTCACTTCGTCGGCCGACAACAGGCTGCGTGACTTCATCGACAACGGCGGACGGGGTAAGGAGCGGCCACTTTCCTACAGCTCGATCGACAAAACGTTTTATTCCTTCTTCGTCTACCAAGAGGTGCTGGACACGCCACTGGACTTTCGTGTTGGGAACGGAGAGAACCCGCGCGAGCTGGAGACTTCGCAGTTGATTCGGCTGATGAATGTGATCGCCGAGGAAATCTATATCGGCAAGTTCGATGCCGACGAGGGCACGGACAGAATCGAGAGTCGATTGCAAAAGGGAGAGGTATTTGCGCATGCCCATCTCTGCGCTTTCCGCATGAGCAAGGAAGAGGTGCTGTTCAACTGGCTGAAGTTTGTGGAGCAGATTGCCTATACCTACTTCGTGAACACGGGCAAGCCAACTCAGCAGGCTCGCATGTTCCAGTACCCGTTCCCGGAGCAGTTGTGGGTAAACATTCGCAATTTCATTCGCAACCTAGCTGCCTTGCCACTTTGGGTGAACAAAGATCTGTCCGCTACGGTGTTTGGAGGCAAGCAAAACAACAGTTTCTGGCAGACCGTGTTTGCCACCGGCAAGAGCCCGCAAGGCGTGCAGGTGATGGCACAGCCTATCAATCTGGTTGAGATGATCAAATAGTCGAAACAGCAAAAGCGGTGAGGCACACGAAGAGGCGTACCGCAAAATTCAGGGAGAGAGCTTGTCCACATTTACTGTCGTCAATGAAGCCGTGCTGCTGCGTGCCGTTCAGCAGTGCCGCAGCCGCTGGGTCTATATCACGCCGAGTATTTCCGAGCCCGTGGTGCGCACCATCGGCGAGCTGATGGGCAGGCAACCTATGCCCTTCTTGACGATAATCGTGTACACGGACCCCAACTGATGCAACCATTGATCGTCGCCCAAGAGCTCACGCAAGGCGTGGCTGACTTTTTGCGTACTGCCTTCCCATCGACCACCCCCGGTTTTGTCGGCTTGCTGGACCGCTTCCTGGCGCAGAGCGACAACTTGTTCAAGGGACCGTTCCTCTCAATCCCGCTGCCTTTCCGTGCTGGTGGCTTGGCCGATCGCCCGTATTTCCCGTGGCTGCTACCAGCATTCAAGCCGCATGCGCATCAAGCCAAAGCATTTGTGCGCCTGAGTGGAGACGCGGCGAAGTCGACCTTGGTGGCCACCGGTACCGGCTCCGGCAAGACGGAGAGCTTTCTCTACCCGATCCTAGAGCATTGCCGATTGGAGCGCGCTGCGGGGCGGCTGGGGATCAAGGCCATCATCTTGTATCCGATGAATGCCTTAGCCGCTGACCAGGCAGGGCGGGTTGCTAAGACGATATTACAAACGCCAGCCCTGAACGGACTCAGGGCCGGCCTGTATGTGGGTGAGGCGCCGGCCTTCGAGTCAGATGTGGTGCAGCAGTTGGGCGACGATCAGTTCACGGTCATCACCAACAGGGATGTCTTGCGTGCCAGCCCACCGGACATCTTGTTGACAAACTACAAGATGCTGGACTTCCTGCTGCTTCGCGCTGCCGATGCGCCGCTGTGGGCGCAGCAAGGGCCCGACACCTTGCGCTACTTGGTGGTGGACGAGCTGCATACTTTTGACGGTGCTCAGGGAACGGACCTGGCCTGCTTGATTCGGCGGCTGAAGGGGCGTCTGGATACGCCGCCTGCCCAGTTGGTGTGTGTTGGAACTTCAGCGACCTTGGGGGACGGTGGTGGCGACAGCCTGTTGGGCTTCGCTCGCGACGTGTTTGGCGAGACCCTGGATGCTGAAGCGGTGATCAGCGAGGACCGCATCAGTGTGGGCGACTACTTGGCTGAAGCTGCCGTGGAGTACACACACCAGCCTCAACTTGCAGATGAGCAGCGTTTAGATCCCTCGAACTACGACGATGCGAATGCTTTCTTGGCCGAGCAGGCTGCACTCTGGCTGGGCGAGGCTTGCACTGCGCTCCAGGTGCAAGACTTCGCATGGCGCTGCGCCTTGGGCGAACACTTGAAAGGCCACTTTGCCTTTCAGAACTTGCTACGTGACCTGGAGCGGCTGGGTGCCCGCTCGGTGTTAGTGGCCGACCTGTTGACCTTGCTGCACCGGCGCTTGCCCAAGCAAGGCGATGAAGCTAAGGAGCTGCGCTTTGCGATGCTGTGGTTGTCGAGCTTGCTGGCCCTATTGGCCTATGCGCGAAAGCCGGGCCATCAGGACTTCTTTCTGCAGGTGAAGGTCGAGATTTGGTTGCGCGAATTGCGCCGGATGGTGGCGACCTTGGATGTGTCGGTGGAGCCGCAGCCCCGGCCGTTGCTGCGCCACCATGATGATTTGGGCAAGGCCGATCGTGTTGACGCCTACCTGCCTGTGATTCATTGCCGCGATTGCCATGCGACGGGGTGGGGCGCAACGCTGCCGCGTACCAGCCCCAATCAGCTGCAACAGGACTTGCCGATTTTCTACAACGCCTTCTTCGCGGAAGACGTGTCAACGAGGTTCATTTTTCCTGCGACCGAAGGCGCGGATCGGCGCCTATTTGAGCGCAAGAAGGTCTGTCCCAAGTGCGGCACCTTGCATCAAATGGCGCAGACCGGCTGCTCTCATTGCGACCATGGCAATTTGCTGGAGATCGACCTGGCGGCCAACCTCAAGGAGGGGACCCGCAACGGGGCGAAGTTCACCAAGTCGCATCACGACTGCCCTTTCTGCGGGGGGCACAACACGCTCTCAATCGTGGGTTCTCAGGCGGCAAGTTTGGCTGCGGTGATGCTGGGTCAGCTGTTTGGCAGTCGTTTCAATGCAGACAAGAAGTTGATTGCTTTCTCAGACTCCGTTCAGGACGCAGCTCACAGGGCCGGGTTTCTTGCGGCCCGAACTTGGCGCTTGAATTTGCGTCCTGCGATGGCGCAAGCGATTGCTGGCTGCATAGATGCTGGTAAGCCGTTGACATTGGAAGAGCTGCCCAATGTGTTCGAGAGTCTCTGGCGTGGTGTGCTTGGGGACGAACACTACGCAGCGAACTTTCTTCCTCCGCAACTGCATTGGCTGCGCGATTTTGAAGCATTGATGGAGCAAGGCGTGCTCCCCTCCGGCAGCACGCTACTAGCACAGATTGGCCAGGTGATGCCCTGGGTCATCAATGCTGAGTTTGGCCAAGATGCACATGTGGGGCGCACTTTGATTGCTACGGGGACAGCCTGTGCGGTGTTATCCCCCGCAATGCTGATTGCGGCGCGGGAGTGGTTGTTGCCACGACTAGGCCAGCGCGTCGACGTGCTCAAGGACACCACGGGCCCGGAGATCGAAGTGTTCCTGCGTGGTTTGGTTGCTGAAATGCAGCGCATCGGTGCATGGCGGGATCCAGCTTTGGCGTTTTACGCGCGCATGGGTTGCCGCCCTTTCGTTTATCGCAAGAGTCCAATCTTGGACAAGATGCTGTCTGGTCCACGGCCTCCGCGTTTTTTAACCCTGGGCAAGTTCGAACGCTGCGTAAGCATCGAGCTGGATGAAAGCAAGGTGTTTAGAAGCTGGGCGTTCAAGAGTTTGCCTGAGCTGAATCTTCAGGCACTTGGCGCCGACGCAGCCGTTCTGGATGTCTATCGTTTGGCCTTAGATGCATTGAAGCATGGGGGTATCGCTGCATATGAGCTGGGCGAGCAGCAAAGTACCGGAAAAACTCTAGCTGAGTTGCCAGTGTGGGGCCTAGAGCCAGCGGCCTTTTCTTTGGAGTTGGGCGTGCGCCGCTGGCGTTGTGGCCTTTGCCGCAGCGACGCTATGTCAGGCCTGCACGAGGACTTGGATGGGCAGCCTTGCAGGCGAACAAGATGCATGGGCGAGTTGCATGCTGATGGCGGATTTGGCGACTTCTACCGCAAGTTGTATTTGACGGCGGAAATTCAGCGGGTGGTCGCGCACGAACATACTGGATTGCTGCCGCGTGAAACTCGGGAACGGGTGGAGTCTGATTTCAAGTCCGGCAGCGATCGCCCTGGCAGCATCAACGTGTTGTCAGCGACCCCAACGCTGGAGATGGGTATCGACATTGGCGATTTGTCTTCCACGCTGCTTTGCTCTGTGCCGCCCAAACAGTCGAACTACATACAGCGCGCTGGCCGTGCCGGCCGCAGCACAGGCAATGCCTTGCTGATGACTATGGCTGTGAGCAGGCCGCACGACCTTTTCTTCTGGGAAGAGCCGAAGGAAATGCTGGCGGGAAATGTTCAAGCGCCTGGCGTGTTTCTCAACGCGTCGGCTGTGCTGGAACGGCAGTTAACTGCGTTCTGCTTGGATTGTTGGGTTCACGCCAGTGGGAAGGGCGCCGTCATTCCTCCTCAGGTTCGCCAGGTGTTCACGGCCATTAAGGGCAATGCATCCACCAAGTTTCCATATCCGTGGCTCAGCTTTGTGGAGCAGCGGCGGGGGGAACTGCTGGATCGATTCATTCGGTTGTTCAACCATGGCCTGCAAAAGCCACTCAGTAATGCGACTCAGGATTGGCTGGCCAAGTTCATCAACGGGAGTTCTGATGAGCCGGGCTCCTTGGGGTGGAAGTTGATCGACAAACTCAATGGCATTGCCAAGGATGTTGAGGAGCTGAAGCGCCAGCGGGAGCGAACTGCCAAGGAGGCCGACAAGCTCAAGGCGCTGCCCGTGTTGGGCGAAGAGGAAGCAGAGGAGCTTGTGCGCCTGCAGCAAGAGGGCTTGGCCTTGTCTCGCCTGATCGGAAGCATCGAGGGCAAAGCCACGCTCAATGTTCTCACTGACGAAGGCTTGCTGCCCAACTATGCGTTTCCGGAGCAGGGGGTGCTGCTACGTTCCATCATCCTCCGCGAGGGTAAGCCGGGTACTGGATCACCCGCACCGTTGACCTTTGAGTATGAGCGGCCGAGTTCGTCGGCCATCACCGAATTGGCTCCAAATAACACCTTTTACGCTGAAGGGCGCAAGGTGATAGTCAATCAGGTCGATGTATCGAAAATTAAGCCGGAAGCGTGGCGATTTTGCCGTCAATGCTCGTACACCGAGCCGTTGGCATCTGGAGATCATCACGCCAACTGCCCGCGCTGCGGTGACACGATGTGGCGTGACAGCGGCCGCGTGCGAGAAATGCTCAAGCTCACGACGGTGTTTGCGCGCACATTGGATCGCGAGAGTCGTATTGCTGACGATTCAGATGAGCGCCAACGAGGCTTCTACATCAGGCAAGCGCTGGTGGATAGCCCACCTGAGTCAGTCCGGAAGGCCTATGTCATCGATAAGCCGGAGTTTCCGTTCGGATTTGAGTTCCTTGACCGCGTGACCTTCCGTGAAGTGAACTTTGGTGAAGAGTCGCCTGATGCTTCGGTCATGACGATCGCTGGCGAGGAAAAGAATCGACCAGGATTCAGCATCTGTCCGGAGTGCGGAACCATTCACAAACAGCGCAAGGAGGAGGACCGCTACAGAAACCATGCGCCCTATTGCTCTCGCCGCAAGGATCCGGAGTCGGCGACTCAGCAATGCGTTTTTCTGTACCGAGAGTTCGCTAGCGAGGGCATCCGCCTGTTCTTGCCTGAAGTTGGATTTGGGGACACTGAAGAGCGTTTGCTCAGCTTTGTATCGGCCCTGGAGCTTGGCCTGACCCGGCGCTTCAAGGGGGCCGTCGACCACCTCCGCATCGCACTCGACATTCGTATGGCAACAGGGAGTGAAACTCCACGTTGCTACTTGATCATCTATGACAGCGTGCCGGGCGGGACTGGCTACTTGAAGGAGCTGATGCGCGCGTCGGAGCCCTTGCTAGAAGTTTTGGAGCTGGCACTTGAGGCACTGAACACTTGTGTTTGTAATCAAGATGCGGAAGCCGACGGTTGCTACCGTTGCGTTTACGCATATCACAACAGCTACGACCGGGAGCACATCTCCCGTCGTATTGCGCAGAAGCTGCTTGGCGAGGTCATTCAGCACAAGGGTGACTTGAAGCAAGTTGCTGGGCTAGCAGGAGTCCAGACAAGCAATCAGTTGTTGGACAGTGTGCTGGAGAAGCGCTTTGTCGAGGCCTTGCGCCGAGAGCAAGCCGGCCACCGATTCTTAGTGACTGAGGTTCTGTTCAAAGGCAAGCCGAGCTATCAGATTCAAGCCGGGCGTAGACGCTGGCGGCTAGAGCTTCAGGTCAATCTGGCAGCGGGCGATGGCGTTTGCGTGCCATGCAAGCCGGACTTCGTGTTCTGGCCGGACGATTCGGCAAATGACTTGCCGGTCGCAGTATTCACAGATGGTTGGCAGCACCATAAGGAGACCATCTTGACTGACTTGGCCAAGCGAATGGCGGTGGCTAAGAGCGGAAAGTTTTCAGTCTGGACCCTGACATGGGACGACTTGGATTCGGTTCTTCAAGACAAGTTGCCGAACACACAATCGCCTTGGCCGAGCTTGCTGCTCGACGGCGGTGCCAACGTGACGCAGACGCTTTGCAATGCACTGGGCTTGAGTGCGATCAATGGGTTCAAGGCCTCGAGCCCATTCATACAGCTACACCAGCGCCTGGGCAACTTGGTTCACGATCAAATGCGCAAGCTGGCCATGGCCCTTGGGGTCGGGATGGTTATGCCCCAAGGCGATGGAGAAGCATTGTTGAAGCTTCGTGACGGAGCTTTCTCCAAGCGCCTAGAAGAGCTCGGCCTACTTGCCAACCTTAGCGCAAAGCGAATGGGGGTTCGCCACCTTGGCTCAGCCGTCAATTTTGCCGCTGGGATTGGCGCTGATCAGCTGTCTACAGCTATGACTGGCCGCAGCGAGCCTGCCTATGAGCCGATTTTGTTGGGCACCTGGCAGCGCGCTGGTCTCACCGAAGATGAGAGTCAGACACGGTGGCATCAAATGTGGCAAGTCCTGAATGTGATGCTGCATCTGCGTGGAACTTGGGTAGGGTCCGCAGACATGCCAGGTTTGGAAGCGTTGCAAGATGCGCCGTTGCTAAACCAAGTGACTTCCGGCGTGGCGCCAGAGTGGCTCACGGCTTTTGAATTGCTCGGCAATGAGGCGCAGTCATGGGCCAGTGAGCTGGCTCATTCAGGGGCCGCTGCTCCGGATGTCGGTTATGAGCTGATGGATGGCAAGGGGCGCGTGATTGCCGAGGCTGAAATGGCTTGGAACGAGTTGCAGATTGCAGTGCTTCTGCCCAACGCTGACGGGCAATCACATTTTTTTAACGCAGGTTGGTACTGCGTCACTATCTCAGACGGCGCTACTCTGGAAGCATTGAAAACGAAATTGAATGAGGAACGAGCATGACTCTCACCCCCAAAATTGCGATGTCGGATGACTTCCTTAAGTCGTTTGCTTCGGTCCCTCGTGATCAGCAACAGGCTGTTTTGACCTTTGTGGCTAAGTTTCGGCAGAACCCAATGGCCGCTGGCATCAACTACGAGCGAATTCGTGATGCCGGCGATCAGAACATGCGCTCGGTGCGCATCAACGACGGGGTACGAGGCATCGTATTGAAGCCTGATGTAGGCAATGTCTACTGCTTGCTTTGGGTGGACCGGCATGACGATGCTTACCAATGGGCCCGCCGCCATCGAGTTGCCATTCACCCTGATGTAGGTAGCATCCAAGTATTCGCAGTCGAATCGGTGGCATCAGCTGCACCATCACCCTTGACGCCGCAGCCTGCCGCAGGTTTGTTTTCGAGCTTAAAAGACAGAGAGATTCGTCGTCTAGGGGTTCCTGATGAAATGCTGGCAGCTGTCAGAGCCGTGAAGACGGAGGCTGACTTGGATGGCCTTGACAAGCTGCTGCCCGACGAGGCCTTTGAGGCCTTGTATCTGTTTGCCGCAGGTGAGAGTTACGAGAAAATTGTTGAGGAACAGGTTGCTCCTGCTGCAGTTGACCCGCAAGACTTCAGTGCTGCGTTGGAGCGAGATTCAAGCAAACGGCATTTTGTTGTCTTGACTGACGACAGTGATTTGGAGGCCCTGCTCGCAGCTCCGCTAGAGCGTTGGCGTGTGTTTCTCCACCCTAGCCAACGCAAGCTGGTAGAGCGTGATTGGGCAGGGCCAGCCAAAGTTACCGGTGGTGCTGGAACTGGTAAAACTGTGGTTGCGATGCACCGAGCGGCCCGGCTTGCGCGCCAATACGCCAATCTGCCCGGCCGCCCAGTTTTGTTCACAACGTTTACGAAGACGTTAGCCGAAGACATTCGTCAACACCTAAGCCTGCTGTGCACTCCTCAGGAGCTCGAGAAGATTCAAGTCGTGAATCTTGACCAATGGGCCAGTAGCGTCCTGCGACGCTTCGGCTACAAACCGGAGCCGCTGTATGACGAAAGTGCACGGCGCAGCTACTGGCAGGCTGCAATGTCTGCGCTGCCGTCTTCTTTGGAACTCACTCAGCAGTTCATGCGTGCAGAGTATGAGCGTGTCGTACTCCCCCAGGGGTGCGAAACAGCCGACGACTACATGGGTGCAAGCCGTGTCGGGCGCGGAGGGCAACTTGGGCGCGCACTACGCAAGTCAATATGGCCTGTTTTCGCTGAGTACCGGGCCCAGCTTCACGCCGCCAATTTCCGCGAACCGGAAGAGACCTTCCGGGATGCTTGCCGATTGTTGAAAAAACAGGGCGCTGAGCTGGGCATTCGCGCGATGGTGATTGATGAGGCGCAAGACATTAGCGCCGCCGCTTTTGAGCTGATGAGAACTGCAGTGCCTCTGGCGGAGAACGATTTGTTCATCGTTGGAGATGCCCACCAGCGCATCTATCGACACAAAGTGGTATTGAGCCGCGTAGGGATAGAAGTTCGTGGCCGCAGCCGAAGCCTCAAGGTGAACTATCGTACTACTGATGAAATCCGCCGCTGGGCCTGCGCGCAGCTCGAGGGATGTGAAATTGATGACTTGGATGGGAACAATGATTCGTTAAAAGGTTATCTGTCTCTGACTCACGGAGACCACCCCGACGTCATCGAGTCCAACTCGCAACAAGAAGACCTTTCAAATATCCGAGAGATCTTGCAGCAGTTGAATGCAGACGGAATTGAGTCGCGCCAAGTATGTATTGCCGCTCGTACGAACGAAGACTTGGATGGTATTGGATCAGGTCTAAAGCAGGCTAAGGTTCCATTTCTCAAACTGGAACGGAACACGCCAGACGATAATGCCACACCCGGAGTGCGGTTAGCTACAATGCATCGCATCAAGGGTCTAGAGTTTGGCATCGTCATTGTGGTTGCCTATCGTGGGGTGACTAGTTACGCCCAGCAGTTTTCTCGAGAGGAAGACGAAGGCGTAAGTAGCGAGACTGAGGCGGCAGAGCGTTGTTTGCTGCATGTGGCTGCAACCCGAGCCAAACGAAATCTTTTTGTATTGGCCAGGGCCAGCTTTCGCGCCGCACTGTAACTTGAATCCAGTAAAATCCCTTGGGGTACGCATCAGTACTTAGTCGGCATGCATTATCAGGAATGAACCGAATATGGCCTCCAAACTCTGACGCAAACGCGGCAGCTTGGACTAGCATCTTGCACAATGAACCGGGAATAAGAGTCGGCAAGCGGCATAGTTGTCGCCCGCTAACACCCGCTTGGATGACGACTGGAAACCGGCCTTGGACTGAAACGGCTGGTCTTGCCTGAGGACGCTGAAGCCATGCGCAGTCTTATCGACATCACTTGTCGTCTACATAACGATTCTTAATCGTTGGTGGAGCCAGCGGAACGAGTACGGCCACGAAATCAAATTAGAAATCGCCAGTTATCGAAAAGCCACCATTATCGATAGTTAGCAACAGCAGCACTCGCTTAGCTTCTCCCCGAGCAGCTACTATGCGGTGCTTTAATTAGCGCCTGAAAGATACTTGCGGAGGGAGCATTATTGCTGTGCTAACGTCGGCGAACTTACATTGCGGCGTTCTTAGCAACAAATACGTACGTTCCATACTTATCATGGAGTGCGTTAATGGAAGTGGGTAGCGTCAGTAGTGTCATAAGATCGCTGATCTGAGTTGCAAAGGTCGCCGACGCTACCGCCGCCTTCTTGACGCAACGGCGATGCGCAAAGGCCAACGGTGCGTAATCTTCCGCTTTGACTGCTACTACTAGCTCTTGAGCTGTTACATCGTATCAGTAACGGGCGATTCCGAGATGGCTCTTGCCACTCTTGAGCAAACCACATCAGCAGTCTAAACGGCCGCTCTGAGTGGGTGCCCTAACGGTTCTTTCACTTTTTTTCCCCAATTCCAACAGATTACAGATTTCCGTGTGGACATATTTTGTATTTTTCAATAGACTGGAGGGATTAAGTAGAGTTTCAATCTTAAATTTGGAGTAGACATGTCTGGTAAGTTCGTTGATCTGAAGCTAATTGATGGTTCGCGTGTAATTGTTAATACGACTTACATTACTCAAATATCTCCAACTCACGGAGCTGAAATAGCCGATGGAGCTGATGTCGTATTTCTTGTCTTTGGAGAGCAAGGAATTGTTCAAGGCTCTGTTCCGGCGAGTGGAGTTCCAGGCCTTCTTAAAGCGTTGCACCTTGATAAAATCGAATCGCAGTTTATTGACCTAAAAGTCCTAAACGGTTCCCGCGTAATCCTAAATAAAGAATATATTACTCATGTAGCGCCAACACACGGAACAGATTTGAACGATGGCGCAACCGTGACCGTATGGGGTCTCGCGATTGAGATTGGAGCACGAGAAGTGCCGTTACTGTTACCAATTCTTGTCTAGGATTCTCAGTGATCAAACAATTGCAACATATCGTTTCGATATCGGAGCATGCTTTTTTCTCTATTACGGCAGCTGCTCTTGAGGCGTATGAAATAGCGCGATTAAACAGCTTAGTAATCCCGCATGTTCCGATTGAGAGCTATGGCAACCTTTGGGGTTATGAGGCGCAGTCCAAACGTGGTGAGCGAGTTCTTCATGTTTCAATGGCTGATATCGAAACCTCGGCAGACTGTAAGCCAGGCTCAGTTGAGCCCAACAATGAGTCTTTTATTTTAAAACGGGACTTGATTGATCGATTTAGACCGGAGCTTGAATACTTAGGAGATTTTCACAGTCACCCATATGATTTGGTCAACGACAATGTAAAATCGGCTCTTCAGGTCGAAGACCAAGAGTGTTATCGCTTTTCACCAAGTGACATTAGGCACGTTAAAGCACTCAAGGAGACGCGAAGATATAGGGTTGGCCTGGTTACGACAGTCTTCAAATCGGATAAAGGGCGCCGCCTAAAAGATGAATATGTGCGCGTTGAAACAGAAAACTATAGCTGCATTCGGTTTTCTTATGATAAATTCACCATCTGGATAAAAGCGCACGTGTATGGTGAAAAGAACGCAATCGATGACCAAAGGGTGGCGTTGCTTTGTCCCGCCATCGGATTTCACTTGGGTATGATAGAGGGCGAGTGAAGATATTGCCTGCAAGCTTCGTTATATGAGAAGTGAGTTATGGGCGCTTCTCAGCAGAGCCTGGCAAAAGTGGCCGTTACCTTCTAAACGTGGCACGTTCAGCAGTGCCTGCATCACCGGTGCCATCGTAAGCATCCAGACATCCACATCATTGTTGCTGTGCCAGCATCGCAGCTACCCAACATCCATATTGTGTTGTTTAAAATGTACACCTGCTCTTAGTGAGGACGTGCTGCGCTTGAGAGAGGGCCGCTTTACTTAGACACAAGAGTCTGTTTGGAATATTCTTGTGCTTTACGTTATCAGCGGGCAAAAAGTGCTTTGTGACACATTCATCGATCTTGCCCGCCGTACCTGGGCACAAATGGAACGTAACCACCTGACGAAGATTCTCGTCGATGAAGAGGGCATCACCGGCGTCAATCTGCAAGAACTCAAGATTAAACACCCATATCAAGTACAGATCTTTGATTTCACGCCGCATGAAGAATCGAAGCGGACAGGTGCTGATTGGGAATGGTGGTTCGTCGACGGTGCCTATGCGATGGGCTTCGCTGTCCAAGCCAAGCGCCTTGACAGAGGTAAGTATGATGTCGGTTACAAGCCTAAAAATAATCCCCTGCAAATCGAAACGTTACTTCGATATTGTTCAATTGCTGGCGACATCAGTCCCCTTTATTGCTGGTATAACTACTTCCATGACGAAAACGCCGAGTCAGATTTTTGGGGCTGTGCGCTCGCTGACGGCGTAGCCGTTTATGAGAAGCATATGGCAGGAAAATATAAGCTAACGGACATTAAGCCAATTTCGAGACCTTGGCACCGCCTGGTATGCCATTTTTTGGACTCAGGTATAGAAAGTGTCGATTGGGAAGCCACGAGCTTAGCAAGCAAGATCGCAAACCCGGCAATTGTGTTGCCGAGCGGAGTTTCCCCGGTTTCGCCCACTGTGCACAAAAATGGCTTACCCCAAAGAGTGAAAAATATGATCAATTCCAAAGGCAAAAATGGTAAGTTGATACTAACCGACCCGCCCACTTCGTACCCAGGTCGCATAGTTATCGTCCAGCGTGCATGGCCTAGATCCGACCGCTTCGATTAATTAAGCTACTCGCTTCCTTCGCGCCATACATAGGCCTGTTTTGAAAGCAATTAACGGCGGATCAGGTAGCCTCGTCACTTAAATAGAGCGTGAATAGCCGCCGGCAGTTAGCATTGAACTTAATAAAGACGGATCTGACTTAAGCTACAGGTTTTCTATTAGGCCGACCATTGTTATTCTCCGGCCAGGGGAAATTGAGGACTGTGTCACAGGCGCACCCGTCGATTTACTGCCCCTGTTGCGTTCATGCGTGGCTGCAACCCTCGACCTCTTGGCGGCGGTTATCTTCCAAAGCACCAGCTGTCAGCTCCCGTAAAGTTTGCACGGCAATCGGCACACTGACGCGCGAGAATACAAATTCAGCCATATGGGAAGGCGGGACATATTCGCCCGGGAATTCAAGCTGCTTGCATAGGTCAGGAAAAAGTTCCTTCAAATGTTGGTCGTAGCTAAGGTCAATATCGATTTGCGTTTTCTCCAAAATTCTGGCTCGACTCGTAGAAAATCGCTTGCTGGCTTTTTCTGACGCAAGTTCCATGAGTAGTGGGTGCTCGCGGGCCCTATTCCGGCCAAGATGGTATCGAAGTAACGTCAAATCGAACTCAGGCAAACTAAGTCCAGCGACAGTTGAGCTTCGCATTTGCTTCGTCCTTAGCGCTTCGTCAAGTCGAAGAATTGATCGAACTAGCAAGTATGTTTTTTCGTAGGGTGGGCTGTTGTCCATCCATGCCTCCGGTTTTTCGAGCCCGTTGTCTCTCAACCATTTTGCGTGGAGCTTGACCCCTATCCGTAGCATACGTCGCGAAAGGTCTTTTATTTCAAACTCGACAGCACCAAACCCCGATGGTTTTTCAAACGAATTCTTCGATTCATACAACTTTATGTAGCAGTCTATGCAATACTCACGCATCCGAATGTACGAGGTATAGATATAGTCTCCCGTTTTCGGTGGTAGCGGCGGTATCGAAAATGCAGGTGGTCGGGTCTTCTCTTTTTTTGTCGCTTTATTACAAAAAACTTCGCTTCGACCCCTAAATTGCGCTTGTCCCAAGCGCGCTGCTTCAATATGCCGATGAGGAAACAAGAATGTTGGAGTAGTCGATAAAATAGTGGTGTTATCTATTTTGACAGCTTCAACCCCTTCCGTTTTGCAGCCGTTGTTGGCTAGCCAGTTTCTCAACAGTTCGACGCCTATCCTTATTGCAGCATAAACCCCATTAACAAGCAGGCGATTATGCCCAACGGTACATGCAGGCGGATTGAAATCGACAACGTATCCGGCTATCCTGCCGTAGACTTTTCGGGTTACCTGAGTAGATCGAGTGCCACGAATGTTGGCAATCTCAGCCCCGACAGGGGTAATTTTGAAGCCAGCTCCGGTCAAAGGAGATGTCACATACTGGTCGCGAAAATCGCTGCTTACCTCATCGAGGTCTTCCTTGCTGCGAGCAGGGTAGTTGCACCTATCGTAGGTAGTCTGAGACTGGTGCTCTAGCAGCACAAGGATTGTAATTGAGTCACACATATAGAGTCCTATCAGGTTGTTGTACAGTGACCGCTAGCAGTAAGCTTGATACCGCTGTACGCTTGTGCGGTTGCGGCCAGTTACGTGTGTTCTCAAGTTGGCGTAACTTGAACAAGTGCTTGGTTCAAAGTTGTAGCCGTAACTGCATTAGTTACATACGCGCGAATTTCGCAGTGTCTATATAGAACAGTTACCGGCTATTCTGGTCATCTTCGCAGTGAACGCTTCTACGCAGGCGCTGCGGAGTCTCACGGCGGCCACTCAACTATCGGGCGCATTAAGATCGTTATAACGAATGTATATCGGAAAATTACATTGAGAAAGTATGCACCGTTCGGCCAAAAAGGCGACTGGCAGTCGTGAAAAATACATGGTTGAGAGTCAAAAATGGGGTTACCTAACGAAGAGTGCAGGGCAACCCTTTGGCGATTCTCCCGCTCGAACGTAGCGTTTGGGTGTCTCTGTGTTCGCAGGAACGGTAGGCTGGCTCTATACCTTATGGACATTTCCGTACGTAAATATAGTTTGAATTTTAGTTTTGTATTTTGGTGGCTCGTCGACGTCGGGCAGGTGAATCATGGTGCATATCGTGCGAATACCGGTATACCAATCCTCCCTTCCCGCCATAAATGAAGTCCGCTGCGGTGATGAGTTTCGCACCCGTTGGATTCGCTGCTCGTGTTTTCGTTGATCTGCCGGGCTTAATTTTCCTGGTGTGGAAACGAGATTTTCCATGAAGTGTAGAGTCAGTTCATTTAACACAAATTTGCAACGATCGATATTTTTTTCGTCTGCGAGTTCTAGTGCTGCCGAACTAACGTAAACGCGAGCATAATCTATGCACGGAAGGGTGAATTCATTAGCCATTGAAAATATAATTTTGTATATTAATAACTCCATATTTTTTAAATAGTTGCACTTGACTGATTAGCTCTTTGGCGGTGAGCTGCACCTGTCGAAAGCCCGACGCTTCATGGTTGAATAAACACATAGAATCCTCTGATTATAATGGGATTAGGTTCAAGAACTAGAAACCTTGATTTAAGCTTATTTCGTTGCGTTGTTTAGGCTTAATTGGCCGGATGAACCAGCGGGTTTATCGGAAACTAACCTTGCTATTACAGTCTTGGAGCGATCAGCAATGCAACAAATTTCCTCATGTCTAACTTAACCCCGCTGCGGCTCGCTAATATGCGAGCAGCCAGCACGGCATTGACTTCTGCACTTATCCATGCAACGGACCGTTCTGACAGCTTGATAGGGGGAGGAAACAGTTTTTCCTTTGTCGCTAGCCACACGGTAGATGCTGCTTGTCCAGTTTTCTTTGAGACCTGAGCGATTCTCAATACCTCAATATCACGAACGGCAAGCGCAAAATCTATGATTTCCATGAATGGCTCTGTTAATGAGTGCAGTTCGCGCACGGGGGAATCAGATGCGTGCTGGGACCTACTTTTTGCATATCGGGTGTTAGAACACATAAATTCTCCTCATGTATGGCGTTTTATAACGGCTAAGACTCCGACCATTTTCGCAGACGATTTCGAGAAAAAATACCGCTTCTTGAACGGCGGCAATGCATTCGATTTGCTGCAAATTCGCTTGAGATGCACCCCCTGAATCGGGCGATAATGGTGCTTTAGGAGGTGGTGGATGCAAGCGCAGCGACTGAAGGAGTTTGTGCCCCCGGCGTGGGACGATGACAGTGCATATGAAGGAGCAGAAAAATGGTCCTACCGTCAGTGGGCATGGGAATTCCTGCGACGCAATGTCGACTTTCAAACGGCCTGCAACGTGGCAGATCGATCACGGGGAGCGGATCACAGAGCCGAGGGTGCCAGGTTTGGACGGGTAGATCTGCGCCAATTTTGGAGGAACTATGTGCCTGCCGACGATAAGCACGCCTTATGGCTTGCGGAATACGTTGAGATTGTGTCGAACTTCGATTGGGGGTATGACGAGCAATTCCGACTATTAAAGCAAGGGCAGGTCGCGCTCATCTTCGACCTAACTCAATTTGCATCGGCAGGTACAGCTGCGCTCGGTTCTATGCAAGCGCGGGCAGACGAGCTGCTTCGTCATGCTATAAGGCAATACTCTGTGACCACGAGTAGTGCTGCGAAGCCTCGACAATACAAGCCCGTGAACAAACTGTTGCTCGAGAAGTACTTACGGCTCTACGATGCAGTAGAAATATTTGGCGTGCCAACGGACGCTACGATAAGCGTGCTATATCCGCAGTACTGGGACAAGCGAAATCGAATAATTGCTGAAGGCGTTCGGCCCGCTGCGCATAAGACCATCTCAAAGAATTTGGTAAGCGCGCGCGAAATGGTCCGCCGAGGCTATCAAACACTTGTTCCACTTGACGTAGCGCGGGCAGAAGAGGAGCGAAGAAGATCTAAAGAATAATTTTGGTTGAATTATCTTTTCATTGCGGCTAAGGCAATTCTGTATAACGCGTAGCCACTTATGTAGCTAGCTAGGAGAAAACGGAAACCGGTAGTGCAACCTATTGATTCTAATAAGTTAATTCGTCACATCAAAATCACATCATACTGTTCCTGGTGATACCCCTTCTCGACCTGCAGCGAAATGCGCTTGCCGATAAAGTCCCCCAGCATGGCCAGGTGCTGCGACTCTTCTTCCAGGAACAAATCGATCACCTCTTGCGATGCGACGATGCGGAACTCGCGCGGGTTGAACTGCTTGGCTTCGCGCAGCAGTTCGCGCAGGATTTCGTAGCAGATCGTGCGGCTGGTTTTCACCTGGCCCTTGCCCGAGCAGGCCGGGCAGGGTTCGCACAGGATGTGGGCCAGCGATTCGCGCGTGCGCTTCCTCGTCATTTCCACCAGGCCCAGCGCCGAGAAATTACTCACGGAGACCTTGGTGCGGTCGCGTGCCAGGGTTTTCTTCAGCTCGGCGAGTACCTGGTTGCGGTGCTCGTTGTTCTCCATGTCGATGAAGTCGAGGATGATGATGCCGCCCAGGTTACGCAGGCGCAGCTGGCGCGCGATGGCGTGCGCCGATTCCAGGTTCGTTTTGAAGATCGTGTCGGCGAAATTGCGCCCGCCAACGTAGCCGCCCGTGTTGACGTCGATGGTCGTCATCGCCTCGGTCTGGTCGACGATCAGGTAGCCGCCCGATTTCAGGTCGACGCGGCGCCCGAGCGCGCGCAGGATTTCTTCTTCGACGCCATACAGGTCGAACAGCGGCCGCTCGCCCGTGTAGTGCGCCATGCGCGACAGCACACTCGGTGTGTAGACCTGCGCGAATTCGACCAGTTTCAGGTAGTTCTCACGCGAGTCGACCTGAATGGTGGCGGTTTCGTCGTGCACGAAGTCGCGCAGCACGCGCTGGGCCAGCGACAGGTCTTGATAGAGCAGGGTGGTCGGTGGCCGGGTGCGGGCGCCCTGGACAATGGCACCCCAGGTCTTGCGCAGGTAGTCGACGTCGGCGGCCAGGTCGTCGTCGGGTGCTTCTTCGGCCATCGTGCGCACGATGTAACCGCCTTTTTCATCGGGCGGCAGCAAGCTTTGCAGGCGCGTGCGCAGGCGTTCGCGCTCGCTTTCCTTTTCGATTTTTTGCGAGATGCCGATGTGCTGGTCTTGCGGCAGGTACACCAGCATGCGGCCGGCGATGGAAATCTGGGTCGATAGGCGTGCGCCTTTGGTGCCAATCGGGTCCTTGATGACCTGGACCGTGAGCACCTGACCGTCGAACAGCAGTTTTTCAATCGCAGTGGGGGGAACGTTGCTGCCGTCGTGGCTGCGCGCTTCCCAGATGTCGGCCACGTGCAGGAAGGCAGCGCGCTCCAGCCCGATGTCGATGAAGGCCGACTGCATGCCTGGCAGCACGCGCACGACCTTGCCCAGATAGACATTTCCCGCCAACCCACGCGTGAGCGTGCGCTCGATGTGCAGTTCCTGCACCGCGCCTTGCAAGACCAGCGCGACGCGTGTTTCCTGCGGCGTGATGTTGATGAGAATAT
>Ga0308164_10001128_pt1 | contig 33713 bp, 29 predicted proteins | sample PhyTR2_FD_201031 | JGI IMG/M metagenome (GOLD analysis project Ga0308164, IMG submission 201031) | Phyllosphere microbial communities from UC Gill Tract Community Farm, Albany, California, United States - DLSLT.R2 | ecosystem: Host-associated > Plants > Phyllosphere > Unclassified | place: USA... | reverse complement strand
AGATCGACGCTGTCGACTGTCCTTGGCTCAAGGTTGTCAGCCGAGTGTGCGAAGCCGATGGCCAGAAAACTGGCCATCACGAAGATACCAAACCGAACGAGTACCTTGATCATGTTTATTTGAGGCCCTGGCCCGAGAACAGCACGACCTTGTCGGCTGCATACTGGACGCTGATGAAAGTGTTCTGATCACCCCAGGTGCAACTCGACATGCCCAGCGCACCGGAGCACTCGGTCGGGCTGCCCAGCAGCGACTCGACTTGAGCCTTGGGCATGCCAGCGGAGAGCTTGGCGTAGTTCTCTTGGGTGATTTTGCTGCACGCAGCCAGAAACACGCAAAACGACAGTAACGCGACATAGCGCAAGGACATGGATGTAGCTCCTGAACGGAAGGGGGGCACGTCGCAACGAAGGCTGATGCAGCCTTGCGCTGGCGCAATACCGAAAGGTTAGAAGAGAAAAAGCCGATCTGGTTCCCGGCAGGGACAAGGATTTATCTGGCTGATCAGAAGCTTGAGCCGGGTTTCTTGAGAAATTCTATCTCTTCGTCGGTCGACGACCTGCCCAGGATGGCATTGCGGTGCGGAAAGCGCCCGAAGCGGGCAATGATCTTCTGATGGCGTTCTGCGTAATCCAGACTGCGCGTAAAGTAGTCGCGATCAGTGACGGGCGGCAGGGGAAGCAGACGGTTAAAGCAGGTGATGGCATGGTTCTGGTCAGCGAGGTCCTCGCTGTGTTCCAGCACCAGATAGATGAAGGTGCGCTGCAACGGATCAAGGTGCCGATCGCGCTCCAGTTTCAAGCCGTGTTTGACCAGTGACTGCGCGCGCAGGTCGCCGGCAAAGGCTTTGGGTGTGTCGCGATGGATCATGCGGGGCAATTGGTCGAGCAACAGGATCAGCGCCAGCCAGCCCTCGGGGTTTTCCGCCCATTCGGTCAGACCGCCCGCCAGGGCCTTTTCGACCTGATCACCAAAGCGCTCTCGCGCTTCAGTGTCGTTGGCTTTTTTCTTGCCGAACCAGAGCGTGTTCCTGGCTTTCACCACTTCACTGGGCGATTCGGCAGAACCGAACCACCAGTCGAGCAGCGGCAGCCAGGGCGCACGCATCGGTCCTGTCCCTCTTACTCTTTGTGGTAAGCGGTGGCGCGCTCGACTTCCTGCTTCGAACCCAGGAACACCGCGACACGCTGGTGCAAGCCTTCAGGCTGAATGTCGAGGATGCGCTGGTGGCCGTCGGTGGACGCGCCGCCTGCCTGCTCAACCAGGAACGACATCGGGTTGGCTTCATACATCAGACGCAGCTTGCCCGGCTTGGAAGGCTCACGGCTGTCACGCGGATACATGAACAGACCGCCACGGGTCAGGATGCGGTGCACGTCGGCGACCATGGCCGCAACCCAGCGCATGTTGTAGTTCTTCTTCAGCGGGCCTTCTTCGCCCTGCAGCAACTCGTCCACATAGCGCTGTACCGGGGCTTCCCAGTGACGCTGGTTGGACATGTTGATGGCGAATTCCTGAGTGGTTTCAGGGATGGTGATGTCTTCGTGGGTCAGTACGAAGCTGCCCATTTCGCGGTCCAGCGTGAAGCCTTTTACGCCGTCTCCCAGCGTCAGGATCAGCATGGTCTGAGGACCGTAGATCGCGTAACCGGCAGCGACCTGCTCGGTGCCTGGCTGCAGGAAAGCCTTTTCGTTCAAGGCTTCGTTCTGGCTCAGGTACTGATTAGGGCAGCGCAATACCGAGAAAATGGTGCCGACCGGCGCGTTGATGTCGATGTTGGACGAGCCGTCCAGTGGGTCGAATACCAGCAGATAGGCGCCTTTAGGGTATTTGCCGGGAATCTGATAGGCATTGTCCATTTCTTCGGACGCCATGCCGGCCAGGTGACCGCCCCATTCATTGGCTTCCAGCAGGATTTCGTTGGAGATCACGTCGAGCTTTTTCTGTACTTCGCCCTGCACGTTCTCGGTGCCCATGCTGCCGAGTACACCGCCCAGTGCGCCCTTGGAGACGGCGTGGCTGATTTCCTTGCATGCTCGCGCCACTACTTCGATCAGGAAGCGCAGATCGGCAGGAGTGTTGTTGCTGCGGGTCTGCTCAATCAAGTAGCGACTTAGTGTAACGCGGGACATGGATAGCTCCGAAATAGGGGGGTATGAAAACCCGCGCAGTTTAACGCGAGTGGCGACGTAATACTGCTATCAGACTGGCTTATGACTGTTTCAGTTCATACGCCGGATCAGCGTAGCTGGAATCCGGCGCTCTCGGACGGCCTGTTCAGCGTTTCGAGGCCCGCAGGGTGCTCATCGCCATCCAGCCCAGAAACAGCACGCCCAGCACCAGGACTGCCCACAGTCCGATGCGCTTGAAATCGACGCTTTCCTGCACGACCGGCAGCGGCGCGGCCATGTCGGCGACCGTGGCGGACGTCGGTTTCGCTGTGCCGAGGGTGGCCAGTTTCTGCGGGGTGAAATCGGGAATGAGAGTCGCCAGCGAAAGGTTGGCGGCCTTCACGGAGGTGTTGCCTACGGCGAGAGTGAACGGCCCGTTGCCGCGCGCCAGAAACACTACTTCGCTGGCCCGGACGGCGACACTCAATGCTGGCGCTTCGGCGCCCAGTCCGCCGCCGCGATCATCGACCACCAGTTTGAGTTGCTGGACGATAGACCCTGACAAGTGCAACTGGTCCTGAACCACATCGCTGCCATTTTGCGTCAGGCGATACAGCAGACCGCTGCTGACCGGTTGCCAGGGCTGTCTGGCGTCGCTGCGTGCGTAGAGTGTGCCCGGCGCAAGGCTGTTGGGCTGGGCGATGTCAACTTTCACACGTTCGACCGGCAGGCCCGCAGGCAGCTCCCAGACATATTCGTTGGTCTTTTCGACCTTGCCGGTGACCGGTGGTGACCAGGTCAGCGGCGGGGTAGGCGTTTCGCTGTCGGCCGCGAACAGATGGGCCGAGATCAGCGTGGGTGCGCTGTGCGGCGAGCGCCACAGCAGGCGCAGATAGCGTGCGCTCTGGCCGGGTAGACCGACCTCGCGCTGATCGACCACTTCATCGGCGAACGAAAGGCGTGCAACCTGTCCTTCACCCCAGTCGCGCCAGTGCTGAAGGTCATCGCTGGCCTCGATGCTGAAACTCTGGAAACCCTCGCGCTCGGCGCTCCAGTCGATGATCAACTGTTCAAGCGGGGCCTTGATCGCGCTGGTGTCCAGCAGCCAGCCGCGCAACACTTCTTCGCCGGCCTCGATGTCACTTTGCGGCTGGACTTCGATCACAGTGCCATTGCTGGTGCGCTCGATGCGAATGACCGGCGTGGCATCGCCCGCTTCCTGGGTGCTGTAGAGCGCGAACCACTTGACCGGGATCGGCGTGGGCTCCTGTTCTTGCGAAGCCTGCTTCTGATTCAGGGCATACGCCTGCGGTTGGCCTTCGTTATTGAACACGCGCAGATCGCTCAGATCGGCCTGCCGCGCATTCAGCTGCACCGAGAGTGGCAGTTCGATGCGATACCACGGGCCATCACCGCTGAGGGTCAGCGGCGTCTGGCTGGCGAAATCGGCCGGTTTGTCTTGAGCATGGGCGGCCATCGTCGTGCACAGGGTCAGGCCGAGCACGGCGATTTTCAGGGGTGAACGACTCAAGAACGGTTTCCTCATGGGCTGTTCGGCTCAGCGGTTGGAGCCGTGCCGGGCTCCCCGTCAGTCTGGGTAACGGGAGGTTTCGGCGGTAATGGTGCGAAATATCCCACCACCAGTAGCAGAATGCCAACTCCTATGAACGAGACAATACGTTCCATGCCCCCGCGATTGCCCAGTTCGATGAAGAACAGTTTGATCACCACCACGCCGATCAGCGCTGCGCCGCCCAGCCAGATCTGTCGATGGGCGCGCATGTGCCCGCCGATCATCAGCGCCAGTGCCATCAACGTCCAGACGATCGACAGACCGGCCTGAACGCGCATCGATTCGAGCAGGTCTTCGGTATTCCAGGGCACGTCAGCCCAGTGATGTGCGGTGCGCATGACCATTGCCGTGACCAGCGCAAAGAGTGAAGCGCCTGCTATCAGCAGGGGAATATTGCGCGAGCGCGTGTCATCCAGGCCCATCTTCGGCAGGTAATGGCGAGTCCACAGGAAGACGCTAGCCAGCGAGAACAGCAGGCCGATTTCCAGCGGGTTGAGCAGTGGGACGTACGGCAGCGGGTCGGCCGCACCGTCGCTGAAGATATTGGCCAGCCAGAACCATGCCAGCATCAATACGGCGAGCGGAGCGGCGGCGCTGACCCGGTAGGCCTGAGGGTAGGCGGACACAGGCCACGGCCATTGGCGCTGCGACGTCATTGCCCACAGGTACAGACTCGGCACAACGGCCCAGCCCAGCCAGCGCCATGCGTTGTACTGCTCGGACAATTGCATCAGCCCGAAGCGCAGCTCCAGGGCCAGTACGGCGATGATCAGCCAGCAGCCAACGACATGTGCAAGGCGAATCGCAAGGTTCGGGGCCAGTTCGGCGAGGCGACGAAGCGAGAGCAGATGCACCGCGAATACCGCCAGCCAGGCGATCCAGCCGCCCTCCTGCGCCGGGTGATACTGACTGCTCAGCGAGGTCAGCAGCACAAGGGTGCAGAGCGGAGTCAGTGTGGCGCACAACGTCGCCAGATCGGACCAGCGTAGCCGCAATGCCAGCACGGTCCAGAGCGCGGCGCTGGCCGCAGCCGCCATCAGCAGCGCATAGGTCTGCAGCAAGACAGGCACGAACAACTGGACGACGTTGATGACTGAAAACATCCACCATGCGGCAGCCCAGACCATCAACAGCGCTCTGGCCAATTCCTGATCCATCAGCGTCAACGTCTGGTAGCGATGGATGCACCAGGCGCTGACAAAGGCGGCAATCGCCAGAATCATCGCGGTCCAGTAATCACCGTGGAGCGACAGCGATGTGTCCGACGGATCCAGGTTGCTCAGCAGGGTGATGCCGGCAGCCAATTGCAGAAACAGACCAAACGCACGCGCCAATACCCGATGTTGGCGCATGCCCAGCCAGAAGATGGCCGTGCCTTCCACGGCCCAGGCGCAGGTCGTCCATTGCGAACCCAGCCCCAGCGGGATCGCCAGTGTCGTGAACACCACGCCCAGCGCCAGGCAGGTTTCCATCAGCAACGTGGTTCTTTCCGAGCCGCGCGCTGCCAGCACCCGCGCCAGTCCCATGTAAATCACACCCAGCGCCAGCGCACTGAATGCAGCGCCCAGTTCGACGTGTTCGACCAGCGCATATTGCAGGCCGAACCCGACGATGGGCGTCCCGAACAGCAACGTGCCGTCGACATAATCACCCTGACGCGCCGACCAGCGCAGCAAGGCGTTGCGGCTGTCATCCTGTGGCCCGCCTGCCTGCTCCTGAAGCTTGCGCCGCGCAAACAGCAGGCCGATGGCCAGGTACATCAGGAAAAACAGGATCAGGAAGGGTTCGGTGCTCCAGAACAGCTCCGGTGTGTAGGCCTTGATACCCCACGCAAAGCCGATGCCGAAGGTGCCGAAAAAGCCGATCAGGTTCAGGATGCGCCAGGCCCGGAACCAGGCGATGGCGAAGATACCGGCGTTGAGCAGGGCGAAGTAGCTGAACAGCGACACGTGGCTGCCTTGCCCGGTCGAGGCCAGCAGCGGCGCTGCAAATCCGCCCAGTGCGCCTGCACAGGCCAGCGCCAGCGAATTCTGGGTCAGCGCCAGCACGGCCGAGAACGCCGTGATCGCCACCAACAGCCCGAAGCCCAGAGTCGGGTCGAGCAGCGTGTGCAGTTTCATCGCGGCGAATACCGTCAGGTACAGCACACCGATGCCCGCGCCCTGAAGCATCAGGGCGTAAGGTGCGTTGCGCAGGCGCAGCCACCAGCCGAGCCCCAACAATGCCAGCGCACTGGCGGCCACACCTGCATAGCGCGCCTCGATGGGTACGACCATGCCTTCGGTGGCGTAGCGCAACAGAAAGGCCAGCCCCAGAAACAGCACCACGATGCCGACCCGCAAAACCGTATTGCCACCCATCAGCCAGCCCATGGCGCTGGATAGAGTCTTTTCGACGAAGTTGGGTGAAGACGGTGTGATCGATGCTTGCCTGGTCGTGGCCGTTGCAACTGGGGCAGCGGTCGGCGCTGCAGGTGCTTCTTCGGCCGGCAGGTCCCAGATCAGCTCGGGTCCGGTGGTCTGCGCTGCGATGATGACCGAGTCGGCGGGTAGCGGAGCGGTCTGCTGCGCGTTGGCGGCAGGCTGCGGGCCAGGAACGGGCGGGTATTCGAGAAGCGTCAGACGCTGTTGGAGGGATTCGACGGTTTTACGGGTGGCGAGCAACTCCAGAGACTGCTCGGCCGAGCGTTTGTCCAGCAGATACAGGCGAACTCCTGCCCATAGCCCCCAGCCCATGACCGCACCGATGAGCATGCCCTCCCACTCGTCATAACTGACCGAGTACCCGAGCACTGCACCGCCCACTACCAGACAAATCCAAAGCACGCGACGACATCCTTTTCGATGTGTGAAGGTTTATCGGTGCGCAGTATAGGGGAGAGAGGGGCTCAGCGCGCTCCTGACGTGGAGCGGTACATTCAGTCGAAATGGAGCGTCTGAAATCCAGTCTTCGTGGACAAGTCCACTCCTACAGGTCGAAAGCCGGTTTCTGCCAGTAGGAGCGGACTTGTCCGCGAAGGGGGCGGTGCATCAGGTTACGGATGTGCCCCCCTGTTTTCAGTCCAGTGCCTTCCAGATTTCGCCCGCGTACTCGCGAATGGTCCGGTCGGAGGAGAACCAGCCCATGCGTGCCGTGTTGAGCACTGCAGAGCGCCACCATTCCTTGGAGTCGTGCCAGCGTTCCTCGACCTTGGCCTGGGCGGCCCAGTACGAGTCGAAGTCGGCGCAGACCAGGAAACGGTCATAGGCCAGCAGTTGATCGACCAGACCTGCATAGCGGTTCGGATCATCCGGCGAGAACACCCCGCCACGAATCGCCTGCAGCACATCGTTCAAACGACCGGACGCGGCAACATCGCCATGTGCGCTGAAGTCGCCTGCCTGCTTGCGGGCTTCGACTTCCTGCGAGGTCATGCCGAAGATGAACATGTTTTCCAGACCGATCTGCTCGCTCATTTCCACGTTGGCACCGTCCAGCGTGCCGATGGTCAGCGCGCCGTTGAGGCCGAACTTCATGTTGCTGGTGCCCGAGGCCTCAAGGCCTGCGGTGGAGATCTGCTCCGACAGGTCGGCTGCCGGAATGATGCTCTCGGCCAAGCTGACGTTGTAGTTGGGCATGAACACCACTTTGAGCAGGCCGCGTACGGTCGGGTCGTTGTTGACGGTGCGGGCGATGTCGTTGGTAAGCTTGATGATCAGCTTGGCCGAGTGATAGCTGGCCGCTGCCTTGCCTGCGAAGATCTTGACCCGAGGCACCCAGTCCGTGCCCGGCTCGGCACGAATCGCCTGATACAGAGCGACGGTGTGGAACAGGTTCAGCAGCTGACGCTTGTATTCGTGAATCCGCTTGACCTGCACGTCGAACATCGCCGCCGGGTTGACCGCGATGCCGAGGCGCTCATGAATGATCGCCGCCAGCGCACGTTTGCTGTGCAGGCGTTGATCGGCCATCTGCTTGCGGAAGGACGACTTCTCGGCGAACGGCTCCAGTTCTTTCAAACGGGTTTCTGCGTTGTCCAGCACGTCCGGGCCAAGCGCTTCGACCAGCATTTCGGTCAGCTTCGGGTTGGCCTGGAACAGCCAGCGGCGGAAGGTGATGCCGTTGGTCTTGTTATTGATCCGCTCCGGATACAGCTTATGCAGTTCGGCAAATACGGTTTTGCGCATCAACTGAGTGTGCAATGCCGAAACGCCGTTGACGCTGTGGGAGCCGAGGAACGCCAGGTTGCCCATGCGCACGCGACGGCCATTGTCTTCTTCGATCAGCGACACCGCGCGCAGCACTTCGAAATCGTGGATGCCCTTGGCGCGCAGCGTGTCGATGTGTTGCGCGTTGATCAGGTAGATGATCTGCATGTGGCGCGGCAGCATCCGCTCCATCAGGCCGACCGACCAGGTTTCCAGCGCTTCTGGCAGCAGGGTGTGGTTGGTGTAGCCCAGGGTGCCGACGGTGATTTTCCAGGCGGTGTCCCATGGAATGTTGTGGTTGTCGATCAACTGACGCATCAGTTCGGCCACGGCGATGGACGGGTGTGTGTCGTTCATCTGGATCGCCGCATGTTCCGGCAGATCAGTCAGCGTGGCATGCATGTTCAGGTGGCGACGCAGCAAGTCCTGCAGGGAAGCCGAAACGAAGAAGTATTCCTGACGCAGGCGCAGTTCCTGACCGGCTTCAGTCGCGTCGTTCGGGTACAGCACACGGGAAATACTTTCAGCGCGCACGACTTCCGCCACGGCACCAAAGTGGTCACCGGCGTTGAAGCGTTCCAGGTGCAGATCTTCCACCGCACGGGCGCGCCATAGGCGCAGGGTGTTCACGCTTGCACCACGCCAGCCGACTACCGGCGTGTCGTAGGCAATGGCGCGGACGGTTTCGCCCGGGCGCCAGACCTGACGCGTCTCACCGGCTTCGTTGGTGAAGGTTTCGACGCTGCCGCCGAAGCCGATCGAGTACACCACTTCCGGGCGTTCGAATTCCCACGGGTTGCCGAAGTCCAGCCAGTTCTCGGTCTGCTCCTGCTGCCAGCCGTCGACCACTGCCTGACGGAAAAGGCCGTGTTCGTAGCGAATGCCGTAGCCATGACCCGCAATGCCCAGAGTCGACATACTTTCCATGAAGCAGGCCGCCAGACGACCCAGGCCGCCGTTACCCAGCGCGGCATCAGGCTCCAGCAGACGAATCCGCTCGATATCCACGCCCAGCTCGGTCATGGCTTCGCGAGCGATTTCCAGCAGGCCCAGGTTGCTCAGGCTGTCGTACAGCAATCTGCCGATGAGAAATTCCAGCGACAGGTAATAGACCCGTTTCTGAACCTTGCGATAAATCTGTCGCGTGTGGTCCATCCAGTGCTCGACCATGTGGTCACGAGCAGCCAGGGCAACAGCTTCGAACCAGTCATGCTCAAACGCATGGTCGGGGTCCTTGCCCACTGAGTAAGTGAGTTTGGCGAGCACTGCGGCGCGGAAAGCAGCCACATCAGCGTCACGAACGAGTGGTTCCTGAGACATCGGTACGACCTCAAGTAGTCTGACGGATTGAAAGATGGGGTTATTAGACTGTAGGCGTGTCGTCAGTTATTTCCTGAAAATGAAAGAAATAATTGAAGACAGAGCTCTCGCTTCGACCCAGCGCGCCTGCGCAGGTTCGCGAACTTTGCAAATTGGCAAAACGCTTGCATTGATCGTTCCACTCGCAACGATGATGTGCAGCATGCTCATTCCTCGTTTCGGGTTTATGATGCCCAACGGCAGAATAATAGAAGCCTCTGAATCGGACTCATGGAGCACATATGCAGACTTTGTACCCGCAGATCAAACCTTACGCCCGGCACGATCTGGCCGTGGAACAGCCGCATGTGCTTTACGTCGATGAAAGCGGGTCGCCCGAAGGCCTTCCCGTCGTCTTTATCCATGGCGGGCCGGGTTCGGGTTGCGATGCACAGAGCCGTCGTTACTTCGATCCGAACTTGTACCGCATCATCACCTTCGATCAGCGCGGCTGTGGTCGCTCCACGCCTCACGCCAGCATCGAAAACAATACAACCTGGCATTTGGTTGAAGACCTCGAACGAATCCGTGAACACCTGGGCATCGAAAAGTGGGTGCTGTTCGGCGGCTCGTGGGGTTCGACGTTGTCGCTCGCTTACGCCCAGACTCACCCGGACCGCGTTCATGCGCTGATCCTGCGCGGAATCTTCCTGGCGCGCCAGCAGGATATCGACTGGTTTTATCAGGCAGGTGCAAGCCGCCTGTTTCCTGATTACTGGCAGGACTACGTCGCACCGATTCCGCTGGATGAACGGGACAACCTGCTGGCGGCTTTCCACAAGCGCCTCACTGGCCCGGACCAGATCGCCCAGATGCACGCGGCCAAGGCCTGGTCCACCTGGGAAGGTCGTGCGGCCACCCTGCGTCCCAATCCCCAAGTAGTCGACCGCTTCTCCGAGCCGCAACGCGCCCTGTCGATTGCGCGTATCGAGTGTCACTACTTTATGAACAATGCCTTTCTGGAAGCCAACCAATTGATTCGCGACATGCCGAAGATCGCCCATCTGCCGGGCATCATTGTTCATGGTCGTTACGATGTCATCTGCACACTGGACAATGCCTGGGAGCTGCATCAGGCGTGGCCCAACAGCGAGTTGCAGGTGATTCGTGACGCAGGCCATGCGGCGTCGGAGCCAGGCATTACCGATGCGCTGGTACGGGCTGCCGCACAGGTCGCGCGTCGTCTGCTTGACCTGCCGCCTGAAGAAGCCTGATACCGTCGCGTCCTTGTCGCAGGTCTGAAAAGAGTCTCTATGAAAGCTTTATTGCAGCGCGTGCAGGGTGCACGCGTGGAAGTGGGTGGTGAGGTGGTTGGCGCAATCGATCAGGGCATTCTGGTGCTGGTCGGTGTGGAGCCTCAAGACACTCGGGCCAGTGCCGATAAGTTGCTGCACAAGTTGCTCAACTATCGAGTGTTCAGTGATGCCGAGGGCAAGATGAATCTTTCCCTGCGTGAAGTGGGCGGCGGGTTACTGCTGGTGTCTCAATTCACGTTGGCGGCCGATACCAAAAGCGGCATGCGTCCAAGCTTCTCGAAAGCGGCACCGCCTGCACTGGGTGCAGAGTTATATGACTATCTATTGAGTCAGGCCAGGATCGCGCATTCAACGGTCGCGGCGGGCCAGTTTGGTGCGGATATGCAAGTGCATCTGGTCAATGATGGCCCTGTGACTTTTCTGCTTGAAACCTGAGCTAATATTCCGTTGTCTTCTCCCGGATCAATAAGTCCGGGAGGAATAAAATTCTTTGTCATACCTGATGCGTTGTGACGCGTGCTACTGGATAATCGCGCGCAACGGAGATCAGCGGTGGTTGATCCATCTGGCATGACAAAAGCGGTTCTGACACCCGTTGGGGAATCATTAGGCCCAATTGGAGTCGGAACAATGCTCGCCAACCCGGCATCGATAGCTGGCCGTTGGTTTCTTCATCTGTTTTCGGCGAGGGTTGCTCGTGATTGTTAGTCCCTGTGATGCTCCAAAGAAATCTGTCAAGCGTCTGCGCAGTGCGCTCCTGGCAAGCTCGGCACTGGTCTGCCTGTTCAGTGCGGGTCAGTTGTGGGCGTTCAGCCTGGATGATGTAGCGGCCAGAGCCAAAGAAATGGCCGGGCAGAAATTCGAAGCGCCGAGAAGCAATCTGCCCAACGAGTTGCGCGACATGAAGTTCGCGGACTACCAGAAAATCCGTTTCCGTGATGACAAGGCCGAGTGGGCGGGCGACAAGACGCCGTTCAAAGTGTCTTTCTATCATCAGGGCATGCACTTCGACACGCCGGTCAAGATCAACGAAGTCACCGCCACGTCCGTGGACGAAATCAAGTACGACGCCAGTCGTTTCGATTTCGGCGACCTGAAGATTGATCCTAAAGCCACTGAAAAACTGGGCTATGCCGGTTTCCGTGTGCTGTACCCGATCAACAAGGATGACAAACAGGACGAGATCATGACCATGCTGGGCGCGAGCTACTTTCGCGTGATCGGCAAGGGCCAGGTCTATGGCCTGTCCGCTCGTGGCATGGCCATCGACACTGCATCGCCGTCGGGCGAAGAGTTTCCGCGCTTCAAGGAATTCTGGATCGAGAAGCCAGGCCCGGATGACAACCATCTGGTGATCTTCGCACTGCTCGATTCGCCGCGTGCCACCGGTGCCTATCAGTTGACCCTGCGTCCTGGTACCAACACGCTGGTCGACGTGAAATCGCGCATGTTCCTGCGTGACAACGTCAACAAGCTGGGCGTTGCGCCATTGACCAGCATGTTCCTGTTCGGTGCCAACCAGCCTTCGCGTGTACCTAACTACCGTCGCGAGCTGCACGATTCGAGCGGTCTGTCGATTCAGGCAGCCAACGGTGAGTGGCTGTGGCGTCCGCTGAACAATCCTAGACACCTGTCCATCAGCAGCTTCTCGGTCGAGAACCCTCGTGGTTTCGGTCTGTTGCAGCGTGGCCGTGACTTCAGCCAGTACGAAGACCTCGACGACCGCTACGACAAGCGCCCAAGCGCCTGGATCGAGCCAAAAGGTGACTGGGGCAAAGGTACGGTCGAGCTGGTCGAAATCCCGACTGCCGACGAAACCAACGACAACATCGTTGCCTACTGGAAGCCTGAGACCCTGGCCAAGCCGGGCGAGCCGATGGACTTCAACTACCGCATCCACTGGACCATGCAGGAAAACTCGATTCACTCCCCGGATCTGGGTTGGGTCAAGCAGACTCAGCGCTCCATCGGTGATGTGCGTCAGTCCAACCTGATTCGTCAGCCGGATGGCAGCCTCGCATTCCTGGTCGATTTCGTCGGTCCGGTGCTGGCTGCTCTGCCTGAAGACAAGACCATTCGCAGCCAGGTGACCACCGACGACAACGTCGAGCTGGTCGAAAACAACCTGCGCTACAACCCGGTCACCAAAGGCTATCGCCTGACCCTGCGGGTGAAGGTCAAGGACTCCGGCAAGCCGACTGAAATGCGTGCTTACCTGCTGCGTGAGATTCCGGCCGAACCGGGCAAGGAACCTGCACTGCTGGTTGCCGACAAGGCAGAAGACAAGAAAGTCGCTGCCAAGGAAGCTGCTGCCAAGGAAGCCGCCAAACCTGCGGCAACCAAGGACACGGACCAGGTAGAAATTGCCAAGGCCGATGCGCCGAAGGTCGAAGCCGCCAAGCCTGAAGCTGCGAAAGGTGATGCATCCAAGCCTGACGCTGCCAAAGGTGAAGTTGCCAAAACCGACGCCGCCAAGGCTGACGTAGCCAAGGACAAGGACGGTAAAGAAATCCAGCAGCCTGAAACCGAGGCCGCGCCCACCCATCCGGAACCGGCCAAGACGTTGCAAGTCATGACCGAGACCTGGAGCTATCAGTTGCCGAGCGATGAGTAATTCTCTACCGGTGCCAGTGTCTCTGAACGAGTACCTGGCGCATTTACCGATGAGCGACGAGCAGCGGGCCGAACTGGCCGGCTGCAAATCCTTCGCCGAGTTGCACGAACGCCTTTCGGCGCAGCCATTCACCGACACTGCCGAGGCCGCACAGGCTTCGGTAGGCCGTCGCCTGACGCTGTCCACTGCCGACGAGTTGCAGGACGCCGAGATGCTCGGTGTCGATGCAAGCGGTCGCCTGTGCCTGAAGGCCACACCGCCAATCCGTCGTACCAAGGTCGTTCCCGAGCCGTGGCGCACCAACATTCTGGTGCGTGGCTGGCGTCGGCTGACCGGCAAGACCAATCCGCCGAAGCCTGAGCACGACGATCTGCCGCGCGACTTGCCCAAGTCGCGTTGGCGCACGGTCGGCTCGATCCGTCGCTATATCCTGCTGGTTCTCATGCTGGGTCAGACGATCGTGGCTGGCTGGTACATGAAAGGCATCCTGCCGTATCAGGGCTGGTCGCTGGTTTCGCTGGACGAAATCACGCGCCAGACCTTCGTGCAGACTGCGTTGCAGGTCATGCCTTACGCCTTGCAGACCAGCATTCTGTTGCTGTTCGGGATTCTGTTCTGCTGGGTATCGGCCGGTTTCTGGACCGCGCTGATGGGCTTCCTGGAATTGCTGACCGGTCGCGACAAGTACCGCATCTCCGGTGCCAGCGCAGGTAACGAGCCGATTGAAGTCGGCGCGCGTACTGCTCTGGTCATGCCGATCTGCAACGAAGACGTGCCTCGCGTGTTCGCCGGTCTGCGTGCGACCTTCGAGTCGGTGGCGGCCACGGGTGATCTGGATCGCTTCGACTTCTTCGTCCTCAGCGATACCAACGACACCGATATCGCCGTTGCCGAGCAGCAGGCCTGGCTCGACGTGTGCCGTGAAGCCGGTGGTTTCGGCAAGATCTTCTATCGTCGTCGTCGCCGTCGCGTCAAACGCAAGAGCGGCAACCTCGATGACTTCTGCCGTCGCTGGGGTGGTGAATACCGCTACATGGTCGTGCTCGACGCCGACAGCGTCATGAGCGGCGAGTGTCTGACCAGTCTGGTTCGCCTGATGGAAGCCACGCCGGACGCCGGTATCATCCAGACCGCGCCACGTGCCTCGGGCATGGACACGCTGTATGCCCGCATGCAGCAGTTCGCCACACGCGTCTACGGTCCGCTGTTCACTGCCGGTCTGCACTTCTGGCAGCTGGGTGAATCCCATTACTGGGGGCATAACGCGATCATCCGCATGAAGCCTTTTATCGAGCACTGCGCACTGGCGCCGTTGCCGGGTAAAGGGGCCTTCGCCGGTGCGATTCTGTCTCACGACTTCGTCGAAGCTGCGCTCATGCGCCGTGCCGGCTGGGGCGTGTGGATTGCCTACGATCTGCCGGGCAGCTATGAAGAGTTGCCACCGAACCTGCTGGACGAACTCAAGCGCGACCGCCGCTGGTGCCACGGCAACTTGATGAACTTCAGGCTGTTCCTGGTCAAGGGCATGCACCCGGTTCACCGTGCGGTGTTCCTGACAGGCGTGATGTCTTACCTGTCGGCGCCGTTGTGGTTCTTCTTCCTGGTGCTGTCCACCGCCTTGCTGGCCGTGAACACACTGATGGAGCCGACCTACTTCCTTGAACCGCGTCAGCTGTACCCGCTGTGGCCACAATGGCACCCGGAAAAAGCCGTCGCGCTGTTCTCGACCACTATTGTCCTGTTGTTCCTGCCCAAACTGCTCAGCGTCATTCTGATCTGGGCCAAGGGCGCGAAGGGCTATGGCGGCAAGTTCAAGGTCACCATCTCGATGCTGCTGGAAATGCTGTTCTCGGTGTTGCTGGCGCCGGTTCGCATGCTGTTCCACACTCGCTTCGTACTGGCCGCTTTCCTGGGCTGGGCAGCGACCTGGAACTCCCCACAGCGCGACGATGACTCCACGCCATGGATCGAAGCGGTCAAGCGTCACGGTCCTCAAACTCTGCTGGGCGCCTGCTGGGCCGCTCTGGTGTTCTCGCTGAACCCAAGCTTCCTCTGGTGGCTGGCACCGATTGTGGTCTCGCTGATGCTGTCGATTCCGGTGTCGGTGATTTCCAGCCGTACCGGTCTGGGTCTCAAGGCGCGCGACGAGAAGTTCTTCCTGATTCCGGAAGAGTTCGAGCCGCCGCAGGAACTGATCTCTACCGATCAGTACACCCATGAGAACCGTTGGCATGCGCTGAAGGAAGGCTTTATTCGCGCCGTGGTTGATCCACAGCAGAATGCCTTGGCCTGTGCGCTGGCAACGTCGCGTCACAAGCAGGCGAAGCCGATCGAAGTGGTCCGTATGGAGCGCGTCGAGCATGCATTGAAGGTCGGTCCGGACAAACTTGGCAATCATGAGCGTCTGATGTTGCTGAGTGATCCGGTCGCCCTGGGTCGTCTGCATGAGCTGGTCTGGAGCGGTGGCCATGAAGAATGGCTGGCAGCGTGGAGAGCTTCCATTGCAGCTGACCCTCATGCGCCGTTGCTGCCACTGCAGCCGCTCAAGCCTGAGGTACAGCCGGTTCTGGCCTGATCGCCACCCGGTTTGAAAAAGCCCCTGAAGTGCTGCTTCAGGGGCTTTTTTGTACGCGTCTGGCTCACGACTGTGCAAGTGACGCGGAGCGTCACAGGCTGCATACCCACGCGGAGCATGGGCACGATCAGTGTGCTTGAGACCATGATCGTTCCCACTCCGCGTGGTAACGCCTCTCAGGACGCTCCGCGTCCGGCCTGGCAGGCGATCACCCTACCCGGAATTTCCCTACCAGCGCTTTCAGGTGCGAGCCCAGGCGGGCCAGTTCCACGCTTGAAGCAGCGGTTTCGTTGCTGGCGGAGGCGGTCTGTTCGGAGATGTCGCGCACGTTGATGACGCTGGCGTTGATCTGCTCGGCCACGGTGCTCTGTTCTTCGCTGGCGGCAGCGATCTGTTCGTTCATCTGCTGAATGGTGGCCACGGTACGGGTGATCTGCTCCAGCGCACCGCCAGCCCGGCGACTCAGCTCGACGCTGCTGTCAGTCAGGCTGCGGCTGTTGTCCAGCGTGGTGGCAACCTGCTGGGTGCCGGTCTGCAGGGCCTCGATCAGTTCTTCTATTTCCTCCGTGGACTTCTGCGTGCGCTGCGCCAGGCTGCGAACTTCATCGGCCACAACCGCAAAGCCGCGGCCAGCCTCGCCCGCACGTGCGGCCTCTATCGCAGCGTTAAGCGCCAGCAGATTAGTCTGCTGTGAAACCGACTTGATCACGTCAAGAACCCCTACGATCTTGCCGCTTTCCTGCTTGAGCTGATTCATCGCCTGGGTCGAGTTCACGACTTCGCGGGCCAGTTGTTCGATCTGGGTAATGGCCTGACCGACAACCCGATCTCCGTCCTGAGCCTGCTGGTCAGCCTGAGCCGCCGATTGCGAGGCTTCCTGCGCATTGCGGGCGACCTCCTGAACCGTCGCGGTCATCTCGTTCATGGCGGTAGCGACCTGATCGGTTTCGTCTTTCTGCGTATTGACCCCCATGCAGGTCTGCTCGGTCACGGCCGACAGTTGCTCGGCCGCGCTGGCAATCTGCGAGACGCCGTCGCCGATGCCGCCAATCAGCTCTCGCAAGCTCAGCGTCATGGCCTGCATGCTGTTCTGCAGTTGCCCCAGCTCGTCGCGGCGTCCGGTTTCAAGGTCCTTGCTCAGATCGCCCTGAGCGATCCGCGCGGCAGCGATCAGCGTCTGACGCAAAGGCTCGGTAATCTGCCGAGTCATGATCCAGGCGGCCAGCAAGCCGACCAGCAAGGCCAGTGCAGCAACGCCGGACAGGGTTTTTCTTGAGCTGTCCGCCTCGCTGTCGCGCCGTGTGCCTTGCAGGGTGCTCAGCTCTGCGACAGCGTTGAGCATCTTGTCACCCAGATCCTCCAGTGTTTCCTGACCCGCCTCGGTCTTGATCTGGATGACCTTGAACCGGGTCAACTGCTCCCGATACTGCTGCAACGCCTCATTGGCAGGCACCAGCGCCTGAATATTTTCATCCGCCTGATCCTGTGATATCTGCTGCATTTCCTTGAGTGCTTCGTCAATTGCGGTGACAGCTGCGGTCTCATCCGCTTCCTTGCCGGTGAAGGTGTAGGCCTGCACCTGATAACGGGCAGTCTGAATTTGATGCTTGAGTTGCGAGAGGTTGGTGAACTCGTCCATTCGCTCACCGTTGTCCTGCTCCTGGCTGACCGCCTTGAGCACTTCCGTCTCTACCTGCGCAACAGCTTTCACTGCCTGCGCGGATTTCTCATCAAGCCGGGCGCGCATCTGCTCGCGTGCTTCACGGTCTGCCCCCAGGTCGGTGAAGGTCTTTTCCATGAGGCTGATCAGTTGGCTCTGGGACTCGAGGCTGGCAAGGGCGTCCGCTTCATCGCTCTGTTTGCGAAGCGAAGCCAGGAGTGCTTCGATCTCATTGAGTCGGTCGACGACTCTGGATACGTTCTCCGGGGTGTTTTCCGCTCGGGCGACGATCCGCTCGGTACGCAGATCCTTGGTCAGGCTGTTGAGCCTGTCGATGGCGGAGAGCGATTCGGAGCGATCGATCATCGTGTCCAGGCCATGCCAGCCAGTCAACGTAATCGCCAGCGTCAACAGCAGTACCAGGCCGAAACCGAGTGCCAGTTTGAGTTTGACGCTCAGGTTGCCGAGCGTGTGAGTGATCCTTCCAGGCATTGAAATGCTCCTGCGGTATGCGAACGAAACCAGACTCTGAACAGCACAGAACCTGCGTTACGTACGCATCGGCGAGGAGTTGAATAGCGTGACCTGAACAGGTCGTAGGAGATTTCCGAGTCGATCGGGACAGTGACGGGCGTCACTCAATGGCAAGGCCAGGCATTTCCGCACCGTTCAACGGGCGCGGAAATGGCCTCGGTGCAATCAGACGGTAAAGCGGCTCACCAGCGTTTGCAGATGAGTGCCCAGGCGCGCCAGTTCGATACTGGATGCGGCGGTTTCTTCGCTGGCAGCGGAGGTTTGTTCCGACACATCACGAACGTTGATGATACTGCGGTTGATTTCTTCCGCCGTGGCGCTCTGTTGTTCGGCGGCAGCGGCGATCTGCTGGTTCATCGACTGGATGGCGGAGACGGTCTTGGTGATGTTTTCCAGCGAGCCACCGGCGCGGCGCGTCAGATCGACACTGCTGGCACTCAGTTCGCGGCTGCTGTCCATCACGCTGGCCGCCTGTTGCGTCCCGCTCTGCAGGCTGACAATCAGGGCTTCGATCTCTTCGGTGGACTTCTGAGTGCGCTGCGCCAGGCTGCGAACCTCATCAGCAACCACGGCAAAGCCGCGACCGGCTTCACCGGCACGGGCGGCTTCGATGGCGGCGTTCAAGGCCAGCAGGTTGGTCTGTTGGGCGACGGATTTGATCACGTCCAGCACGCTGCCGATCTTCTCGCTTTCCTGCTTCAGCGCGCCCATGGCCTCGCTTGAGTTACCGACCGCCGATGCAAGACGCTCGATCTGGGCGATGGCTTCGTTGACCACGCGCTCACCTTCGCGTGCCTGCTGATCGGCTGCGACAGCTGCTTCGGAGGCCTCTTCGGCGTTGCGAGCAACTTCCTGCACCGTGGCCGTCATCTCGTGCATAGCGGTCGCAACCTGATCGGTCTCGACTTTCTGGTTGTTGACGCCGGCACTGGTCTGTTCAGTGACCGCTGACAACTCTTCGGCCGCGCTGGCAATCTGGGTGACGCCATCACGGATACCGCCGACCAGCTCGCGCAGGCTGACGGTCATGCGCTGGATGGTGCTTTGCAACTTGCCCAGTTCGTCCTTGCGATTCACGTTCAGGTTGCGGCTCAGGTCGCCAGCGGCAACGCGCTCCACGACTTCCAGGGTTTCCTTCAGCGGCGTGGTGATCTGACGGGTAATGATCCACGCAGCCAGCACGCTGAGCAGCAGCGCCATAACGGTTGCCGCAACGATCATCATGACGGCATGGTCGCTTTCTGCGTCGCGGCTTTTGTTCTGGCGATCGATCATGTCACTGCTGGTGGCCAGCATTTTCACGCCCAGAGCGGTCATTTTCTCCAGCGCGGCCTTGCTGGCGGCTTGCGAGTCGCGGTACAGGCCTACGGCTGCGCGATAGCCTTTGAGCCCCGCGATGGCCTGTTGCAGTGCTGGCGTGAATTCGGAGGAGATATCACCCGCCAAGGTATTGATGCCGGTGACTGCTTCATCGATTGCCTGATTGGCGTTCTTCTCGAACTCAGGCTTGCCGCTGTAGGTGTAGCCGCGTACCTGGAAGCGTGCCTGCTGGATCTGCTTGCTGACACCCACGATGCCGTTGAAGGCCAGGATATTATCTTCCTTGAGGAGCGCTGCTTCGATCTTGTTGGCCTGATCAACGGCCTTGTCAGCGTTGTCACCCATCTGGCTGCGGCTTGACTCGCGGGTTTCGATGGCTTTGGTCATGTCGCCGAACGACTGACGGTATTCGCGCGCTGCCTGGATCTGTCCATCCAGCAACTGAATGTTTTCCGGGGAGCGCAGCATGTTTCTGGCGCTCTGCAGGGCGGCATCAAGCTGGTCCAGCGTTGCTCTGACGTCCGCGGCAGTCTCTGCATTGAACAGCGCTTCGTAGCGCATGCGGCTGATGCGCAGTTGCAGGGTCAGCTCGTTGATTTCGGCAATTGCCGTTACGCGATCCCCGCGATCAATCAGGGCGTTTGTGCTGAACCAGGCCGTTGTGGAGATCATCAGGGTCATTATCAGTACAAGACCGAAACCGATGGCCAATTTCAAGCTGACACTCGCGTTGGCGAGACTTTGAGTTAACCCGCGATACATGACCACTCCTCGATGACTCATTCTTGTGCGTATCCATCCCTATCGGCCAGCCATGACGTAACTGAAGCGATTGAGCGAGATGCCGCGACTTGAATCAGAACAGTCGTGCGAGGAGTGCAGTGACGGCGGTTTCAACCCGCAGAATTCGGTCGCCCAGTTGCACCGGCTGCAGGCCGGATTTGCCCAGCAGGTCGACTTCGTAGGGAATCCAGCCGCCTTCGGGGCCGATGGCGAGGGTGACCGGTTCGGCGACCGCGCGCGGGCAGTCCGGATAGTCGCCGGGATGGCCGACCAGCCCCAGAGTATTCAGCGCCAGTTGCGGCAGACGGTCTTCGACAAAGGGCTTGAAGCGTTTTTCGATCACGATTTCCGGCAGCACGCTGTCGCGGGCCTGCTCCAGCCCCAGAATCAGCTGTTCACGAATCGCGTGAGGCTCGAGAAACGGTGTTTGCCAGAAGCTTTTTTCCACTCGGTAGCTGTTGAGCAGGATGACTTTCGGCACGCCCATGGTCGCGACGGTCTGAAAGACTCTGCGCAGCATCTTGGGGCGGGGAAGTGCTAGAAGCAGGGTAAGAGGCAGCTTGGCGGGCGGCTGGCTGTTCAATAAGACCCGCAGCTCCGCTTCACGCGGTTCAAGGCGCAACACTTCGGCGGTGCCCAGCAGGCCATTGACGCGACCGACCCGCAGGCTGTCGCCAACCTCGGCCCGATGCACTTCCTGCATGTGCGTGAGGCGGCGGTCACGCAGGACCACCCGATCGGCCGCAATAAAGTCGGCCTCTTCGAGAAGCAGCAGGTTCACGGCTGAGTCGCGGGCGGCTGGTCTTGCTTGTCTGCTTCCTGCTCTTCGTCGTCCGGGTGCTCGCCGCGTTTCTTGATGAGTCCGCTGCACAGCACGCCGAGTTCGAACAGCAGCCACATCGGCACGGCCAGCAGGGTCTGCGAGAAGATGTCCGGCGGGGTGAGGATCATGCCGACCACAAAGCAGCCGATGATCACGTAAGGGCGGATCTTCTTCAGGTACTTAACGTCCACGATGCCGATCCAGACCAGCAGCACCACGGCTACGGGAATCTCGAACGCCACGCCGAAGGCGAAGAACAGCGTCATCACGAAGTCGAGGTAACTGGCGATGTCGGTCATCATCGACACGCCTTCCGGCGTCACGCTGGCGAAGAAGTGGAAGATCAGCGGGAAAACCAGGAAGTAGGCGAATGCCATGCCTGCGTAGAACAGGATGATGCTCGACACCAGCAGGGGAATCGCCACGCGCTTCTCATGCTTGTACAGACCCGGTGCGATGAAGCCCCAGATCTGGTGCAGGATGACCGGCATGGACAGGAACAGCGCCACCATCATGGTCAGCTTGAACGGCGTGATGAACGGCGAGGCCACGTCGGTGGCGATCATCGTCGCGCCTTCCGGCAGATAGACCCGCAGCGGAGCGGACACGAGCGTGTAGATCTTTTGCGTGAAGTAAAACAGACCGGCAAAGATCAGAAACACTGCGGCAACGCAGCGCAGCAGGCGTGTACGCAGCTCGGTGAGGTGCGAGATCAGCGGCATTTGCTGATCGTTTTCCGGGGTATCTGCGCTCATGGGGCTCGCGGTGGCAATGACGAATCGTGGGCGGGAGAGGGCGTGACGTCCGGTGTCGTGTCGGCGGCAGGTTTGGCGGTTTTCTCAAGCGTCAGCGGTGCCTTGTCGGCAGGCTCTGCCGGACCGATCTCGTGATGCGATGCTGGCTGGGCAGCCTGCGGCGCGGTCGGCGGAACGATCGGCTCGTAGGCCACTTCAGGGTGCTGTTGCTGAGCGAACATTTTGCGCGCTTCATCTTCCAGCGAAAGAATGTGCTCGTTGTGCAGTTGACGACGAATCTCGTCGGCGCCGATTTCACGTTCAACTTCCTGTTTGATCGCATTGAAGCTGCGCTTCAATCGGCCTATCCACAGGCCTGCGGTGCGTGCTGCGCCGGGCAGTCGCTCGGGGCCGAGCACCAGCAGGGCCACGAGGCCGATCAACAGCAATTCAGAGAAGCTGATACCGAACATGGTCTTAAACCTGGTCTTTGCGGGTCGGCTCTTCGACTTTGTGCGCTTGCGCATCGATGGTGTGCGGCTGGTTCAGAGGCGAGCCCTGAGGCGCTGTATACGGTTGTTGAGGCTGAGGTTGTGGCTGTGGTTGCGCAGAGGCTTGATCAGCGGTTTTTTCGTCGTCGTTCATGGCCTTGCGAAAGCCTTTGATCGATTCTCCGACGTCAGTGCCCAGACCCTTGAGTTTCTTGGTACCGAAAACCAGTACCACGACGATCAGGATGACGATCCAGTGTTTCCAGTCAAAAATACCCATGAAACAGTCCTCGTAGAAGATTCTTCAAGCTCGAAAGGGGAAGGCAGTCAGTCTGCGGTGCGGGCGGCTTTTTCCGCATGACCGGACAGCCCGAACCGGCGGTCCAGTTCATCGAGCACGGCTTGTGGATGCTGACCCAGTGCCGCAAGCATGACCATGCTGTGGAACCACAGGTCAGCCGTTTCATAAATCACGTCGCTGCAATCACCGCTGACGGCAGCGTCTTTGGCGGCAATGATGGTTTCAACCGATTCCTCGCCAAGTTTTTCCAGAATCTTGTTCAAACCCTTGTGATACAGGCTGGCGACATAGGAACTGTCGGCAGCGGCATCCTTGCGTGATTCCAGCACCTCGGCCAGGCGGGACAGCGTATCAGTCATGTTCAATGGCCTGCATGGTAAATAGCATCAGGATCTTTCAAGACCGGGTCGACGGTCTTCCAGCCTGAATTTTCATACACTCGGTAGAAGCAACTTTCACGGCCAGTGTGGCACGCGATGCCGCCGATCTGCTCGACCATCAGGATGACGACGTCGGCATCACAGTCCAGGCGCAGTTCATGCAGTTTTTGCACATGCCCCGATTCTTCACCTTTGCGCCAGAGTTTGCCACGCGAACGCGACCAATAGATTGCACGATTCTCGGACGCCGTCAGACTCAGGGCCTCGCGGTTCATCCAGGCCATCATCAGTACGCGACCGGTCTTGTGGTCCTGAGCGATTGCAGGCACCAGACCGTCGCTGTTCCAGTGAATCTCGTCCAGCCAGTCTTTCATATCTACTCCGGCAGCCGGACTTGAGGCCCGGCGGGTTGAACAGTGTGCCAGCGCCATGCGCTGCTGGCTATCGGCGAACGATCAGATACAGCCCGGCAATGAGCATGATCGCCGCGGGCCAGGCCGCAAGTGTCGGCAGTTGCGTACCGGCTTCGCTGATCACCCAGCCCTGTATGACGCCACCGGCCAGCAAGGCAGAGCCGATCAGTCGCAAGGCCCAGCCGTCCCTGTTCTCGCGCCATGGGTTTGGCGGGTCGGAAGCGTGCGGGCGGGACAGACGCTCCAGCAGGTCGCGTGTCATGTTGGCGATGTGCGGCAACTGCTCGACCTGCGATTGCAGATTGCTCACCAGTGTCTTGGGGCTGACGCGCTCGCGCATCCAGCGTTCCAGATAGGGTTGCGCGGTGCTCCAGAGGTCAAGCTCTGGGTACAGCTGGCGACCCAGACCTTCGATGTTGAGCAGCGTCTTTTGCAGCAGGACCAGTTGTGGCTGGACCTCCATATTGAAGCGGCGTGCGGTCTGGAACAGGCGCATCAGCACCTGACCAAAGGAAATGTCCTTGAGCGGCTTCTCGAAGATCGGCTCGCACACGGTGCGGATCGCCGCCTCGAACTCATTGAGCTTGGTTTCGGCCGGCACCCAGCCTGAATCGATGTGCAATTGCGCCACGCGACGGTAATCGCGCTTGAAGAAAGCGAAGAGGTTGCGGGCCAGATAGTCCTGGTCTTCCGGTGTCAGGCTGCCGACGATGCCGCAGTCGATGGCGATGTACTGCGGGCTCCAGGGGCTGACCGTGCTGATGAAGATGTTGCCTGGGTGCATGTCGGCGTGAAAGAAGCTGTCGCGGAAGATCTGGGTGAAAAAGATTTCCACTCCGCGCTCGGCGAGGAGTTTCATGTCGGTACGCTGATCGGCCAGGGTCGCCAGATCGGTCACCTGAACGCCGTAGATGCGCTCCATGACCAGCACTTTCGGGCGGCACCAGTCCCAGTAGACCTGCGGCACATACAACAGCTCGGAGCCTTCGAAATTGCGGCGCAACTGGCTGGAGTTGGCGGCTTCGCGCAGCAGGTCCAGTTCGTCGTAGATGGTTTTCTCGTAGTCCATCACCACTTGCACCGGGTGCAGCAAACGCGCATCGGCTGATACGCGCTCGGCGGTGCGGGCCAGGATGAACAGCCACGCCAGATCCTGGCCGATGATCGGTTTCAGGCCGGGACGCACCACCTTGACCACAACCTCTTCGCCGGTCTTCAGACGAGCGGCGTGCACCTGCGCGACCGAAGCCGACGCCAAGGGTGTTTCATCGAAGCGGCTGAACACGTCGCAGATTTTCGCGCCAAGCTGTTCTTCGATCAGCTTGATGGCCAGATTCTGGTCGAACGGCGGAACGCGGTCCTGAAGCAGCATCAGTTCGTCGGCAATGTCCTCGGGCAACAGGTCGCGCCGGGTCGAGAGCAACTGACCGAACTTGATGAAGATCGGCCCCAGATCCTGAAGGGCCAGTCGGAAGCGTGCGCCACGGCTCAGCTCCGATTTGCTGCGCGGCAGCCAGCGCCACGGCAGCACGAAACGAACTGCCAGCATCCACCATGGCAGGGGCAGGGCGAACAACAGGTCATCGAGGCGGTAGCGGATAACGACACGTTGAATGCGAAACAGACGGCGGACGGCAAGCAGCTTCATGCGTTATCGCTGGAATTGAGGGATCGGGCAAGGCGCGCAAAACGCGCCTCGAGGCGTTCCAGATCGAGCTTGATCTGGTCGAGTTCGGCAAAGCGGGCTTCGGCTTCATGTTTGCCGACCAGGGTGCGCGACTCTTCGCTGAAGTAGTCGGCAGCGTTCTGGCTCAGGCTCGCCACACTATCACGCGTCCAGCGCGCACTATTGCGTAAATGGCCGCTGAGCAGTTGGCTGGCCACAGGACCCAGCCAGCGGGACAGCTCGTGTTCCCAGTCCAGCTCAAGGTCCTGGAGGATCCCGACCAGTTCCAGCAGTACACCACTGTCGCCATCCAGCTCGACTTCAGGACCGTGCAGCACGGCCGTCTTGTCCTTGCTCAGGGCCAGCCGCAGCAGGCTCGACGCCGGAGCACGAAGGGTGCAGTCGGCATCGGCGGCCCATTCAGGGGCCAGCAGCAAGCCCTCGTCGCTGGGCAGAATGTAGATTTTCAGGGACGGATCGCGGCAATCGATCTTGATCACATGGCCGGACAACCGCGCCAGACGCGGCAGCGCCGTGCTGTCCAGACGCAACACGCGGTTGATGCCGTGCTCGACGCTGGCGAGCAGCCCCCGAAGCAACATTACGGTTTGATACCGCGGTGCAGGGCAACAATGCCCGAGGTCATGTTGTGATAGGTCACGCGGTCAAACCCGGCTTCTACCATCATCGACTTCAGGGTTTCCTGATTGGGGTGCATGCGGATCGACTCGGCCAGGTAGCGGTAGCTTTCCGAATCGTTGGTCACCAGCTTGCCCATGAACGGCATGAACGCGAAGGAGTAGGCGTCGTAGGCCTTGGACATCAGCTTGTTGGTCGGCTTGGAGAACTCCAGTACCAGCAGGCGACCGCCGGGCTTGAGCACGCGCAGCATGGAGCGCAGGGCGTCTTCCTTGTGCGTCACGTTGCGCAGGCCGAAGGCGATGGTCACGCAGTCGAAATGGTTGTCCGGAAACGGCAGCTTTTCAGCGTCGGCCTGGACGAATTCCACATTGCCGGCAACGCCCAGGTCGAGCAGTCGGTCGCGGCCGACCTTCAGCATCGAGGCGTTGATATCTGCCAGTACCACGTGGCCGGTCGGGCCGACGAGGCTGGAGAATTTGCGGGTCAGGTCACCTGTGCCGCCCGCGATGTCGAGCACGCGGTTGCCGGTACGAACGCCCGAGAGTTCGATGGCAAAGCGTTTCCAGAGCCTGTGCATGCCGCCGGACAGCAGGTCATTCATCAGGTCGTACTTGGCCGCTACCGAGTGGAATACCTCAGCGACTTTTTCTGCCTTCTGGCTTTCCGGTACATTTTTGTAACCGAAGTGAGTCGTAGGTTCGGCATCGCTGCCTTTGCGCTGATCGTTCATATCGCTTCACCGGAATAGATTGCGGGCCATTCTAATCGTCAAGGCTGGCTTTGTCTTGACAAGGCTCACCGCCAACGCTTTCTTGGATGCAGACGGGTGTATATAGTTGCGCCGCATTTCATACGATCATCAAGGAACTCTCTCATGGCGAAGATAACTGTTGAGCGCCCTCATTCCCTGGGCCGGGAGCAGGCGCGCGAGAAGGCGGAGCAGTTGGTGGAAAAGCTTGCCGACCGGTATGGCCTGGCCCATGAGTGGGTAGGCGACACCGTGAAACTCGAAGGCAAGGGCGCCAAGGGTAAGGTGGAAGTCGAGGACGAGCTGATTCGCATCAATATCGACCTGAACTTCATCCTGTCGACCATGAGCGGCTCGATCAAATCCGAGGTCGAGCGTGTGCTGGACAAGGCACTGGCTGCCTGAGACTGTCCGAGTCGTAATGCCCCGTCTGTCGGGGCTCAGCAGGCCGCCGGGCTCTGCTCCTTTCCTTTCACCCTAGGGTGAGCATTCTAATTTTTCTCCGTAGCTTTGAGCTCATGCCCCTGTGGGGCGGTTCCTTCAACTTTCGAGCATGAGGTGCACCATGGCCAGAGTTACCACCAGGAAAAAAATCGAAGACGAACAGGCTTCCACCTTTTCCGACGTCAAGCTGTATGCCCGCAAGATCTGGCTGGCAGGCCTGGGCGCCTACGCCAAGGTCAATGAGGAAGGTACGCAATACGTCAAAGAGCTGATCAAGACGGGTGAGCAGGCTGAGCAGGAAGCCAAAAAAGTTCTGGATGAAAAGCTTGAAGCCGCGAACAGCGAAATGGACTCGATCAAGGGCGAAGTGTCCGATGCCAAGGGTCGTGTCGAAGCGCAACTCGACCGAATCGAAGGTGCTTTCGACCGCCGCGTCGCAAAGGCCTTGAACCGGATCGGCATCCCGTCTAAACATGATGTTGACACGCTCTCTGCTAAGCTCGATGAGCTGACGGCATTGCTTGAACGTGTCGGGCCCAAGAAGCTCGAACGCTCTGAGCCTAAACGACTCGAACGTTCCGAGCCTGGACAATAAGGAGAGCAGGATGGCTGGCAAGAAAAAGGTAGAGAAAGAAGGCAGCTCCTGGATTGGCGAGGTTGAGAAGTACTCTCGCCAAATCTGGCTGGCTGGTTTAGGCGCTTACTCCAAGATAAGCAATGACGGCAGTAAGCTTTTCGAGACGTTGGTAAAAGACGGCGAAAAGGCTGAGAAGCAGACCAAGGCCGAAGCGCAGAAACAGATCGACGAAGTCAAGGACACCACCAAGGCGGCCAAGTCCCGCGTCGGTGATGTCAAGGACATGGCTTTGGGCAAGTGGAACGAACTGGAAGGTGCGTTCGACAAGCGTCTGAACAGCGCCATTTCGCGTCTGGGTGTGCCGAGCCGTAACGAAGTCCAGGCCCTGCACAGCAAGGTTGACCAGTTGACTCAGCAGATCGAGCAACTGACCGGCGCAAAGGCTCGTCCGGTTGCGCCGCGCGCTGCTGCCGCGCCCAAGCCTGCTCCCAAGACTACGGCTAAACCGCTGAAAGCAGCGGCCAAAACCGTCGCCAAGACAGCAGACAAGGCTGCGGATAAAGCAGCAGCGGCCAAGCCTGCGGCCAGAAAGGCGGCCGCCAAGCCGCTTGATGCTGCCGAGAAAGCGGCGTCCAAAACGGCCAGCAAGGCCAAGGATGCTGCCAAGCCAGCCGCCAAACCGGCTGCGCCGAGAAAGCCGGCAGCCAAAAAGGCCGCAGCACCCAAGCCAGCCGCCTCGGCCACGGCAGACAGCCCGAAACCGGCTGCCGCGCCAACGCCTCCACCGGAAGCACCCGCCAACCAGCCTTCGTAAGAAGACCGGAAACGCCAAGGCCCGGCCTGCTTCGCAGGTCGGGCTTTTTGTTGGGCGGGAAATATAGCTATCGGCCAAACCTGGAAGAGGCGTTTGGCTCTGCAGTGATATCTGGTTGACAGATATCTGTATTTGAGATAAAAAATGCTTTCGTGTAGGGATGCCGAAGACTTGAAGACATGCGGGTAATAGCAAAAACGACGGTTGCGAAAGCCATCGAAGCTCATAGTCAGTGGAAGGCGGCACTGAGTTTGTGGCTGACCACCTTTGACAGGGCAGCTCTACGCTTTGAGTCTTTCGAGCAGCTTCGACATACCTGGGTCACCACTTCCGGATGGAACGTTGACCGAATTCCCTGCTCGAAGCTGAGACAGCCGAGCGTTAAAAGGCCTCTTGATGTGTATGTCTTCGACATCAAGAAAAATGAGTGCCGGATTATTGCGTGGATTAATACCCGGAATGGCACTATTTATATAAAGGATATTCTGCCCCACGCCGGTTATGACAAGTGGTGCAAGAGCGACGTTAAGTAGTTGATCAGGACGATCGGTTCTATTTATGTATAACGTAATTATAGGTGACGCAATGAAGCATGATAAGAACGGAGCCACTGGGCTGGATTCCTTCATCGCTAATATTTCACCGATGCTTGATGGCTTAAACGATCAGATAGCAACGATGGCCCAGTTATTGGCTGCCTGTCATGATCCCGTCAAGAGTGACACTGACTTGAAGGGGCGGATGGCGCTGATCGATGAGCTTTACTCTCATGCAGACAGGGAAGATCACGCAGCCGCGCGCTTTGCGGAGCTGGTGGCCGAGCGTGTTTATGAGTATGAGACCGAAACCGTTTTGATTCCTTACTCATCTCAGGCGGAAGCACTGGCTTTCCTGATTTCGGACAGGGGAGTCAGACAGAAGGATTTGTCAGGTGTTGCCACTCAAAGTGCTGTTTCCGAGATACTGAACAACAAGAGGAAAATGACGGTTGCTCAGATAAAAGGCTTTGCAGAATTTTTTAAAGTGCCCGTCGAGTTTTTCATGCATGGCGTCGTCTGATTCTTTTATGTTTAATCAGTTTTTTTGAAGCGTGAACGTTCGACCGCCTCCACTCGAAAACAGGCATTCAAGGTACCGCTGTTTATAATACGAAGGCCGCCGCGTGACATGTGCCTGGCTTTTTTGCGGATGCCTTTATGTTCTGCTCGGATGAAGGCTGTGACGATGTCGCCTCTCACCGCCCCAGATACTCCATCGCAATCTGCTCGGCTGCCTGCCTCGAGGTGGGCAGCAGGTGCGGGGTGACGAGCATCATGATCTGGTACACCACCACCCGCACATCGCCTTCACGACCAAGAATGCGCTGGTAATCCAGCGAGAACAGCAGGGTCATGGTGATCTGTTCCACCAGTTGCCCCAGCGCCTGGGTTTCGCTGACCAGTTGTCCCTGGGATTTCAGGCGGGCCAGCAGTGAGGCCAGGGTGCGTTTGAGTGAGTTGAGCAGGTTGCGGATGCCACGCGCCAGCTTGGGCAGGCGTCCGGCGAGGTTGGACAGGTCTTGAAACAGAAATCGATAGTGCGACAGGCGCTCGACGATCAGGTGCAGGAACATCCAGTAGTCTTCGGCATTGAGCCTTGCGTCGGCGGGCGGGTCGAGCAGAGGGGCGAGTTCGGTCTGGAAGCGTTCGAACAGACCCAGAATCAGCGGCTCCTTACCGTGAAAGTGGTAGTACAGATTGCCAGGGCTGATGCCCATTTCGTTGGCGATTTCCAGCGTCGAGACGTTGGGTTCGCCCTGTTGATTGAACAGCGTCAGTGCACATTCGAGGATACGGTCGCGGGTTTTCATCCAGTCTTCTTGTTCGAGAATCCAAAGTCATCAGGAGGCAAGGGGCGCACCGCACAGGGTGGCCCCTTCAGGTCAGGCGCATCAGCGCATGTGCACGTAGGTGCCCGGCGCGGCTTCCATCGGCGGGTACTTGGCGTTGCCCAGTTCCATGCGGGTCTCGCGCTCACTGCCGGAACGCTCCTGAATCCAGGTCAGCCATTCAGGCCACCAGCTGCCTTCGTGGTTCTGGGCGTCGTAATACCAGGCGCGCGGGTCGCCGCTGAGCTTGCCGTTCTCTACGTAATTGGCTTTCGGATTGCCCGGCGGGTTGAGGATGCTCTGCACGTGACCACTGTTGGACAGCAGGAAACGACGCTCGCCGCCCAGTAGCAGGGTCGAGCGATAGACTGAATCCCAGGGGGTGATGTGGTCGTTGATGCCGGCGACGCTGAAACTGTCCACTGTGACTTTCTGCAGATCGATAGGCGTACCACAGACCTCCAGTCCGCCCGGATGGCTGAGCGGGTTGTGCTTGAAGAAATCCAGCAGGTCGCCGTGCAGCGCGGCCGGCAGACGTGTGGTGTCGTTGTTCCAGTAGAGAATGTCGAACGGCGGTGGTGCCTTGCCCAGCAGGTAGTTGTTGACCCAGTAACTCCAGATCAGGTCGTTGGGCCGCATCCAGGCAAATATCCGGCTCATGTCGCTGCCCTCCAGCACACCCCGCTGATAGGAGCGACGTTTGGCAGCCTCCAGTGCTTCTTCGTCGATGAACAGCGTGGCCGGGCTTTCGATCTGGCTGTCCAGCAGGCTGACCATGTAGGTCGCGCTTGCCACTCGCCGTATCTGGCGCTTGGCCTGCAAATGGCCTTGCAGCGCGGCGATGGTCAGGCCACCGGCGCAGGCTCCGACCATGTTCACTTCACGGGCACCGGTGATCGCCCGGCACACATTCATCGCTTCTTCGGTCGCCTCCACGTAACTGGACAGACCCCATTCCCGATGCCGCACATCCGGGTTGCGCCAACTGATCACGAAGGTCTGCAGGCCATTCTTGAGTGCGTACTGCACAAAGCTGTTACCGGGGCTCAGGTCGAAGATGTAGTACTTGTTGATCTGCGGCGGAACAATCAGCATCGGTCGGCTGAACTGCTTTTCGCTCATCGGCTTGTACTGGATCAGCTCAAGCATCTCGTTGCGAAACACCACTGCGCCGGGTGTTGCCGCCACGGTCCGACCGATTTCAAACGCGTTTTTGGTGGTCTGGCTGGGCAAGCCGTTGTTGTGCAGCAGATCATCGGCCATGTGGCTCAGACCCTTGATCAGGCTGGTGCCGCCGGAATTGAACAGCTCCTTGACCGCCAGCGGATTGAGCAGGGTGTTGGTTGGCGACAGGGCATCGTTGAGCAGGTTGAACAGAAAGTGCGCCCTTGCCCGGTCATCCTTCGACAGGTCGCAATCGTCGATCCAGCGTTTGACCTGATGCTGCCAGCTCAGATAAGCCTGCAATCCACGACGGTACAGCGGGTTGAGGCTCCAGGTCGGGTCGGCGAAACGGCTGTCGCGTGGGTTGGGCGGATGCGGCGTCTCGCCCAGCAGCATCACGCGCCCCAACTGACCGCCCAGCGCCAGGGCGTGGCGAGCGCTGCGAAAGGGATGGCGCAAGCCTTGGGTGGCGACACTGCGCAGGGTAGAAAACAGATCGCGTCCGCGCAGGCCGGTCACGGCGCTTTGCACGTCGATGAAGGTGGCCTGGGTCATTTCGGCAACCTTCGTGGGTTTTTCTTGCATGAGGGCAACACTCCTTCGTCAAGCCATCAACTCATGGACTGGCGCAGGCCCCGTCGCGGCGGCCTGCGTCGTTCTGCGCGGTTCGACACTCCTGTCTCTGGCGCAGTCGGTGAAGCTTTTTTGTTCGCGAAGCGTTCCAGTGCCTTCGACCGTGACGGACGGATTCAGCGCGCTCTGGGAGGTACAGGTTGCGGGTGCATGACTGCGCGTTGTCGTTCCTGTTGCAGAAAACTCATGATGATGGGAGCCACGGCTTCGGCCCGGGTGATCAGGAACAAATGCCCGTCATCGATTATGTGTAGCTGGGCATTGGGTATCCGCCAAGCCAACAGGCGCATATTGACCAGCGGGATCAATGGATCGTCATCGCCCGCCAGCACCAGCGTCGGCTGATGAATCTTGTGCAGCCAGTGGATGCTGGTCCAGCCCATGCCTGCGAATAGCTGCCAGTAGTAACCGAGCTTGCCGGACGAGCGGACCTTCGCCGCATGGTTGGCCGCCAGATGAGGGTCGCGTCGGAACGCACCGCCATAGATTTCGGGTGCGATACGGATCACGTGCGACGGCTGGATGTAACGGCGCGGACTTGCCATCAGCCACAGCACCCGTGGCTTGCCGGGCACCATCGCCATACCGGCCGCAGTCGCGGCCAGCACCAGCTTCTTGCAGCGCTCGGGGTAGTCGTGGGCGAACTGCTGTGCCAGCGCACCGCCCCACGACACGCCAATCGCGTTCACCTGCCCGTAGTCCAGATAATCGAGCATGCGCGCAGCCAGCTTCGCCAGGCCCGGAAAGCGGTAAGGACGTCGGGGTGTAGAGGAGCCACCAACCCCCGGCACATCGAATGCGATGACCTCCAGATCCGGGTCCAGCGCCTCGACGAACGGAAACACCAGCTCGAGGTTGGCACCGATGCCGTTGAAGATCAGCAGCGGCGTCAAATGGCTCTTGCCGGGTCGCACAGCGGTGCGAATGGTGTGACCGTCCAGGTCGATGGAGCGAAATACAAACGGTTGAGGCATGCGCAAAGCCCTGTTGGTTAAACCGCTGGGAAAGCTGTCCTGCGTTTCGACCAGATCGTACGTCTGTCATTCGCCTAACGAGCGCTGCCGGTCACTTCCATAGTGAACGGCAGCGTGCCTTCTTCCTTGAGTCTAGCGTTCGTGAACGTAGGTGCCGGGTGCCGCTTCGCCTGCCGGGAATGTTTTATTGCCAAGTGTGGTGGGCGCCTTCTTGAGCTTGCCCGAACGCTCGGTCTGCCATGCCTGCCAGTGCAGCCACCACGAGTCTGTGTGTTTGGTACCGTTTTCCTGCCATTCGTCTGGCGTGGCCGGCAACTCGGTGTTGGTCATGTAGCGCGACTTGGGATTGCCCGGCGGGTTGAGAATGCTCTGGATGTGCCCGCTGCTGGACAGCACGAACTCGGTCTTGCCGCCGAACAGACGCGCAGACTTGTAGCAGGACGGCCACGGCGTGATGTGGTCATTGGTGCCTGCCAGGCAGAACACATCGGTGGTCACCTGTTTCAGGTCGATCGGTGTGCCACAGACTTCCAGCGCGTTCGGGCGAGTCAGCGGGTTGTTCTTGAACATCTCAATCAGGTCGCCGTGAAAGGCCGCAGGCAGACGCGTGGTGTCGTTGTTCCAGAACAGGATGTCGAAGACCGGCGGTTCATTGCCGAGCAGGTAGTTGTTGACCCAGTAGTTCCAGATCAGGTCATTGGGCCGCATCCACGCGAACACCTTGGCCATGTCCCGGCCTTCCAGCACGCCCGCCTGATACGAATGGCGTTTGGCGGTTTCCAGAGTCTGCTCATCGACGAACAGCGCGACGTCAGTGTCCAGGGTCGTATCCAGCACGCTGACCAGCAGGGTCATGGCATTGATCTTCTGCTCGCCGAGTGCCGCGTAATGGCCCAGCAGGGCGGTGCAGGTGATGCCGCCGGAACAGGCGCCCAAGACGGTCAGGTCCTTGCTGCCAGTGATCGCCAGCACCACGTCCACGGCTTCCTTCAGCGCCTCGATGTAGGTCGACAGGCCCCACTCGCGCTGAGCCTTGGTCGGGTTGCGCCAACTGATGATGAATGTCTGCA
>Ga0308164_10001127_pt1 | contig 33728 bp, 34 predicted proteins | sample PhyTR2_FD_201031 | JGI IMG/M metagenome (GOLD analysis project Ga0308164, IMG submission 201031) | Phyllosphere microbial communities from UC Gill Tract Community Farm, Albany, California, United States - DLSLT.R2 | ecosystem: Host-associated > Plants > Phyllosphere > Unclassified | place: USA... | reverse complement strand
ATGCCTTCAGTTCGGCCAGCGACAGGTTCAACGGCGTGTTGACCTTTCCCTTGACGGTGAGCCGATAGGTGGCAGGGTCGACCGCCAGCGGGATGTTGGCCAGGTGGTAACGCACGAAGAAGGCGTCGTTGGCGGTGATCGGCCCTTCGTTGAAGACTGAGAACGGCGTTTCCAGATGCGGCGGCCGGGTGTGAACGCGAATCAGCGGCCGTTTTTGCGGGTACGTCACCATGGGGCGCGGTCCGTCGGCAAAGGTCACGCCTTCGCCAGTATCGCGACCAGCCGCCAGCGCGGCGAGTGGCGACGCACCCAGCGCGAGAAGACCGGCGCCCTGGACGAAGCGCCGACGGGATGGAGCGCGCTTGGCGTCGTGCTGCGCGGTGGGTGCGGTTTTGCGATCTGATGTCATGGGTTGTCTCCACTTATTCGAATAACACGGTGGCGGCTCAGCATGTCTTCGGCCCCCGTTCGGCGAGGATCGCTTCTCCGCACAGTGACGTTCAGTAGTCCGCAAGCGCTTTCTTCACGGCGCGGCCTTCTGCATCTTTGCCGCAGGCGCAGCCAGCGTCGCCTCCACACGGTTGCTCGCCAGGTCGACCTTGGCAATCCCCAAGTCTTCGTTCAGCACATAGGCCGTCTTGCCGTCGCGCGTGAAGACAATGGCCTGCCGCGGTTCCTTGAAACCGGTGATGGTGGCGACCACGGTCTTGCTCGCGACATCGATGACGGACAGCGAGTTGTCGCCCAGGTTGCCGGCGTAGACGCGCTGGCCGTCTGGTGACAGCGCCGCACCATACGGGTCCTTGCCGACAGCGATCGTCGACTCAATGGCGCGCTTGTCCAGGTCGACGACCGCGATGGTGTTGCTGCCGCTGTTCGCCGCGAAGAGTGTCTTGCCGTCGCCGGTGACAGAAATCGCGCGCAGCTTGTTGAAGCCGGTGATCTCGCCGTCGATCTTGTTGGTCGACGTGTTCACGATGGTGATCTTGTCGCCCATGAAGTTCGTGACGTACAGGGCCGATCCGTCGGGACTCAGGCGTACGCCCTGGCGCGGCTGAGCGAATCCCGTGATGACGGCGCGCGGCTCGCCGCTCGCGAGATCGAAACGCGTGACGGTGCTGGCCGCCTGGTTGTTCACGTACATCGTGCCGCCATCCTTGCTCAACACGGTGCCGAAGGCGCCGGGCCCCGCGGGCAGGGTGCTCACCGTTTTCAGGCTTGAAGTGGCGATCTTGGCCACGGTGCCCCGGCTGCTGTCCGAGACGTAGAAAAACTCGCCCGACGGCGCAAACACGATGTTGCGTGGCGTCACGAAGCCATTGAGCACCTTGCGCACCTTGCCCGTCTTCAGGTTATAGACGACGACGTCCGGGCGTTCGCTGTACGACACCACGGCCGTGCCCTCGTCGGAGCTGAGCGCCAGCGAGTTGTTGTGGATGGCGCCGTCGAAAGTCCAGCGCTGCGTCGCACTTGCGGACGCTGCGACAGGCGCAGGTTGTGCCGTGACCGTCGAAGGGATCGAGGCGAGTGCCGAGGTGGCGAGGCACAGCGAGAGTGCAAGAGGACGGAGTTTCATGAGATTCTTTCGGTTGTCTGGATGGATGGACGAATGGCGGGGGCGATTTATTCCAGGTCCGCCCTGTCAGTTGAGGATTGCAGTGATGCCCGCGTTGATGGCGAAGCCGCCGCACACCAGCCAGACGAAGAGCACGGCCGCCAGCGCCAGCGGCTTGATGCCGGCCTTGCGGATGGCCGAGACGTGCGTCGTCAGCCCGAGGCCGGCCATGGCCATCGCCAGCAGCACGGTGTCGATGTCGATCACCTGCGTCACCACCGCATGGGGCAGCAACGCGAGCGAGTTGAGCCCGGCGACCGCCACGAAACCGAGGGCGAACCAGGGAATCACGATGCCGCCGCGTGGCGAGGCTTTGCTTTCGTCGCCGCCGTCGACAGCATCGGCATCCTTGGCACCGGAGCGGGAGAGGTAGGCGGACAGGATGATCAGGAACGGCGCCAGCATCATCACGCGGACCATCTTGGCGATGACGGCGGTGTTCGCAGCCTGCTCGCTGACGGCGCGACCGGCAGCGACCACCTGTGCCACTTCGTGGATGGTCGAGCCGGCGAACACGCCGTAAGCGGTCGGCGACAGGTCGAACAAGCGGTACTGAGCGATCAGGTGATACAGCACCGGATACAGGAAGATCGCCAGCGTCCCGAACACTACCACCGTGGCCACCGCCACCATCACCTGCTCGGCGCGACCGCGCACGACGGGTTCGGCCGCCATCACCGCTGCTGCGCCACAGATCGAACTGCCGGCGCCGATCAGCATGGCCGTCTTGCGGTCGAGGCCGAACACCCGCGTGCCGAGGAAGCAAGCCAGGCCGAAGGTGCTGCACAGCACCGTGGCGTCGATCGCGACACCGGTCCAGCCGACATTGCCGATGTCCTGGAAGGTCAGGCGCAGGCCGTACAGGATGATGCCCAGGCGCAGCAGGTTGGCCTTGGAGAAGGTCACGCCCGCGCCGGCCATTGCGCCGAGGCGCGGATAGACGGTGTTGCCCACCACCATGCCCAGCACGATGGCCAGGGTCAGGGCGCTGATGCCGTTGGATTGCAGCCAGCCGATCTTGCCCAGCTGGATCGACGCGAATGCCAGGACACCCGTCAGTGCGAGGCCGGGAGCCAACTCGCGCAGACGCTGCATGGCAGCAGGGGTGTGCGCCGGGTGTGCTGCGGAAGTGGCGGTATGCATCGTTTTCTCCATCGCGTCGTTTTCGGAAGGCATGAACGAACTTTGAACCGGCGTGATCTATCAGGCAAACGGATACTTCCGCTATAACCTAGCTACCTAACAGGTAATGCAAGGATTTGGATGCGTCTGACATTGCGTCAACTTTTGATCTTCACGGCCGTGGCCGATACCGGCAGCACCACCGCCGCCGGCGAGCGCGTCGCGCTTTCGCAGTCGGCGACCAGCGGCGCGCTGAATGAGCTCGAGAGCCTGCTCGGCGCACAGCTCTTCGACCGCATCGGCAAGCGCTTGCTGCTGAACGACAACGGTCGTGCGCTGCTCCCGCAAGCCAGGTCATTGCTCGACGGCGCGCAGGAGATCGAAAGCCGGTTCGGGCTCGGAAGCGCGGGCGCTGCGACCGCGCCGCTGGTCACGCGACTTCGCGTTGGCGCCAGCACGACGATCGGAAACTATGTGCTGCCAGCGCTGGTCGCTGGCTACAGCAGAACGTGGCCCAACGCTGCGGTGGACGTCGTCATCGACAACACCCGCGACATCGCTGCCGCCGTGAGCCGGCTGGAGGTCGACGTCGGTCTGATCGAAGGGCCATGCCACGAGGCAGAACTCAGCGTCGCGCCCTGGCTGCGGGACGAACTGGTCATCGTGGCCGCGCCGACGCATGCGCTGGTACAGGCCGATCCACGGGCGCGCGTTCCGCTCAAGGACTTGCGGCAGGCCCGCTGGTTGCTGCGCGAGCAGGGATCAGGCACTCGCGAGGCAGTGGAACATGTGTTGCTGCCGCACCTGCACCATCTGAACGGCGACATGCAGCCGGGCAGCACCGAGGCGATCAAGCAGGCGGCGGCCGAGGGCATGGGGCTGGCTTGCCTGTCGCTGTGCGCGGTGCGGGACCTGGTGACACTCGGCAGACTGGTCGTATTGCGAACCACGTTGCCTCACCTGACGCGACGCTTCTACTTGGTCCACCATCGGCAGAAGCGCCTGTCGGCCAACTTGCAGCGCTTCATGGCGCACTGCGAGCGTCCTGAAATGTAATTCCCTTGGCTGCCGATGAACCTCCCGAAGAAGTAGCGGCCCCAGACGCGGTCGTGCGCGCCTTTAAACCATGAAGCTGGCTGCCGAAACGCTTCGCGGAAGATGAAGGCTTGCAGTTACGAGCGCGTTCGCCGCTGCGGCGGTCATGAGCTTCCATTGGTTAACGCATTGGGTTGAGAAACTTGCCAGTCGAACTGGCGCCTGAGCTGCTTACTCGCAGCAGGGCTTCGCCACCTCGTCGCAGCAGTCGCTGTTGCAGCAAGGAGAGGCGGCGAACGCAGCAGCGGACGCCAGGGCAAAGGCCAGGATGGCAAAAGGTTATTTCATCGGATTCGTAGTAAAGAGCGCAGCAATGACACGACGATCTGCCCAGGTGCGCCTTTCAGAACCTTGCGGGTGTCAATCGGACCGCGCGCCGGAGCCGCCAGCAGCAACACGATGCCCACCGTGGCGCCGGCGCTCACCGGCAAGCCCAGCGGCGCCAGATCGAAAAAGCCGACCAGCGGTGGCACGAGCACCATCCAGCCGGCCTTGAACATGGCCGGATCGAGCTTTCTAGATTCTTGTGAGCTAGGAATCTAGTAAGGCCAGACGTCACTTCGACGGAAACGCACGACCCTTGCCTATGGGGTCCGAGACTTGACAACCTCATGCTGATTTGATATCTTTAAGATATCAGATAAAGGATTCGGTCATGAGTGTCTCTGTCGAACAGATCGCTTTTCGCTACCGCTTGGTGGACAGCGCATCGGGCGTCACGCGCGAGACGGCCAAGCGCCTGGCCAAGCAGTTGGGCATGGATGAGACGCAAGCGATTCATCACGCACTGCACGAACTCGCCATGCGCGTGCTTCCCCAGTACGAAGCCGACGAGGGTGCGCTGACGACAGCGCAGGTCCGCCAGATCCAGGATCGCGTTCCACCCGCTGCCAAACGCTCGGTTCGCTCCAGCTTGCTTGACCCCAAATGAGCGTCGTGTGGTGGGCAGAGCCCACGGCCGGCGACATTGTCTGGTGCCATTTCCCTGACGACATCCATCCAAGAGCCAAGCCGCGCCCAGCCCTGATTCTGAGTGTGTTTGACGACGCGTCGCCACAGTTCCAGGTCAGTGTGGTCTACGGGACCAGTCAGCGGACCACGACCCTTTACCAAGGCGAGTTCTCGATCATGAGGCTGCGCAACCTCGCCGCCTACGAGATGGCGGGTCTGAGCTACGACACCAAGTTCGATCTGAAGCAGATCGTGGACCTGCCCTACAACACCGACTGGTTTTCAGTTCCGCCTTCGGCGCCGCACGGCCAAAACCCGAAGCTCGGCACGCTGCATCCATCGCTGGTCAAAGCTTTGCTGGCCGCCCACAAAGCCGCAACGTCGTGAAGATCGAACTCAGCTTTGCAATCCTTTGACATGATTGTGGGCAGTGCCAAGATGCTCGAAGGCAGGGGTATCGGCTATGGACGGGCTCGAACCCTGACAAGCATGACAGTCGCCGCTCTCATGGACACGGACCCCCACCATTGGTCAGCGTTTTGCACGCCACAAGCCTTCGCATTTTCCTGCTGACATTGTTCATGCCCAGTCCCCGGAGCCTTCTCAAACCGCGTGAACATCCCTGGGCGTAATCTGCACAAGAATGAACTCGTCAATCTCATTTTTGGCAGTGGTGATCGGCGGAGCGTTGGGGGGTGTTTAACGATGGCTGCTGGGCATGGCGCTGAACATGATTTTTCCGGCGATTCCACCTGGCACCCTGGTTGCCAACCTGCTGGCTGCTTACCTGGTGGGACTTGCGCTGGCGTTCTTTGGTGCCCATCCTGAACTGCCACCACAATGGAGACTGCTGGTCATCACAGGATTTCTTGGTGGTTTGAGCACGTTCTCGAGTTTTTCGGGTGAGGTGGTCCAGCTGATGCGCCACGATCGCCTTGGGATGGCCTGCGCCGCGATGACGCTGCACCTTGGCGGCTCGCTGTTGCTGACTTTCGCAGGCATGGCCACAACGTCGCTTCTGCGAGGCCGCTGAATTTCTAAGTCTTGGCTAGCAAGGAAAGACAGCTTTGATACCGCGTTACTTTGCATCGACGTGAAGTCCAAGCGTCTCAAGCCCTGCACAGATCGATGCCTCCCTGCTTGGAAGCTGAGGGCAATGGACAACGTGAACTCATCGTCCTCGACAACCACGGCGTCCAACGGACTTGTCGGTTTTCCGCTGTGTCTAAGCACGACACTTATGCGAATACTAGTGTTGATAAATCAAAATTCTCTGATTTATCAACAAGCCAAATGACAAAAGCCGGCGTCCAGCGCCGGCTCGTTGCTTTACTCTATTATGTCGAGCAATAATTTTTCAATCATGTTCGCAGCGCAACACTAGGATTATTGGCGTTTCAACGCTCCGTCTTAATTCATTGGCTGCTTTTTCATTTTGATTTGAATATCCAAATCAAGAACCTTTGTTGGCAACGCCACTCTTGGCCAGATAACGATCAATGGTCGCAATTTCCTTTTTCTGCGCCTTGATTACTTCTTGTGCCATCTTGCGCATCGAGGCGTCCTTGCCGTTCTTCAGTTCCATCTCGGCCATGTCGATCGCACCCTGATGATGAATGCGCATCATCTGCGCAAAATCGACATCGTGATTGCCGGTCATGGTCATGCCGGCCATCTTGTCGTTCATGCCCTTCATCATGGCCTTCATGTCACCGCCATGGTTCATGCCGCCGGCTGGCATGGTGTGACCGGCCATGGGTGTCTCGGCTTTGGCGGGTTGCGCATGAACGGCCATCGGCGCAGCCAAACTGCCGACCAAGCCAGCCGCACACAGAACATTCAAAAACCCGGCGCGAAGGGTCTTGGTCGGGCGCGCATTGGAGGTGAGCTTCATGAGGTTTCCTTGGTGTTGATCGTGGAGACGCCATGAGTAACCGCCTGCGGCATACCCGGGTCCAGCGGCCTTGGCAGCCTCGTGATGTAGGTCATGCCGACCGACATTCCGTCGATATAGACGTACGTCTTCGCATGTGTGCGTTCATGCACGTGGGCCATCCCCACGCACCACCCTAGGTTGCCAATGTCGCTACACTGCGCGCATGTTTTCCCGGGTGCGTCTGTTTTTGCTGTGGGCCGTGATGCTCGCGATCCCTTTTCAGGGATATGCGGCCGCGACCATGGCATTCTGCGTGTCCAGCAGCTCGACGATGTCGCAGGCGCAAGTCCTGCAAGTCGCACGCGGTGCTCAGGAAGCTGCAGCCGTCCATGACCATGGTCAGACCGACCCGACGCTCAGCGCTCACAAGCACGATTCGCATGCCCACGCGGCCGACGACGACGCCGGCCACAAGTGCGGGACGTGCGGTGCGTGTCACGCCTCGGCGTTGACGAGCGTGCTGCATCCCCCGGCTCTTTTCACGCTGCCTCAAGCGGATCTGCAAGAGCCTGTTGACGTTGCCCGCAACGTCGAACCCCGTCTCCTCGACAAACCGCCTCGCGCCTAAGGCGTTCGCACGCCCGTGAAGTCTCACGGGTCGCTGCGCACGTCCATGTTCCGCCCGTTCTGACCCTCGCGCACTTGGTGCGCGTGCGTCCACGGACCCCGTTCATGACCTCGCGAGGCTTCCATGCATCATTTTTCGCCAGCCCGATGGCTGGTCATCGTTCCCGTGGCCGCAGCCGTTTTTGCTGTCGCCGCTCACGCACAAACGCCTGATCCTGACGCTTCTTCGGACGCGCAACGCCCGGCACAGGCGGCACCCACCGCGCTGTCCTATCGCTCGGCCCTGGAAGGATTCCAGGGGTTTTCCGACGAGAAGGCCGTGCCTTGGCAACAGGCCAACGACACCGTCCACCAGCGCGGCGGCTGGAAGGCCTATGCCAAAGAGGCGTCCGAAGCCAGTCCAGCCACAGGCGCCGAGCGCAGTGCGGGACACGCCCATGGCGAGGGCGCTCACACCATGCCCTCGGGGGCCTCCATGTCGATGCCCATGGCACCGCGGAAAGGCCAGCCATGAAGCCGGCCTTCCGCCTGAGCGCCCTGGCAGCGGTCGTCCTGACCCTGACCGGCTGCTCCTCCGTCAGCATCGATGACGCTCTGAAAGAAACCAACGCCCGCTCCGCGCCGTTCACTGACGGCAAGGTCGAACTCAGCCGCACCAAGGAACAGCGCGACCAGCGCGCCGCGCTGACGAGCGACCTGCTGTCGCGACCGCTGACCCAGAGCGATGCCGTCCAGGTGGCCCTGGCCAACAGCCCGTCGCTGCAGGCGCTGATCGCGCAGAGCGCGGTCAACCTCGCGCTCGCCAACCAGGTCGGCCGGCTTCCCAATCCGATCCTGTCGTTCGAGCGCGTGCGCCTGAACGACGAACTCGAACTGGGCCGCCTGCTGTCCTTCGGGCTGGTGGACATCCTCTTGCTGCCGCAACGCCTGGGCCTCTCGCGCAGCCAGGCCGAGCAAGCCAAGGTCCAGCTCACTGGCGTGGTGATCGATCAGGTCACCCAGGTGAAGCAGGCGTGGGTGCGCGCGGTGGCCGCCCAGCAAGCGCTGTCGTACGCCGAGCAGGTCAACCGCTCGGCGCAGGCCAGCGCGCAACTGGCGCGCCGGATGCAACTGGTGGGCAACTTCAGCAAGCTCCAGCGTGCCCGCCAGCAGGTGTTCTATGCGGACGCCACGACCGATCTGGCCCTGGCCCGGCACGCGGTGACCGCCACGCGCGAGGACTTGGTGCGCATCCTGGGTCTGGACGAAGCTCAGTCGGCACGCCTGACTTTGCCCGAGCGCCTGCCCGATTTGCCCAAGGCGCCGCGCGATCCACAGGAGGTCTCCAAGACCGCCGCGCAGCAGCGCCTCGATGTGCAACTCGCGCGCAGCCAGTTGGACCTCGTGGGCCGCGCGCAGGGCTTCAACCTGCTGGGCACCTTCATCGATGTGGAAGTGGGTGCGCGGCGCGACACCGTCTTCGACAACGCCGAAGGCACCCAGAGCACGGGTCGCGGCTTCGAGCTCGACATCCGGCTGCCGCTGTTCGACTGGGGTGGCGCCCGGCGCGACCTGTTCAGCGCCCAGACGCTGGCCGCGGCAAACCGCTACGACGCGACGGTGCGCGGCGCGTCCTCGCAACTGCGCGAGGGCTACTCGGCCTACCGCACGTCCTATGACGTGGCACGCCACTACCGCGACGAGATCGTGCCGCTGCGCCAAGCCATCGCCGACGAAAACATGCTTCGCTACAACGGCATGTTCATCGGCGTCTTCGAGCTGCTGGCCGAGGCACGCGCCCAGGTCACGAGCGTGCGCCGCGCCATCGACGCCCAGCATCAGTTCTGGCTCGCCGACGCCTCGCTCGCCGCGGCCGTCATCGGCCGCCCGGGTGGCGCGGTCCCCGCCATGGCCTCCGGCGCGGCGCCTGCGCCGGCTGCCGCCGCCGCTGGCGCCGCCCACTGAGCGGCACTTCACGAATCACACACTTCCATGAACAACAACCGAAGAAACTTCCTCAGCGGCGCGGGCGCCATCACTGGCGCTCTCGCCGCCGCCTCGGTCAGCAAGGTCGCCATGGCGGCCCTGCCCGAGCCGGTGCTGCAGACCACGCCCAACACCATGCCGCCGCTCATGCCATCGAGCGGCCGGCCCTACAACCCGGTCGTCACCCTCAACGGCTGGACGCTGCCCTGGCGCATGAACAACGGCGTCAAGGAATTCCATCTCGTGGCCGAGCCGGTGGTGCGCGAGATGGCGCCGGGCTTCAAGGCCAACCTCTGGGGGTACAACGGCCAGTCGCCCGGACCCACCATCGAGGTCGTCGAAGGCGACCGCGTGCGCATCTTCGTCACCAACAAGCTGCCCGAGCACACCAGCGTCCACTGGCACGGCCAGCGCCTGCCCAATGGCATGGACGGCGTCACGGGCCTGACCCAGCCGGCGATCCGGCCGGGCAAGACCTTCGTCTACGAGTTCGTCGCGCGCCGGCCCGGCACTTTCATGTACCACCCGCACGCCGACGAAATGGTGCAGATGGCCATGGGAATGATGGGTTTCTGGGTCACGCACCCCAAGACCAAGCACCCGCTGATCGAGGAGGTCAACCGCGACTTCGTCTTCCTGCTCAACGCCTACGACGTCGAGCCCGGCAGTGCCACGCCCAAGATCATGACGATGCTGGACTTCAACCTGTGGTCCTGGAACAGCCGCATCTTCCCCGGCATCGATTCGCTCAACGTGCGCTTGAACGACAAGGTGCGCATCCGATTCGGCAACCTGACGATGACGAACCACCCGATGCACCTGCATGGCCACGAGTTTCTGGTCACCGGCACCGATGGCGGACCGACCCCGAAGACCACGCGGCAGTACGAGGTGACCACCGACGTGGCGGTGGGCCAGATGCGCCAGATCGAGTTTCTGGCCGACGAGGAAGGCGATTGGGCATTCCACTGCCACAAGAGCCACCACACGATGAACGCGATGGGCCACGATGTGCCCACCATGATCGGGGTGGACCACAAGGACGTGACCAAGCAGATCGCCGACCTGGTGCCCGACTACATGGTGATGGGCGAGCGCGGGATGGCCGACATGGGCGAGATGGAGATGCCGCTGCCTGAGAACACGGCTCGCATGATGAGCGGGGAAGGGCCGTTCGGCTCGGTCGAGATGGGCGGGATGTTCAGCGTGGTGAAGGTGCGCAAGGACCAGAAAGCCGGCGACTACTCGAACCCCGGCTGGTTCAAGCATCCCAAGGGCACCGTTGCCTACGAGCTTGATGGCCCGGTGGCCGAAGGCCCGCGCCAGCAGGGTGCCGGTGCCGCCGCCATGCCGGTGCAGAACATGCCGGCCAAGAACATCGAGGTCCAGGTTCGCAAGCCCGCCTCAGGCCATGCCGGTCACTGAGGCCGCGGCTGTTTTTGTGTTTCCCGATCGTTCCTTTTTATTCAACTTCCATTCCAAAGCCATGAACTCCATCCTTCGCCAAACCGTCCTCGCCACGCTCTTCACGCTGGCCGCTGCGGGTGCCTCGGCCTCCGGCAATCACGCGGGCGGTCATGACACCGATCAGGCTGTCGGCAAACCCGGCGTGGCCGCCAAGGTCACGCGCACGATCGTGGTGGACATGACCGACGCCATGCGTTTCACGCCCGCTGAGATCAACGTCAAGCAGGGCGAGACCGTGCGCTTCGTCGTCAAGAACTCCGGAAAGATCAAGCACGAGCTCGTGCTGGGCACGGAAAAAGAGCTCAAAGAACACTACGAGGTCATGAAGAAGAACCCCGAGATGGAGCACGATGAGCCGAGCATGGTGACGTTGGCCTCGGGCAAGACCGGCGAGATCGTCTGGCAGTTCACCAAGGCCGGCAAGGTCGATTTCGCGTGCCTGCAGCCCGGTCACTACGACGCCGGGATGAAGGGCGCCGTGACCGTGGCCAAGGCCGCGCGCAAGTAAGTCCGCTGCCCTGCGAGCCTTCCTCAACCCGGCTCGGCAGGGCACGCCTCACACCCACCACCTACACCCCTTCCATTTTCCCAAGGAGTTCCCATGCTCAATTTCCGTATCGCCCTTGCCACCCTCGCGGTGGGTTTTGCTCTGATCGGCACGGCCCAGGCCCAGGCCCAGACGCCCGAGGCGTCGCCTACGCCCGCGCCTGCGGAGAGAGCCGCGCCGGCCGGCGCCGCTCAGGCACAACCTGCCAGCGGCGCCGAGATGACCGAAGGCGAGGTCCGCCGGGTGGACAAGGACAACAAAAAGATCACCATCAAACACGGCCCGCTCAAGGCCCTGGACATGCCGGGCATGACGATGGTGTTCGGCGTCAAGGACGACACGGTCCTCGACAAGGTGCAACCGGGTGAGAAAGTGCAGTTCCAGGCCGAGAAGATCGACGGCAAGTTCGTCGTGACCGCCATCGAGGCTTTGCGCTGAACCACACTGGCTCGCTCTATTGCGTGCGTTTCTTCATTTCCAACTCTCAAAGGACCTTTATGAAAAAACTCCTGGCCATTTTTGCCCTCGCCCTTGCCTCGACCGGCGCATTCGCCGCTGCACCCTGCTGCGACGAAGACTGCTGCGACGAGGTCACGATGCCCTGCTGCGAGTAAATCGCGCAAGGCGGCCCGCCTTTGAGGCGGGTTGACCCAGAGAAAAGGCCGGCATGGTGAATGCCGGCCTTTTTGTCTTTCAAGGCCTCGCGAGGGCCGCTCGGTGCGGTGCCGCGTACGGCCGGCAGGTGCTCAGCCGCAGCAGCAGCCACCCTTCTTCGGCGCTGCCGCCGGGGTCGCACTGGCCGCCACCGGGGTGTAGCCGGCATCCCGGATGCTCTGGCTCAGGACGTCGGCACTGGCGCTGCCGGACGTGATTTCTACGCGATGCGCGGGCAGATCGAAGCGCACAGCGGCGCCCGCATCGACTGCGGCCACGGCCCGGGTGATGGTGGCGACGCAGTGGCCGCAGGTCATGTCTTGGATGTCAAAGGCGATCACAGTGGTTCTCCTGGCTGAAAAGTGGTGGACGCAGGCAGTGTCATCCTTGCCACTGTTGGAAGGTCAAGCGTCTTGGATGGATAACCATCTCAGCGTTGCGCACTCTCTGCTTCCCCCTTGAGCTTGCCACTGTGGGAACCTTCAGACTCCAGGGTCTCGACCATCCTTCGCTGCCCATGACCACCGCTGTCCACTCCCCAGGCGCCACCACCGCCACTACCGCCACCGCCGCTTCCCCAGGCCTGCAGGCCCTGCAACTCCCCATCGCCGGGATGACGTGCGCCTCCTGCGTCATGCGGGTGGAAAAAGCCCTGAAGGCGCTGCCGGGGGTTCAGCGGGCCGAGGTCAACCTGGCAACCGAGCAGGCGGCCGTGGCGGTCGAGCCCGGCGTGGGTGCCCAGGCGCTGGTGGCGGCGGTGCGCAAGGCCGGCTACGAGGTGGGCACCCAGCACGTGGAGCTGGGTGTGGAAGGCATGACGTGCGCCTCCTGCGTGGCGCGCGTGGAAAAGGCGCTCCTGAAGGTGCCCGGGGTCACAAGCGCCTCGGTCAACCTTGCGACCGAGAAAGCCACCGTCGAAGTGCTCTCGACCGTGCCCGTGCAAGCCCTGGAAGCCGCCATCCAGAAAGGTGGCTACACCGTGAAGGCCCAGGACACGGCATCGGCATCAGCATCCGCTTCGGTCACACCCGCATGGCAGTGGCCCGCGTGGTGGCCGGTGGCGGTGGCGGCGGTGCTGACCGCGCCGCTCATCGCGCCGATGCTGCTGCAGGTGCTGGGCATCGACTGGATGTTGGGCGGCTGGGCTCAGTGGGCCCTCGCCACGCCAGTCCAGTTCTGGCTGGGCTGGCGTTTCTACCGGGCCGGCTACAAGGCCGTGCGCGCCGGCGCGGGCAACATGGACCTGCTGGTGGCCCTGGGCACCTCGGCGGCCTATGGGTTGTCGGTCTACCTGCTGTGGCGCCACGGCACGATGGGCATGGCTCATCTGTACTTTGAGGCCTCGGCCACGGTCATCACGCTCGTGCTGCTGGGCAAGTGGCTGGAGGGCCGCGCTAAGCGCCAGACCGCCGCCGCCATCCATGCACTGAACGCGTTGCGCCCGGCGACCGCCCGCGTGCGCCGCGACGGCATCGAGGTCGAGGTCGCCATCGACCAGGTGCGCGTGGGCGACCTGGTCGTCGTTCGCCCGGGCGAACGCATCGCCGTGGACGGCGAGGTGAGCGAGGGCCACAGCCATGTCGATGAGTCGCTCATCACCGGAGAAAGCCTGCCGGTGGCCAAGGCCGTGGGCGCGAAGGTGACGGGCGGGGCCATCAACGTCGAAGGCGTGATGACCGTCAGGACGCTGGCGGTGGGCACGGAGACGATGCTCGCGCGCATCATCCGCATGGTCGAGTCGGCGCAGGCGGCCAAGGCGCCGATCCAGCGCATCGTGGACCGGGTGAGCGCGGTGTTCGTGCCGGTCGTGCTGGCCATCGCCGCATTGACGTTCATAGGCTGGGTCGCCGTCGCAGGAAACTGGGAGCAGGCGCTGATCAACGCGGTGGCGGTTCTGGTCATCGCCTGCCCGTGCGCGCTGGGACTGGCAACGCCCACGGCCATCATGGCCGGCACCGGCGTGGCCGCGCGCCAGGGCATCCTCATCAAGGACGCGCAGGCCCTGGAAGTGGCGCACTCGGTCACGACGGTTGCCTTCGACAAGACAGGCACGCTGACCGAAGGACGGCCGTCGCTGGCCGCGGTCGTGCCGGCGCCGGGCGAAGACCGCCACAACGTGTTGCGACTCGCGGGCGCCCTGCAGAACGTCAGCGAGCATCCCCTGGCGCGTGCCGTGCTGGACCAGGCGCGCGACGAAGGGCTGATCTTGCCTGCGGTGTCTCAAGCCAAGGCCCTGCCGGGTCGCGGCGTGACAGCGACCGTCGAGGGCAGCGTCCTGTCGCTGGGCAGCAGCCGTCTGCTGCAGGAGTTGGGTGTGCCTCCCGGTGCGCTGGCCCAGGAAGCGACCCGCCTGGAGAACGAAGGCCGGACGATCTCGTGGCTCACGCGCACCACCGGGCAGCAGGTCGATCTACTGGGCCTCCTGGCGTTTGGTGACACGGTCAAACCCGCCGCCCGCCAAGCAGTCGCCCGGTTGCAGGCGTTGGGCATCCGCACTGTCATGCTCACCGGAGACAACCAGGGCAGTGCGCGCGCGGTCGCGCACGACCTCGGCATTACCGAGGTGCGTGCCGAGGTGCTTCCCGGCGACAAGGCCGCCATCGTGCAGGAGCTGCGCGCGGCTGGCCAAGTGGTGGCGATGGTGGGCGATGGCATCAACGACGCGCCCGCCCTTGCCGCCGCTGACGTGGGCATCGCCATGGCGACCGGCACGGACGTGGCGATGGAGACGGCTGGCATCACCCTGATGCGTGGCGACCCGCGCCTTGTCGCGGACGCCATCGATGTCTCGCGCCGCACCTACGCCAAGATCAAGCAGAACCTGTGGTGGGCGTTCGGCTACAACGCCCTGGGCATCCCGTTGGCAGCCCTGGGCCTGCTCAGTCCAATGATCGCCGGCGCGGCCATGGCCTTCAGCAGCGTGAGCGTGATCAGCAACGCGCTGCTGCTGCGGCGCTGGCGTTCGCTGGCGCAGCAGGAGGAAGCCTCGCCTGCTGCCTCAGCGGCCCTTGTGTCCTCGACCCCATCTGCCCTCAAGGCTTGAAGCTCAGACCATGACACTCTTGAACATCGGCGAGACGGCCAAGGCCTCCGGGGTCTCGGCCAAGATGATCCGTCACTACGAGAAGGTCGGGCTGTTTCCCGAAGCCTTGCGCACCGAATCGGGCTATCGCCAGTACACGGATCGGGAAGTGAGCACCCTGCGCTTCATCCGCCAGTCACGCGACCTCGGGTTCTCCATCGACCAGATCCGCGAGCTGCTTGGGCTGTGGCAGGACAAGCGCCGCCCGAGCCGGCAGGTCAAGGCGCTGGCGCAGGCGCATCTGCAGGAACTCGACGCCAAGCTGCAGGAGCTCCAGGCCATGAAGGCCACGCTGGCGCATCTGGTGGACCACTGCCACGGTGACGACCGGCCCGACTGTCCCATCGTTGAAAACCTGGCCAACGAACAGCGTCCGATTCCTGATAAAGCGCCGCATCGCATCCGTGGCAGCGGCCTTCAGCCAGGTCGGCACTAGCCACTGCCTTCGCAAAAATCCCCACCGTTTGGAAAAATCTCATGGAACACACGCATTCACCTTCCCATGGGTCTCCTAACGGAACCCACGGCTCGCATTCACCCGTCTTGGGCGAAGCGACATCCTGCTCCCACACAGACATTTCCCTGAAAGACCCGGTGTGCGGCATGAATGTCACCGCTCAGTCGCCTCATGTTCTGCAGTATCAGGAACGGTCGGTCTACTTCTGCAGCGCGGGGTGCAAGGCCAAGTTCCAGGCCGATCCTGCCAAGTACACGAAGCCTTCGCAGGCGCCGGCTGCAACCGTCGATGTTCAAGCTGCTCATGCTCCCAAGGGCGCACCCCCGGATGCCGTAGGTGCCATCTACACCTGTCCCATGCACCCGGAAATCCGCCAGGACCATCCGGGCAACTGTCCCAAGTGCGGCATGACGCTGGAGCCGGAGATGCCCACCCTTGAGGAGGGCGAAGACCCGGAACTGCGCGATTTCAAACATCGATTCTTCTGGACCTTGCCGCTGACGATCGTCGTCACCGTGCTGGCCATGGCCGGCCACCGCCTGCAGTTGTTCGAGATGGGTACCCAGAGTTGGATCGAGTTAGTCCTTACGGTGCCGATCGTGCTATGGGCAGGCTGGCCCTTCTTTGTGCGCGCTGTGCAGTCGGTGACGAACCGCAGTCCCAACATGTGGACGCTGATCGGCTTGGGCACGGCCGCAGCCTTTGTCTACAGCGTCGTGGCGACGGTGGCGCCGGGCGTGTTCCCCGCGTCTTTCGTCTCCATGGGCAGGGTTTCGGTCTACTTTGAGGCGGCCGCTGTGATCATCTCGCTCACGCTGCTCGGACAGATCCTGGAGCTCAAGGCCCGCTCGCAGACCTCGGCCGCCATCAAGTCGCTGCTCGGCCTGGCGCCCAAGACAGCCCGCCGAATCAACGCCGATGGCGTTGAAGAGGATGTGCCGATCACGCACGTCCACGTGGGCGACCGCCTGCGCGTGCGGCCCGGCGAAAAAGTGCCGGTGGACGGCGTGGTGCTCGAAGGCGGCAGCGCGGTCGATGAATCCATGCTCACGGGCGAGCCACTGCCCGTGACCAAGCGGGTGGGCGACCCGCTGATCGGCGCGACGCTCAACACCAACGGCGCGCTAGTGATGCGATCGGAAAAAGTCGGATCGCAAACCGTGCTAGCGAACATCGTGCAGATGGTCGTGCAGGCCCAACGCTCGAAGGCGCCCATGCAGCGCATGGCGGACCATGTCGCCGGCTATTTCGTCGTGACCGTCATCGGCGTGGCGGTCTTGACGCTGTTGGCCTGGGGGTTCTTCGGCCCGGAACCCAGCTGGGTCTACGGTCTGATCAATGCGGTGGCCGTGCTCATCATCGCTTGTCCCTGTGCCCTCGGTCTGGCCACGCCGATGTCGATCATGGTGGCGACCGGCAAGGCCGCCACCCAGGGCGTGCTGTTCCGAGATGCAGCAGCCATCGAGAACTTCCGAAAAGTCGATGCGCTGATCGTCGACAAGACAGGAACGCTCACCGAAGGCCGTCCCGTGTTCGAACGGGCCGTGGCCGTGTCGGGTTTCACGGAGGAGGAGGTTTTGCGTCTGGCTGCCAGTCTGGATCAGGGCAGCGAACATCCTTTGGCCGACGCCATCGTCCGGGCGGCGCGTGAACGCAGCATGCCCTTGACCGCACCCGAGGGGTTCGAGTCGAGCAGCGGCATCGGCGTCAGCGGCAGCGTCGATGGCAGAAAGCTTGCTCTGGGCAACACCGCCTTGATGGAGCAACTGCACGTGCCGGTCGATGCCCTGAAGTCACAGGCCGAAGCCATGCGCATGGAAGGCGCCAGCGTGATGTTCCTGGCGGTCGATGGTCAGCCTGCAGGTCTGGTAGCGGTGTCAGATCCAGTCAAGGCCACCACACTGGAAGCATTGGCAGGCCTGAAGGCTTCGGGCTTGCGCGTGATCATGGCCACCGGCGATGGCCTGACCACGGCCAAGGCCGTTGCCGCGCGCCTGGGTATCGATGAAGTGCATGGCGAAGTCAAACCCGCTGACAAGCTGGCTCTGGTGACCCGGCTTCAGCAGGAGGGCCGCATCGTTGCCATGGCGGGCGACGGCATCAACGATGCGCCGGCACTGGCCAAGGCCGATGTCGGCATCGCCATGGGAACGGGCACCGATGTGGCCATGAACAGCGCTCAGGTGACGTTGGTCAAGGGCGATCTGCGCGGTATCGCGCAGGCTCGTCTGATTTCCGAGCAAACCATCGCCAACATGAAGCAGAACCTGATGTTTGCCTTCCTCTACAACGCGTTGGGCATCCCGCTGGCGGCCGGTGTGCTGTACCCGTTCACCGGATGGCTGCTCTCACCCATGATTGCGGCGCTGGCGATGAGCTTGAGTTCGGCTTCCGTCATCACCAACGCCTTGCGACTGAGGTCCAGCCGCCTTAGCGAATCCGCCCGGGCCGACGCAGGCCACAGCGCAACTTGAAGGAAAAGCAAAGACAGCAGGCAAACAGAAGGTCGAACTCAGCGTGCGGCTTCGAGGGTGGTCACGACAAACTGGCCATTGATCGTCCTGGCCTGGAACTGCACTTTAGTAAGGACGAAGAATTCGGGTCGATTTCGCGGGCGCGGAATTTTGCTAGAGCGTGACGACGTCGATGGGCAGAGCGCCCAGCCCGACGTCCTGATGACGGTAGGCGGCCCGGTCCCAGGCTCTGAGGAGCCGTGCGTAGACAGGATCTTCCCGGTTGAAGATGGCATGGCCTCCCGGATCGCCCACGATGTCCAGCAACAGCAAGCCTGCGGAGGGCTCAGCGTGCTTGAGCGAGTAGACCGCCAGGCGGTCGCTGGTGCGTTCGTAAGGGGTCAGGCGCTCATCGTCGGCTTGCATGTCCCAGACTTCACAGGCAGCAGGATCAAACGGCCGCAAGTGGACATGAAAAACAGAACTCGCCGTGTTGCCGCGCACGGGGTTGTTTGGCTTGTCTCTACCAAAGAACCAGTGGTCTTGCGTGGCGATCTGGCCGCGCTCGTCGATGACCTTCCACTCGCGGATCAAGGCGGCAAGTTCCTGAAGATCTTCCAGAGACCCGATCTTGTCTGCCAGATCAGGGTCGAAATGCACCCTCAGAACGACCGCAGGCTGCTTCAGCGCGCTCAATGTCCTCGAAGGCTGTAAGTGGCCTCGACGCGGCGTGCCTTTTCGTCGGGGTCGGAAGCCTCCGAGACGACCCGCTCAAGAGTGCGAGTCAACGACAAGTGACGCTCAGCGGGGGGTCCCTGACGCCGAATCCTTCGAACTGGCCCAGGACGTTCCGCAGCCGAGCCCTGAGCATCGTCAATGTCCAGTGCAGAGGCAGAAGCGGTGATCGGAGGCCTGTGATCCATGTCGTGATTGTCCGCAGAAACAGAGTCGAGCGCAATTTGCTGCCTTGAGAGGCTAGATGCACGAGGAGGCATGTCTCGATCAACAACTCGACCCTCCAGGCGACCGTCTTCGACGGTCAAGGTCCAAGGCAAATCCATAGCAAACGGCGCCTAAGAGTTTGTTGATAAATCACAAAATCATCGACCCAAAGGCAGATACAACGTAAGTGGACGACTCGGGAATGACGTAAAGCCATAGTGTTCGTAAAACTCCCTGGCATTCGCATCTTTGGCATCCACGATCAAGGCATAAGCCGCAACCTGAACCCGGGCCTGAAGGCAGCGGTCCACGGCACACGCCACCAGCAACTTGCCCAGGCCGCGCCCACGTTGATCGGTCCGGCTGGCCAACCGCCCCATGCGAAAGCAGGGTATGGGATAGCGCGGCAGCTTCTTGCGATCGGCCTCCCCCAGTTCCTCGACATCCACCTCGGCCGCACTCAGGGTGTAGTAGCCCAGGATGTGGTGCGGCGCCTGATCGTCGACCAGGACGTAGACATTGGTAATGCCGCGCCGGCGATGCTGGTCGGCGTAACGCTGCAAGTACGTGTCGAGTTCCGGCACACCGCAGTCAAATGCGGCCCGCTCATGCACCGCAGGATCGAGCGGCTTCTCCTCAAGCACGCCGAACTTTGCGTCGCACCTGATTCAGCGCTTCCTTGAGCGTGGCATTGGGATAGAAAGCTTCGTCAAGTGCGCTCGAGAACGCCGCAAAGTCCTTTTGCGACAACGTGATGCGTGACTCGCGCTCTAGCAGCAACTGCGCCTTTTCCTTGGCTGCCGCTCGCACGAACCCCGCCATGGTGGTACCCATGAGCGCAGCAGCCTGGGCGACGATGTGCTTATCGTCGGCATCCATTTTGAGATCGAAGCGAGCGGTGGTGGTCATTCAAGCATCCAGAATCAGGTACGGCATTTTACCGTACATCATCCATGTTTGTCGGTGACTGTATTCGTTGGTTGCTACCGTACAAGTGAGTAGACAAGCCGGCTGCCCGAAGCCACTTTCGGGTCCTGCACATCCACAGGGGCAACAGAACCTCGCAGCGATGACCGGCAACGGCGATCAAGGAAAGGGCCTTCGGGCCCTCTTTCTTTTTCTGGCTTTGCCACATCCACAGGTTCACATCCGGGCGACGCGCTGCTGGCGTGGGGGCAAGTCACCGTCGGGACGCAAGCCTTGGCCCTGTGCCTGGGACTGCACGAGCTTGCGTTCTTCTTGGGCACGGATCGCCCTCGCCTGCTTGTCGATCGTGGCCTGGACAGCAAAACGAACTTGCCGCTCGACCCCTTCGCGCCCGAGCACGCTCTTCGTCGCGAGGTCATTGAAGTCCGTGAGCACCCCTGGCCGGGCGTCCCGCTCACCCGGAGCGAAGACCGGCAACAGCTTGGCCGCACCGACCGCAACGGCTGCCTGCTCCATCTTCTCGCGCCCGGGATTCTTGCCCAGCGTGTCAACCAGATGCTGGTCGTCGTCGCCCGCAATGACGATCGGCTTGTCCGGAAATCTGCCCTGCAGCGCCTTGGCCACCGCCATCAGGTTGCCCGAGTCGAACGCCGCCACCGTCGCGAACCCCAGCGCTTCGGACAGCGTGACCGCCGTCGCATACCCCTCCCCGATCACGAGGGCCGGCGCCCTGGCCAGCGCATCGAGCCCACCCACTGCGTGAAAGCACCCTTCCTTGCGGGCGTCCTTGGCAAAGCGCTTGGTCCCGTCCTCATGGATGTACTGCATCGACCAGAGCTTGTTGTCGACGTCGATCGCGGGAACGAAGGTCGTCTTCTGCTCGCGGTCGGTGAAGGCCCCCGGATGCACTTGCACGCCCTTGGCAACGAGGTACGGCGTCGGTTCGACCACGGGCCGCAACGTCTCGAGCTGTGCTGCCACGCGCGCGGCCGCCTGATCGTGCTGAATCACCAGCGCTGCGGCGCGTCGAGCCATGTTGGCCGCGGCCTCGGCCTGCAGGACGGCCTTCTGCTCGGTCGAAAGTGCGTAGCCCTTGCTCTTCCACTTTTCGTCGACGCCAGTCTTGTGGTTGATGATCCGGCCGGCCGGATGGCCGTCGCCGAACAACACATAGAAGCCGTCGACAGCACCCGGCTTGCCGCCCTCCACCGGCACACGGTGCTTGGTGCCGTCCATGATCGGATGCTCGTTCTCAACCACCAGGCCGTGCTCGCGCATGGCCTCAGCGAACTCGTCGCGCGGGTGCATGGCGGGCTCCTGCTCGGCGACGAGCGGGGTCGGTACCCAGCGCTGCAGCGGTGCGGCATCGGCCTGCGGGCCGACGTACCAGGACTTCAGCACCTTGTCCCATTCGGCGCCGGCAGCTTTCGCTTCGAGGCGATCCTCGTAGGGCACCGCGAGGTACTGGCGGCCTTCCCGTCCTCGCAGTTCGTGCGGAGCGGCAACCAAGGATTCCGCTCCTTGATCCTTCAACGTCTGCTGCCCAAGCTGGGCCTGGGACCAGCGAGCAAACACTGTCGGATCGACGCCGGCGGGCACGTACCAGGCCTGCTCCTGTCGATCCCATTTCGCGCCCAGCGCCTTGGCTTCGTTCTTCTCCCGATAGGGCACCTTGAGAAAGGAAGCCTTCCCGACCGCCGCCCCTTCGACCGGCTTGCACGTCGACATCGGCTGCGGCGTGGCCTCTGCCCGCGGCACCCTCGAAGCCTGCGCCTTGTGCTCCCGGCCGAGTTGCTCCAGCCGGGCGCTCAGGACGGAGTCGGCAGCGACCGCTGCCGCGCTGGTTCGCTGACGGTCCTCCTTCGCTGAATCGCGCTGCTCGTCCGTCGACGTCGGATCGCGGCGCACCGCATTGTCCTTCAGCCGGGCGAGCTTGGCCGCCTGATCGAGCCGGTTCATCTCCGCATGCGCGTCCACCACCAGACGGTCCTGGAGCCGGCCGGCCTGACCGTCGGTGCTGACGAACAGATCCGGGCGCACGACAGGCTGAATGCCGTCCAACCCCTGAGCAGTCGACACCTCCACGCCCGGCTGCCGTATGTTTTCCTGCTGCTGAACCTGCTCGAAGGACATGACGAACCTCTGTATCTTCTCGGCGTCGGCAGCCGCCCGGACGATCTCCAGCGGATCGTTCTCGAGCACCTGAATCCATGACTTCACATACGCGGCGTGCTGGGCCGGGTCGTGGCCGATGCCCAGCGCATCGCCCAGGATCAGGCTGGCGATCTCGGCCCGCAGCTCTTCCCGGGCATAGCCTTCGCTGCCGAACGGGTGCGACAGGTCCCGGTCCAGCCGCGAGGCGTGCCCAGTCCAGTGGCCGAGTTCATGCAGTGCCGTCGCGTAGTAGCGGTCCGCGCTCGCGAACTGGCCGGGCTGCGGCAGGTGGATGCTGTCGGTCGCGCTCCGGTAGAACGCCCGGTTGCCGCTCTCATGCCGGATCGTGGCGCCCGACGCAGCCAGGATGGTCTCCGCGCGCTCGACGGCGTTCCAACGCGGCTCGGCCCCCTCGGGTCGCTGAACCGGCGGCAGGCCGTCGATCTCGCTGGCGTTGAACACCGTGGCGTGAAACACGCGCGGGCGCTCCAGCTTCACCCGCACCATCTCGGAGTCGCCCTGGCTGTTGCGCACCGGCTGCCCCTGGCCATCGACCTTGGGCGTCTCTTCGTCGAACTTCCAGTACTGGATCGGCGTGCCGTGCTCGCCCTTGCGCACCTGGGCGCCGGCAGCCTCGGCCTGCCGGTAGGTCATCCAGCGCTGGTCGTCATAGCCCTGAGCCATCAGGAAGATGGCGTTGACGCCCTTGTAGCGTTGGCCCGTCGTCGGGTTCATCGGGAACACGGCCGCAGGCTGCCCGGGCTCCCAGGGCTTCTGCCAGGGCGCGGTGCCCTGCCGGAGCTGCTCGATCAGCTTCTCCGCAACGATCTCGTGGAAAGGCTTGCGGGGCTGGTCGGTCTTTGGTTTGACCATGGCTCAGACTCCCCGCCCGATGTAAAACGCCCAAGCACCCTCGAGGTCGATCGCGCTGTCGGCGGCATCCGCCTCACTCAAGGCGTCCTCGGCGAACGCACCGGCGCGCTGCGCTTCGTCGGGATCGAACTCCGCGGCGAAGCCGGGCACCAGGGCATCCAGAAGCTTCTCGCGCAACGTAGCGTCGGCGTCATCAGAGACATGGTCAAAGGTCGAAGTGGTCATGGTCGGCGGGCCTCGTGGGCGTTGGGAAATGAAGCGGCACAGCGGTCGCAAAAGCTGAAGTGCAGGCAGAAAAATCGGGAATCGATGCAACTCATGCCGCTGCCCTCCCGCTGCCATAGTCGGGCTGCCCATCGGCATCGCCATAGGCCTGCTTGCAAGTTGGGAAGTGGCTGCAGCCCCACCAGCGCCGGGCCACCTTCTCGCCGGCCTTCTTCGGCGCGGTGCGTTGAACCAGCCCATGGCCGCAGGCCTGGCACTGGTGCACGACCGACACCGGCGCCACGGCCTTAGCCACTGGCTTGCCCGCCTTGTCGGCCATCGTGTGCTGGCAGACCTCGCGGTCGATGCAGGACCAGAAGAAGCCGTTGACGCCCTTGATCCGCCGCAGCGCCTTGCCGCATTGCGGGCACGGCACGGCGCCATCACCGGCCATCGTCACCGACCCGTCGTTGGCCCGGGCGACCTGGTCGCGGATGAACTGCTCCTGCTTGGCCAGGAAGGCCTGTGGGTCGCCCTGCCCCAGCTCGATGTCCTTGAGCATCCGCTCGTAGATGGCCGTCAGCAGCGGGTTGCGGACCACCTCCGGCACCGCATAGATCAGGCTGCGGCCGAGTAGCGTGCTGCCGAGGTATTTGCCCCTGGCTTCCAGAAAGTTGCGCCGCCCCAATTCCGACACGATGGACGCCCGTGTGGCTGAGGTGCCGATGCCGTCACCTTCGCGCAGCATCCTGCGGTGCGCCGGGTCAGTCACGAAACGGTGGATGTTTTCCATCGCCTTGCCCAGCGTGCCCTCGGTGAAGCGCGCCGGCGGCCGGGTTACCGCCTCCTTGCGGTCGAGGCGCACGCACGAGGCTCGGTCGCCCTGGCGCATGACGGGCAGATCCTGGTCGTCGTCGACGGGCGCTGCGCCATCGACAGTGCCGGCACCGTCATCCACAGCGTCTGCAGGCTCGGCCGCATACAGCGCCTTCCATCCAACGTCGGTCACCACCCGACCGGAGGCCACGAACAGCTCCTCTGCCACCCGCACCTCGATCTTCGTGCCCAAGTACGCGTACACCGGATAGAACTGCGCCAGGTACGCCCGCACGATCAGCTGGTAGACCTGCCGCTCCTCCACCGTCAGCACATCGAGGCTGCCCTCGTGCAGCGTCGGGATGATCCCGTGATGGGCGGTAATCTTCTGGTCGTTCCAGGTCGCCGACCGGATGCGGGAGTCGGCACCGTCGAGCCGCGGACCCAGCTCGGGATCGACCTTCCTCAGCGCGGCCAGGATTCGCGGCGCATCGGCATGCTGGGATTCGGGCAGGTAGCCGCAGTCGGTGCGTGGATAGCTGGTGAGCTTGTACGTCTCATAAAGCGACTGGCAGGCCTGGAGCACCGTCTCGGCGCTGTGGCCGAACCGGTTCGACGCCAGGAGCGTGACATCGGACAGGGCCAACGCCCTGGGATGGCCCTCCTGTCTGGCCGCCTGCTCGTAGGAGGCGATGGTGCCGGCACGCCCGACCACCGCAGCACTCAGAGCCATTGCCACCTGGGGGTTGACGAGCCGGCCCTGCGCATCCAGCCCGGCCTGCTCGTCCCGCGGACGCCATGCCGCACGGAAGGTCCCGTTCGCATGCTGGATCTGCGCCGCGAGCGTGTGGAAGGCCGTCGGCTTGAAGCCCTCGATCTCGCGGTCGCGCGCCACGACCAGCCCCAGGGTCGGCGTCTGCACGCGGCCGATGGTCAGCAGCGCCTGGGAGCAGCCGCGCCGCGCCCTGAGGGTATAGGCCCGGCTCAGGTTCATGCCGATGAGCCAGTCCGCACGGCCGCGCTGTTGAGCGGCGGCGCCGAAGCCCTTGTACTCAGCGTTGTCCTTGAGCGAGGCCAGCCCCCGCTGCACGGACACGGCGTCCTGCGCCGAGACCCAGAAGCGGCAGACGGGCAGGCGGCTGCCGAAGTGCTCGAGCACCTCATCGACCAGCAGCTGCCCCTCCCGGTCCGGGTCACCGGCGTGGACGACCTCGCTAGCGCCCTTGAGCAGCCGGCCGATAACTGCCAGTTGCGCCTTGGCGTCGGCACGCGGGCGCAGCTGCCACACCCCGGGAATGATTGGCAGATCCTCGGCGCGCCAGAGCTTCCTGCCCGTGGTCGCGCTGGCGGGCACATCGTCGCCCAAGTAGGCATCGGGCTCGGCCTGCTCGAACATGTGGCCGAAGCACCATGTCACGCAAGAAGCCCCGCATTCGATGTAGCCCTCGCCCCGGCCCGTGACGCCCAGCTCGGCCGCGATGGCCTTTGCCACAGATGGCTTCTCCGCGATGAACAGACGCATGGTCAGGGGCTTTCCGTGGAAGAGCTTGGGAGCGCGGTCGCCGTCATCGCGGTCTTCGATGAGGACCAAGTCAAGAGGGGTTCGATCACAGCCTGGACCTGGGCGCGGTCGACCGGCCCGAAGTAACGCGCGTCGAAAGACACGGAGCTGACATCGGACATCAGCATCAGTTCGGAGGGGTTGAGGACCCGGTCCTGCACGTACCGCGGCAGGGTCCGGCCGCCGCCGTCGGCCCACATCGGCGCACTGAGAGGTACGAACCGGCCATCGATGCGCACGCCGTCGCCGGCCACCTGCACCCGGTCGCCCGACACGGCCAGCACCCGCTTGAGCAGGGGGCCATAGCCGCCCGGGCAGAAGCCCGCATGGAGGTAGCCCCGGCGCGCCGCCTCATCGAACAGGGCCGACGGCGGCGGGCAGAACTTGACATAGGCGCCCCGGGCCACGGGTGAGTCGATCGCCCGGTACAGGCCCAGCGGCAGGCTGGGCGTGGTGTTGATCACGACGCTAGCCTGGTGCGCCACCGCAGCCAGGATCCCCAGCACGGCTGCAGCGCTGGCAGCACCCAAGGCCAGGCGTCGGAGAAGACGGCGCGGCGTCATATCGTGACCTTCTCGCCGGCGTCGAGCTTCGAAGCGGCCACCGACGGCGCGGCCATGCGGTCACTGATCTTGGGCGCCGGCACCGCCGCGCGGGCCTGGAAGGTCGCATCCTGGAAGTACAGCGGCTGCTTGCCGTAGATGGCCGGGTAGCCCGCCACGTAGATCACCATATCGCCGGCTCGCTCGATGTCGCCGCCTGCGTTCTTCTTCGGCCCCGGCATGCGCAGGCACTCGTCCACCGTCAGCAGCGGCCGCTGCACCTCCTGCGTGGTGCGCGAGACCTGGCCCAGCAGCATGCTGGCGCGCTTGCCGCTGGTCGTGATCTGCTCTTTCACAACGGTCGTCTGCCCCGTCAGCTTGGACAGGTGCTCAGCCGTCTCGATGCGGTTGGGCGGATAGGCGTTCTGGACATGGCAGTTCGACGTGATCGTCTCGTCCGGGCCGTAACCGGTCTCGCGGCTCTTGAGCTGGTTGATGTCCTGGCAGATCAAATAAAGCTTGATCCCGTAGCCCGCAACGAAGGCGAGCGACTCCTGCAGGATCTCCAGCTTGCCTAGGCTCGGGAACTCGTCGAGCATGCCCAACAGGCGGTGCTTGTAGTGCGCCTTGGGCCGGCCACCCTCAAAGTCCATCTTGTCGGCCAGCAGGCGCACGATCATGTTGATGAGCACCCGCACCAGCGGGCGCAGGCGCGCCTTGTCGTTGGGCTGCGTCACGATGTACAAGCTCACCGGGCTGTCGGCGTGCATCAGGTCGCGCACGCGGAACGTCGAGGTGCCCACGTTGGTGGCAACCACCGGGTCCCGGTAGAGCGCCAGGTAAGACTTGACCGTGGACAGTACCGAGCCGGCCTCCTCGTCCGGGCGATCAACCATGTCGCGCGCCGCAGCGGCGACCACGGGGTGGGGCTGGCCGTCCACGTGCGGATGGACCCGCATCTCCACCCACAGCTCGGCGATGTCGCGCTCGGGATCAGCCAGCATGGCGTCGATGGCAGGCAAGGTGGCCGGTGCCGCTTCATCGCCGCCATCGCGGGCCTTGTACAGCGCGTGCAGGATGAGCCCCACCAGCAGCGCCTGCGAGGTCTTCTGCCAGTGGCTCTCCAGCCCCTTGCCGTCCGGGTCGACGATGAGGGTGGCCAGGTTCTGGACGTCGCCGATCTCGTAGCCGGTGCCCAGACGGATCTCGTCGAGCGGGTTCCACTGCGCGCTGCCCTCAGCCGACGCCGGCTCAAAGCGCAGCACCTTGTTTTTGGCGTGCTGCTGCCGCCAGCCGGCCGTTAGCGCCCAAAGTTCGCCCTTCAGGTCCGTGATCACCGCGCTGTGCTTCCAGGACAGCAGCGTGGGCACGACCAGACCGACGCCCTTGCCCGAGCGCGTGGGCGCGTAGGTAAGAATGTGCTCGGGGCCGGCATGGCGCAGGTAGTGCACCCGGCCCTTCGGGTCGGCCCAGGCGCCCACGTACACCCCGTCGCCGTGGCCGATCAGGCCAGCGCCCTCGATGTCTTTGCGATTGGCCCAGCGGGCCGAGCCGTGGAGGTACTCGCTGGCGCGCGAGGTATTGCCCATGATGGACTTTACGGCCAGCAGCCCCAGGAGGCCCACCGCGCTGGTGATGACGCCGATGCCGCCAGCCTGAGTGAGGGCGTCGGGGTAGGCGGCATGCCACTTCGCAGCCCAGGTCAGGATTGACCACGGCGGATAGACGCCATCGAGGTGGGCGCCGAGCGCGGGGTGATATCGGAAGCTGTGCGCGAAGTATTGGGTAGCCGCCGAGAGCGAACCGCCCAGGGTCAGGGCGGCGAGGATCGGGATCAATTTGCCCGGCCCCCGGTTGCCTCTGTCCACCTGCGGTCCGACCGTGTTGTCGTAGTGTTCGCTCATCGGGAGCGTCCTTTCTGGAGAGTGGTCGTCCGCCCGGTCTGGGTCTTGAACGTGTAGGTGGGAACAGGCGTAAGGCCGGCCTGGCGGCTGGTCGTCTGCGCGCGGGGCGCTACGGTGATCACGTCGCCGATCCGAAAGCGCTTGAGCCGGAGGGCGGTGGCCGCATCGATGGGCAGGACGTCGACCGCCTCCTCACGCTGCAGGAGCGCCAGCAGCTGACCGTCGACGCTGCGTATGCCGGCATAGTGGCAGGGGGTTTCGTTCGTTTCAGTGTAGCGCCTATATTTCGGTATGTCGTCGATATAACTGCGTCTAGCATCGCGCTCGGCGATGAATTTGGCGACGGCATCCTCGGCGGCCATGGCGGCCGCGGCGACCGGAGCGACTACGACGGCTGTGGCCGCTACGCCTCCTCCTGCCCCAGGTACAGGCCGTCGCAGTGCGTGATCTGGTTGGGGGCCTGGCTGCTCCAGGCGACCAGGTACATCACCCGGCAATAGCACTTCACCTCCTCGGGCGAGCTGAACCACACCGAGTTGGGACAGGTTTCGCAGGCGGTTTTTTGCTGCGGGTGGCGGCTGGCTTCCAGCGCGGCCAACGTGGGGCTTGCCGCGCTGGGCGGGCCGATCGCCAGCGGGGCCGCTGGAGGCAGGGCTGCCTCCTCTGCCGGATCCTCTGCGTCGAACGCCGCCTCCAGGCTGTTCGGCTCGATGACCGTGGGCGGCTCCTGGCCGAGCAATGCCAGTGCCTCCTGCATCAGGGCGTCGTCGTTCGAGGTAGTCATGGGGGAGTTCCTGGGAAGCAGTGGAAGGTGCAACAGAGCAAAGGGCCTGCCTGCGCTGCTCGAGCGCGGCATCGGCAAAGGTGACAGGCGACGCTGCGCGCGCCGCGGCCGCGACGACGCGGGTCTTGAATTCGTCCGAGCCCGCGACCTGGAGGCGTAGGCCATAGCGCGCAATGGCCAGGCGCAGAGCGGCGTCGACGGCGTCCTGGTCAGCACCTTGTGAGACCTGGAGACGATGGCCGTCGTCCTGCAGCGCCGCGCGGCCGACGTGGTGGGTCACGGCACCCGCGATGTCATCCGGACGCGCATGTTCTGCCCGCCGGGCCTGCAGAGCGCGCACGGCTTCTGGGTCACCGCCCAGGGCCTGCGCCTGCAACCAGTCGGCCCAGACCTTGCGGGTAAATTGCTGCCTGAGGAAGTGCCGCTCCCGCCGATGCTGCTCGCGAAGTTGGGCGAGGTCGGCCTGGCGGGTGCGGGCGGCCAGCGCATAGAGCGCCTTTCGAACGAGCCAGTCGCCCCCCAAGAGCTTGATCGTGGCGTGCTGGAAACCGCCCGTTCGCCGGAGCCCTTCAAGCTCCACCGACTGGCGCTGCCGGAGAACGGCCGTCTCGGCCGCCCGTGCCTGGGCAACCAGTTCCTTCTCCTGCTGGTAGCGGGCATACAGGACAGCCGTGTCGACCTTGGAAGGAACCGGCTTCTTCTCGTACCGGCTGCGAGGGGTCATCGATGGGCCTTCGGGCGAATGGACGGAGGGCTCGTAGGGCCCCAGTCGCTGTTCCAGTCGGGGCTTTGACAGGGATCGGTCGACGGAGCTTGCCTTGGCGTGGTGCCCTTCCCGGTCCGTGAGCACGAAGCCATTGGCTCGCACCTCCAGTTCCAGCCCGTGCTCGAACAGGGTGTCGTGCAGTTCCGCCCAGCTCGAGGCGTCCTGGATACGATCGAGACACTCGCGCTGCACCCAGCCGACCAGGCTCTCGACGCCGGCACGGTGTTCCATCTCGACCGCCCGGCTGTGGGCCCCGCGCTGCTGGGCCGCATGGTTGTCGGCCTGCAGTCCGAAGGTGGTCTCGAGTTCCTCGCACAGCTTGCCGAGCGTCGTGTGGTCGTAGTACGGCGCGTGGACGGTGTGGCGGGTCGGGTGAACCTTGTTGATGGCGATGTGGACGTGGAGGTTGTCCGTGTCGTGGTGCGCGGCACTCACGCGCTGGTGCTCGCCAAAGCCCAGGCCTTCGCACAGGCGCTGCTCGATGGCCCGAAGGACGTCCGCGGAAGGCTGCTCACCGGTGCGGAACGAAACGACCAGGTGATAGGTCTTGTCCGCTCCTGAGCGCGTGTTCTCCTGCTGGGTCAGGCGGACCTCGATCGCAGCGTCCAGGGCGTTGTCGCTGGTGCAGTTCGTCAGAACGACCTGGCCGACGCGCTGCGCCTTGCCCTGGGTGTCCGTGATATAGGCCACCAGATCGCCGAAGTCGCTCTTGCGCGCGGACCGCATCGCGACCTGCTTGGCGATCAAGTACGACTTTCGAATTTAGCCGCTAAGCCGGTCACGAGAACGCCACTGTCTTGAGGATCTCGCGCATCTCCTGCTGGTTGGTCTCGACCTTTACCAGCAGCATCAGGACCAGGTGGCGCAGCTCGATCTGCGAGTACCCCTCCAGGCGCTTGTCACCGGCCAGCCAGAGCTTGAGCAAGCCGCCTAGCCTCCCCAGGTCGGCATTGACTTTCACCAGATCCTGAGCGCGGCCGAAGTCCAGGATGCTGCGCACCTCATAGCCGAGGCCCACCTTGCGCAGATAGCCCGAGGCGCTGTTGCCCGTCGTGCGCGCCATCTCCTGGATGCCTGCCTTTTCATGCGCAGTTACCCAGACATAGATCGGCGTGCTGTCCCGGCGGGGCGGACTCTTGGGAGGGGTGTCGTCGTTCATGGTGTCCAGTCATCGGATGCGGCAGCAGCCACGGCTCCGCAGGACAGGATTGCCGTTGAGCGCCGAAGGTGCGAATAAGGCCGAGGGCTGGACCTGGACGGGCTTGCCCGTACAGGTACAACGCATATCCTGCCCCGTTTCACGGGTTCATCACGCCAATGAATCGTACCATCAGTTATCGATTTATCGTTAATTACTTCTCCATTTCCGATACGATTGCCGAAACGCTGTTAAGTCAACACCGAAATCAATCAAGTTGCTTCTCAATCGGCTGTCGGTCGCCATTCGATCGACATCGAACCGGCACTCGATCGGCACTCAATGGAAAACAAATGGACGAAGAATCGACATGGCCAAGAACTACACCGATAAGCTGGCACGGTGGGCAACGAAGCGCCAGGGCAAGGCGCGCGAGAAGAACCTGGTGATCTTCCATGCCCTCCAGGACGATGTTCGCGCCGCGCTCGATGTCGGCTTCTCGGCCAAGACTATCTGGGCCCACATGCAGGAGCAGGGTCGCGTCGACTTCGGCTACGAGACCTTCCTCGATTACGTGAACCGGGTGATCAAGACGACTCGAAGTGCCAAGCCAGGCACGCGAACGGGTGAGATGGCTTCCAGCACGGGCCGGACGCCGGACCCGCCGCCCTTGATTCAGCCACCCCAGCCCAATCCCATTTCCCCTTCCGTCCCCTCCATCCCTTCCACCCCTTCCATTCATCCACCCACCCGACGCACCGGCATGCCCACCTTCACGTTCAATCCCATTCCCGATCCCGAGGACCACTCCTGATGGCCCGCATCCACATGCTGCTTCAAGGCAAGGGCGGGGTCGGCAAGTCCTTCATCGCCTCCGTGCTCGCCCAGTACAAGCTCGCCAAGGGCCAGAAACCCCTGTGCATCGACACCGACCCCGTCAATGCGACCTTCTTCGGCTTCAAGGCGCTGAAGGTCCAGCGCCTGCAGCTGATGGACGGCGAGGAGATCAACCCGCGCAACTTCGATGCGCTGGTCGAACTGGTCGCGCCCTCGAAGCACGACGTGATCATCGACAACGGCGCGAGCTCGTTCGTGCAGCTATCCCACTACCTGGTCACCAACGAGGTGCCGCAGCTGCTGCAGGGCATGGGCCACGAGCTGGTCATCCATTCGGTCATTACGGGCGGCCAGGCCTTCCAGGACACGCTGCACAACCTCAGGCAGATCGTTCCACAGTTCCCCGCCGAAGCGGTGTTCATCGTCTGGCTCAATCCCTACTGGGGGCCGATCGAGTCCAAGGGCCAGGGTTTCGAGCAGATGGAGGCCTATGCGGCGATGAAGGATCGCCTGAGCGCGCTGGTGACGATCCCGACGCTGAAGGCCGAGACCTATGGTCGGGATCTGACCGAGCTACTGCAGACCCGCCAGACCTTCGACGAGGCGCTGGCCAGGGACACGCTCACGATCATGACGCGCCAGCGCCTGAAGATCGTGCGCGACCAGCTCTATGCCCAGCTCGACAACGCGGCCGTGCTGTGACGACCACCGACCCGGTCGACCACCTGATCCGGGAGATCGCCGTGAAGCACGGCGTCGCCCTGGGCCGTGACGATCCCATCCTCATCCTGCAGACGCTCAACGCCCAACTGCTCGAGGAAGGCGCGAAGGCACAGCGCGCGATGCTGCAGATGCACAAGGAGGAACTCGAGGCCATCGCGCAGCGCTGGGGCGGCGATGCCAAGGACAAGGCCGAGCGGATCCTGAGTGCGGGGCTGGCGGCAAGCAAGGACGCGATGACCCGGGTGATGCAGGAAGGCGCCGTGGTGGCAACGGCTGCGATGCGCACCGAGATCGATCAGGCCCTGGTCGGCATCGTCCAGGCGATCGCGCAAGCGCGCGCCCTGGCACGCATCAACATGATTGCAGCAGCGCTGACGGTGGTGGCTGCCGCGATCACGCTGTTTGCCAGCCTGTCGAGGTAGTCGACCGCGGCATGGCGGAGTTTTGCCGCTAAAGGGTGCGCGTGCGTTGCTTGGCTTGGGACGGCGCCACCAGGGCCCGGCCCTCGGTGTAGCTCAATGCCTTGACGGCGCCCAGGTCCGGAACCCGGTCGAACTTGGCAGCATCGTGCGTGACGATCGTCTTGCCCACCTGCTGGAACACCAGGCCAGCCTCCACGTACAGGATGACCCCGTCGTGCGTCTTGGCCGGGTCCGCCGGCACGGCAGTGTGGAGGTTGTAGATCCCGGGCGGCCGCTCCACGGCCTTCTCGATCTTCGCGTCGCGCCACTTGTTGTCCGGCCCGACCACCTGCGTGATGCATTGCCGGTTCATCACGACCAGGCGTTTTTTTTCCATTTTCAGTTCTTCTTGTGCGGATTCGCCGGGCAAGGACCGCCACCTGACGGTCACCCACTGCAAAAAGAAGCGAGTTTAGTGAAACCTGCCGGTGTCTCGACGAAAAAAAACAGGCTTCAACGCATAGATTTCGCGTTTCGAAGCGGTCATGTCATGAAGGCCACGCATCGGGGCAGCAGGCATGGCCCGCGGACTCGACCGGGTCAGGCCTCGACGAACCGCTTGATCCTGAGCCGGGCCAGCTCGATCTCCGCCTCCTCGCCGCTGTCCTCGAACCGGGCCCAGCACAGCCCTTCGGCCGACCAGCGCCGGTTCGTGATCAGTCGCACGGCACGGCGTTCGTAGGTCCCCAGGATCAGGATCCGGCCGATCTTCTCGGAGGACCGCGTCCTTGACTCTTCGTTCTCGGATGTTGGCGCTGAAGCTTCATCGTCCTGAAGATCATCATCAGGGTCGTCATCCTCGTCGAGCGCGGCGGGCTCTGTCTGACCCTGCTGCTCTTCCTCTCCGATACGGCGTTCCTGCTGGATGGCGCGCCTGTTGCCGAGGAACGATCGAAGCACCTTGACCGATCCCCGTGTGATCTCCTGGTTTTCGTTCGACAGCCAGGCCTCGACTTCGTCCGGGCCCTTCTTGTAGGCCTTGAGCAGCTCGTTGACCAGCGTCACGTCGGTGCAGCGGCCGCTCTCGAAGAGTTCATCCAGCAACTCGGGCAGGTTCAACAGCACCATGTGCTGCGACACATAGGCCTCGGAGAGCCTGGACGCCTGCGCGAGTTCGCGCTGGCTCCAGCCCTGGGTCTTCATCAGGCGTGCAAAGGCTTGCGCCTTGTCCTTGGCCGGGGTGTC
>Ga0308164_10001126_pt1 | contig 33759 bp, 40 predicted proteins | sample PhyTR2_FD_201031 | JGI IMG/M metagenome (GOLD analysis project Ga0308164, IMG submission 201031) | Phyllosphere microbial communities from UC Gill Tract Community Farm, Albany, California, United States - DLSLT.R2 | ecosystem: Host-associated > Plants > Phyllosphere > Unclassified | place: USA... | reverse complement strand
GCGCGTAGTTCTTGACCATCGTGACCTGATCCTCGGCCTGACGCATGCCCTCCATCTGCTTGATGAAGGTCGCGCCGAAGTCCTGCTGGTTCTCCCTGGTGACGGGAACCTTGCGCAGATCGTAGTTCGTATTGGCCTTGCGCACTCCCTTCACCTCGGGCTTGCCCTTCTCGACGGCCTCGTCCTTGCCGGATCCGGTCGCGCCGCGCGAGGCCGGCCGACGACGCGAGGACGTCTCGGGCTCCTCTCCCGATGGAGCGTCGGCTCCGCGCCCGGCGTCCTGCGGCTCCTCCTTGCGGGGAGCGGCCTCGGCACGGTCGCGCGATCCGCCGTCGCCGCCCTTGCCGTCGCGGGCCTGCTCCTCACGGCCGTGATCGTCGGGTTGACGGTCGCCACCCTGACGCCCGTCGCCCTGACGATCGTCGCGAGGCTGGTCGTCACGGCCACGGTCGTCGCGAGGCTGGTCGTCACGGCCACGGTCGTCGCGAGGCTGCTCGTCGCGCGGACGGCCGCCCTCCGAACGCTCGCCCCCCTGACGGTCGCCACGCGGGCGGTCGTCACGCGGGCGGTCATCGCGGTCCTGCGTCTCCTGACGACGCCCCTCGCCACCGCCGCGGGTGTCGCGGTCACGCCCGTCGGAGCGGCCTTCGTCCCTGCCGCCGCGATCGCCGCGGTCGTCATGGTCGTCTCGGCGTCCGCGGCTGCGCTGGCTGTCCTCGTAGTCGTCGCGGTCGCGCTTGGCCCGGCTCACGACCGAGGCGTTGCGGTTGCCGTTGTGCGCATACATCACCGGATCCTGCTTGCCGCCGACCAGGAACATTCCGAGCGCGCGGCCGAGGAAGTTGCAGCAGCGCTTTAGTCCGTCGCTCTCGGCGCCCTTGACCGCCATGCCGACCGCGTCCTTGCGATGCGCGTTGACCTTCACCTCGCCGTAGCCGATGCCGGACTGGATGAAGACGGTCGGCGTGCCGCCGTCGGTCTGCGGCTTGATGGTCAGCTTCACCTGCGAGATGACCTGGAACACGTACATCTCGCTCGACGCCGCGCCTTGGTAGCCCGGCTTGTCGTACTGGAAGTCCTCCATCTTCTGGATCTCGGCCTCGACGCCCCAGCCAAGCGGACCGAACAGCTTGTTGAGGGTGTCCGTGAGGATGTCGACCTTCACGTACGAGAGCTTGGTCTTGTTGCCGCCCTCGCGCTCGGACAGCAGCCAGGGGTGGATGTCGGCGTCGAGGCTCTTGGCCAGATCGACGGGGCAATAGCGGTACGTCATGTCGTTCATATCGTGATACTCCCTGAGGGGTTGACCCGATGGGCCGGTTTCAGGATCGGATCGATTAGAAGAGTGACTGCCCCTTCTTCACGACCGTCACCTTCGGGGTGCCTTTGGCGTCCCGGGTTATATCGACGACGTGCGCCGGAGTCTCTAGTTTTTCTTTTGTTCCGGCCATTGCGATGAGCATCGTGTCGATCTGGGAGATGCGCGCTTCGTACTGTCCGACCTGCGTCTTGGCAGGCACGAGCTTCTTGACGAGATCGATCCGCTCGGCACTGATCTGGTCCACCTGCTCGGCCGAGGCCGCCACCTTCTGCACGGCTACGCCGGAGCGGATCTGGCGTGCGTCCCGATCCATGTCGAGGTCGGGCTCCTCGCCGTCGATCACGGACTGCAGGAAGGCGTCGACACGCTCCTTCATCTCGGCGCGCTCCTCGGCGGAAAGGCTGACGACGAACAGCTGGCTGCTGTAGCCGTCCACCAGGACGCCCACGACCACGCACTCGACGCCGTAGGCGAACGCGACTGCCTTGTAGCGGCGGAGCGCCTTGGCAGGCATGCGGTCCGGCGCCTGCCATTCCCGCATGGTGGTCGATGCGCGGATGTCCACGATGAGCACGGCGTCCCTGCCTTCGGTGCGCAGGCTCGGTGCGAGCGGCCAGGCCTTGGACGGCATCACACCCGTCGCCGCGGCCGCGTCGCGCGGGCTGAGCGCCGCGCCTGCCTTCAGCGCATGATCGTCGCAGATGCCCTTCATGATCTCGGAGGCGAGCCGGCCCTTCCAGATACCGCCCTCGCTCATGTCGCGTTCCTCGCCCGCCATCAGCTCGTTCCACAGCTGGTAGTCGGACTGGCGCGAGTTATCGCCGTACAGGGTCGGCACCTCGCCGGCGCGCAGATAGTTCCTGGTCGTCATGGTCACTCCTATGGAGGTGGAAAGCGAAGCACCCCGGAGGCATGGCCTCCGGGGTGCGGACAGATATTCGTCGACGGGATGCGCGTCGTCTACGCGGCCTTCTGCTCCTCGAGCCAGCCTGCGTTGCGGATCTCGTCCTCGAACTGGGGGAAACGGTCCTTCATCATGACCCACTTGCCGATCTCGCCGTTGAAGATGGCGCCCATTGCCTTGACCTTGTCCTTGTCGTCGAAGGGCACGTACAGGACGACGAACTCGCCGACGATAGGCTTGAACGGGCGTTTCTGGCGCGTGTCGTCCTGGGCACGGGCAGCCTTGCGCAGACCGCCGTTGCCCTGAGGAGGAGACAGCTTCGACACGGGCAGATCGAGGCAGATGCGGATCGACTGGATGTTGCGGCTCTGAAGCGTCTTGCGAGCCTCGTTAGGGTCGAGAGCGCCCTGCTCCACGTCCCGCAGCATCATCTCCAGACGTGCCGTCGACACCGGATTTACCAGCTGCGGCACGTGCTTCTCGCAGAACTCGACCAGGCTGCGCCCGAGCGAGGACGGCGAGAACTGCCCCTTGTTGACGAAGACGTACTCGCGCTCCTTCAGCTTTTTCAGCATCGAGCCCCATGTCGTCTGGGTCCCGAGCACGCCGGCGTCCTTGAGCAGACGCTTGGTCTCGGGATCGTCGATGACCGTCGCGAGGTTCTTCATGGCCGCCAGCAGCGTCGCCTCGGTGAACGCCTTGGGGGCCCGCGTCGTCTTGGCGATGGGGGAGGCGTGCGCCGCGGTTCCCGGCGTGCCGTTCTGCAGCCGCGGAAGGGAGGCGTCGCCATCCTCCTCTACGACCGTCTTCTCGTCCTTGTCGGCTGCCGCGTCGGCGTCGCCGAACAGCGTCTTCCATCCGGGGCTGAGTATGGTCCGGCCCGATGCGGTGAGCGTGTGCTCGCCACTCGTCCAGGACATCGTCAGCTGCTCGTACTCGCAGTTCTGGTGGAACTGGGCGAGGTACTGCCTCACGACGAGGAGATACAGCTGGCGCTCCTCGGTCGTGAGATGCCCCTCGTCGCTGCTGAGGTGCTTTGCGTCGCCGGTTCCCGGATGCGGGGCGCTGGAAAGGTCCGGACGCTCTGTCGTGGGAATGATGCCGTGATGGTCGGCTCCCGACTTCTGCAGCAGCTTGGAGGAGAACACCTCGGGGCGGATCAGCGGATCCTGCGGCACCATGCCGGACAGGTCGGGGAACTGCGTGCCGCCCTTCAGGTCCGTCGGGCGCGTCATGTCGAGGTTCGAGATGTTGCGCAGCGTTTCCGCCACTTCGTTGACCTGGTCGTCCTCGAGATGCGTCCCGCTGGTGCGTGGGTAGCTGATCAGCTTGTGCGTGTTGTACAGCGACTGACTGATTTCCTCCGTCTTGGCGGCGCTCCACCCCCATAGGTTGTGGGCGCGGATCTGGAGCGTGGAACTCTCGAACAGCGAGGGCGGCCGCTGACTCATCGCCTGCCGATTCACCTCGATCGGCGCGGTCTTGCCCATGATCTGCTGCGCTATCATGCGCGCCTGCGTCACGTCGAGGATCCGCCGGTCCTCGGAAGGACGCAGGTGCATCTCGAAGTCCTTGCCCTCGGCGTTCATCTTCGCCGTGATCTCGTAGTACTGCTGCGGCTTGAAGACCTCGATATCGCGGGCGCGCTTGACGACGAGCGCGAGCACGGCGGTCTGGACGCGTCCCGCGGACACCGGCTTGTCGTGACCGTCGGGACGGAACTTCTCGCTGAATATCCGCGTCAGGTTGATGCCCTCGATATAGTCGGACTCGGCGCGGATCTGAGCCGCGACGGCAAGCCTTCCATGGGTCTCGTACGGGAGAAGCTCGTTGATGGCCTTGCGCAGCGACGCCTCGTTGGCGCCCGACGTCCACATGCGGCTGAGCGGGCCTTTGTAGCCGAGATTGGTGAGGATCAGCCAGGCGATGTACTCGCCCTCGCGCCCGGCGTCGGTCGCAACGACGACCTCCGACGCCCCCTTCATGCCACGCTCGATGCAGTCGTACCACGGCTGCGCGTCCTCGATCACCTTGAACATCCAGCGATCGGGGAAGAACGGCAGATGCTCCACGGCCCACGACTGGTACTTCGGATCGTAGTCGTGCGGTTCAGCCAGCGTGACGACGTGTCCCTTGGCCCACAGCACCCTGCCGTTGTCCGTGTCGAGGCCGTGCTGCTGCCCCGGAATCTTCTTGGGATTGCCCAGAACCTGGGCCAGAGCCTTGCCTACACTGGACTTTTCCGTCAGCCAAACCTTCATCGAGCCGTTCCCTGGATCGCGCTATCGGAACCATTGTAGGATAGCTGAAGATTTTTGGGTAGGTGGGACTTGCGGCCCGTTCCGGGAGGGTGTTACCATTCGCTTCGAAGCCGGAGGAAACGCCCGACGGTCTCGTGATCTCAGGTGGGGAGCGCACGGCGTGCTGCCAGCCCCATTGTATAGGCCAACGCGCAGCACGTGCTGACGCCAAGGAGGAACAGAAGATGGATTTCGACCAGAAGACTCCCGAGGGCCGCGACTTCGCGCGGATCTATCCGACGATGCAGGGCGAGACCGGCAACCGCGCGCTGCGCACCGCCGCTGTCGAGGCAGGCAACAAGGACATGGTCGGCTGGGACAAGCCCGACGGCAAGAACATCGAATGGCGTGTGTACAAGGACCAGGTTCCCGCCGGTCTGGACGTGGACAAGACGTTCGGCAAGTTCGCGACCGAGGAAGCCAAGGCTGCCAGCCTCGCGGAGACCGCCGACTTCCAGCAGCGTCAGTCGCTTGCCTCGAACGTGACCAAGGCGCCGCGCGGCCAGGAGATCCCGGCCGAGGACCGCATGTACCCGAACACGTCGCTCAAGGCCGAGTTCGACCGTGACGTCGCGTCGCGCAAGAAGGAAGGCGTCGAGGTCAAGTACGACGGCCCCGCCGGCGCATACCATGTCGTCGCGGGATCGAAGGAAGGCTTCGACAAGTACAAGACCCCCGAGGCGAAGGCGCAGTGGGAGTCCGAGGCCAAGCTGACCCAGGCGCAGCGCAAGCAGATGGCGCAGGAAGCCGACCGTGCGATCGACTCGACCGCCGAGCGCGCTGCCGGCCGTCACTTCGTGGCCGACAACGCCGCGGGCTTCAAGCTGCCCGACCCGACGCAGAGCCGCGACAGCAAGAAGGTCCACGATTCGCAGATGTCGGCCCTCAAGAAGGCCCCCGACGTCGAGGTCGCCCGCATCCTGGCACGCAGCCGCGACGCGCGCGACGAGCTGCGCGACAAGATGGTGCAGATCCGCCTCAACAAGGCGCTCGACCTGAACGCCGAGAAGGGCCTGACCCCGCGCGAGTTCTATGCGGCCGGCCGGTATCAGGAAGGCGACAAGAGCCGCTTCGAGGGCGAGAAGCGCCAGCGGACCCTGGCGGGCGGCGCGGGCCTCGGCCCGACGGAGTTCGGTCAGCTCGTCGCGCTCGAGCGCGGCTACGGCGTGGTGAAGAAGGAAGCGGTCGCCCGCGGCCTGATCGCGGACCGTTCGCGCGGCCAGGGCCAGTCGGCCGAGCAGAAGCAGGAGCAGGGCCAGTCGCAGGCTCAGGAGCCCCGTCAGGAGCGTCAGGCGCCCCAGCAGGAGCGTCAGGCCGGCGCCAAGTCGCCCGAGATGGCGGACGCCGGTGCTCCCGCTGCCGAACCGGCAGCCGAGAAGAAGGGCCGCGCTCGCGGCAACCGCAGCTGGGCGAACTCGCTCGCACAGGGCGGTCTGGGCGGATAAGAGAGGAGGTGGTCCCATCTGGGATGGAGGGCGCGTGAGCGCCCTTCATCTCGTTTGGGGCGCTTCGTCGGTAAAGGGCGGCTTCCGCGAGGAGGCCGCCCTTTCTGCGTCACGAATCCAGGACGCCCATCTCCTGGAGGAACTGCGATGGACCGCGCCCACGCCGCCCCTTGGCCCAGGTCACGATCATGATGCGACGCGCACGCGTGATCGCCACGTAGGCGAGCCGACGTTCCTCCTCCAGATCCCGCACGGTGCCGTGACGCTGGGAGGGGAACTCGCCTTCCTCCCATGCGGGCGAGAACACCACGTCGAACTCGAGGCCCTTGGCCTTGTGAATCGTCATGACGTTCACGCCGGTCTTACCCGCGTTCATGTCGATCGACGTCAGCGAGCCGAGGATGGAACGCACCACCTCGACCGGATCGCTCTTGTCGTTCGACGCGTCGTTGGCGATCGCGTCGACCAGAGAGATGAACCGGCCGTAGAGATGGTCGTCCGGGTCCTTGGACGTCGAGACCATCTCGGGGATCCCGAGCAGCCGACCTGCCTCCGCGAACGGGGTGGTCGGGTTATCGTGGATGAGTCCGCGGATCTTGGCCAGCGTGTCGAGCAGGTCGGCACCTGCCGACCCGTCCTTCAGCTTGTTCATCTCGCGATAGCGGCGCAGGAAGCCGACCGGACCCATCTTCTGGTCCCGGTTCTTCTCGTTCCACCCCGTCACCCGCTGCACGATCTGATTCATCATCTGATCGTCGAAGAGGATCTGCGGGTAGCGGACCATCTTCTCGAAGTTGAGCGGGTTATCCATGCCGACCGCCGCCTGCATCCACGCCACGAGAGCGCCGACCGGCTGCGTGTGGAGCGGCAGCTCCTCGTGCAGGTTGATCGGCACGCCATCGGCGCCGAGCTGGGTCGCGATCGTGCCGCAGCCCTTGTTGACCCGGCACAGGATCGCCATCCGCTCGTACGGGATCTCGAGCTGCTCGTGTGCATATTTGATGTTCTCGAGGATTCGGTCCTTCTCGTCCGCGCGGTCCTTGCACTCGATCGCACGCACGAATGCGTCCTCGTCCGGCCGGGTGCGCACGTCCTTGTCGTAGCGGTCCGCGTTCTTGAGAATCAGATTCGCCGCGACGCGGAAGATCGGCCTCGGCGTACGGTAGTTGTATGCCAGGTGCAGCACCGCCGCGTCAGGCCAGTAGTTCTTGAACTTGGTGACGTTGCGGATCTCCGAGCCGCGCCAGCCGTAGATCGACTGGTCGTCGTCGGCCGCCGCGAAGAAGCCGGTGTCGTTTCCGACCAGGTTGTTCAGGAACCGGATCTGGGCCTTGGCGACGTCCTGGTACTCGTCGACGATGATCTCGTCGAACTTGCCGCGCCAGGTATCCTTGAACTCGTCGTCGTGCTCGAGGAGGAGCGTCGGCAGGTACAGCATGTCCGAATAGTCGATCATGTCGTAGAGCTGCAGATAGTCGGTATAGGCCTTGTAGATCGCGATCTCGGCCTCGCCGATGCCAGTGGCCCAGCGCAGACCATCGCGCTTGTATGTGGTCATCGCCACGTCGGGCGTGACCATCTGGTTCTTGGCCTCCTTGATGAAGTTCATGATCTTGCGGACCAGGGTGAAGGTGTCCACCCCGTCGGCCATCGGGTGGTTGTGATTCTCGAGCTCCTGCTCGATGATCTGGCGCTGGGCGACCTCGTCGATGATCGTGCGGTCGGTGCTCTGCCCCTTGCGGATCGCATCGGCCTTGAGGATACGCAGGCCGATCGAGTGCAGCGTGCCGACCCACGCCTCGCGGACGTCGGTCTTGAGCATCGGCGAGATGCGGTCGATCAGCTCCTGAGCCGCCTTGTTGGTGTAGGTCGACACCAGGATGCGGTCCATAGGCACGCCGTCGCGCAGCTTGGCGGCCACGCGGGCGGAGATGGTCCGGGTCTTGCCGGTACCGGCCGGTGCGATCAGGAGGGCGTGCTGGGCGTCGGACAGCGCCGCTTCGCGCTGTTCGTCGCTGAGATCTGCCAGCAGGGCGTCGCATGCTGCGACGTCGACGCTGTTGCGCTCGACCTTGGGCCGGGCACCGGCGGACTTCTGTGCATCTGCGGCGGTCGCATTGAGGTCGAGATCGCCGAAGATGTCGTCGTTCTTCCGTGACGGAGGTTTTGCCATGATGAGTCTCCTTGAGAGTTGATCCCGAGGCCCATCATGGCGATGGAACCTCAGGCGGCCATCGGCTCGTCCGGATCCAGGTCGGTATTCCGCCTGGGCTGGGGAGCCACGGTCTTGGGCTGGAAGTGGCCGTTGTTTTTCATCCACTCCTCGATCCGCCGGGCCCTGATGTGGGGTGGCAGCGGCTGAGAGGGCTTGGGGCCCTGCTCGTTACGGGGATTGTAGACCTTGGCGGCCATTTCCTTGTTTTTGAACCAGAATACGCTGTCCATGATGAAGGGCCGGTTCATGAAGCCCTGACAGATCAGCATGTGGGTGCCGGGCTTCATGCCCGAGATGTCTCCCGGACGGATCAGGTCGACCTTCTCCAGCCCGATCGATTCGTTCGACTTGCCCCATTCCTTGAAGTCGCCTCCGCGGCTCTTGGACCGCGACGACTTCCGAATGGTGGTGGGCCCTACCATGCTGCAGATCAGCTGCACAGTGTCCTTGTCGTTCTGGGGGAGCACGTACTTGACCGCGGTGGTCGCGTAGATGATCTCCTGATCCTCCTTGGAGTACAGCTTGCCGATCTGGGCCGCCGACTGCGCCACGAGGCAGTAGTAGGTGGCCTTCGAACGTCCGAGGTCGGGACCGGTCATGACGGCCTCGATGCGCGGCAGCTTGGCGAACTCGTCGAGCATGAAGCAGACCGGGTACGGTCCGAGCTTGACGTTGTTGCGGTTCACCTGCTTGGGGCCGTACGCGAGGAATTCGCGGCTGAACACCTCGTAGAGCAGCGACGTGATCGTCGCGAACGCCGCGGCCTCCGCCTGGTTGACGCAGACGAAGAGCGTGACGGGCTTCATCTCGCCCGTTTCGGGGTCCGGCATGCCGCGCAGGTCGGAAGGCAGGAAGTCGCACGACATGGTGCGCTCGCGGACGGCGGCGTTCTTGAACGGGATGAACGCCTTGTCCATCGTGCCGAGGATACCCGACCGCTCGTTGGGGGCCATCGAGATGAGCGGGGTGATTTCGGTCGAGGCGCGCGGATTGTACTGCTTTTCCTCGCACTCACCCACGATCGCCTTCAGCCAGTCGCTCATCGCGTCGCCCTGGTAGAAGCTCTGCGAGGCGGCTGCCTCTTCCTTCTTGCGATCGTTTTCCGCCGCCGCACGCCGCAGACCCTCGTTGATCATATCGACGATCATCGGGATGCATGCTTCCTTGCCGCGCCAGAATTCCGGCAGGCCGTCGTAGTCGCGTGCGTCGTTCACCTTGGAGCAGATGTAGTGGAGGAAGCCGACGAGGCCCGCGCGGCCCTTCTGCTCGAAATAGTCGTTCTTTCCGCCCTTGTCGCCGCCGGGAGAGAGCACGTTGGCGATCGCGTCCAGGTACGTGTCGCGCTCGGCGGTACCGGCGGGCGGGGTCAGCTGCGGCGAGAGCACGTTGAAGCGTGGGTAGAAGATCGTCTTGGTCGGATCGTCGAGGTGGTCGGGATCGACCTTGTCGGTTGCGGACCAGTTGATCATGAAGACGTGGCCGATCTCGGCACGGTGACCGGAGCAGGCTTCGAAGAGCTCTGGCTTCGGATCGTTTACGATGAAGCTCGATCCGTCCGTCTCGATGATGGACGGTACGACAAACGACGCCGTCTTTCCGGTGCCGGGAGGGGCCAGAACCAGCACCGAGAGCGTCTCGATGAGGGCCATGCGATCCGTTGTCTTCGGCCAGTTTCCGAGGACTAGCTTGTCCGCCCCGACGATCCCGACCTGTGACCGCCTTTCCATCTCGCGGACGTCGCGCTTGTTGCCGAGTCGGGCGTCCCCGTGGATGAGGTCGAACATGCGGAACGGATTGACCGCCGCCGCCACGATCGCCGGCGCCGCACCGATAGCCATGCTGATCAGTCCACCGGCGGCGGTTGCCATCGGCCACTGGCTCCACGAATACTTGTAGTAGCTGGCGATCGCACGCGGATCGTACAGCCCGCCCATGTAGTTGCCGACCTTGTCCCACGTCTCGGCGTTGAAGTCGCTTCCCGAGAGAAGGCCTACCAGCGGCCCGAACTGGACCGTCGTCAGGATCAGCGGCAGCGAGGCCGCGACACCCCCGGCCACGACCAGCATGCCCTTGTTCTTCTCGGATGAATGATGCGTGGGGATATTGTCAGCCATGGTCCCGTCCCGTGTCCTGTTCGGAATACGGTTATAGGATGAGACCCATGTCAGGCAACAGTTTTCGGAAAATCCTTACCTCCCCTCGTCACCCCTCATGGCCGATGCGAGGATGAGGCAGGTATCGGCGGAGATCGCCTCCCAGTCGTCGTACGTGACGACGGGCACGCCGCGCCGCTGAGCCGTGTCGATGGAGCCTCCCTGAGCCTCGGCGTCCGGCACGACGAGGTAGGCACAGCCTTCCACCAGGGTTCCGGTTACCTCCCAGCCATGCTCGGTGGACATGTACTCCAGATTGGTCCGTCTCGACCCCTTGCCCGTGAAGGCGACGAGCGGCTTGCGATGCTGGAGTGCTCGCAGCGCGGCGGCGCTCCGTACGGTCGGCAGGCCGCGCCAGCGGCGGTTGTCGCGCCACGTCGCCTTCCAGTCCTCGGTGGGGCCGATCTTCCCTCTCGCTATGACGCAGGCGAGATTGGCGGCACGCCAGTCGTCCGGAGGCACCATGTGACGTTCCCCGGCGACCAGGGTGGCGTCGATGTGCGAGCACCACCCGACGCCGTTGCACGAGCATTCGACGTTTCCGTCGAGGGGGACCGAGATGTAGTGGTGGACGCCGGGCTCGCTCATGCTGGAGCATCGGAAGACGACGCCCTCAGCAGCTATGACCGCGCCCGCCATCAGTTTCGGGCGTCCTCTTGTTCCGTCCGTTCCGTCTGCCCTGCCTGCCGGACCGCGATCCTGTCGCGGATATCCACGTTCAGCGCCTCGACGGCCTCCAGCGCCGCAGCCTGCTCGTCTTCCAGACGCTCGGCGCGATGGCCATTCTGCCGCACGTCGTACGTCATCAGCACGCCCCAGCCGATCAGCAGCCCCACCAGGGCGATGCCCAGTCCCATGACGATGTCTCCGTAGACGGCGCCGGAATAGGTGGCGTAGATCGACATGAAGGCGCCGACGACCACCGCGGCGAGCACGAGCGGCAGCCGGTCCGCGAACAGCCGGCCGCGCGAACGCACGGACGGCGCGTTGATCTCGCGGTGCTGATGGCCGTTGGCGGCGTTGAACACGAATACGGGCCGGTCCGGGTGGACGCTGACGCCGCTCTCGACCGTCAGCGCGTAGAGGCGCTGGCCAGGCTGGACCTCGATCGGGAAGCGCCTGATGATCTCGCCGACGTCGCCGCCGTCCCATTCCATCGTCACCTTCTCCATCTTGGCCGGTCCGATGCCCGCCTGCAGAAGGGGGCCCTTGCCCTGGTCGACATCGGTCACGGTACCGGCGCGAAGCCTGTAGGAGTTGTGGCGACGGGCTATGATCTTGTCGTGCATTTTACCCTCAGTTCCCTTTTCGGGCCGCAGCCCTCGCCATTTCCTTGATCGGCGAGAAGCTGCGCCGATGGTGGTCGGTGAATCCGTGAGATTCCAGTCCCGCGTAGTGCTTCTTCGTGCCGTAGCCCTTGTTCGAACCCCAGTCGTACTGAGGATGGATCAGGGACAAGTCGGTCATCATCGCGTCGCGCACCGTCTTGGCGACGATCGAGGCGGCGGCGACCGTGGGGCAGGCTCCGTCCAGGCCGTCGTGATTGATCACGCGGTAGCCGCGCGCTCCTATGCCGGGATCCGCCGGCCCGTCGATCAGGACCGTGGGAGGGCGCAGAGGCAGATTTCCGAAGGCACGTCGCATGGCGAGGTGCGTCGCCTCCAGTATGTTGAGCCGATCGATCTCCTCGACCGTGGCGAAGCCGATCCCGACGTGGGCGCACGCGACGATCTGGGGGTACAGCGCCTCGCGCCGCTTGGCGGAGAGCTTCTTGGAATCGTTCAGACCGATAGGGAGATCGCGCGTGCGGAAGGCCACCGCCGCGGCGTATACGGGGCCGGCGAGACAGCCACGGCCCACCTCGTCTATTCCAGCCACGATCTCGTCCATGCCCCTGCAGCAGGGAATGGAGGGGTCGTAGTCCATGTGCTTGAGCGCTCTTGCCATGTCGACCTTCTAGGATGGGGGTTAAACGTGCGCAAACTCATGCGCCGGCGCGGAGCACCTCGTGCAGCTTCTCGGCGGTCTTCTTGCCGATGCCGTCGATTTCCGCGATCCGCTCGACCGTGGCGCGGGTGATGCCCGCGAGCGAGCCGAAGCGCTTCAGGAGCGCGGTCGACCGGGTGGGCGATATCCCGGGAATCGTCTCGAGCATGACCTTGGCGATCTCGACGGGGCCCGCCCCCTTCAGGCGGACCGGCTCCAGATCGAACTTGTCGCCGACGCCGAAGAAGTGATCCCGGATGGCGGTGACCATCGCATAGGCGGTATGCGACTGGTCGATGGTCTCGACGATAGGCATGCGCATGCCGAACATCAGACGACTCTGCATCGCCGCCAGCTTGGTGATCGGAAGACCCCTGTTGCCGAACACGCCGCCCTCGACGACGAAGCAGCACGGAGATCCAAGTTCGCTCAGCGCGCGTACCTGCGTCGTCATGCGTCCGTCCTGTAGAGACGCCACCAGGTCGGCGGAGGTCTTGCGTTCGAACAGCAGCTCGCGGTCGCCGTGTCGAGCGCGGAAGTCGCCGACGGGGAGACGCGTCCTGATGACGTGCAGGTTCTCCACGCCGGTCAGGCGGGTGATGAGCCAGTCGCTTTCCCGGTCGTCGATCTCCAGCGTCACGGTCTCGGGCAGTGGCGTCGACAGTCGGTCGGGGTGGAGACGGTCGGTATCCTGGGTCCCATAGGGCCCCTTCTGGCCGAAGCGCTGCTCCTCTCGCTGTCTGGGGCGCGCGTCGGCCTGATCTCGACGTGGCTCGTCCACGCGGTCATGGCGAGGTGTCTCCTGCGTCCTGCTCCTGACGGGTTCCGCAGGACGTTCGTCCGACCTTCGACTGCGCTCCGCCTCGTCGGATCTCGAGCGCCAGCTGTCGTCGACGTCGTGGCCGCCGCTGCGCCGGCGCACGTGGCGCGGTGCACGCTCCTCCCTGACGATCCGAACGAGCGCGGCATAGGTCTCGGGCATAGGCTCGAACACCATACGCGCGAGATGGTCTGCAGCATGTCGGCTGAGACCGCTGTCCCGCGACCCACTCCAGACCGGCGCACCTCCGGTCCCGCTCGACGCGTAGATGGCCGGGTATCCGGGAATGTTGACGTATACCCTGGTGCGCGCGGGCCTGCCGTCCTCGCTCTCGGGCTCGTAGACGCTGTAGTCGATGTCGGAATGCGCGAAGGTAGCATCGGCCGGCAGGTTGCGCCTCGCCTCGTCGATCTCGCGCTTGATGGTCGCGAGCTCGATGCTGTTCTTCTCGATGTAGGCCTTCATGACCGGCCCGAGCGGATCCACGCCGGGACGCGCGTAGAGACCGTTCTCGATCCGCCGTACGAACCCCTCCTTCACGAGGGAGTCGAGACCTGAGGAGACGTTGGGGCCGATCTTGCGGCGCAGCTCGCTCACCAGCGCCACGTCCTGACGCACGAAGAACTTCCGTACCTGATCGACCATGCTCTCCTTGGCCGCGTCCTTCGCGATCCGCTTGGCGGCCTGCTCCTCGATCCTCCGCGCCCGCGCCTCGACGGTCTTGCGGTTGACCGGCTTGGCGCCGGTCTGCTCGATCTTGGTCAGTACCCTGGGGTCGTCTGCCAGCACGCCGGGAGACGTGTAGATGCCGGTCGCGGGGTTCGCCAGCTCGCCGCGCGCGACCATCGGCTGGATGGCACGGGCCGTCTCCTCGCCCAGGCGGCGCACCGCGTCCGCCTTGGAGAAGACGCGTACGTCGGAGGCGTATATCCGGATCCTGTCCGTCGCAGTCATGCGCGAAGGCATCGTCGTCGATCCGGAAACTCCCCGAACTGTCGTAGCCATTGGTCGATTCCCCTTTCGTTCTCCTCCCACCATTGCCACTCTTCTGGGGTCGGACTCAAGCTCGGGCATAGCCTGGGGTCGTCGATTTCGAAACCGGTGGCGTGAACGGAGCGTATCTGCGCCGCGCGCCAGACCATTATGCTGTCCTGACCCCCGTCGTGGCAGCCTTCGGTCTCGTTGGCGTACAGCACGGCGTCATACCCGCCCCGCTCGATGGCGGCGAATATCGCCTGGGTGTCGGCCGAGCCCAGTATCTCGTCCTCGAGACTTTCGTCGATCAGTCCGATCTCCACGAGATCCGAAGTTACCTGATCCATGTCCCAGCAGTGCCTGTCGCGCAGCCGCAGTGGCCGTGCCGTCCGGACCAGCGCCGACAGCATCAGTCCGCAGCCAGGCCGATCGTCGGGGTCCGCCATCCGGAACATGATGCGGTGACGCTCGGAAGCGGCTGCATGGGTGCCGAAGTGGAAGCCTATCGAAGCCTCGTCCTGACGCGCGAAGATGCAGAAGGGCTCGTCGACATCGGTCGCATGATGCCAGAGGCGAACGTCGTGACCGGACGTCCACTCGCGCCAGCCCGGGCGTCGGGCGATGTCGGCGGGAAGCGTCAGGGCCTCCTCTCCGTGGATCGCGAAGACCTTCGGCCGCCCCGTCGCCGGGGCGGCGGTCACGACTCGTCGCCGGTCGCACGCAGCCTGTGCGCAGCACGACGCGCCTGTCCCGGCGTATCGTACAGGGCCTCGGTATAGGCCCCCTCTCCGGTCCACTCGCCGCGGTACCAGCGACCGCGCCAGCGGTTCTCGTCGTCGATGAACAGTGCGCCGTAGTGAATCGAGAGGTCGAACGCGTCGACGTGTGTCTGCCCGTCGAACTCGTCGGCCTCCGCTTCCGGATCGATGGACGCCCTGGCACGCCTCGTCGCGTCAGTCACCGCGTCCTCCCGGGTCGGGTGGGTGTCGGGCGTCGCGGTGACGGCGCCGCCGCTGAACCCCCATCGACCGATCCATCCGGCGTTTGTCCGATTCGCGCTCACGATGGGGACTGTGGCATAGTGCTCCTCGGGCTGGACGATGCTCGCCGGGCGCACCATGCCAAGCACCTCGAATGTCTCGGGCCTATCCACTAAGGGCGCTATGTCGACTCCGCTCTTCGAAACCTGGATCGCCGCGTCGTCTCCCTCGACCGCTTCGGTCGAGATCACGCGAATCCTTCCCATCGTCCTCCCTGCCCCGCGCACGGCCTCCGTAAGCTCCTCGATCGTCATGCCGTCCGCGATCGGACGTGCCGCGCCGGCGGGCATCAGCAGCTCGAGCTCGATCTTTATCCTGTCATCCTTCATCATGTGCTCCTCCTCAGGCCGCCTTCAGGGCGGCATAGCGTGCATTGAAGTCCGCGACCCCGAAGTGCGAGATGACGAGCGCTGCCCGCATGCGCTCCATCCTGCGCTGTCCTTCCAGCCATTGTTCCATCTCGACGATCTTGGCGTCGCTGCCGGGAAAGCGCTGGCGGACACGTGCGACCAGCGTGTCCGCCATGGCGCCCTCCAGGGCCTCGAAGGCCGATCGTCCGTTCTCCTCGCCGTAGCGCACCTGCCCGTCGACCTCGAAGCACAGACCCGGGTTGTCGGTGAAGAGACGGAGCTGGCGACGTTCGGCGAGCTCCTCCGGCCTGTTGTCCGGAGCGCTCCACTGCATGAGGATCGCATCCACCTTGGCGTGGAGGCGAGGCAGGCCGTCGAAGTCGTTGAACAGGAGATAGTCGCGTGGGAGGGACTTGGTCTCGGAGATATGTCCGTTCGCCGCCTCCGCGTCCTTGGCGTCCACGAGGATGACGATGCCGCCGCGGTCCCCCGTCCAGTCGATCTCGACCGGATATCGGGCCGACTCATTGACGAGACGCTCGAAGTGCGCGTGACGTCGTTCCCACATGTCGAGGAAGAACCCCTCGTCGACGGCATCGACGGACTCGTCCGTCAGACGCCCTAGGGCATTGCGAAGATCGTAGCCGACCGCCTGGAGGATCTTCCTCCCCGTGAGCCACTCATAGCCGGGTATGGCCTCCGCCTTGCGAGCGGTGGTCAGACGCGAGACCGCGTCCTCGTGCGTGCACCCCATCCGCTCGAGCAGCGGAATGGCCATCGCCACCATCGGCTCGTTGATATGGTCGCCGCCGTAGCCGTAGCGTTCCTTCAGATACCTGGCGACCTCGCTCTTGCCGACCTGGCCGACGCCGGTAAGCGAGATCACGGGCGGCAGTCCCATCTGGACCATGGTCTTTTCCCTTCTGTTCCTGTTCATGTCTTCACCCGAGCGCGTCGGGCATCCGTGGTGGCACTTTCGGCCGCATCGTCCGTTGTACCGGTCATGATGGCAAGCATGTTCAGCGCAGGGGCCGTCCTGCTTCTCGCGGTGTCGGCCTCGGCCCAGACCGCACATCCGGCTCCGACCACGGAGGATCGGCTGCGAGTCGTGCGGATGGCCGCAATGACCGCCGCGCATGCCGACGCCGCAGCCTATCTCGAGACGGAGCGCAGGCACGACCGCATCGTAGTCGCCTCTTCGGACAGGCGACCGCTGCGCAGCAGCGTGCGCTACGACGTCGCGATTGCTAGCCGCTAGTCGGCGTCCCTGTTCCGGACCGGATTTTTCGTCATCCGGAATTTTGCCTATTGTCAAATTTCCGGGTGTCTCTATTATCCACCGCATCATGACGCAGATTCGGCATCACAATAACGGGCGATATAACCGAGGTCTCTGACCCCGGGGTGTTCGTTCGCGCCCCGGTCGATAGACTGGGCGCTGGCCGGTAGAAGACAGATCTGCGCGATCTCCCTCGACTTACCACACAACCGACCCCAGACACATCGACCAGGCGCAGGCCTGATCTGAACAGTGACGTTCGTCCGCGTTTCATCGCAGGCGAGCTGGATCTGATGGCGGCTGTAGCTCAGTCGGTAGAGCGCGGGCTTGTGGTGCCCGATGCCGCGGGTTCGAACCCCGTCGGTCGCCCCAGATCCGCTCTTTGACATCGTTGGTGGAATTCCGAACTAACTGTCGGGGCGTCAGGCTCCGACGGGTTCGCCGTCCTCGTCCAGCACGTCGACCTGCTCCTTGACCTCGAAGTCCCGGACGTAGTCGATGCGGGGATCGGCGTACATGCATCCGTCGGACAGACGGTCCAGCGTCTCAAGGGCGCCGGCCTCGTCGTTCGCACGGAAGCGCCAGGCCTGCGATGCATACTCATCGCCTTCCGCGAGGAAGCGGGCGGTGCCTTCGTATAGGATATTACCTTCGGTATGAGAGGTGACGTCCTTGATGTCGTCGATCATCGCAGCATCCTAAAATAAGTGATTGACATCCGATCGCGGTTGAACAATCAAAAAGGAACAGACCAAGTGCTGAAGCAAGCGGGCGTAGCTCAGGGGTAGAGCACAACCTTGCCAAGGTTGGGGTCGAGGGTTCGAATCCCTTCGCCCGCTCCAGCACTTAACTAGGAGTTGACTATGTGACGTAATACAATACTGTAGAATACAATGATTGGGAACGCGGGTGTAGCACAGGGGTTAGTGCAGCAGCCTTCCAAGCTGAGGACAGGGGTTCGAATCCCCTTACCCGCTCCATTCCTGATCCAACTACATTCCCTGATAGCTCAGTGGTAGAGCATCGCACTGTTAATGCGTGGGTCGTAGGTTCGAGTCCTACTCAGGGAGCCAGTTGGATCAGGTATGGATACTTTCCCAATGGGTAGGTGGCCGAGTGGCTAAAGGCACCAGACTGTAAATCTGGCGGGGGAAACCCCTACGCTGGTTCGAATCCAGCCCTACCCACCATTCTTCGACTAGGCCGCAAGTGTCTGAGGCTGGATCTCCTCGAGATCGCCTTCGATCTGACGGCTGTAGTCCAGGCCGGTATCGACGCCGAACGCCGCGAGTTCCTCGAAGGAGAGATCGCGCGGCTGATCGGTGTCGGCGTCCGCCTCGTAGGTGATCCAGGGCTTGATCTCGGTCCCGTCGGGAAGACGGATCGCCGAGACGACCCCGGTGGGAGCGAGGACAACGACGCTGCCCTCGGGCACTTCGACGTCTTCTGCAACGGTTACACGGACGATGGGCATGGGGATTCTCCTCTTGCTTGGTTGTCTACGATTTCTGAGAGTTTGCGCACCCGTAGCTCAGCTGGATAGAGCGTCGGACTACGAATCCGAAGGTCGGGCGTTCGAATCGCTCCGGGTGCGCCAGACCTATACGACGTTCCTTCGGGAACGCCGGCCCTCCTAGCTCAGCCGGATAGAGCGCAGCCTTGCGGAGGCTGAGGTCACAGGTTCGACTCCTGTGGAGGGCACCAGTCAGGCCGGCGACGGCTTCCTACTTGTCCTCGAGCCGCAGTGGGCCGACGCTCTCCTGCGCCTGGACGGCTTCGAGCTCGGCCTTGTCGAGCCCTCGCCCTTCGGCATCCTTGTCGCGGATGTAGCGGTTGCTGCACTCGTTGAGGTTGTAGATGGTCAGCGTCCGCCGCATCTGCTCCTGCGTGGGCGTCGGCGTGTCGACGAACTCGCTCGCGATCGAGCGGCAGATCTTCTCGCGCGCGGTCTCCAGAGGATCGATGGGCTCCTCGACCGGTTCGGCCACTGGCTCCGTTTCCGGTGCCGCCTGCTCCACGATCGCCTGACGACGTACCGGCGTCAACACCGGAGCGGCAGGGGGCGGCGGTGACGGCGCCTGCCTGCTGCGCCCGACGACCAGGAGAGCGACAAGGACGGCGATCACCAAGGCCACGCAGATCATCAGCTTCCTGGACAGGGCCACGTTGCCGTCCCTCGTTGGCCCGAGATACTCGTCCTTGCGGGCGGGATTTACCGGACCGTCGCGCTTGCCCAGGTCGACGCCCGGTCTTTCGTCTTGCATGCGTTCTTCCTCTCTTGTGTGACCCCGTCGGTCAGCGACGGGGTTCCATGATGCTCGAGGCGATCTCGTGACCGTCGTCGACGATCACGTCCTGGATGATCATCTCGACGACGTCCTCGGGACGTACGCTGCATGCCGCCAGGATCTGCACGATCTCGGTGACCGAAGGATCGCCGTCGATGCACGTGATGCTGTCGATGTCGTCCTCGTATACGCCGCGGCCGTTGATGTTGTCCGCAAGCGTCTTCTGGGTGGTAGGCCCGTCATAGGTCCCCAGCACGATGCTGAAGCTGCAGTTCACGACTGCCTTGCCGAACGCCGTGTCGACGATGCTCCTCGTCCTGACGGACCAGCGGACGTCGATGCGATCCAGGATCTGCGCGTCTGCAGACATGTTCTTTTCCTTTCGTCGATGTGGTCTTTGCAGGCTTCGTCGTCGGGCCCACGTAGCTCAGCTGGATAGAGCGCCGCTTTCCGAAAGCGTAGGTCGCAGGTTCGAGTCCTGCCGTGGGCGCCATCTCCAGGAATTCCGCCGACTTCGAACGTCGGCCCCGACGCCAGGCGGGCAGAGTGGCGCGATCAGGCGCCGTTGAAGGCGTCGTATACGGCCTGGGCGACAGTCGGCCCGAGGCCAGGCAGATCCAGAAACTCTTCGAGCGTGGCTCCTGCGACCGCCCTGAGCGTGCCGAACCGCTCGAGGATCATTTCGGCACGCACCGTCGATACGCCGGGAATGCCTTCAAGAACGTATCGCGGGGAGACGCGGTGGTCTTTGCGTCCACCGCGTCGATGCCCCGGCTGTGGAAGGTCGTCCGCTACGGGATGGCACGCATGGCCGATGGCGCGGGCGATGACGTAGACCGTCTCCCATACGTCGATGGTCTCGACGATGGGCACGCGGTGAACCACGGACACGTACGACACCGCGCCGGCGATCCTCTCCAGGGAAGCTCGGCGATGCGTCCTCGCGCCTCCCTCCACGACGAACAGCGTCGCGTGGTCGACGTCCGATAGATCGGAGACGCGCTTCAGCAGGGGCTTCGGATCGTCGACGATTCCCCTATGCAGGTCGAACGTCGATATGCGGTCGACTACAAGGCAGCCATCCACCATGTAGCGTCCGCGTTCCAGCGGGGCGTATTCGACCTCCAGATTCCCGATGCGCGAGAGTATGCCGGCGATCTCTCGTGGCTCGCGCACATCGACGACGAGGCGGGTGGGCTGCGGAAGCGCACCGAGCTTCGCGGTATCGAGCTTCTCGCTGTCCCTTCGTCCGTACGGGGTGTCGATCTTCGGCGTGGCGGACCGCGCGGCCCGACGATCGTCGCGACGCTGTACGCGGGCGGGCGCTTCAGGCGGCTCGCGTCGCGGGGGCTCAGCATACAGCCCGGTGACGAGACCGCCCTGCTCCGGCGTATCGGCAGTGGTCCGGACGCCTGGATCCACCATGCGACGCAGCACGCTCCAGCTCGGGAGATCGCCGATCTCCCGGCGAGCGGTCTGCTCGGCGATCTCGGGCTCCATGCCGTCTCCGCGCCATGCGACGCGGTCGCCAGTCACCCGCTGGCCGTAGATGCGGCGGTTCGGGGCGATCTGCAGATACACCCGCTCGACAGGGCCATTCGGCGCCTTCCAGTAGCTTAGCATGCAATGCGCCTCCCCGGCGGTGATGCTGACGGTCCTTACGCGTCGATACTGAGACGTAGCGAGGCTACGCCATCAATACTGTCATGTCATCCTGAAATGCGATCACGCAGTGACCGCGTCCGCATCCTCGGCGGTGCCGTCCCATCCTGCCGGAATTTCGTGGCCGGTCCATTTCCTGAGCGCTTCCGCGTCCGAATACTGTTCGGGCATGACGACTGGCATTCCGACCGCTGCGCAGAATGCCGCCACGGCCTCGTCCATCTGATGCGACGCCTGCATGTGCTGGAAGGTCACGCGCTGGCGACCGTCCGCGTCGACTACGGAAGATGACCGGGCGGTGCGTTCGCGCATGATGGCATCGGCCATGTCGCGGGCCAGTTTCATGGGGTCGCTCATCTCTTGTTCTCCTGTCGTACGGTTCTGCTGTGTCGACATCCTGAAACATGTCTGCAATGCTCGTCCCCCAGATCCCCTGGCATGCACGTCACGCACGTTTCACGAAGGAAGAGATCATGAAGTCCACATACGTCCTGCTCGCCGTCATGCTTGCGACACCGCTGCCGGCTCTCGCCGGCGGTCCTGCCCCCTTCAGCTGGCTGGATCAGCAGGATCAGCAGGATCAGCGTCCCATCGGACCCCCGCGCGCCGGCCGTGGTCCAGGCCCTGACGGAGCGATGCGCTCGCCTGAACGCATGTTCGACCGCGTCGACGCCAACCGCGACGGCTCGATCAGCCGTTCCGAGTTCGTCGCGGCCCATCGCAGGATGACCGAGCGCCGTCAGGACCGGCAGGCCGGCGGCGCCTTCCGAGGCGACCGTCGCCCCTGACCGGTCACGGGTGCAGGGGCATCGCGGCGACGACCGTCTCGATGTCCCGCGCGTCGGTAACGAGCGTCTCGTCCCCGGATAGCAGATCCCACGACTGTCGTGTCCTCGCGATGCATTCGTTGGCGACGATCCACAGCTGGCCTTCCTTCTGCTCGAACCGGAGCCCGTCCTGATAGGATACGGTCCACGATTCCGCCGGAAGACCGGCCTCGGCCAGGAGCCTGGCATTCAGCGTGTTCTCGGCGGCGGCGATCTGCTCGTCGCCGGAGGCCTTAGCTTCGGCGAGGGTGTCGTAGCGGTTGGCTCCCTGACTTCCCGAGTCGCTCAGCCAGTAACCGTCGCTCTCCTTGTTGATCTGGAGCATGTCGCGCTCTTCGGTGAAGAAGGCGGCGATACCGCTCTCGGGCATGTGCCGGTATAGGAAGGGGCCGGCGTCGTCCCACATGTCCATGGTGTCCATCTCCTTATTCCTTATCCGCATGTCGTAGCCCGGAACGCCTGTCGGGAGACCGGCCGGTAGTCGCGGGGGTGGATGCCGTCGTCCGACGCGTAGCGGAGCAGGTCCACTCCGACGTCGCCTGCCTGCAGGCAGGCGAGGCGTGCAGCCGCGGCCGCCCGGCGGTCCTTGGGCAGGATCCATATCACCTGCCTGGCGCGGATCATCGATCGGATGCCCTGGAGATCCTGCGTCAGGGTCGGCGATGCGGCGTCGTTCGCCCCGGCCGAGACGATAGCGACGTCGGCCAGGACCGGCCGCATGGTCCTTCTTATCCTCGAGGCGGGCTCTCCGCGGCGTGCCGCTATCCTACATGAAGTCCCTACGACCTGCCGGTTGATCGCCGTGGCGACGCCTACTGCCAGACTGTCGCCGATGGCGACGCAGTCCTCGGTCGCCAGGGCGGCGGCCATGAGCATCGAGATCACGACGCGGTCGCGATCTCGTCGAAGTCCGAGGCGCTCATCGGCACGCCCACTCGTGCGATCCGCAGGAACCGCCGTCTTGCCTCGTCCGCGTCTCCGCCCTGGATGGTCGACACGACGACCCGGGCCTGTCGCGAGGCTTCCTGGAGCAGCGACAGCTAGTCGACGGCGATCTTGCCCGACTCCTCGGTCTCCGGGTCGTCGATGTCCCAGTTCTCCCGGATATGCCGGTTGAAGGCCGAGTTGTCGAAGAGCAGCCATATCGGCATCATCAGCCCCTGCACATCCGCGCGCGGCATGAAGACGATGCGCGGGGTCGAGGGGTCGGTGACCGGATCGGCGACGAGCACGTGTCCATCTCCGTTGTTCCACACAGCGGACCCGGGCGCGTCGACCGCGACGTCGTCCGGATCGAACATCGACCAGGCGAGCGTCACCAGCCTGTTCTGACCGTCGAGGATCAGTCCGGTCCGGGAACCGGGGACGACCGTCACCGGCCCGAGGTTTCCGCGTGCCAGCCGCCGTGCGGTCTCCTCGTCCTCCGGTCGCCACAGGAGCACGCCACCTAGCGGGTCGCGCATCTCGATAGACGCCCACATCTCCTCGACGTCGCCTCGGTTCCAGACGTACTGGCGCTGGAAGGCAGCCGGTACCAGCGTGCCTGCCTGGACCTTTCGGACCATGTCGCCGAGGAAGTCAAACGACTGTTCGGTCCGGGCCATCAGGCCGTCTCCCTGATCCTGAATGCCGCGGCGGCGAGCGCCTGCGCGTTGTTGTCGTACACACGCCAGTCCTCGCCGTCCTTCCGTTCCGCGTCGTGGAGCCGGATGCCCGTCCCCATGACCTCCGTCACCTTCGGCGGATTATCCGGATCGATGTCTTGCGCCACGTCGCGCGCCGACATGCCAGGGACGACCGGCGAGTAGGTGGGCGTCCCGTCCGGACCGGGTACGGCGTACCACCGCCCGGTCTTGATCTGCAGCGTCTTCACCGGACTTCCGTGGAGACGATCTCGATGCCGAGCTGGTCGGGACCGAGGGGGTCTGGATTGCTGCCGAACATCGCCTCGTAGACGAGCTCATCCAGTGGGCCGTCGACGTGCCTCTGCGGATCCATGTCGAAGCCGCTGCGCGACATGCGATCGGCTGCGATTCCGCGAAGACGCCGCTCGTTCAGAACGCGCAGGTTGATGACCAGCGTCAGGTCCTGCGGTGTCGCGTCGTCTTCCAGGGTCTGCGCGAGGATGGCCGATTCGGTAGGCTCGATGTTGTCCATGTGTCTATATCCTTATGGATTGACGGGTGTCGCGGGTGCGACGGGCTGCGTAGGCGATGCAGGTGCACGCTCGACGAAGTCTCGCCACACGAGGATGAAGGCGGCCATGACCGCGGGACCGACGAAGAGGCCGAGCAGGCCGATCGTCTCCACGCCTCCGATGATGCCGATGAGCACCCACATGAAGGGCAGGCGCGTCGTGCCGCCGATCAGCTGAGGACGGAAGAAGTGATCCGCGATGAAGTTGAGCACGAAGCCGAACGCGCCCACGATGACCATCGGCACGATCGCTCCCTTGAGGAGGAGAAGCGCCAGCGCCACGAGCATCACCACGAGCAGGCCGAACGGTACCATCGCGCCGATGCCGGTCAGAAGGCCCATGAGGATGGGATGCGGGACACCTGCGACCGCATAGGCTACCGCCATGATGACGCCCTGCGCCAGACCGACGAGCACGAGGCCGTCGATCGTCCCGCGCACAGATGCGAGGATCTGGCCGCCGACGCGCTCGCCTGCCGGACCGAATGCCCTGTTGGCGCCGACGCGCAGCTGCTCGAGGACCTCGTCGCGGTCGCGGATAAGGAAGAACAGCGTGGTCATCGAGAAGCCGAAGATCACCGCACGATGGACCACGTTATGACCGACCACCTTGGTGTGGGCGATGATGGTGTCCGCGTTGATGCGGCGCATCTGCTCGGCCGCCCCCTCGGGCGTCGCCAGGTGCGACTTCCACCACAGGATGGCGCGGTCGGAACCGTAGGGCAGGTTGGAAAGCCACCCCGGAACCGCAATTCCGTGCGCCCCGATACCGGCGTACCATGTCGCGATGCCGCGCGCCTCGAGCAGAGCCCGCGTCACGGCGACCGCCAGAGGCACGACGACGAGCAGCGCGATCGCTGCGGTCAGGATTCCTGCGACTGCCGTGTCATGGCCCGGCATCCGGACCAGCAGCTTACGGCGCAGCGGATCGACCGCCACCGCTACGACGCCGGCCCACAGGACCGCCGGGATGAAGGCGAGTCCGATCCATGCGGCGAGCACGGCCAGCGCCACGGCGAGCGCGATACGCGCCGCCATCTGTCTGTTTTCCATATCATGCATTCCTTCGTGTTCGTATCCGTGGGGCGGGGCGCTGCTTAGGCCTGCGCCGACCCCGTACCGGTCCCGTTCTAGGAGGCCATCTCGTCGAGCACCTTCTTCGTACCTGCTCCGTCGCGGCGGAGCACGTCCCGGGCGATCGCGTACATCGCAAGCAGCAGACCGAGGCATACCATCATGCCGAGCAGTGCCACAGCCGACATCCACAGCGACTGCGCGGCGTACACGGCCCTGTCGTAGAGGGTGTTGTTCTCGACCAGCCAGTATCTGCATTCGTTGTCGCAGCTATACGCGACGCGGTAGCCGGGCGGGGGAGAATAGATGCGGTCGGGGACGATGTCGGCGCTACGTTCCGTAGGGGCGATATCGCTTCTTTCCATATCCGTCCGCACGAGCGATTGGGGATCGACCTTCACGCGCTGCTGGGCGGCTGCGGGAGCGGATGCGACGAGCATGCAGACGATGATGCCTGCGAGAAATGATTTCATGACGTGGTCTTCCTGTGAGTGTAGTGCGGTGATCAGTCGACGCACCGTCCCTCGATTGCGGACAGGTCGATTTCGTGCCGGTCGGAGCCATGTTCGACCGTGAAGATGTCCGCGATGCCGTCCTCTCGGAGCTGGATGTCCCGTGCCTTCCGCGCGGCTTCCTCTGGACTTGTGGCCGACACGTCGATCGTCCAGGTGATTCGGTATTCTTTCTCGATGTCGCTTTCGACAGGGCGGCATTCCGCTTCCGGGCTTCCCATCGCTCTCTCCGTTTTCCAGTGGTTCGTCTTCATTCCGTCGCGAGCACGATCGGGCCTCCGGCGCGCATGGCTGCCGCAGACATCGCCGCGGCCTCGCAAAAGCCCGACGAGTAGTCGCTCCATGGACCGTCGCGTTGAGTCGAGACCGACGGCCTCTTGCCTAGCGGCTGCCACAGGACGTAGCCGATGTTCGCCAGAAGCGTGCGTGCTGCGTCGCTCGATGCGGTGAACCGCGGCACGCGCCAGGAACGGGCGACACCTTCGACATCTGACGGATACTCCTCCAGTGCCATGCCGAACGTTCTGCCCATCATTACCTCGGAGGGAAGGACCGGTTCGGTGCCGCGCAGCATGTAGGGGCGTCCGAGACGTTCTCCGACGACCAGCCAGATGCGGCAGTCCAGTAGGCGATCCGGCTCCCGGGCCGCGGAGATCGCATCGGCGATTTCTCGTCGAGCGAGGTCGATCATGCGCATTTCCATGATCAGTAGCGGTCGATGGCGTAGTTGCGGCCTTCCTGCTTCGGCAGGCTCCGAGTGAAGGCGAGGGCTGCATTCCGCTCCGGCCACAGCGAGCAGTCGGCGAGGTCGTCCGCCCAGCCCGCCCGGCCGTCGCTGCCGATGCGCGCATAGCGCCCCTCGGTGCTTGCCCTGTCCGACGGATAGTCGACGACGAAGTGACCCTCGCGCCTCTTGTCGTCGTCCGCGACCTCCTCGGTCCTCGAGGTCCAGCCGCGATACTCGACGGCGAGCCGGTCGCGCGATGCGCGTTCCGAGTTCCAGAACGCCTTGTCGTGGCGACCGAAGTAATGATTGGCGGTTCCCTGCGCGACGGCGGCACTCTCATAGCGCGAGGCGCGATCTCGCAGCTTCGTCATCGGCCCGTAGGTTGCATAGAACTCATCTCCCGCAGGGGAGATCAGGATGCATAGATGCTTGGTCATGGGTTGTTCCTGTCTGTTGACTGCTTCCGGTCGGATCGGCGGGAGATCCCCCGTCTGCAGGATCCCATCTTCCGCGACCTGTTCAGTCCGGAAGGAAGTCGGTCACGTCCAGCCCGTGCTTCAGCAGCACGATGACGATGCCGACGACAAGCGGGATGCACACGCCCAGCCAGCCGAACGATACGTAGGCTGCGAGCTTGAGACCTGCGAGCACGAGGGTGATGACGAGCCCCAGGCAGAAGACGACGAGATCGAACATATCTCTCTCCTATGCCGCCTGGCGCATCTGGGGCTGCAGCTGACCCGTCCGGGCCTGCCACTCGAGCGTCTCGACCAGGCTGCCGCGCTCTCCGATGGGACGCCTCAGCCATGCTTCGGCCTTCTCCGGAGTGCTGACCTCGTGGAACGGCGCGTCGGCGACGTCGAACAGACGCACGATGCGCCGGTCGTAGGTGATGGTGCCCGAGACGTCCTTCTTCTCGACGTCGACGTGGATCGATACCACGAGTTTCTGGTACGTGGACTTGCACTGGAACATCTTCAGCATGGCTTTTCCCCTTCGTTGCCCTTCTTCCGCTCTACATGCCGGTTCGGGCGTCAGCGCGTGCGGTAGAGCTCCTGGGCGAGGACGAGATCGCCCTGCCAGTTCTCGCCGAGCGCCTCGCGGTATCCTTCCGGATTTCCTTCGTCGACGGCCCCCAGGATAGCCGATCCGGTCTCGTGGGCGTCGTATTCGTCCGACGACCAGAGGACGCCGGTGTCGTCGCTGATCATGTATCGCGTTTGATCGGTCATTGCCTTTTCTCCTTGCGGGGTCGGCGCATACGCACGCCCTGGCTAGTCTCGAGGCGGCGCGTCGCACCGCCGAAGCGGAAGGCGCCGTTGTCGAACATCGTCACGGTCCCCTCCCATCGGTAGAATCCGGCCCGGTCGTCGACGTCGTACCGGGTGACCAGGTCGCCGACGTAGTCCATGACGGCTTCGGCCAGCCAGGGACTGTCCGGCGTGCCGTCGAACGACAGGTCGACCACGGTGCAGCCGGAGTATGGACTGGTCACGAAGGTAATCCATCCAGGGATCGCCCTACGACGGACTGGTGCGAGATGGCCGAACGTGTTCTGCATGACGCGGTTGTAGTTCGCGTTGTCGCCGGGGGCGAAGGCGGAGGCGAGCGACATGTCAGAACTCCCTGGTCACGCGGATCGATACGACGCGCTTCTTGCCTGCCGACAGCCGGAAATGTTCCGGAAGCGGCCGGCGCACGTCGACGTCATCGACCCTGACGCCGTCCATCTTGATGCCGCCACCTGCGGCCAGACGACGGGCATCACCCTTGGACGTGGCGAATCCGACCTGGACGAGTATCTCTGCCAGCGTCGAGGAGTCCGAGACGTTCGCGGACGGTATCTCCCCCTCTCCGCCGGCGAAGGCCGCCTGCGCGGTCGCGTGCGCTCCTGCCGCGGCATCTCGTCCGTGCACGATGGCGACGGCCTCGTAGGCGAGAGAGATCTTGGCCTGGTTGATCTCCGATCCTCCGAGCGCGCCCAGGCGCCGTACCTCGTCCATCGGGATGTCGGTGAACAGGCCGAGGAACTGCCCGACGAGCTCGTCGGGCACGTTCCGGAAGAACTGCCAGAGATCGAAGGGGCTGGTGAGATCCTCGTCGAGCCAGATGGCCTTGCCGTCCGCGGTCTTGCCCATCTTGCGGCCCTGGGGATCGAGCAGGAGCGGCGTGGTGAGTCCGAAGACCTGCTTCTCCTCGACTCGCCGCACGAGGTCGACGCCCGCGATGATGTTGCTCCACTGGTCGGAACCGCCGATCTGCAGGACGCAGCCCACGCGCTGCCGCAGCTCGAGGAAGTCGGCCGCCTGCATCATCATGTAGCCGAACTCGAGCGCCGACATGTTCTGCTGCCGATCGAGCCGGCGCTTCACCGATTCCATCGACAGCATCCGGTTGATGCTGAAGTGTCGGCCGAACTCGCGCTGGAACCGCAGAAAGCCCATGCCGCCGAACCAGGTCATGTTGTTCATGAACACCGCCCCGGGAGCGACCCGCCCGATGATCGCGGCGATGCCATGGGCGTTCTCGGCGATACGCTCCTCCGACAGCATCGGTCGTGCCTGATCCTTGTCCGAAGGATCTCCGATCTGGGTCGTCGCGCCGCCGATCAGTGCGATCGGCGTCATGCCCGCTGCACCGAGGTGGCGCAGCACCATGAGCTGGATCAGCGAGCCGACGTGCAGTGCCGACGCCGTCGCGTCGAAGCCGATGTAGCCGGCGATCTTTCCGGTGCAGGCGGCATCGAGCCCGCGCATGTCGGTACAGTCCTTCACGAAGCCACGCTCGACGAGCGTGGCCATCAGCGGCGACTTGGCCGCGTGTCCTTCCTGCATTCTTCCAACTCCGTTGCCGTCAGATCTTCTCGATGATCAGGACGGGCTCGTATCCCGGGACGTTCAGAGGATGCCCCTCTTCGAGCAGGTCCTCGATGTAGCCGCGGCCGCTGCTGATGACCCGGTACCGCCCCGGTGCGACCGTGAACTGGACGGTGTCGCGGTCGGCCTCGATCGTCGAGACCAGCTTTTCTGCATGTTCCGCGTCGTGGATGCGGGAGTACAGCGACACGAGCGTGGCACGGTCTGCGACCGATACCTTGCGAAGGTCGATGACCAGGAGGCCGCGCAGGATCCGGAAGCCGTCGGGCAGGGGATGCTCGCCGTCCTCGTCGTAGCGGCCGACCGTCACGCAGCTGCCGTCGGTCAGAACCGAGAGACAGCGGCGCACCGACGTCACTGACACGAAGCCGTGCTCGTGCAGATATCGCTCCGCATCCTGCTCGTTCTCGGCCTGCGATCCGCCGCGCCACGGATTGCCCTCGTCGACCAGGTCGGTGAAGCCGTCTGCCATGTCGCCCGTGCTGAGCCAGTCGGCAAGCAGCAGATGACCGGTCGGAAGATCGATCTCCATCGCATGCAGCGTCGTCGGGGGCAGGTCGTCGACCGGCTTCAGTCCTTCGCGTGCCCCGCCGCGGCGGCCGATCACGAGGTTCCAGTCGACGATCTCGTAGTCGAACTTCTCGCCGGAGACGAAGTCTTCCTCGCAGTTGCCGATATGCACCCAGCGCGCCTCGCCAGCGTCGATCTTCGCGATCGCGGCGTCCAGGCCGGCTTCGCGATCCGCGCCGCGGTTCTTCATGTCGTACCCCAGGTATGCCAGATGGATGGTCACCAGGTGGTGCGAGAAGCGATGGGCTATGGACTCCGCCGCGATTCTGCTCGCCTCGGGGTCTGCGGCGAACATGCCGTTCCAGTCGTGGATCAGGTTCATGCGCCGGTTGGGCAGGGCGTCGTACCGCCGCGCCTTTCCGGTCGCGACGAGCGCCATGAGGTGGTCCGTGAGGGCGCTCTCCACGGCTTGCGTGGCGGCCGCGTCGGGCTTCCCCTCGCTCCACGAGGTCAGGAGGGCGTCTAGCGTGCCTCGGCCGATGCGGGCGGAGAGGTGCGGGGCGTCTGTCATCGCAGTGACTCCGGAAAGGGTGTGGCATTGCGCAGTGTGCGCACGCGCTCGAGCTCCTCGGGTGCATGCGCGATCGCGCCTTCGTTAAGCTGAAGATAGAGGTCGAGCAGCTCGCGCCGATACTGCAGACCGTGCATGTGCATCGTCAGTCGCAGCAGATTCGACGTGCTCATCAGGATATCCTGCTGCGACTTGTCGTCGAAGTCGCAGAGGCGGTTTCCCCCGAACACCTCGACCTCGTTATCGAGGAACATGCGGACGGCTGTCAGTCGCTGCTTGCCGTCTACGACGACGAGCGTGGTCGGCAGGTCGCTGTCGGCGCGCCTGTCGTGGTACGCGTAGGTCGGACTGTTCCACACGATGACGCGCCCATGCTGTCCTCCTCGCAGGAGATGCTGGAGATAGCGGGTACGATGCAGGTCGGTCCAGACGTGGCCGCGCTGGAAGTCCGGATCGAGGTCCAGTCCTCCTTCCGCCTCGTGCTCCCTGAGGAAGCGCTCGATGCCCCTGCCGGATATGGCCATCTGGTCCTGTGCTGGGCCGATATATGGGCGGATATGTTTGAGCGACATCATGATGCTAGTCTCTCCTGTTTGCAGACGGTCGCGATGTCATGCCATTCGGACGCGAGGCTGCGGGCGTTGGCGTAGTGGGGGTTGGGCGCGTCGGGAAAGAACTGCCGACGGGTGAGGTCTATGATCAGGTCGTCGACCTGGACGACGTAGTGTACCCAGGAGACCGGAGCGCGGTGGATCGCCAGCCACCTGCGGTCTGCCTTCGGCGCGTGGAGCATCCCGTCGCTACATCGGAGTATACGTGCATGGATACCACGCCTGGCGAGGGCGTCGACCAGACGCTCGCTCGCCTCGAGGCATCTTCCGAAGGGGCGCTTCAGACGACCGGCCTGGATCTCGGCGACACGCCTGATCACGTCGTTCCGGTCCATGGTCGCCCCCTTGTGCTATGTTTCGTGCCCTATTGTTCCATCGCCTTCGCCAGCCTGACGTCCCGCCCGTAGATGTCGGGATAGCTCGTGACCGTGCCGTCGTCCTGCACCTCAGAGGTGAAGTAGACGATCATTACGGGGATGGTCCGCCCGAGTTCGAGCCACCGCGTCTTCCGGGCGGCGACGATGTCCGACAGGTCGCGCGGCTCGTCGGCCGTGCCCGCGAGCTCGGCGGCCAGATCGGCCACGCCCTTGACGCGGATGCAGCCGTGACTGAACGCCCGCGTCTCCCGAGCGAACAGGCCCTTCGCTGGAGTGTCGTGGAGATAGATGGCGTACGGGTTCGGCATCTCGATCTTGTACTGGCCCAGGGCGTTGCCCGGCCCTGGAGCCTGACGCAGCCGTCGTCCACCGCCCTCGGTCCGGATCGCCCTGTACTTGCGTCCCGCACGAAGTCCCCGCGCGATGCTGGCAGGCACGTTCCAGGGCGGGTTGACGACGACGTTCGTGGCGTCTGCCATGAGCTGCGGCGTCGGCGTACGCGGCGCTCCGACGACGACGTCGTGGGACTGCACGCTGCCGTCCGCACGCACGTACGACAGCCGGTAGGTCGGCACGTTGACGACGATGCGCTCGCCCGACGGAAGGTCGCGCGGCATCCAGCGCCAGCGCTCGAGATTGGCCCGGAGCCGCTGTCGCGATGCGGGGTCGCGCGTCTCCGCCATACTGCGGCGAAGAACCTCGTAGGAGGGGTCGGACGGTCGCAGCGACTGCAGCCAGCCGTGCAGGTCGTCGGCATCCAGCGCCTGCTCCAGGCCCTGCGCGATGTCCATGTCGGTGGGAGCCGGGGCTTCGATGTGCCATCCGTGGGCACCGCGGTCGCGCACTCGCCCACGCGCCAGGTCGGAGGCCAGACGCAGAGCGTGCATCTCGGCGTCACGGGGCGTCGCGGAAGCGCTTCCGTTGCCGTACCAGGCGGGATCCAGCCCGTCGGCAGCCGCCGACCGGGCTTCCGCAGCGAGCTGCCCCAGACGACGTGCGTTCCACTGGTCCTCCCTCGCCTCGGCGGGCCCTGCGACGGCTACGAGCGCTCCCAGCGCCACGATCATGGCTCGCACGGACATCTTTCCCATTCTCCTCACAGTACCTCGATCGCCTCGCCCCGGGTGGGGATGAAGAGCCTCGTGTAGAATGCAGTAAGCTCCGCATCCGTCATCGTCGCCAGGAAATCGCATATCGTGCGCAGGCTTTCGTCCGATTCCCGGTAGCGTCGACGTTCCGGCTCCGGGAGGTAGGCGTACGGCTGCGCGGCCAGCACGTCGAACGTCTGCATGAGCATCTGCTGGCCACGATGACGATGCGCCTGGACGCGGCTCGACTTGATGACGTGTTCGTGGACGAAGTGCTTCAGCGCCTTGAGCAGCGGCTTTGCATTGGGCTGCAGCACGGCTTCCCAGCGATACATCGGATGCTCGAACTCCCGCCGCTCCCGAACGTCGCCGGACTTGATGAAATAGTGCACGATCCGGCCGATCTGCTTCTTGGTCGTCGAGTTGTCCCAGAAGAGATCGCTCACGAACCGGTCGTAGTTCTCCTCTACCGACCCCGGATAGTCGTCAGGGTAGCGGCGTGCGACATGCGCCATGAACTCGCCCAGGATCTCGATCGTGATCTCGTCTCGGAACTGAGCCTCCCGGACCAGGCCGAGGACGATGGCGTCCTCGAGATCGCCCGTCGAGTATGCCGTGTCGTCGCTGAGGTCCATGAGCGAGCAGTCGAAGCTCTTGGCTCCCTCCTCTCGGATCAACGTTGCCTGCTGGGCGCCGAACGGCGCGAGGAGCCATTCGACGACGTCGCGCTCGCAGTCCATGTAGCACTTGGGTGGCGAGTGGAACCGATCGTCCAGGATGATGCGTCCGGTCACCGCCGAACGGGCATCGGGCATGGAGGGCCGGTATCCGACGCCGGCGGCGCCGGTCCTGCCCCGCAGAAGCTCCTCGGACAGCGACCGCGGATACTTGAGGATGCCGAGCATCGTGCGGCGCGTGAGGTTGGAGCCGAATCCCGGGGTGTACTTCTCCAGGCGCGAGACTATCCGCAGCGTCTGGCCGTTGCCCTCGAACCCGCTGTCGAACTCGGGACGCGTCCGCATCATGGCATAGTGCAGTGCCGTCTCTCCGGCATGGCCGAAGGGCGGGTGGCCGATATCGTGCAGCGAGCAGATCGTCTCCATCTGCTTGTCGGTCGGCAACAGCCGGCGCAGCTCGTCGGGATAGAGACGGCAGCGCATCTCCTCGAGCAGTCCTACGCAGACCTGCGCGACCTCGAGCGAGTGCGTCATGCGGGTGCGGTGGAACGACCCATCGGAGATGTCCAGGATCTGGGTCTTGCCCTGTAGCGCACGCCAGCTCTGGCTGTGCATGACGCGCGAATAGTCGATCCGGTCCGGGCTCCGGACCTCGTCCTCGCGCACCGGCACGGTGAAGCGCCGTTCACTGAGATTCACCATCTTCGTTTTCCTCTTTCGGATACCTTCGCCCGGAGCCTGCGCTCTCGGGAGTAGCAGAACCCTCCGTCGACCTCGATACCCCTGCGATAGCTGGATGAACCTCATCCAAAAAATCTTTTCGCCATGTGTTGACGTCCGCCGCGATTTCCGCCTATTGTTCGTCCTGCGGCGCCCTTGCCGCTGGAGTGGTCAGATGTTCTTCGGTTCGGACATGTCAGTCGGTGTTGGTGGTTCTGCCGCCTCTGCCGCTGCGCGCGTCCTACCGCTACCTCT
>Ga0308164_10001125_pt1 | contig 33797 bp, 30 predicted proteins | sample PhyTR2_FD_201031 | JGI IMG/M metagenome (GOLD analysis project Ga0308164, IMG submission 201031) | Phyllosphere microbial communities from UC Gill Tract Community Farm, Albany, California, United States - DLSLT.R2 | ecosystem: Host-associated > Plants > Phyllosphere > Unclassified | place: USA... | reverse complement strand
TTTGATGGCTGGCGCCGCATGCGCGGTGGCAAGGGCAAGCTCAAATTCCGTCTGGACCGTAACCTGTCCAACCTGCCCGACGACGACGGCAGCGCCGAGCTGCTGGGGCCGCCCCGTGTGCTGGACACCCATAAAGAGCCGCAGCTGGACGAGCACGACCTGCCGTCGATGAGCGCGCCTGTGCGTGAAGCCCGCGAGCCATCGTCCAAACGCGGTAAACGCGGCAGCGCGGGCGGTGCCGAGCCTCATCAGGGCGATCTCAACCTCGATGTGGACGAAGGCCCGAGTTTCAGCAGCCGTGACGACGATTTCCCCGATGAGAACGCCGCCAAGAACGCGCCGCGCCAATCGGTCAACGATCAGCCGGCCGCCGAAGAAGTGCTGGTGATCAGCGTGATCTGCCGCGACGCCGCCGGTTTCAAAGGCCCGGCGCTGTTGCAGAACATTCTCGAAAGCGGCCTGCGGTTCGGCGAGATGGATATCTTCCACCGCCACGAAAGCATGGCGGGCAACGGCGAAGTGCTGTTCTCCATGGCCAATGCCGTCAAGCCAGGTACTTTCGATCTGGACGATATCGACTTGTTCAGCACGCCTGCGGTGAGCTTCTTCCTCGGTCTGCCAGGTCCTCGTCACCCGAAACAAGCGTTCGATGTGATGGTGGCCGCAGCGCGCAAGCTGTCCCAGGAACTCAACGGCGAGCTGAAGGACGACCAACGCAGCGTCCTGACCGCCCAGACCATCGAACACTACCGTCAGCGCATCGTCGAGTTCGAGCGTCGCGCCCTGACACAGAAACGCTGAGGATTGGCCTCAAGCGTTGTCGATAGAATAAGCGCACCACCATTTGAGCAGCTTCGGCTGCTCTTTTGCTTTATGAGAGAACACCCATGACCGCCGCCCATACCCGCATCCTCGAACTGCGCGCTGAACTGGATCAGCACAACTACCGGTATTACGTCCTCGACGAGCCAAGCATCCCGGACGCCGAATACGACCGACTGTTCCACGAACTCAAGGCACTTGAAGACGAGCACCCGGAGCTGGTCACGCGGGATTCACCGACGCAGCGGGTCGGCGGGGCTGCGCTGTCGGCGTTCACTCAGGTCAAGCATGAGATTCCGATGCTCAGCCTGGGCAACGCCTTCGATGAAGCCAGCATGCTTGAGTTCGATCGTCGCGTTACTGAAGGTCTCGATCTGCCTGTGGGCGATCTGTTTGGCGGTGGCGCGGCGGTGGAGTACAGCTGCGAGCCGAAACTCGATGGCCTGGCGGTCAGCCTGTTGTATCAAGACGGCGAGCTGGTGCGCGGTGCCACCCGGGGCGACGGCACCACCGGCGAAGACATCAGCGTCAACGTGCGCACCGTGCGCAATATCCCCCTGAAGCTGCATGGCAGCGGCTGGCCGGCGACCCTGGAAGTGCGCGGCGAGGTGTTTATGTCCAAGGCCGGTTTCGAGCGGCTTAACGCTTCGCAACTGGAAGTGGGCGGCAAGACCTTTGCCAACCCGCGCAATGCCGCTGCCGGTAGCCTGCGCCAGTTGGATTCGAAAATCACCGCCAGCCGCCCGCTGGAGTTCTGCTGCTACGGGATCGGTCAGGTCACGGCGGATATCAGCGACACCCATATCGGCAACCTCAAGCAGTTGCAGAAGTGGGGGCTGCCGATCAGTCACGATCTGAAGCTGGCCAAGGGGATTCAGGAGTGCCTCGATTACTACCGTGACATCGGCGAGCGACGTAACAGCCTGCCGTATGAAATCGACGGTGTGGTGTTCAAGGTCAACAGCCTTGCCTCCCAGCGCGAACTGGGCTTTCGCGCCCGTGAGCCGCGCTGGGCCATCGCCCACAAGTTTCCGGCCATGGAAGAACTCACCGAACTGCTCGACGTGGAATTCCAAGTCGGCCGTACCGGCGCCGTGACCCCGGTGGCCCGCCTGAAACCGGTCAAGGTCGCGGGTGTGACCGTGTCCAACGCCACCTTGCACAACATGGACGAAGTGGCGCGCCTGGGCCTGATGATCGGCGACACCGTGATCATCCGCCGTGCCGGTGATGTGATCCCTCAGGTGGTCTCAGTGGTCACCGATCGCCGCCCGGAACATGCGCGTGCGGTGCAGATCCCTGAAAGCTGCCCGGTGTGCGGTTCCCATGTGGAACGCACGCAACTGGTCAAGCGCAGCAAGGGCAAGGAAACCGTCAGCGAAGGCGCGGTGTACCGTTGCGTCGGGCGCCTGGCCTGTGGCGCGCAGCTCAAGCAAGCGATCATCCACTTTGTGTCCCGCCGCGCCATGGACATCGACGGCTTGGGCGACAAAACCATCGAGCAATTGGTGGATGAACATCTCATCGCGTCACCGGCCGACCTGTACAAGCTCACGTACGAGCAGATCATCGACCTGGAAGGCTTTGCCGATATCTCCAGCAAAAAGCTGATCACCGCCATCGAAAACAGCAAATCGCCGACCCTCGCACGCTTTATCTACGCCCTGGGCATTCCCGATGTGGGCGAGGAGACCGCCAAGGTGTTGGCGCGCTCGCTGGCGTCCCTTGCGCGCGTGCAGCAGGCGTTGCCGGAGGTACTGACGTACTTGCCGGACGTGGGTCTGGAAGTGGCGCACGAGATCCACAGTTTCTTTGAGGACAGCCATAACCAGCAGGTGATCGGTGCGTTGCTTTCTCCGGACGAATGCGGCCTGCAATTGCAGGATCAGGGCGACCTGAGCGCGGAATTTGCCGCCAGCGCGACGTTGGGCGGGCTGCTCGACAAGCTCAATATCCCCAGCGTCGGCCCTGGCGCCGCGCAGAAACTGGCGGACAAGTTCGGCAGCCTTGACGGCGTAATCCAGGCCGACTGGCTGGACATGCGCCAGGCACTGCCTGAAAAGCAGGCCAAGGCCGTGCGCGACTTCTTCGATAATCCGCAGAACGCCCGCCGTGCCCAGGCCATCGAGCAGCAGCTCAAGGATTTCGGCATGCACTGGCACAGCGCGAAGAAAGTCGTCGAAGGCTTGCCGGAAGCCGGCCACACCTGGGTACTGACCGGTTCGTTGGAGCTGATGAGCCGCGATGTGGCCAAGGACAAACTGGAAAGCCTGGGCGCCAAGGTCGCCGGTTCCGTCTCGGCCAAGACCCACTGTGTGGTCGCTGGCCCTGGGGCTGGTTCAAAGCTGGCCAAGGCTACCGAACTGGGCTTGAAGGTGCTGGATGAAGAGGCGTTTGTTGCCTTTCTGGCCCAGCACAACGTGACTGTCTGATGGCGTGTGCCGGGCGCGGGCGTGTGCCGCGCGTCGGGCGGCGCTGCAACCCTACAGCAGCGAAGTGGAACGATCCCGAGCCCTGAATGATCTAGTCTGGGTCACCTAGGGAGAGATCGCCATGTTCCGCTATTTCGAGCAACTCAGTTCGCGCATCGCCGCACCGTTCATGGCCGACACTTCGCGTAACAGCAAAGTCTGGCAATGCCGCTGCGGCCAGCCGCTGTTCTTTCGCAATAGCCAGTGTCTGGCTTGCGCGGCGCTGTTGGGGTACCAGCCGCAGCAGAGCCGCTTGGCGTCCCTACAGCCCGGGCCCGTTGCCGGAACGTGGCTGCAGGACGGCAATCTCGACGCCGGGGCCTTCCGTCGCTGCGCCAACCTTGACACCCCGGCGGCCTGCAACTGGCTGATCCCGGCCCACAGCACCGCGCCGCTGTGTGTGGCTTGCAGCCTCAATCGCACCATTCCCGACCTGTCCATCGTGGACAACCACGAACGCTGGCGCAAAGTGGAAACCGCCAAGCGCCGCCTGGTGGCGCAATTGATCAGCCTGGGCCTGCAGGTGGTACCCAAGAGCGTCGACGAAGAGACCGGCCTGGCCTTCGACTTTATCGGTGTCGACCTGGAGGGCAACGCGCCCACCACCGGGCATGCCAACGGCCTGATCACCCTCGACATCAAGGAAGCCGACGACGCCCACCGCGAGAAAGTCCGCGTGCAGATGCACGAGCCTTACCGCACCTTGCTCGGTCATTTTCGCCATGAAGTCGGCCACTACTATTGGGATCGCCTGATCGCCGGCAGCCACTGGATCGAACCGTTTCGCCAACTGTTCGGTGACGAACGCGCCAGCTACGCCGAGGCCCTCGACCGGCATTATCAGCACGGCCCGCGACCGGACTGGCAGGAAACCTGCGTCAGCGCCTACGCCACCATGCACCCCTGGGAAGACTGGGCGGAAACCTGGGCGCATTACCTGCACATGATGGACGCCGTGGATACCGCCCTAGGCTTCGGCATGAGCGCGCGGGAGATGGACCTGGATTACCAGCCGTTCCCCCTTGCCACCCTCTACGATCCCGCGCACCCCGGCGGTCCGGCGTTTCTGGCGTTCGTCAATGCGTGGATTGAACTGGCCGGCATGCTCAACGAACTGTCGCGCAGCATGGGCCAACCGGATTTCTACCCCTTCGTACTGCCACCGGCAGTGATCGCCAAACTGCACTTTATCCATCTGGTGATCCAGGAAGAGGGCGGCCGCGCGGACGAGGTGCTGCAAGCACAATGATTAACCCATGTGGGAAGGGCGTGCTGACGGCCATGGCAAGTGCTTGAACCTCTTCATATTTTTAATCCGTCACCAACGGTTGTAACTTCCGATGAGATCGGTACAATGGCGCGGCTTGCCGAGAGGCCAGCGTCGTTATGGTGACCCCATCGGTCCCCCCGCAACGATTACCCGTTAACCTGGTCAGGCCCGGAAGGGAGCAGCCACAGCGGGAACATTGTGTGCCGGGGTGTGGCTGGTGGGGGCACCACCTTAGTTCCAAATCCTTGATTTATAACGGTTTTTCGCTCTGATCACGCCAGTGATCCAAAGGGTGATCCACCGTGTCTTCCGTACCTTCTTACCTCTGGTTGTCCCGACACTCGATCTTCTATTTTAGAGTCGTAGTGCCGTCAGTCCTCCGTCCGTTATTTCCCTGTGGCGAAATACGTCGTTCTTTGCAGACCCGCTGCAAGCGCGAAGCGTTGATCCGTGGCCGTGAGTTGCTCTTGCAGGTCCAGAAGCTCTATACCCAAGCTTTCCAGGGGATTAGGCCTAGCCTCGATTCTTTGCGTGGTGCTTGGGAGGCGGGCGGCAAGCGAGTTGCAAGTTGGGCGGCTTGGCTCCGTCAGCAGCAATTGGTCCATTTGGCGGACAGTGCCGCGTCTACGTCTCCAGTGCCCGTGAAAGGCAGCGGCAAGGCCTCGCTGAAGGCCCGCAGAGCTTCTTCACGAGTAAGTCCTGCGCTGAAGAAGGGGCTCGTGGGGGATCTTCCCAGTAACGCTCCTCGCTTCTCCGAGGTGGTTCACGAGTGCTTGGAGCATCAACGGCAGGAAGGGATCGCCCCCAAGACGATCGCTGATAAACGATCCGTAGCGGAGATGATGATCCGTATCGTTGGTGATCTTCCCGTCGACCTGATCACTCGACAGGACGCCCGTAGATATCGAGAGACAGCACTTAAGCTGCCGCCTCGCATCTACCAGTTGCCCGAGGGGCAGTCGTTGGAGCAAATCATCAAGAACGCGTCCACCACGATCAGCCTTACCACGTTCAACAATTACGTTAAAAACCTGACTACGTTTTTCTCTTACGCTATTCGCGAGGGATACTGCGAGCGCAATCCGTTCGATGGCCTTCGAGTCAGGCAGCGGGGCAAGGTCAGTGAGGAGCGAAGCGTTTTCACAGAAGACGACCTGCGCCGTCTTTTCTCAAAGCAGGTGTACGCATCAGCCAACTCAACTCAGCCGCACAAGTACTGGCTCCCGCTGCTTGGCCTTTACACTGGCGCAAGGCTCAACGAGCTATGTCAGCTCTACCTGGATGACGTGGTCGTTATCAACGGCATCGACTGCCTTCATATCCGCGCCACGAGGCCAGATCAGAAGCTTAAAACCGTTACATCGGAAAGGCTCGTTCCGATCCACTCGAAGCTAAAAGCGCTCGGGTTCCTTGAGTTTGTCCGGGCGCAGCGAGAGGCTGGACATCAACGTGTCTTTGCAGAGCTGACCTTACACAGGGCGCACGGCTACGCTGCAGCTCCTTCCAAATGGTTCACTCGTGTTCGGGAGCAGTTGGGCTTCCGTGACGGTGGCGAGCGCAAGGACTTCCATAGCTTCCGCCATACGCTTGCAGATCATCTGAAGCAGAAGGGGGTAGTCGAGTCGCTGGTAGGGGGCATCCTTGGTCACCAGAGCGGGGGGATTACCTTTAATCGTTATGGGAAAGATTTCAGGCCGGAGGTTTTGGCTCCGGTGGTGGAGGCAATGTACTTTGATGCTATGGAGTGGCTGCGGTGACTGGTGATGGTGGAGTCCATGGTGCTCATTCCCCGAAGAGACGCACGAAGGTCGCCAGGGATTCCTGACGCAGCGCCACGCAGTTGTCGAAGACGACAGCCTTCGGTGCCATCTCCTTATTCTCCAGGGCTAGGCGGTCTCGCTCTGCCTTCAGCACCCTGGCCTGGGCAATGACCTTCTCCATGTAGGTGAGCGGGTCGTCGAGCACTGCCTCAGCGGCGGACGCATGAACGGCCACACCCTCGGTGGCCAGCCGGTCGTAGGAGCGGATGACTTCTAGGTGGAACTTCGGGCTGATCCACATGGCGTAGGCGTAGACCAACTCCTTCACCACGAAGGTGCCGCCGTTGCGGCCACGCTTAGTTTCGAGGGCTTTAATACGGGAATTTCCCGTATTTTCGATCTCCTCAATGAGAGCCTTGGTTTCCGGGCGGCGAGTGAACTCGTACAGCTCGGTGGTGCGCTCATTCATCCCGCTGGTCGCAGCTTGCTGCAGATCGTTCAGGCAGTAGCGGCCTTCGGCGTCCTGCTTGATGGTCACGCCGCATACAGTCAGTTGCTTGCTCATGCTCAGTCCTCCAGAAAAGACGAAGCCCGCTCAGAGGCGGGCTATAGGTGTTCGTTTGTAGTGAGGGTTTTTACTGACCGATCAGGGCGCTCAGCTTCTCTGCGGTCTCCTTGGCAGCTTGGGATTCAGCGAGCAGCATGAGGTTCTTCTCTTGCAGACGGTCTATCTGCTCGGTGTTGCGGCTCACCTCCACGTTGTTTGAGGCAGTCAGTTGTTCGAGCTGGTCGATTACCTTCTGGAAGGACTTGAGGATCTTGTTGAGGTGGATCATGCGGCCTCCCATCGGGAGACAAGACTGAGAGAGAACTATGCGTGTGCGTTTAGTTGGACTGACCAGTTGGGTCGCGCTGCCGCTGTAGCCCTTATAAAGACTAGAGCTTCTAATTATTCAGTTATGCATTTAACTCCGCACTGTAAATGAGGCGGGAGTGGAAACGTTGAAGCGCCCCGATACGGTTTGCTATTTGTAGTGAATATGACAAATCAACCGGAGGTTTCAGCCAATGATCGATAATCAATTTGGCTTCAGCGTCTCTATTGGTAAAGCACGTTTTTGCTTATTCATCGGTGACGTGTACGTCCGAGTGCCGAAGTGCTTTGAGTTAGCCTGGAATAGCACTGGTTTCTATTTCGGTAAGGATGGAGCGTGACGTACATGGAAACCACATTCAGCAAGCAAGCCCTGGCTTATGATCGGTATGCACTTGTCCAGCTTTTCAAAGCGATTGAGGATTTCCGTGCCGTTGACCCTGAGATACCGGCACAAGGCGTCGCATTGTTCCTTTACTCGGCGATCTACCCAGGCTGCACGATGACGGACCTGCAGAAGCATCTCGGGATGACTCAATCGTCTTGCTCAAGGAATGTGTCGGCTCTTTCTGAGTGGCATCGTCTCGAAAAGCCAGGGCTCGGGCTGGTGGCGGCAACTCCAGATCCGATGGAGCGCCGTAGGAAGATCGTGCGTTTGACCGAAAAGGGGGAGCAACTAGCGGCCTCCCTGACCGAGGCAATCATGAATCCGGTTCGGCTGTCTTCGTTCTCAAAGGCGGTACGGTAAAAATAACCCCCAGCCCCAAGCCGATGGTCGGCCTCCTGGCTGTCCGGGCGAGGGGGGATGGAGGTTCTGTCAGTCGCTGCTTGTAGGTGCCAGCCTGAGCACCGGAAGGCTCATCTGCTGGGCTGCTTTCCATCTGCGCTTATCTGCGGCCAGGATCTCGCTCAGCAGCGGATGTTGGGCGGTGCCTTCGGCAGTATCAGTCAAGCCCGAAGTGCTCCGACTCCTGGTCTTCCTGACTTCGTTGGCGATCCTCTTCATGAGCGAGCCCCTTCGGTTGATCTCTGCTTGGATCTAGCTACCAGCTTGAAGTCGGTCTGCCAGACGATACAGAGCAGGTACAGAGGAACCAAAGGCCAGAGCAGCACGGCACCCAGGAACATCAACTCAGGGAAGCGCATCAGGCTGCCTCCAAGTGCTGCTCGGTAATCGCTCTCAGTCCCGTCAAGGCCATAGCTTCCATTACTGACCGAGGTAAGTCGTAGTCGAGCGCAACCCTGTCGATTGCGAGCTGGCAGAGGCGCTTGTACTTCTCAGGATTCTTACATGCCAGCCAGTAGTCATGTTCGGTCAGGCGGTCGAACTCTCGTAGTGCCGGGAGTGCTTTCTCACGAATGTTCTCGGCCAAGGCATCCAGAAGCTCGGTTCGGATTTTCTGCTGGCCCATGATGAACATGCCGCGTTTGCGGATCGAGGGCAGTACCTCTGCCACGACCCACTCCTCGAACCTCTCTGCAGACTGGAGCCTTGAGTTGAAGATCAGGCGATAGAGATCTCGCTCGGGGATGATTCTCATGTGACGCACCTGACCCGTCGATTCAACGGGTAAGGTGATAGTAGCTTTACAGTGTTTGCGTATGGCCTGGTCAGTGTCCGTGTATCCCAATGCTTCGGCGACATCCTTGGCAATGAACCAAGGTTCACCATTGAAGAAAACTGTGCGGATCTCACTGCCATTAAATGCGTAGGCGACGGTTGGCAAGGTGTTAGTCGCATTATGAGCTGTGTTCCTTGGGATGATTTGCATTGAGTAGATCTTCCTTTTTGTTCAGCCGTCAGAGTCCCTTCCATCCGTGCAACCAGCTCCCATCTACAAGGGAAACAAGGACGGCTCGGACGGCTGGACAAAACGGGCTGGGTTTGAAGTATGTCTGCAAGGGATGCAGGGTTGATGCCTGATTACTCGTCCAGAAGTTCCCCTGTGCCTGGACTGCCATCCATGGGCCAAAGCCTTGGCAACAGTGGTTACCTAGGTCGCTACAGTACTGAGGTAAGGGCCGATGGACGACAGAGGCGAATGGGAATGCTCCTGGGCGGAGTCATTTGGAGGTACATGAAGATGAGCAGGAGGCTTTGAAATTTATCGGCAAGTCTGCAGATTTGATTTCGCGTAGAAATGCGATTCCCAGATGCTCAACGTTTCTACACAGGCTTGGCCAGAAGCGGTCAGCCGATAAGGCCTACTACATGCAATCGGCCATCGATTCCGGCAACCTCGGCGGTTTCGAATGTACTAGGGGCCATGTGCGAACCAATGTCGCCAGCTAGGGAAACAACACCGCTTTCTGGTAGGTGAACTCGGCGGTGCCTGACTGCGAGGCGCCGTGCTGGAGCACACTGCCGCCGCGCACTGAGTGCCATATGTTCCTACATCGTCTAGCGCCGTTCTGGAACGAGGATAACTACATAGCCTTACATCTGGGGCGATAGCGCTACGACATGCATTGTCCGTTTCGCCATTATCTCGGGCTTCTCTGAGAAGTCTATGTAGTAGGAATTTCCCTATCCAGTTTCCCTATCTACCTACCCCAGAATAGGGATCGTCTGATAGTAGTTGTAGTGTCATTCGGCCATCCTTGTAGCTAATTCGTCGAGCTGCATGTTTGTCGGTGAAGATTGTTGGCGCCGATGCCGAGTTGACCCAGCCGCCGAGATTTGCCTGACCCATTGCCTCCACATGAATCATCGCTGCCCTCAATCGTTGCAGCTTTGGAAACGAAATAGTCTTTCGTCTGCAACTGGCCAACTAGGGGTCAGCATCAACAGTCAGGAGGCAGTTGCTCTGGTGTAGATCTACCAGTACCCACATGGCTCCGCTTAAGAGGGGATATCCAGCCTGGATGCAGCGATGGTCTGTGCTGGCGGGTGGACTATTTATGGCCCCTGGCATGAGTCGGAGGCTGATGACCGTACATCGGGTTTGGGTGATATCAATACGACATCTCTCCGTTTTCATGTACAAGACTTGTACAAAGGCAAATACTTGTACAAGTTCTAGTTGGCGGTGCAAAACGCCGCCACCCGGTGCCGTAGAACAAAAGTATACCTGCGCAGGATGCGTACCCAGGGGGCGAGTAAATACCCCTGCAGGTGTCCCTAAATTGATCCTTCCATTACGCAGGTACATCATGCCATCGCACACTCCCCTACTCTCTACGCGCACCACTCTCTATGCCGGGTATGCCAGCCTTCTCGCGTTTATGGTCATGATCGCCGGTATCTCGCTATACGCCCTGGCTAACAGCAATAAGGAATTTTTTCTCTACGTTAATGGCGTGGACGCACGTACCCGACTGGCCAATACACTGAACGACGCCGCCGCCCAGCGCGCAATTGCTCTTCGGAACATCGCATTGAACAGCAATGTCACGGCGAGAGGACAGCAGCGAGGCGCGATTGCCAACAATGAACAAATGGTTGCCAGAAGCCTCACCGTGCTACGCCAGACCATTGATAACCATGATGACGTTTCGCCTAAAGAACGTGAAATATTCTCAACCATCGAGCAGGTCGAGAGCCGCTATAAACCGGTAGCGCACACTATCGCCGAGCACCTGTTTAGAGGTGAAAACGACGAGGCCATGCGCATGGTCAGCGAGCAGTGCACCCCGTTACTGGCCGAGCTGACCCAGGCAATTAGCGAATACCTGCGCTACACCAACCAGAGGGCGGACCTGCAGGTCAGTGAAAATGACGCGAATTATGTGTCACAACGCAACCTGCTGCTCGTCATTACTGGGCTGGCCGTCTTACTAGCAGCGGTTCTGGGTTACGTAATTAGTCGCAACTTGCTGCGCGCGCTGGGTGCCGAACCGAGCGAACTAAGCCAGCTCGCCCAACGGGTTGCCCAGGGCGATCTGCGTGCTAGTGAGCGCACGCTTGAGCCACCTCAAGCAAGCATAATGGCTGCCCTGCTGAGCATGCAGGAGAACCTGCGGGACATGACCAAAGGCATAAACCTTTCCTCACAGACCGTAGCCGCATCCAGCCAAGAGCTAAGCCAGTCGAGTCTGAGAAATGCCGAAAGCGTGGCAATGGCACAGTGCGAGGTTGAGCAGATCGTCACCGCCGTTCACCAAATGGCCGCCACCGTTCAGGATGTCGCACGGAATGCCGAATCCGCCGCCAGTGCCGCAAGCGAGGCCGATAGCGCGGCGTTGTACAGTCAGCAGAAAGCCAAAGACGCGGCAAACATGATCGGCGAGCTTGCGGAGACAATCGAATTGTCCAACATGGCCATGGCCCAGTTGAAGAATGAAACCGGCAATATCGGCGGTGTGCTTGAAGTGATCAAGTCTGTGGCCGACCAAACCAACCTATTGGCCCTTAATGCAGCTATCGAGGCTGCCCGTGCTGGCGAGGCCGGACGCGGCTTCGCGGTGGTAGCCGATGAGGTGCGCAGCCTGGCACAGCGCACCCAGAAGGCCACCTCAGAGATTGAGGGGCTGATCGCCAGTCTGCAGAAAATTGCCGATGAGACCTCGCAGCATATGGAACGCTGTAAGCACTCCAGTGCGCAGTCGGTGTCCGGCGTTTCAGAGGCCGGTGAAGCTGTAAGCACGATCGTAACCATGATCGAGCGGATCAACGGCATGAACCACCAAATCGCCGCTGCCGCCGAGCAGCAGAGCACCGTTGCCGAGCAGATCAGTCGGGGCATCGTGACCGTCAGCGAAAGCGCCGAGCAATCCGCTGCAGCCTTCCGCAGCGCTCAACAGGAGAGCGAAGGACTGGCACGCACCAGCGTGACATTGCGGGAGAACGTCTCGCGATTTCAGCTCTAGGGTCTGTTGCCGTTTCATCGCGAGTCCTGTTGTTGCGAGAAATAGCACCAGTTAGGCGCGGGACGCAGGTGCCCTCCGACCGCTTCGCTTCATGACCGAATATACGAGGCTTCGGATGGTGTTCGTTGGATTCTAAGGATCTTGATGGAGCAGATGCACGGACGAGTGTTAAACATTAGCATCCTGACGCCATTGGAGGACTCGGAGTCCTATTGGTCATATACGACCGATTTTCGACGCAAACACTTGAATAGCTGGTCAAAAGGAGCGAATGGACGGCTCTCGATATTCAAAAGATGCGGAGCCCTCGACCACTTATCGGACAGGTGACGCAACTCGAAATATTATGATGGCCAAGTGCTATTTTTTCCGTTATCAAGACTGTGTGAACAGTGCGCAGGGCCCGTGGGAGGCACTTATGAAATGGACGTTAAAAATCGTAACTCCCGAGGGCGAGATTTTCTACAGCGAACCTATGGATATCCACGGTAATAGACGTCTCTGTCGCAAGGCTCAATTTGCAGAGCAATTTGATAGTCTGCCAGCTGCGGAAATCGGTTTAAGCTATTTCCAACTCCTCTGGGAGTATCGAAATTGTTGTGCAGATATTCTTGAGGTAGCTGCGGAATGAATTCCTTGCCACCAAAGAGCCTTGGGTGCTTACTTTCGATAAAGAACCTACGATTATCTCTTTAATAAGATGTTCTAATATCCTGCCTCCCTGCACACATATGCCTGTCTAACCATTTACTAGTCGAACCGGATTGGAAAACGGTGAGGGGGGCTGAGATGGCCTTGCTGAAACTCATGATCCACACTGACCAAACTATCCTACTTGAATTTTGTTACTAGGCGATACTGTCTGGCCAGCCACTGCGGTTTGAGAATAAGGTCGGTTGCGGTGAGGTATTCATGAAAATCGGCGACCGAAAAATATACCTATTATGAGCAGAAGTTCTGGCGCCCGCTTTCCCAGTCAGGCCAGCGCTACTCTAAGCGCCGATCTCCGAGCTTCTCTGTTGACTTCGGAAAAATTTTCCTACTGCAGCGGATTAAAGCTGGAGCAAGAAAAAACGGCACGTAAGTACTGTTCTGCTCCGCCAATTCCGCGATAGACCCTCCTGCATTACCAGGACTAAAGTTATAGCGCTACACGGAGTATTTGGCTACCAGAACGGCCCCGGATATCTGAAACCATAAAGATTTTCAATAGTTAATTGTTATGGGGCTGAAGGTGTCGATAGTTTGGCTGTTCTGCTAGCGCTCTAATGAGTTACATACTCATTTCGATGCTAACGAGTAGGCTACTAACTAAAAAATTTTCTTATCTAAATGAATTGGCAGCTCAAGTATTTATCAGCTGGTCCGATACAAGGGAAAGCTCGGGTGAACCGAGTGACCAAGTTAGAATTTTGCGAGGACCAGACGGACATGATACGTAACCTCAAACTGTCTACAAGATTAATCTTGGCATTTATAATGTGCGCGATGATTACATTGGGCGTAGGGCTACTGGGGCGCTCGGGTATCATGAAACTGAGCGATACGTTAGCTGATGTGGTAAGCAATAATCTCGTATCCGTTTATAATTCGGGTAACGCCCGTGCGAATGCTTATGCGTTCTCTAGAGCGATGCATTCCGCGCTATTGTACAAGTATACTAAAGCGGATCAATCTAAGTTTGACGCCGCCGCTCAAGCCATGGAGGACAATCAGAAAGAGCTAGAGCGGCTGTTTAAGGTCTACCGCCAAACACCTGTCGCCGAAGATGAGCGTGTGGCCGGTGATAGGTTCGAGAAAAACTGGCCAGCTTATGCGCAAGGCGCAAATAAAGTGATTGAAATGGCAAGGACAGGTAATCTTGACGATGCGACGCGATTAATGCAACAGGAAGTCTCGCCAGCTTTCAAGGGTGTAATCGATGACCTCCAAATAATAGTAGCGTCTAACTATCGCCAGAGCCGCGAATCTGCCGACGCGGCAAATGCAGCTACCGCTAACGCGAACTGGGTATTAGGAATTGGGATCGTTGTTGCTTTCTTGGCGGCTGTTGCTTTGGGAGCAGTTATCACGCGCTCAATTACACTACCTCTTTCAGCTGCAATACGTAGTGCGGAAGATGTGGCAAGCGGCGACCTTTCTAAAGCTATTGAGATCACTGGGCGAGATGATGTCAGTGTGCTTCTTGGTGCGCTGAATAAGATGCAGGACAGTCTTCGGGCCACGGTAAAAGAGATAGGAAGTGCTGCGGATCAGTTGGCATCAGCTTCTGAGGAACTTAACGCCGTCACAGAAGAAAGTTCACGCGGCCTGACGCGTCAAAATGATGAGATTCAGCAAGCGGCAACCGCGGTGAACGAAATGACTGCTGCCGTAGAAGAAGTTGCGCGAAATGCAACAGGTGCTTCCGAAGCATCTGAGCAAACCAGTCGTAATGCTGTGGAAGGGCGCGATCAAGTGCGGAGGGCAGTCAGCTCCGTGGGAGCGATGGCGGATGAGATTTCTAACTCAACTGGCAAGGTTGAGGTGCTTGCAACACGCGTAAATGAGATTACGAAAGTACTTGAAGTGATCAGGGCCATTGCGGAGCAGACCAATCTACTTGCTCTGAACGCAGCAATCGAAGCGGCAAGGGCAGGTGAGCAGGGTCGAGGGTTCGCTGTCGTGGCTGATGAAGTACGAGCGCTTGCTCACCGTACCCAGTCATCAACGGCAGACATTGAGTCCATGATGCAGCAGGTACGTTTGGGAGCGGAAGAGGCTGTAGCCGCTATGAATAACAGCAAAGACTTAGCTGTCGACACGCGGGCTCAGTCGATTGAAGCTGGGCAAGCTCTTGACCGCATCACCGAGGGTGTCTCCGTAATTAACGAGAGAAACTTAGTAATCGCGAGTGCCGCTGAAGAACAAGCGCAAGTTGCACGGGAGGTTGACCGTAATCTCGTCAACATTCAGGATCTTTCCACGCAAACAGCGGCAGGTGCAAATCAAACCAACGCGTCGAGCGCTGAATTGTCACGGCTAGCGACGTCTTTTGGCGTACTGATCAGCCGATTCAAAGTTTGAGGGACGCCACCTGCTAGCGTTTTCCTTTAGCCCCTTCTGGCTAAACACCATGGTAAGCAGAGACGGCTCGGTTGCGGAACAGATTAGACGCGGTATGGGGTGAGCTTGAAAAGATGGGTGGTGAACCCGGCTGGCTCGCCCAGGAGTTCCCCGTTACCTGTATGCCATCTATGGGCCAAAGCCTGGGCAGCAGTGAGTGCCTAGGTCGTTACTGTGCTGAGGCCAGGGATGATGGACGGCAGAGGGCGGATGGGGGAGTTCCCGTGCGGAGCCAAATGGAGGACATGAAGCTGAACAGCTGGTGGGCTGGCAGAGAGTCTGAGCTTCCTGACAACCACTGACTGGGATCACCACTGACAACATTGTCATCGGTGACCATCAATCCTACGTCAGCAGAGTTGGATGAGCATCAAGAGCAACTTGCGGTGCAGCTTGAAGAGCACCTTTCAGTGTCTCTGCAAGACAGGCTTGATGCTATCTCATTGCTTCGTTCTTCATTGATGGATTGATGGTAATGACCATGAATGAAGGACAGCTCAAAGACACTCATAGAGTGGCTTCGCCATCCACCGCTACACCCTGCGGATTATCGCAGGTAGCCAGCTTCGACTGGGTGCCATCACCTCCCAGCCAGCTATGTCAGGTTCGTCGTCACCCGTGACCGCTGGCCGATCTTTCGGGGCAGTGAGAGGGGCTGTACGCCTGAAGCTCAAAGTAGCAGTAAGTAATCGACAGTGGCCTCGGTGGGTTGTTGCCTTTCCCTGGCTCGATCAGTCTCCTGGGGTTCCACACCACTGAGTATCGAGCATCATGATCTATAATCGAACGTGCGAAACTGCGCGTACATTCCTCCATGACTGTGTGGTAATCCATTTTCGCCAAACGTGCTGTGATCTTGCGAAAAAGGTGAGATCGGAAGAGTGAATAGCTTTTGTCTCGCGGCGACTATTATCGGCTAGAAGAAGTCCTCTATAGCTGGAACACATAGCTTTCGCGAAATCGATCCCGCTTTAATCTACTCAGCCCATTTGCAGATGTGTACCGCATAGATCAGACTTGCTCGCCCTCCCACTTTCCGTATTCCGAAATGTCTGACATATGGCCAAACCCCACCTTGCCCGGCGTCATGCTCAGACGGTGGCGTCAGTTAACCGGGTCAAACAGTCTCATGCGGCGGAGTTGTTCAGCGTCGCCCAATCAACCATTTCACGTTGGGAGAGTGGCGCACTGGTGTTGGATCCCCTCGCTCAAATAAAGCTGGAGAAATTACTGGCCGCTCGCCTTTCTACAGCCGCAGATCAAGCGCTGGGCCGAATGGTGCGTGAAAGCTCGCGTCCCGTTCATCTCATTTGCGATTTGACGCACCGTTTGCTTGCCTGCTCACCTTCGCGAGCAGCCCAGTTCGCGACTCCTGTCAGCGAACTGTTAAGACGCTCACTATGGCGCTTCGCAACACCAAATATCCTTAGTAAGGAAGTTGACCTAGATAAATCGGGTTGGCGGGAAGCTTTCGCACCACCTGCACTGGAATTTTTTACAGGTAACAATGATTCGCCCATCGTTCCGATTAGCCAAAGCCTATGTCGCTGGACACGTATCCCTCTTTCGGACGGAACAACAGCACGCCTGGTTGAGTCGATCTGACTGCGTCCTCCTGCATATTTTATGCGTGGACGCCGAGCATCTTGAGATTTAGTCTGGCCTGAACAAGGTGAGCACTACGCTCCTCGCCGAATGAGTCAGAGGTGTTCATGGGCATCGAAAAAATCAAAGGGCGCCTCGAGTTTCTACGCGAGACGGAAAAGCTCAAGGATGCTCAGAAGCGCACACACTTCTTCTGGACGCACAGAAAGCACGGCGGAGCATAGCTGGCGTCTTTGCCTGATGGCCGTTGTCTTCAGCGATTATCTGACAGGACTTGATAAGCTGAAAATGCTCAAGATGTGTCTCATCCACGACTTGGGAGAGGCCATCAGCGGAGACATCCCCGCCGTTAATAAAGATTCGTTTTCCAATAAGAGCGAGCAAGAGAGACGCGATCTCGTGCTCTTGACCAGAGCCCTGGACGAACCTTTAAAAACCGAGATGTTGGCACTTTGGGATGACTACGAAAGTGCTTTGTCGCCCGAGGCAGTAGCCGTCAAGGCGCTAGACAAGCTGGAAACAATGCTCCAGCACAATCAGGGCAAAAACCCAGCTGACTTCGATTACGAATTCAATCTTGGCTATGGCAAAAAATACACAGATGCCGCCCCTCTCTTTGAGACGCTTCGTAATATCATCGACCAGGAAACCAAAGAGAACATGCTTGAAAACCCGAAGTAAATCGCAGCAACCTTGCTAGGCATGTGTTTCAGCTGACTTTGCACACCGGACACCGTGGGCTCTTGGTGTTCGTGAAGCGTCCGATTCTGGCCCATTGCTGCTGGGAGCACGTTACGTTGCTCGCGTTGGGATTACCGGCAGCAAACCTCAGATCGTTTAGGCTTGGACGTAACTCGAGCCCTTGAGCTTGGCTAAGCCCTGTCTGATGTAGCCCGCGTTTTCACCGATCACGAAACGGGGCGCCACGTACATTATCACCGACCTCGCTCAAGCCTTTCTTCTCGCTTTGGAGGGCCAATTCCATCACGGCAGCTTCCAACGCAAGCTGATTTTCGTACATTCTTTCGAGCAAATCCGGTAATGAGTATCCCCTGGCATGTACGCTGCTCTGGATCTCCCTTGGTTTCGTAGACTCCTCGAACGGCTGCAACGGATTGAAATCAACCTTTTGTGACTGGCAGCTACTGCCCTATTTCTGCCCGTCACGAACGGCAGAAGTCGGCCAAAAGCAGCTACTAGCCAACGGCAGCTATCGGTACTCGATAATCCATCCCATTTAGCGGGATGAACGAGTAAAAGGCGTTCTACTCCACTATTCATGGGTTTGAACGCCTTTTCTCATTAATACAGCAGCACAACCGGAGCTATATAGAAATGAGTCCCTCAGCACTCATAACTCACCTGATCCCTTCCGATCTGTCCGAGATTGAGGAATTGCCATCTTAGACTTTTGACTAGCCGCCGCAGTAGCCCCTCTGCCTCGAGTTTTTCTAATATTCCTCCGATGAGCATCAGTAAAGTCGCACGCCGACTCATCCGTATTTATCATAACTGCATCATTGAGTTTGCTTCCTCGGAAATTTGTTTCGCCAAAGTAAGCACTCGAAAAGTCCGCTTCCTCCAGATATGCAGATTCGAAGGAGGCGTTTCTGAAATCTGTTCTTCTGAAAATTCCGCCTCCAAAATTACTTTGACTAAAATCGGCATAGCTTGCATTGCCGGCGCCAAGTACTATTCTGTGGCCCCTTGCTGCAATGAATGTTGAGTGGGAAACGTTCGCCCCCCAGAAGTCTGCAAAATCAAAGCACGTAGAGTTTAAATTCATCCATGAGAGGCAGCCGGCTGCTAATGATGATTGTGGCCCATTGCGCTGCTCTTGTATTCGCTTAAACCATGTCCCAAATGTGGTTTGAGTTGGATGGACTATTTCACTAATTTTTTGGTTTCGTTGGGCGCATGAATTCATAACCGCCAACAACGCTTCTTCAGAGTTGCGTGATTGAAAAATAAAAGTTTCAAAGTTTTGAAGGTGCGTAAGCTTCTCCATTGGCATTGCGCTGCTCAGAACGATATTGAACAGTTGAACTAAGCAATCTTGCGCCGCCTCGCATTCTTTACCCTCCATTAGTTGTATTTCTGATCTAATAAACATGAGGATATTCTGAGAAAGAGCGGTTGGTCCGCACACTTCCGCCCAGTGCTTTAGGCATTCCTGATCGCTCCAACCCCGCCCTCGTGCCCGGCCTATGGTGTCGCGGCGACTTTTTTCTTCCAAAATATCTTTAACAGCTCGAATAATTCTTCTCGCAGCCAAATATTCACCAAAACTTTTGTGAGTAAATACGAATGTAGGGTCTCCTTTGGGGCGGGAGCCATGCTGCCGAAAAAAGAATGCTGCCAATAGGGACGTGATCCCAGCTTTGGCACCGTCTTGGAAAGCATCAAGTTGATCTCCGAACCCCCCCTCCCGGCAATAGTACTCAATCTCACTGACTGTTGTGGTGCGGCCATCGCCATGCCAAGCTGCAAGACCGATCTCCTCAAGAATCAAAAGGAAACTCTGAAGATCTATGCTTCTGATCGATTCATGTCTACGACCGTTTTCGTATCCGCGTTCATAAATGGCATCAATTAAATCGCTGTAGATTTCATTAAGATTAACGCCAATATTGAAATTTAATCGCCCACGGCAATAGCTAAGGGCTAGCAAATAATTGAGTAGTGGCTGATCAATGATTTCTCGTAAGTCTTTTCGCTTCAAATCATCAGGTAGGCCGGAGAATGGTCGCCCTGTAAGCTCTCCATAGTTTTTCCACCACGCTTCGCTGAGATCGATATCTAATAGATTATTAGGGTCGGTATAATTTTTTTTGACATCCTTTGCAACATGGTAAGGTAAAATCGTCAGTACCTGCCCAACTTGTCTGAATTCGCTTTCATTGTTCTGAATTACAACTTCTCGACCACTAAATAAAACTTTAACCAAGCTTTTCTGCATATTCAAGCGATCAATGGTTTGCTGAACGCTCCGTACAAAGTTTTTTGCGGTTATATTGGCTGCCTGACCTTGACTAGCTAGCTCGTCCAAACCATCCAATATTATAAGAAGTGGAGCTGTAAGATTTTCTTTCGCAATAGGGTTTGACTTAAGTATTCCTTCGTCTTTAACAAAGCGGCCGACCTCATCTGAGAAATCTCGTGTCGGATCAATAAAATGGAGCGGAATTAAAATTGTTTTTATTCCATTATTTGTAAATACGTGGGATGCGTATATTTTAGAAAAAGACGACTTTCCGCAACCTGGCCCTCCGCAAATTGTGCGAACCGTTAATTCCGGCCTGTCATTGCTTACCCATAAATCAAGCTCATGAATTAAACTCACAACATTTCGTTCTACTTTAAAATCGCTAGCGGGCTTGCATAAAGGTTTTGTTTCGTAGGTTGCGTTAAGTGGGATATAAATTTGCCTTAGTCCGAAAGGCTCACCGAAGATACTCTCCTCAAGTTTCGCTTGAAGCTTTGACTGGTAAAGCTTCCAGGAGTATTCATTCTCCGCCGCATCTATGAATGGTGAGGTTATGCTGTCTAATAATGATTCATATTTTTTGGGGTTGCTAGACCACTCTTGGTGGAGTGCAAAAGGAATGCTTCCAGGTAGTCGATTAGCGATAGTAGTTGCAGTCGATCTTGGATTACCTAGACGTTCAAGCCACATAATGAAAGGATCAACGAGAATAGTAGAAACTTTACTGGCGAGTGGGTTTTTTAAGAAGTCACGATTAATTTGCATGTCATGAATGCTATCGCTTATTATTTCTTGGAAAGCATCTATTTTTAGATCTTCATCAATCTCAACTTGAGAGTCGCTTATAACGTCGAATACGGCTCGTGATAAACTTTTTTGAAGCAACGAATAAGCTAACCCGTCGGGTGAATCATCTTTTAATCCTAAAGATACGGCCGCATCCACCGCATCTGCTGGTAAGTCTTCAAATTTACCTAATGCGAGATGGGCTATACCTTTCGCTATTGAGGCGCCAAATGCTTTGGCATCTATTTTAGGTAGTAATAGACTTTTTTTATTTGGCTTCTTGGGTAGTATAGCTATGTTAACTTGCGTCATAACAATCCCTTGTAATCTGGACATAAAGATGATACCTAGATGCATCATCTCCGCTAGCTTATCGCAATAGTGGCAATTCGTCATCAACCTTGCGTAGGCGGCCGCCCGACAATCATAAGAAAGCTTTATTAAGCAATGAAAACTCCGGCTTGAAAACGCAATAGCTGTTGGTGCAGGGATTGGATGCCAGGGCTAGATAGATACTTAGGCTACGTCTAGACTGAAAGAGAGCTAATGGACGAAAGCTGCGCTTGGAGAGTGTGTCTCCTGCCCTATATCAGCTCCTTCGAGAAGGGCTGAATTGATCGCTAGCAGCCCTTTGTGACAGGCAGGTATCGGCCAAAAGCTGACATTCAGTTCAGAGGAATACGGTAGACCGGTGTCTATGTACCTCGACGGACTCCCGAGCTGCTTCACTCCGAGGAGAGTTAGGGCAATATGCGCTGCACTAGTAGCACAGTAGAAATCTCAGGAAAAGCTGAAGCCGTTAGATCTCGATGCGAATCGTCCGATCGGCGCAAAAAACATCTAGATGAATTTGGGCATATGCTTTTTGATAGGATCTGTGCTTGAGGTGATTTTTAGCCGGACGAAAGTGTTTTAGTAAGCTGGCTCTTTTTGGGGTTGATCGGATTTATGCAACTTCGCCGGTCGTAGATAAATAGTAGTATCTGAGAATCAGATACGATTTTTGCGAACACATCTGACGGATTTGAACAATGAAAACTCGGAGATTTAGACCGTTGAACCTTGGAAAACTGATCGTTGTCGCGGTAATTTCTCTCATAATTGGTATCTGGATTGGTGCATGGTGGTGGGTTTCCAATCCATCAGCCTTTATGAAAAATCTGACGAGTCAGCCGTTAGCAGATACCTTCAGCAGCGTTAATGCACTGTTCGCGGGGCTAGCATGTGCTGGCGTACTTATCACGATTTATCTTCAAATGCGCGAATTGAGTGTGACTGCAGATGATCTAAAGAAGACAGCGGAGGCCAACACAGCCACGGCGCGCGCGATTAGTGATACAGCTTTGGCTAACGGTGAAATGGCTCGCGCCAGTCTTTAAGTTGCCATCCATGCGGACGAGCGATCAGTGCTAGATCTATTTCAGGTGTACTGCAGCCAGTATTTTCAGGACGTGAAAAACTCTTCAATGAGCGTGCTGATTCCATGTGTAGCCAGCAAAGAGTATTTTGATTTTGTGGTGAGCCGTTTTTTTGTCGCAGAACAACTCCCTCTTCCATCAAGCTGCTGGGGCCGCGTTTCAAAGGTTACATATTCCAAGAGCTATGACGAATTCATCATTCAGGAGCAGCACCATCGCTACAAACTCGACGAACTTATCAATTTTTTTACCATGTTGACTGGCCGTGATAACGCTCGAGAAATCATCTTGCGTTGTGACTTTTCTTATTCTTGGTGGCGGCCATTATTTTGGATGATCGCGTCTCAGCAAGAACGCCGTTTCAACGAGTGCCCACGTGTTCGAGCTTATGCCACACCATTGTATTTTTTAAAGGTAGTGAAAAAGTTAGATGAAATTTATGGTTTTGAACCATTTTCATCTGATGCTGAGATGTGGGATTTCATTGTTCATCACCCAAAAATTAAAAGTTACTATTTGGATCCAGCACACGAAGCGCATCTGTCTGAATCGCCCCGGGTTTCGTAGGCACCTGGCGGCCGCTTTGGGCCGATTTCTGCCTGTTACGACTGACCGAAACCGACCCAAAGCGGGCATCCACTTGTGACTATTGGGATCATGCGCCCACGTCATTTATCAGTTGGCGCCAGGCATCGCTTGCCTTCTGCTCCGAGGTAAAGACTTGTACTTTTGGGTGCCAGAACTGCCCCTCTATTACGATGCATTCCAGGGTAGAGTCCTGAAACGTGAAGATATAATGGATGGCATCTTTGAGAAACCGCTGTCTATCGTGTCGCGGATGAATGGCGTTTCTCTGCTCAAGCTCTGCTAGCCAAGGCGAATTATCTATTCGATGAACTTGGTAATGCTTCAGGCCAAGTCCAATAAGCGGATGACCACCCAAAGCCTCGTCGTTTGGTGAGCCGAACTGAATTTTTTTAACTAGGGGAAAATGGATTACAGCTATTTCTTCACCAGCGGTGCAATACCGTAAGCATAGCTGCGTGTCCGTGGCAAACACGATGGGTTCGGGCGACGTACTTGGCTGTGGCCAGGAGTCAAGCAGCACTACGGTTGCGAATGACATAGGGAAGCCTAGTGAAGAATAGGGGGCAAAACAGAGTGCGAGAGCGATGCGTTGTCGTCAAACGTTTCTGATCGCGATGGGCTGCTTCTGGCCGGTTTCTGCCTGTGCTCACCGGCCGCTTCGGGTCGACAGAGATCGACTGCTATCCCTAGGGGAAAAAAATAATTCGCCCCCACTCATCCCAATCCTTTTCTTAGGCATCTAACGCTTGGTCTCGCAGCGCCTTGCAAGCCCGCTTAACAGCCGCCGTAGATATCCTGCAGTGTTTGGCGGTATCCGCAATGCTGGCCTTGTTCTCCTTTCTCCACATAGCCACGGCCCGATCATCGATCATCTTCGGTGCCCCTAGCTTCTTGCCCTGCGCCCTGGCTCGCTCGATCCCGGCCATCTGTCGTGCCTTGATATTGGCTCGCTCCAGCTCTGCTACGGCAGCCAGCATGGTGAGCATGGCTTTGCCGAATGGGCTAGATAGATCGAAACCTTCGCGCATCGACATCACGGTCACGCCCTTGGCCTTCATGGCTTCCACTGTTTCCAGCACGTCGATGGTATCCCTACCCAGGCGGTCGATGGCTGCCACGACAACCGTGTCTCCCTTTCTGGCGTAGGCGTGAAGTGCTTTGAAGCCCTCGCGTTGAAGTGCCTTCGTGGCACCGCTGGTTGCCTTATCGGAGAACCATTCATTCACATTGAAGCGTTGACTGATGGCGTGGCGCTGGGCCTCGGTGGTTTGGCCGTCGGTACTGACTCGGACATAAGCGATGGTGGCGGTCACGGCTGATAGCTCCTTGATGCTGGATGGATCCTAAAGTTAGCTCAAAATGCTACTGGGTGGATCGCTAGAAATCAACAGTTCTGATCCAGTCGAGGGTCGCAGCGCGTCGTTTGGCTCAACTTGGCTCGGAAGGTACACCTTCTGATCCAGGCCGCTGGCAGCAGCATCCGCTATAGTCCATAGACATTCCTGATACGGACACGGATGCCATGCGTGGAGAGCTTTTGACGTCAGCCGAGTCCTTGCTGAACTTGATGATCGCCCATGCGACCGGCTCACCCGGAGAGGATGCCGATTACATCCAGTTGCGGAAGCAGCTACTCGCTGCTGCGCTTGGGGACTTGGTTCCTAGAACGGTGCAGACATGTCGCTCGCTTGGGCAGTTCTGGGGAGTCATCAAGCAGAAGTTCGGCACCTATCAAGAGCGAAGGGACTATCTCTATGCAGAGTTCCAACCACTTCTAGATCATCTTGAGTCGGCCTCTCGCTCTCCAGCAGACGAGCTAATCAGTGGTTCAGTCAGGAAGCTGGATGGGGCCTACGTTCATGCCGCCTGGGAGAAAGCTCTGGAACGAAGAAATAGTGATCCAGAGGGCGCCATCACTATGGCAAGAAGTCTACTTGAGGCTGTGTGCAAGCTGATTCTTGATGGGGCAGGGGTGAATTACGGCGACGCCCCCGATATCAACAAGCTTTATGGTATGGCTTCCGAGCAGTTGAAACTCTCGCCAAGCCAACACGCCGATAAGGACTTCAAGCGCATTCTTGGTGGATGCACGTCTGTGATCGAGGGGTTGGGTGGCCTCAGGAACAGACTTGGTGATTCCCACGGGAAGGGAGCGACTTGGATCAAACCCGCTCCCCGACATGCTGAGCTAGCGGTCAACTTGGCTGGAGCTATGGCTACGTTCCTGATCGCGACCTGGGAGTTCAGGCAAGGCAAGGAAGCCTAGCGCTTGGCCGGGGGAGGGTAGTGCTTTTTTTCTGAGCCCCCAGGGGGATACCGGGGGAACCGTCGTAGGGCTGCGTCGTATATACCCTCTCGCATTTTTGCTAAAAAAGGCCCCGTTTGGGGTGTGGCTTGGTGATCCAAAAGGGATCCAGAGGTGATCCGAAACGGTGATCCAAAGGTCTCGCAAGGACATTCACTGGCCATATAGAATGACGACTAAATTCGAAAACAGTGTGACGAGCAGAAACGCTAGAAGTCAGGATTGGCGAGGGTTCTAGGCCCCCCGCAACGATTACCCGTTAACCTGGTCAGGCCCGGAAGGGAGCAGCCACAGCGGGAACATTGTGTGCCGGGGTGTGGCTGGTGGGGTTGCCTCCATAACGCTATTCTTTAGTTGTTCATCCCAATATCCAAAAAAACTGTTTGCGAACCATCTGCCCTTGAGCAGTCCATGGTGGCATTGTCGCGACGGTCAAAAACTCACGCCAGCTCGGCAGTTTATCGGTGGCATACTTCACTGCCTGGCAACCGGAGGCAGCGCAAGTGGAAAAAGTTGACGACCTCACACGAGAAAAACTGCGGGAATGGCAGATGCGGCGTTTGGAGATCAAGGACCGTATCCAGGCACACCCGGAGCAGACCCTGGCGTTGTCGAAGGTGTTGGACCTGATGGACGAGGAGCACGCCGAGATTATGAGCGGTGCGCAGTTTGTCCGTACTGCCGAGCCGAGCCCTGGGCCGAACGTCGATCAGCCTCCACCGATCGCCGCTACCTACCAGTTGCACTTGGACGTGTCCGCCCACAGCGCCGAAGACCTGCGGCGTTTGCTCGATATGGCCGTTCATGAACTGCAACGGCAGATTGAACTGGCCAGCGCCCCGGCCTCCACCGGGCCACGGCGTTACCCCGGTGGCATGGCGGGCTCTCTGGGTGGCTATCAATTCGAGGTGGGCGTCGGTCAGGATGCCTGACAGGCTTAACCGCTGAATCCATTTGACTGACCTCATTCGGCCCCTGGCCGCGAGGATGTATGCAACCGGAACACTTCGATTTATCCAGCCCCGTTTTCCTACCGGTTACCGACGACACCTGCAGCGCCTTGCTCGGTGCCGACGGTGCCGCGCACCTGGACACCCTGACAGACCCGGAGCTGGCTGCGGTACTGGTCATTCAGAACCTGGCGCAGGCCGCGCCAGCGGACCTCAACGGTGCCGCCGCCGAGCGTGTGCTGGTCAAGTTGATCGGTTGGGCGCTGAACGCGCCGACGTCCGGCACGGCGGCGTTGCTGTCCGAAGCGCGGCGGTTGTTCGATCCGCGCAAGCTGTACTTCGGCATCAATGCGCTCAAAAACCTCAACCTGCGTCTGTTACTGGCCGAAGAAGTCGCGGCGCGCGATTATCTGCTGCCCGACGGTCAGTGGGATGTGACCTACAAAGTCCGCCAACGGCGCGGCAACGATCCCTTCAGCCAGCAGATGATCACTCCCCGGCACCGCGAGCGTTGGCTCAGCCCGGCGCAGGACAAGCTGGTGCGCACCTTTCGCGCCAATCTCAATGAAGACCTGCACGTGCAAGGCTATGCCGGTATCGGCAAGAGTCACTTGCTGGGCGCGTTGCTGGAGTGTCTGCGCCCGGAAAAAACCCTGATCCTGGCGCGCACCGGAGCCAAATTGGCCACGTTGCGCGAGCGCATGGGGCTGACGCGGGACAGCAAGGCCGGTTCGACCTTCGCCGCGTTTGCCAAAGCGCTGTTACAGAACGGGCGGCCAACCGCAGACAAATCATCGGCCAGGTTGCCCAGTAAGCAGGCGGTGGCCCAAGCCCTGGATATCCTGGGTTGGCGCGGCCACGATGGTCAGGCGACGTTGAATGTGTGCCTCAAGGTGCTTGAGAACTACTGCGACTCCAGCCATCACAGCCTCTCGGCCCGACACTTTCCTCACTTCAAGCACGCCTTGTCCAGTCTGGATGCACAGGTCTTGCTGGAATACTCAAGCCGCGTGTGGACGTACCTGGAGCGCCATCCGCAGTGGGTCGTCCAGACCGAGTTCGCCACATTGTGGTTGATCAAGCGCGCCAGCCTGGAATGCTGCGAAGTGCCGCCGCGGTTTACCCATGTGCTGATCGATGAAAGCCAGGACATCCCGGCCTCGTTGCTGCAGATCATCGAGCGCGGCCGTCAGGTGCTGATCACCCTGGGCGACGAATATCAGTTGGCCACCGGCGTGATGGTGCGGCGCAAGCGTGAAGTCCGGCACACCGATATCAGCTATTCGGTGCGTTCCGGCCGCAACGTCGAGCGCCTGGTCAACCCCTTGATCAGCGTACATTCTCAGAAGAGCAAGGTTCCGTTCGAAGGCGCGCGGGACGCCGATGTCGGCATCGAACATTACCCCCAGGGCTTCGTGCCGCCGGAAGGCTGCGTAGTGTTGACCGCGTCCCATTGGGACACGATGAAGTGGGCGATCCAGTTACAACAGGCCAATTGCCCGTTCGCCTTGTTCGACAGCGCGGCGCAGCGCGATCTGGAGCGTTTTATGATCAGCGCCATTGCGTTGTTCAAACCGCAGTTCTACAGCACCGAGCACACCGACAAAGGCCCCCACGCCTATTTCAGCGACCTGGCCGACTGGCAGCAGGTGCGTGAGGCCGGGCAGTTCGACGAAGCGTTCCTGTGGGTCGAGCATGAGCTGGAAAAAGGCTTCAACGTGGCCGATGTCACCCGCCTGAACCGCCTGGCCGGCGAGCCCGACAAACGCTGCCGGCTGATGCTGGCGCAAGAGGCCGGCGGCATGGAGTTCGACTGCGTGTTGCTCACCCCGGAATTGCTGAGCAACGTGAAGTTCAAGGATGCGTATGCCTTCGATCAACGATTGTGCGAGGTGTATATCGCGATTTCACGGGCCAGGCGCCAGCTCTATTTGCCTTACGATGTGGTCGAGTGGATCGATTACCACAAGTATCAGAAGACCCGTGAAATTCATGGTTATTAAGGGATTTAGTTCGGTTGTCTCACAACTTTTGAGCGCCCCTCTGGACAACCTAAAACTGCCTTGCTAGTTTCCGCCAGCCGCATGTTTCAGAATATGACAACAGTAACGCATTGATATTGAAGTGATATCACTTCTTTAACTAACAAGGATGTCTCTGATGAAAAGCCTGCAAGGGTTGCCCCGTCTGATCAGTGCTTCGGTGGGCGCTCCCGGTAAAGCCCGCAACTTGCCCGCCGATGTGCAGTGCATCCAGTATTTATTCAATCTGATCATTCCCAAAATGGGCTTTCCCCTGCCGGAAAACGGCAAGTGCGACGGCCAGTTGGTGCAGTGCATCAGCCAGTATCAGTTTCGCCACCTCAAGTACGCCCATCCCGACGGCGTGATCGACCCCACCGGTCGTACGTTCAACAGTCTGATCGAAGAGGCCGTCAAGGTGCCGGTCAAGGCCTCTCCGACGCTGCGCATTCCAACCTTCCTGAATGCCTTCGGCAATAACCACGGCGATGCAGTGCAGGCTACGGTGAATGTGTACTTGGACCGCATGCGCGCGATGATCGAGGCGGAGCGCCGCAACCGGCAACTGATGTTGCAGCCCACCTGCGACGGTGGCATGACCCTCTCCGACACTGATTTCCAGAACGCCGCCACCCAGTTGGGCAACGGCATTTCGGTCAATATCATCAAGGCCTTCGCCACCGTGGAATCCGGCGGGCGTTCGGGGTTCGGGCCGGCCAAGTTGCCGGTGATCGCTTTCGAAGGGCACCTGTTTCGCAAGTACACCAAGCGCATCTACGACCAGGCCCACCCGCTGCTGTCTTACCCCTACGTGAAAAAGGCCGGGCCGCAGTGGCAGACCAACAACAAGGACCAGATCAAAGCCTGGGAAACCATGGCTACTGCGTTTGCCTTGGATCAGGAAGCGGCCTTGATGTCGGCGTCCTGGGGCATGTTCCAGATCATGGGCTTCAACTTCGAATCGTGCGGTTACAAGACCGTGTTTGAATTCGCGGCCGCCTTGAAAGTGAATGCTGGCAACCAGCTCAAAGCCTTCCTGGGTTTCTGCAGCAAGAGCCCAGCGTTGATGAAAGCCATGAAGGCCAAGGATTTCACCGGCATGGCGCGTAATTACAACGGTGAGGACTACGGCAACTACGACGTCCTGATGAAGAAAGCCTACGAAAAAGTTGAAGGGAAAAAATAGGATGACGCGTTTTCTGACGATGGGTGTGTTGTCGTTGTGCTTTGCAGTGCCTGCATTGGCCGCCAGCAGCGCTTTGCATTCGGGCAAGTATGAAGGCCTGATGCTGGCGGTCACGCCGCAGCAGCAGGTCGAAGGCTACTACGCCGAAGAAATGGGCGAGGGCGTCACCCGCGGCTGCACGTTTTACCTGCAGGGTAAACCGGGCGCGCTGACCACTTGGGGCCAGGAACCTTATCCCGGCAGCATCGCAGCGTCTGGCGATGGCGTGACCCTGACCGTAGAACAAGGCCGCCAACACCCCGGCTGCCTGAACGTGTTGATGCCGGAAATCGCCACCGGCCTGGACCTGAGCCAGACCGCCAGCAAAAACTGGATCGGCCTGGTCACGGTGTCCGCCGACAAGGCTTACTTGCAGAAAAACCCGGGTGCCAAGGTCGCTAAGCGCCCGTATATCGTCAAGCGTGACGTGGTCGGTGTGCTGGCATACAAGGACGGCTGGGCCCAGGTCGAGTTCGTCAACGCCGAAGGCCGCTCGTTCATTGGTTGGATCAGCCAGGACCAGTACAGCCGTCTGGCTGCGCCCACCGCGCAAAACTGAGCCACAAAAAAACGCCGCCGTGTGTCTGGCACACGGCGGCGTTTTTTTATGGGCGGGGTTCAGCCCTTATTGCGGCTGAACAACTTGCGGATACCGGCGAGCAACGCCACCACGCCGATGACCAAAAACTTCTTCGCCGCCAGCAGGAAAATGCCGATCTTGGCGAACAACCCGGCCTTGGCGGCAATCCCACCGGCCACCAGTGCCGCTAGGCCATAGGTGGCCATTTTGTCGGTGCTGGGGTTGAAGTCGGTGTACAGGTTGCCATCGGTGAAGTTGGTGAAGGCCAGCACCTTGGGCAGCTCTTGCTTGATGGTCGGCAGGTCGGCCATGGCGGCAACGGCATTGAGTTCCAGCACGCCTTCACGGCCCAGTACGCGGATGCTGTAGTTGAGGGTGTTCTGATCGGCGTCGTCGGCTTTCAGCTCGCGGGCCCAGTACATCTTGTGGGTGGTATCGTCATAGTGCGGCGGCTCGGCCCAGCCCAGCAGATGCAGGCCGGCGTAGCCTTGTTTCTTGCGTTCCTGGTTCTCGGCCTCGTCTTCTTCCTGCATCTGCTTGAGCAGGTCGGCGTAGTCGATTTTCGCCGCGTCCTCGTCGGAAATATGCCCATCGGCCTTGTAGCTGACGATCACGCCCCAGCCACGCTCGGACAGCGGGCTAACGGCTTTGGGTACGATCATGCCCAGGGTCTTGAAGCCCGGTGGGTTGCCCCAGCCGTCGGTCAGCAGGCGTTCGGTATCGGCCGGGTCGAGGTAGTAGAACTCGTCGTTGAGTTTGAGGGTGGCGATGCCGCTGGGCAGGGTGACCGTGCCGGTTTTTTTCTTCAGCGAAGCCAGGAAATGTTCGGCGGTTTCAGCCGGTTCAGCGGCGGCGCTGGCTTCGACCGGTGCAGGTGTGGCGGCGGCGAAGGCGGGTACGACGGGCAGGCTCAGAGCAGCCGCCGCAAGCAACAAGCGGAAGTAATTCACGGTAGTCCCTTACATTTTGAATTAATTTCGCGGGAGGATAACGGAAAAACCTGCTACGGGCATCCAGATATGGCTTAGCCGAAGGTTTCGCGCAGCAAATCGGCAAACGCATCCCGCGCCAGGTGCCGCTGCGTGTCGGTGTGCCAGAACAGCAGATTGTCCACGGCCTCAAGCTCCTCGAACCGGTACGAAGCCAACTGACTGGCCTGCTCATAACGCGCCAGAATCCCTTCCGGCGCCAACGCCACGCCGATCCCGGCGCTGACGCAGCCGATGATCGTGCCCCAGCTGGCATAGGTGGCGATGCTCGGTGTGATGTCATGGGGTTTGAGCCAGTTTTCCAGCGCGGCGCGATAGGGGCAGCCACTTGGCCACACCAACAACGTGCGCCCCGCCAGGTCCTGTGCGCCGTGAATGGGCGCGCTGCACGCGCTGGCGATCAGCACCAGGCGTTCGCGGTAGACCACACTGTGTTCGAGTTTGGCCCGCCGGTTACCGGCGGCCACCAGGGCCACGTCCAGGCGATGGTGTTGCAGGTCGTCAAGCAATGGGCTCCAGGCGCCGGTCACCAGTTCCAGGCTGACTTGCGGGTAACGCCGGTGATACTCCGCCAGCAGCGGTGGCAAGCGGCCGCTGGCGCTGGATTCCACCGCGCCGATGCGCAAGGTGCCACGGGGGATGGCAGTGGCATCCACTGCGCGTTTGGACTCATCCACCAGCGCCAGGATGCGCTCGCAGTAGTCGAGAAAAATTTCACCCGCCGCGCTGATCGCCAGCCCGCGTCCGGCGCGGATAAATAACGGCGTGCCCAGCTCGCTCTCCAGTTGCTTGATGCGTGTGGTGATGTTGGAGGGCACGCAATGCAGCTGCACGGCCGCCTGGGCCACGCTGCCCGTCTGCGCCACGGCGCGCACCATTTTCAGTTGGGCCAGTTCCATTGCTCAATTCCCGTGATTTCAGAAGTCAGAAACGCTTAATTGTCCTGCGCCGCGTCCGGGCCAAGACTGAAGGCCTTCTTTCGCGGTTTCCGGACGCTCTCGATGAACACACCGTCACGCCTGAAGCTTACGCTAGTCACCGCCAGCGTGATCCTCTGCTGGGCCTATTCACCGATTGGTGTGCATCTGGGCCTGCACAGCTACAGCCCCGGCCAGCTGGCGTTGTTGCGCTTTTTGATCGCGTCGTTGTTTATGGCTGGGGTGGCGCTGGTACTGGGCATCGGCCGACCGCGCTGGCGGGACGTGCCCTGGTTGCTGGTGCTGGGGTTCTTCGGCGTGTTCCTGCACCACACAGCCCTCAACTATGGACAGCAATGGGTCACGGCGGCGGCCTCCAGCGTATTGGCGCAGTCGGCACCGCTGTTCAGTGTGCTGATCGCGTTTTTGGTTTTGAAGGAGCGGGTGAGTGTGTGGCGTTGGGCGTGTGTGTCATTGGGGCTGGTCGGGGTAGGGGTGGTGATCTGCGGTGATCGGGGCATCGGCGAGATCGACCCGCGCGGCGTGCTGATCCTGCTGGCAGCGCTGTCCTGGAGTGTGTATTTCGCCCTTCAGAAACACTACGCCCATCGCTACAGCCCGCTGACCATGGCGTGCTACATGGTGTGGGCGGGCACTCTGATGCTCTGCGTGAACCTGCCGGGCCTGCCCGCGGCGGTGCTGCGGGCGCCGTTGACGGAGAACCTGGCGGTGCTGGTGCTGGGCATTTTTCCCAGCGCTCTGGCCTATCTGGCGTGGGGCTATGTGTTGAAACATGTGGAGGTCAGCCGCGCGTCGGTGGCGATGTACCTGATTCCGCCAGTGGCGATGCTGATGGCCGCCACTCTGCTGGGTGAGCAGGTGACGCCCTGGGTGGTGCTCGGCGCGCTGATCGTGCTGGCCAGCGTGGCGGCCATCAGCCTGGAGGGGCGCTGGCGCTTAGTCGTGCAGGCAGAATGCGCGCAACCGGTGGCCGTCGAGGTCCTCGGCGACGAAGGTATAGCCGAAGTCCAGATCCGTCGGTGACTGAATGATCGTGGCGCCCCGTGCCGACCACTGCGCGTGCAAGGTGTCCACGGCGGTTTTGTCCGCCAGTGACAACCCCACTTCCGCGCCGCCGCCCGTCAGCGTGGCGGCCGGTTCCACGGTGTGGCGCGACCACAGCCCCAGCTTGACGCCGTTATCAAGAATGAACAGGGCAAAGGTCGGGTTGAGTTCCACGGGCGGCTTATCGAGCAAGCGGCTGTAGAAATTCGCGCTGGTGGCGGGGCTGTCGACATACAGCAGGAAATAATGGGCGACGGTGTGCATGCAGGTTCCTTGAGGGCAGGCGGTTAAGTCAGCCCAGTCTAAAAGGTCGCACTGTCAGTTTTTGTCAGGAGCGTGGGGCACCGATGGAATCTGGCCGGTGTACAGCTGAATGATCTTGTCGATTTCCCCTGACATTTTCATGCGCTGCAACGTGTCCAGGATTTGCTGCACCGGCAAATTGGGATCGTTACGCACAATGCAGCCCAGGCTCAACTCATCGACCACGGCGACCTTATGCAGACGCCGACCAAGCGGCAGGGACTGGTTGAAGCGATCAACCGTCCACTCGTTGATGACGGCGTATTGAAAGCGCCCAGCCAGCAGTTTTTGCAACACCTGTTCCTCACTGCGCGCTTCGTCACGGGTCAGCCGCCCGCTGGCAAACAACGCGGCCAGGCCGATGTAGCGGTAATTGAGTACGGTGCCGATGGCCTGCGGGGCCAGGTTGCTCAGTGTGACCGGTTGTTCGTCGGTACTGACCAGGACGCTGCGCTGCGCCATCAGCGGCACGCTCCAGGCGTAGTCGCCGGGGAGGTCATCGAGCCAGGCCTGGGTGACATAACAGCGCACGTCGATGTCGCCATGGAGCAAGGCAGTGGCGATGCGCGCGCGTGCCAGCACTTGGAACCGGGCCGGTAGGCCGAGCTGTGTGGCCAGGCTCGCCATCACGTCATACAAAATGCCCTGGGTCGGCTGACCGTTCTCCACTTGCACCATCGGCATCGCCCAACTGTCGGAAATCGAAAAACGCAGCGGGGCAGGCGCCGCCAAGCTGGCCGTGGTGATCATCCATAAAGCGCCCAGGACTACGCGCATACACTCTCCAGGTTCAGGCCGTTTCGGGGGCCAGTCAGCAGAGCTTAGTCAGATTAGACGAGCGTGCCGGATGCAATTTCCCCCTTGCTCCGCTAGCATTACCGGCCTCTGCTTCCCAGTTGCGACGGTTTTCGATGAGTTATCAGGTTCTTGCACGTAAATGGCGCCCGC
>Ga0308164_10001123_pt1 | contig 33817 bp, 41 predicted proteins | sample PhyTR2_FD_201031 | JGI IMG/M metagenome (GOLD analysis project Ga0308164, IMG submission 201031) | Phyllosphere microbial communities from UC Gill Tract Community Farm, Albany, California, United States - DLSLT.R2 | ecosystem: Host-associated > Plants > Phyllosphere > Unclassified | place: USA... | reverse complement strand
AGGCATGGCCCGATAAGGAGACCTACCGGGCTGCGAAGGTCCAGTGGATGCAGGCGTTCCTCGACGAAGGCATTCGCACTCAGGGGCAGATCGAGTTCGGCATGATCAAGGCTCGTAAGCAGGTGTCCGATTTCATCCCTAGCCCTGGCCAGTTCATCGAGTGGTGCAAGCCTTCGCCCGAAATGCTCGGACTGCCATCGCTTGCGGCCGCTCATCGCGAAGCTGTCCGAAATGCTCACCCGAGCATGGCCGGCCAGGGGAAGTGGTCGCACGACGCGGTATGGCACACGGCCAAAGAGTGCGGGTTTGAGAGCCTGAACAAGCTCGACACTGCGCTCAGCCTCAAGTTATTCGAGCGTAACTACACGATAACAACTCGCCGTCTGCTTGATGGATTGCCGCTTCAGCCAATGCCCAAGGCGTTGCCGGCAAAGGTTGATGGGCGAATCACCCCAGAAGTGGGCAGGGGGGCACTGGCCGAGCTCCGCGCCAAACTTGCGGGTGGCTCCCAATGAGCAAGCTCACCCAGGCCGCGCGTGATCGTGATTGCCAGGTTCGGTTCCCTGGCTGTTCTTGCGAGCCGTCCACCACCGTCCTGGCGCACTACCGCCTGGCCGGTACCTGCGGCATGGGCATGAAACCCAACGACTTCCAAGCGGCCTGGGCCTGTGGCTACTGCCACGACATTGCCGACGGACGCCTGCGTGCGCCCGGGGAGTTGACCAAATACGAGGTCCGCCTGTTCCTCGCCGAAGGCGTCATGCGAACCCAAGACATCCTGATCAGTGAAGGGAAGGTAAAACTTTGAAGCCATTCATTGCGAAGCCAGTGCGCGCCAGGTCCATCGACCGTGAGGGCCTGGAGCAGGCCGCGCTGCTCAAGGAAGTCGCGCTGCGTTACCCAGTCGCCGCCAAGCTCATTTTTCACGTCCCGAACGGTGGGCACCGGCACAAGCTGGTGGCGATCAAGCTGAAAGAGCAGGGCGTAAAGGCGGGCGTTCCCGACCTGGTGCTGCCGATGGCCCGTGGCGGGTACTTCGGCTTGTACATCGAATTCAAGGCCACAGCGCCGCATGACGCCGCCGTTTCCCCTGCCCAGGACGCATACCTGCAGGCGCTGACCGATCAGGGTTACCTGGCCATCGTTTGCCGTGGGCACTTCGACGCCATCGAGGCGATCCGCGCCTACCTCCTGCAACCTCAAACCAAGGCCGCTGCATGACCCAGACAATGCTCACTTCGTTTACCGATGCGGAGATCCGGCGGCAAGCCGGTAACGCCGAAATCCGAGACCTGCGGGATGCACGGTATCCGGGTGTGTATTTCCGCTTCCATCAAAACCGCGATCGCGGTACCTGGTACCTGGTGGGCAAGAAGTGGGAGAAGATCGCCGGGTTTCCCGAGCTGCCGGCCAAGGGGCTGATCAACGCGTTGCCCAAGATTCGCGAGCGCCTGGCGGCCGACCCCAAAGCATCCGCCGCCGCCGGCACGTTGCAGACCGTTGGCCAGTTGCTGGACTGGTTCACCGCGCGGCAGGCAGTCGACCGCAGCCTGTCAGCCAAGCGGCGCTCCACCAACACGTCGATCATCTCGTGCCACTTGAAGCCCCGGCTCGCTGACCTGGCTGTGGAAGAGGTTGACCGTTCTACGCTCGACAAGCTGGTCATGTGGCCGATGCAGGCGGAGATGTCACTGTCCTACGTCCGCTTGATGTGGGGCGTGCTGGTGGTGGCATTCAGGCAGGCGGAGAAGCTGCGCCTGATCACCGCAAATCCCGTCGCCGGGTTCAAGTTCACCGACTTCACCAAGGCCCGCATCCAGCCGAAACCGTCGCGCCTGCGTGCAGTGCAGCTTGAGGAAGTGATGGCGCAGCTGGCGGCTGGGTTCGATCAGCACCCGCAGGATTGCATGCTGGCCCTGATGATGCTGTGCCACGGCACCCGCGCCGGGGAGACCAGGCAAGCGCAGTGGTCGCACCTGACCCTGGGCGAGCAGGGCGAGTGGTTCATTCCCACCGAGAACACCAAGACCCGGTGTGAGCATCACTTGCCGCTGACTCACCAGGTGTGTGCGCTGCTGGAGCGGTACCGCGACTGGCAGGCATCCAAGGGCTACAAGGGCACCTACCTGTTCCCGGCTCGCAACCGTGGCCCGATGAGCGACAGCCAGGCCTGCGCAGTGTTCACTCGTCTGGGCAAGGGTGAGTGGACCAGCCACGACCTGCGCAAGGTTGCCCGCACCGGGTGGACCGACCTGGGCGTCGACTTCCTCATTGGCGAGATGCTGGTGAACCACACGATGACTCGCAACGTGCAGACCTACATCCACACCTCGGCTGAACTGCTCAAGCGCGAGGCGCTGAACAAGTGGCACGACTGGTTAGACGGGAAGGGCTTCAACTTGATTCACCGCTCGACCATGACTAGAAACGGAAATTCGCACAATGACGCCGAGGCCTTGATTGGTGCGGCCTCCAGCCAAATCCAGAAACCATAAAAGGCGAGGTTTAAAAACGATGAAAACAGCCAAAACCCGCGCCCAGTTCGAGGAGCGCTTCCCGGTCCCAAGTGGCATGTATTGGGAGTCGGAGGTTGGCCCGGATGGTGATTACATCGTCAACTGTGTGGCTTGCTGCTCTGCGGATCGTGCTACCCATTATTGCGCTCGCTGGGAGTCGTGGCAGGCGTCCCGCGAAACCCTGCGAATCAGCAACCCTTTTCCTGCTGTTATGGGCGATCCGGATGCGTTGTGGGCTCGCGAAGTGGCTGAGAAGTCGCTTCGGGAACAAGGGTTGAAGGTGGTCGGATGATGAAGAAGTTCCACGGCCCGGCATTCCGCGCCGCTCAATTGGACTTGGCCAAGTGCCCGGCCTGCCGTGGTCGTGCGGTGATCAAGGGTGTCTTCCACGACCTGGCCTGCGTGCAGTGCAACGCCTCGGGCTGGGTTACCGCCGACACCGGCGAGGCGCTGCCGTTGGAGGTGCTGGTGACGCAGCTGAGTATCCGGCTCCAGGCCGCAGACCGTCAGATTGAACAATTACAGAGGCCCGCGCTGATGACAGGCGCGGCCGCCCAGTACGACAAGAACAACCGCCGTGGCCCAGGTGCCACCAACTTCACAGGGGATTGATCCATGGCTATGTACAAAGACGTGATGGGCACCCTGGTGCGGGTGCTGGCAGCGGACAACATCGACAACAGCACCAAGCAGTCCTGGCAGAAGCTGATCGACGCCGACCTTCGGCAGGGTGGCACCGGCAGCACGCTATCGGTCCGTGACAAGTTTGATTACGACTGCTGCCTCTATGCGCTGCTGCACCGTCAGCTCGACGCTGCGCAGTGGGATGTGCTGGTGGCCAAGTATTCGACGCACAAGGCCAACAAGGTCAGCGCCATTGGCCGCCTGGTCGCGCGCATGGTTTCGCCGGCGCCGCAGCTCTTCATCTATAAGGCGCTGACGGCCTGGGCCATACCGAAGCTGAAGGGCGTGCAGGTTGGCAAGCGCTCCACCGACATGATCGTGCTGCCCGCCGAGTTCTACGACATGAACACCTGGGACCTTGCGGGCTCGCCGGAGCGGACGCGCCGCAACTGGCGAGGCGGAATCCACAAGAGATTGGAGAAGCTCGAAGAGCAGGCTGTGATCCACGCGACCGAGATATTCGACAGTGAGCAAATCTTTGTAGATGCCGCTTGACCCATTGGCCGACTGGCCGTAAATTAACCCCATCATGTCGATCTTGCGCGTTATGAGAGACGACCAAAAATTCTGAGCCCCGCCACTGTGCGGGGCTTTTTCGTTTCTGGAGTAACAGATGGATCCTACTGACCTCGGCCCAGGCACAGCTACCTGGCTGGGCGGTAGTGCAACTGTTGTGCTGGGCGGATTGCTCTGGCTTCGTAAGTTCCTGTCTAAAGATGCGACAGATCGGGCGATGGATAACGCCGATATCGGTACGCTGCGGCGGCTCAATGAGCTACTTAACCAAGAGCGTTCGGCCCGCAAAGAAGCCGAGGCCCGCGCTGATCAGTTCGCGAAAGAGCGGAATGATCTGGCTGCAGCGGTGGGCAGGATGGAAGGGAAGATCGAAGCCCTCACCAGCCAGGTAGGACAACTCACCGAGCGCGTAACGCTGCAGAGCGAAGAGATCCACCGCCTGCGCACCAAGCTTGGAGGTATCGCCTGATGGACAGATGCGCACTGGAGTTCATCGCCCGCCGGTGGTGGAGACGTACCGAGGTCTGGGCCATTGCCTTGCTGCTGGTTGGTGGTGGTGCTGTCCTTGGTTACCAGGCCGCCTATTGGGCGCTCGCTGATAAGCAGAGCAACCAGATCACGGACATTCGCAAGGCCTACGACACAGCCATGGAAGAGCGGGATAAGCGCCTTGAAGAGCTGACCCGTAAAACTGGCACCGCCGCCGACAAGGCTACCAAGGCTGCGACTACAGCGGCCAAGGCTGTGGACAAGGCGGATGAAGCGCTCAACCGAGTAGGTCAGTGATGGCTTGCAGTGGATGCGCCGCCAGGCGCGAATGGATCAACAAGATGACGAGGCTGGCTTATGAGCGAGCAAGTGAATTGCTTACCGGTCGAGATGCTGGCCGAGATGAGGAAGCAGACGGCGATCCTCGAGCGGATGGAGAGACAGCAAGGCCTGTTGATCCAGGCCCTGGCCGAGGATCAAGGTGAAGACCCTGATGCGCCGCCTTCCACCTACATGGATGGCACCCCGTGCCGCTGAGACCCCAGAAGCCGTGCAATGCCCAGGGCTGCAACACCCTGACCCGTAACCCTCGGTACTGTGATGATCACGCACACCTGCTCAAGAGTTCGACTTGGGCCAAGCCCCGAGAGAGCAGCACCAAGCGCCACTACAACTACAAGTGGCAGCAGGCTAGGTCAGGCTGGCTGGCCAAGCATCCGCTGTGCAGATGCTGCGAGCAAGCGGGCAAGGTGGTTGCGGCGACTGATGTTGACCACATCAAACCGCACAAAGGTGACATGACCCTATTCTGGGATCGGGATAACTGGCAGAGCCTGTGTGGTCCGTGCCACTCCAGCAAGACGGCCTCCGAGGATGGTGGTTTCGGCAATTCCCGGCGCTAAAAGCAAAAAAACCCAGGAAAACCATTGAAAAACGGACAAATGAGAACGATTCGCGCATAAAGGGAGGGGGAGGGTCAAAAGTCTGGGCCTTTTCGCTTCTAGACCGCGCCCTCAATCGTTTTTTCACACCCGCGAAATTAAAAATTCAGGAGTTGCGCGATGGGAGGCACCGCCACGGTCGCCGGCCGTGGTCGCAAACCCAAGCCAACGGCCAAAAAAGCACTTGCCGGAAACCCTGGCAAGCGCGCGCTGAATACAGCCGAGCCGCAGTTTTCCAAGATCACCCAGATCGACCCGCCCGAGTGGTTCAGCCCGCGGGCAGCCACCATGTGGAACATGATTGTTCCTGAGCTGCTGCGCGAGAACGTGGTGGCGATCACGGACCTGCACAACGTCGAGGCCTTTTGTAGCGCCTACGACAATTGGAGGCTTGCGCAGGAATCGATCACGCAGCATGGCATCGTCGTTACCGGTGCCACGGGCGGGCCGATGAAGAACCCCGCACTTACCGCCGCGAACGAAACAATGCGCCAGATGGTGACATTCGGTTCGATGCTGGGCCTGGATCCGGCCAGCCGCACACGACTCATCGGCGGCAACAAGGAGAAAGAAACCAACGAATTTGCCAGCCTGCTGAGAACCTGATGACCAAATCTGCCCACCCCAATGTCGACAAGGCAACGGCGTGGGGCCGGTCATTGCTCCGCGGTAAGGTGCCGGCGTGCCGTTATATCCACCAGGCGGTGCAGCGCCACTTCGATGATCTGGCGGCCAGCCGAAAGCGCGGCTTCCGTTTCAAGTTCGATCCGGCGAAGGCGGAGAAAAAGCTCAAGCTGATGCAGCTGCTCCCGCACACCAAGGGCGAGTGGGCATTCAAGCGTCAGCTGATTACGCTGGAGCCTTGGCAGCTTTTCGGCCTGGCCGTGACATTCGGTTGGGTAAAGAAGAAGGGCGGGCACCGCCGGTTCCGTGAAAGCTACTGGGAAGTGCCCAGGAAGAACGGCAAATCAGTTGTTGCCGGTGGCGTGGGCATCAGCATGTTCGTTGCCGATGGCGAATTCGGTGCCGAGGTATACGCCGGTGCGACTACAGAGAAGCAAGCGTGGGAGGTTTTCCGGCCCGCCAAGTTGATGGTCAGCAAGTCGCCGATGCTGATTCAGGCCGCAGGGATCGAGGTGAACGCCTCGAACATGAACATCCCATCCGACTTCAGCCGGTTCGAACCATTGATTGGAAACCCGGGCGACGGCGCTTCGCCAAGCTGCGCGATCGTCGACGAATACCACGAGCACCCAACGTCGGCCCAGTACGACACCATGCTCACCGGCATGGGCGCGCGGCGCCAGCCATTGATGTTCATCATCACCACCGCCGGCGCTGATATTGAAGGCCCGTGCTACGACAAGCGCCGCCAGGTCGTTGAGATGCTGGCCGGTACCGTGCCGGACGAGGAGTTGTTCGGCTGGATCTGGACGCTCGATGAGGGCGACGATTGGACTGATCCGAAGATGTTGGCCAAGGCCAACCCTAACCACGGCGTCTCGGTGTTTCAGGAATACCTGGAGAGCCAGCAGGCACGAGCTATTCGCTCGGCTCGCTTTGCCAACACCTTCAAAACGAAGCATCTAAACCTCTGGGTGAGTGCCAAGTCCGGCTTCTTCAATATGGAGGACTGGAAATCGTGTGAAGACACTACGCTCACGCTCGAGCAGTTCGAGGGGCAGGAGTGGATTGCAGGCTTCGACCTGGCGCGAAAGTTGGACATGAACTCAAGGGCGCGACTGTTTTGGCGAGTCATTGATGGCAAGACGCACTATTACAGCGTGGCCCCGAAGTTCTGGGTGCCCTATGACACCGCGTACGACAGCGACAACAAGCGCATGTCCGAGCGTTTCCAGGCATGGATCAACTCCAAGCATCTGGAAATCACCGACGGCGCCGAGATCGATTACCGCGAAATCTTCGAAGACACCAAGGAAGCCAATCACCAAGCGCCTGTCCGCGAGTGCCCGATCGACCCACACGGCGCAACCGGCCTCAGCCACGATCTCGACGACGAAGGCTTCAGCCCGATCACGATCACGCAGAACTACACCAACATGTCCGACCCTATGAAGGAACTCGAGGCGGCCATCACGGCCGGCAGGTTCCATCACGACGGGCATCCGATAATGACCTGGTGTATCGCCAACGTGATTGGCAAAAACATGCCAGGCAACGACGATGTCGTGCGGCCCATTAAGCAGGGTGACGACAACAAGATCGACGGCGCGGTAGCGCTGATCATGGCTATCGGCCGGGCGCTGATTTTGGCCAACGACAACAGCGGCAACATCAGCGACTTCTTTTCAAAACCAATCATTGTTGGATAACTAACCCATGGATACAGGCCTGATCCTCTTCATCGTGGCGGCCGTGGCCGCTCTGTGCCTGTTTGTCGCCGGGGTATTTGTCCTGGTCGGCCTCGGCTGGGCACTGATCGCTTGCGCTGCTTCTTTCTTGGCTGCGGCTGCATTCATCCGCAAGGGGCTGACTGGTGAATAAACCTCTCAAATCCGTACTGCGGCAGGCCATGATCAAATCGGCAGAGCCCAGCCTTGTAAAATCCTCACTGGCCGGATGGGTTGGACGCCGGATTGGCCTTGGTGATAAGTCTTTCTGGAACAGTTTCTACGGTACAGATTCCGCCTCAGGCAAAACGGTAAGCCAGCAAACGGCGCTGCAGCTTTCGACCGTCTGGGCCTGTGTTCGGCTAATTGCTGAAACACTCGCCACTCTGCCAATCGCGCTGTACGAAGATAAAAACGGTGTGCCTGTGGTGGCGTCATCTCACCCTGTACACCGGGTCATCAGCCAGCAGCCAAACGCCGACCAGACCCCGGTGGAGTTTTGGGAGTGCGTTGTGGCGAGCCTCCTGCTCAGTGGCAATAGCTTCAACGAACCGCACAGGGTTGGGGCGGAGATATCATCTCTCGAGTTCATTCTGCCCCAGGCTGTTTCGCCGCCAAGGCGCCTAAGCACGGGCGAGATTGAATACCGGTTTATCGACACCCTAGGGAAATCCCACACTCTACTTGATGAGCAGATGATGCATACCCGAGGGTTCGGTACGGACCCCATGTGCGGGCTCAGTCCACTGGCTATGGGGCGGAATGTCTTTGGTGCTGCGATGGCGGCTGATGAGTCCGCCAGCAAAATGTTCGCCAACGGCATGAAGCTCGGCGGTGTTCTATCGACCGATCAGATTCTCAATAAAGCGCAACGGGAGGATATCCGCGAGGATATGGCTGCGAAGTTTGCAGGTGCCGTGAACACTGGCAAGACCATGGTGCTTGAGGCTGGCATGAAGTATCAGCAGGTGTCTATGACGCCCGAGGATGCTCAGATGCTGCAGACCCGAGCCTTCAATGTTGAAGAGATCTGCCGCTGGTTCCGTACGCCGCCATGGATGGTAGGCCACACATCCAACAGCACAAGTTGGGGTACCGGTATGGAGCAGCAGATGCTCGGCTTCCTGAGCTTCACCCTGCTGCCGTGGATGAAGCGAATCGAGCAAAGTATCAACCGCCGCCTACTTCGCCCTGATGAGCGGAGGCGCTTCTATGCCAAGTTCAACCCTGAAGGCTTATTGCGTGCCGATAGCGCTGCTCGTGCGGCGTTCTATAGCTCCATGACACAGAACGGTATCTATACCCGCGATGATTGCCGGATCAAGGAGAACCTTGCCCCCATGGGTGGTAACGCGGCCAAGCTCACCGTCCAATCCAACATGCTGCCTATCGACAAGCTTGGCGAGGGATCGGGTGATGCCCAACAAGCCCGTTCCGCGCTGCTGGACTGGCTCAATGAAACCCCCAAGGGGAACCAGGAATGAAACGCAAAGACCAGTCCCTGGCGGTGAAGTACCGCTCTTTTGATTACGACGTAAAGGCTGTCAGCGATGACGGCCTTTTTTCTGGCTACGGATCAGTGTTCGGCGTCGTTGATAGTTACAACGAGGTGGTCGCGCCCGGGGCATTCCTTGAGTCTATCTCGGAGCTCAAGGCGAAGGGCAGGTCCTTGCCAGTGCTCTGGCAGCACCGCACCGCCGAGCCAATCGGATCCTGGTCCATGGACACTTTGAAAGAGGACACCAAGGGGCTTTTCGGTGATGGTGAACTCTGGCTTGCCGATGCGCCGTATGCGCGCATCGCGATGCGCGGCATGCAATCCCGATCAATCACGGGCCTTTCCATCGGTTACTACGTGCGTGAGTCGAGCTTCGACGAGAAGACCAGGATTCGCACGCTGACCAAATTGGACCTGGTGGAAATTTCCATTGTGACGGTTCCGGCCAACGACGAGGCGCGCACCGACACGATCAAGTCGAAGCTGGCCCACGGTGGGCTGCCATCACTTCCCGAATTTGAGCTGCTCCTGCGCGAGGCAGGCTTCTCGAAAACTCAATCTGCGGTGATTGCCAACCGTGGATTGCAGCACCTGCTCCGGAGCGAGTCCGCGGGCGACCAGGCTGAAACCCAAGTTGCCAAGGCACTGCATGCGCAGTTGAGCCAAGGCCTGTCTCTCCCACAGTTTTAAGGAATCACTCATGAACTATTTGAGCAATGAAGCACGCGCTGAGCAGCGTCAAATGCAGCGCAAAGAGCGCGCCGGGGACCAGCTGGAACTGAAGGATGTCATGGACGCGCTGAGCAAGCGTGACAACGACATCAAGGTATTCGCCGAAAAAGCAGGCGAAGAAATCAAGGCCCACGGCAAAATCCTGGATGACACCAAAACCATTCTGGATGGATTGGTCAAAGATGGCCTGGGCCTGCAGGATCGCCTGAACGAGGTTGAGCAAAAACTCACCCGCCGAGGCGCCGCCAATGAGGAGGGAACCAAATCCATCGGCGAACAATTTACCGATGGTGATGACTTCAAAGGTCTTGCGGAAAAGGGCCGCGGCGTGGCGCGTATGCGGCTGAAGGCCGTTACGAGCATTACCAGCGCAACCACTGGCACTGGCGGCGTCGGTGTCGCTATCGAACCGACCCGAGTACCAGGCATCATCCAGGGCCCGGATCGACCGTTCACTATTCGCGATCTGATCATGCCTGGCCGTACAAACTCGAACGCCATTGAGTATGTGCGCGAGTCGGGCTTCCAGAATATGGCGGCTCCGGTTGCTGAGACTGCTGCAAAACCGCAGTCGGATCTGTCGTACGAACTGATCACCACTACCGTCAAAACCATCGCGCATTGGTTCCGTGCTTCGAAGCAAGTCTTGGCCGACGTGCCGCTGTTGCAAAGCTACATCGACGGCCGTGCGATCTACGGGCTGAAGTACGTCGAGGAAAACCAGATCTTGGCGGGCAATGGTACCGGCCAGAATCTTCTGGGTCTGATCCCTCAGGCCACAGCCTTCAACGAAGCGCTACGCAAAGACGGCGACACCAAGATCGATTTGCTGCGCCGTGCGATTCTGCAGGTGCGAATCGCCGAATATCGCGCCAGTGCCATTGTGCTGAACCCGATTGACTGGGCCGACATGGAGCTGGCGAAGGACACTACCGGTAGCTACATCTGGGTAAACGTCCAGGAAGGTGGCCAGCCTCGCATGTGGCGCCTCCCGGTGGTCGACACCAACGCAATGCCGCAGGGCGAGTTCATGGTCGGCGCGTTCGATATGGCGGCTCAGGTCTTTGACCGCGAAGACGCGAACGTCGAAGTTTCGACAGAAGACGCGGACAACTTCACCAAGAACATGGTGACCATCCGTGCAGAAGAGCGCTTGGCACTCGCGGTGTACCGTCCGCAGTCGTTCGTTCACGGCCCTTTTGCTGACCCTACGCCATAAGCCTGGGTCCTACCTGATACGAGGATGAGCCCGGGCAACCGGGCTCTTTATCCGATGACAGATATCAAACTGAAAACCATCAAAGGCTTCGAGTGGCGCGGGGCATATGCACCGCCGCGTTCTGATATCGAGGCCTCTGAATTAGACGCCCGCGAGCTTCGCCGCAACGGGATGGTCGAGGATTACGCAGTGAAAGCAGCTGAGACCCAGGAAAACAAAAAGGCCCCGGAACTGGATAACAAATCGGCGCCGAAATCACAAACCAAGAAGAAGGCCGAATAGTCATGAGTGTGATCGATATCGAACTGGCCATGAAGCATCTGCTCGCGGAGCCTGAGGACCAGGACCTGGTGCAGTCGCAATTGGACGGCGCCGAGGAAGCTGCTCAGCAGTTCCTGCAGCGACGGTTCTTTGTCGATCAGGCCGCTGCGGATCTCGCAAAGTCCACCACTCTTCAGCGGACCCAGGCGGCGCGCGCCACTTACCGCGCCGCGCTGCTTGTGGCTGATGCTCCTGAAAACGCTGACGACCGTTGCCGGCTGCGTGAACGTGCTCGCCAGGCCCTGGCGGACGCCTTCGAGGCTATCGACATGGACGAATTCGGGATAGTGATCAACAAGGGAATCGTGGCGGCATGCCTACTCAAGCTTGGGCACCTGTTCGCGAACCGTGAAGAGGTGGTGACGGGTACCATTGCCACCGAGCTGCCACTGACCAGCAAGGCCCTGTTGATGCCTTATCGCATCCGGATGGGTGTGTAATGCGCGCCGGTCGGTTGCGGCACCGCGTCGATATCCAGAAACCGGTGGTGGATCGCGACCCGGAAGACAACACCGAGCTTCCAGTGAGATGGGAAACCGTCTGGGAGCGTTGCCCGGCGTCGGTTGAGCCCTTGAGCGCCAGGGAGTTCTTGGCGGCGCAGGCGACTCAGTCCGAGGTGACAGCCAAGATTGTGGTTCGGTATCGCCCGGGATTGGTGCCCACGATGCGGATCATTCACCGCGGCGAGGTTTACAACATCGCCGGGGCGTTGCCAGACAACGTTTCGGGCCTGGATTATTTGACGCTGCCAGTCAGCAAGGGTGTGAACGATGGTCGATGAAGTCAAGTTCAGCTTGATCGGCGTCGACAACTTGCTGGGGAAACTCGCCACGGTGAACGATGAGGTCAAGCGCAAGACCGGTCGCACCGCGCTTCGTCGGGCTGCAGAGATTGTCGTCAGGAACTTCAAAGAAGGTGCCCGGCGCTGGGATGACCCGGACACAGGGCGTTCCATTGCCGACAACATCGTGCTGCGTTGGAACGGCCGTCTATTCCGTCGTACTGGTGACCTGGGCTTTCGTGTTGGCGTTCTGCACGGCGCTGTTCTGGTCAAGAACGGCAGCACCGAGAAAAGCGCACCGACACCGCATTGGCGTCTGCTTGAGTTCGGTACCGAGCATATCGCTGCTGACCCTGTGGCCCGCCCAGCCCTGGAAGATCATATCGGCGAAGTCACCAATGAGTTCGCCACTCAGTTCGAGAAAGGCCTCGACAGGGCAATACGTCGCGCCGAGAAAGCCAGGAGTAGCTGATGTTCGCACCCATTAACGCCGTCTGCGCCCTGGACGCTGGGGTAATCGCAGCCCTGGGCTCAGCCCCGCAGCGCCTTTATCCATTCGGCGACGCACCACAGGATGGGCAAAAGCCTTACGCGGTATGGCAGACTATCGGTGGTGACCCCGAGAACTATCTGGCTGGGCGCCCAGACACCGACGGCTACACGTTGCAGGTCGATGTGTACGCCACGGCGGGGAAGGACGCCAGGGCCGTTGCCAAGGCCATCAGGGACGCTATTGAGCTGAAGGCTTACATCATCCGCTGGGGTGGCGAAAGCCGCGACCCGTCCACAAAGAATTACCGGTACAGCTTCGATGTGAGCTGGATCGTTCCTCGATAACGCTGCAACCCAAACCAACCCCGCCGAGTGCGGGTTTTTTTATGCCCGACATTTGGAGAACGCCATGTCGATCCTTTCCCAAGGAACCCAGATCTACGCACTGGTCCCGCCGCTTTCCGGCACCGGGCCTATGACCGTCATGGAAGTTGAGTGCGCCACCAGCTTCGACCCGGGCGGCTCGCCGGCGGAGCAGATTGAGGACACCTGCCTCAGCGCCGATGAGCGCAGCTACAAAAAAGGCTTGCGCACTCCCGGCCAGGCCTCGCTTGGCCTGAACGCTGACCCGAACAACGCGAGCCACATTCGCCTGCATCAGCTCTCGGAAGCCAACGGCGATACCACTATCAAGTGGGTTGTAGGCTGGTCTGACGGGAAAGACATCGTGCCGACCATTGCAGCAGGCGGAAGCCTGGGCGTGGCTACGGTCACTGCTGGCGGCACCGGCTACACAACTGCTCCGACTGTTGTCTTTACCGGTGGCGGTGGTTCTGGCGCAGCTGGCACGGCTACGGTGGCCGGCGGTGTGGTCACTGGTGTGACAATCACCAACAAGGGCACTGGTTACACGTCGCCACCAACTGTTTCCTTTACCGGTGGCGCCGGCTCTGGCGCAGCGGCAACGGTTTCACTGGCCGCCGGCGATGACTTCGATCTGCCGCCCACTCGTACCTGGTTCGCTTTCCAGGGCTACGTGGCCGACTTCCCATTCACCTTTGCGCAGAACGCCGTGGTTGCTTCGACAGTGTCGATCCAGCGCTCGGGCGGTTCCGCCTGGATTCGTAAGGTCTCCGCATAATGGAACTCAGCGTCGCAAACCTGAAGAAGTCGAAGGCTTTCACTGCTCGCCCCGTCGAAAAGGAAATCGTCTGGGGCAAGTCTAAGTTCACCTGCTTTGTCCGGCCGCTGTCTTACCAGACGGCAATCGGCGACATCGCTGCTCACCGCGGCGCCGATCCGCTGGCATGTCGGATTGCCTCAAGCATCTGCGATGCGGAGGGCAAGGCAGTGTTTACCGTCGCCGATATCACCGGCGAGGCCGACCCAGAGAAGGGCGCTCTCGACCCTGATCTGACCAACCTTCTGTTGATCGCCATTGGCGAGGTGCAGAACGTGGGAAAGACGAAGCCCTAGATCCAAGCGACGAGCTGTGGTGCGAACTGGTCATGAATGGAATCGGCGGCCGCACCATCGCCGAAGCGCAGGAGCGCATGACCTACTCCGAGTTTGTGGTCTGGATGAAGTTTCGCACCAAGCGTGGATCGCTGCACCAGGGCATGCGTGTCGAGATGGCTCTGGCGCAGATCCAGGCGTTCTACGCCAACTCGAAGACCGGCAAGGATGCCCCACGGCTTTACCAGCAGGACTTCGCCCCGCACATGGATCCGCGTGTCGAGTCGCTTGAGGAGGCGGTCTTGGGTTGGGCGTGAATGATAGGCAATGATAGTCTTCCTCTTTTTGGCTTAATAGGGCGTGAGTTTTTTCACACTTAAACATGGAAGAGGAAGATGCATTTTGAGAATTTTTAGTATTTTTGCGGCAGCTGTTTTGTGTCTTGGAGCGATGAGTGCGCACGCTGAAAAGACTGATTTGAAACTCACTGGTAGTCAGGGGGTTAATTTCTTTTTTACGATATCTAATCCTTGGGCATCAGATAAAAAATATATCCTCAACACTGCAGAGAGATTTTGCGCCGATAAGCCTGTTTGCATTGCTCACTTTTATCTGGCTGGGACGGCTGCTCCAAAGGGCTTCCCTCTAAATGATAGCGAGGTTGATGCAGAGATCGCGACTTACAATAAAAACAAAAATACTGGGCTAAATAGAATTTTATGGAGTTGCTCTAAGTTCCAAGGAGAGCCGAGCAGTAGCTGTTTTTAATTTTTGAATGTATTTAGCTGTTAACTTTTCAGTTAATACAAGGCCCGCCATCTGGTGGGTCTTTTTTTTGGCCGGAGGAAAGTATGGCAGGATCACTTGGCACTCTAACTCTTGACCTGATTGCCAAGATTGGCGGCTTTACCGGCCCAATGGATCAGGCCGGAAGAGCAGCAAAAAGATCATCTAAAGATATCGCTGACTCGGCACGTGAGGCCTCTTTCGCTTGGAGCGCCCTTGGTGAGGTAGCTGCAGGTGTGGTGGCTGGTTTTTCGGTAGCCACAATCTTTGGGAGGTTTATCTCCGAGACAAAAGGGGCCGAACGAGAACAAGCTCAACTAGGTGCGGTTCTTCGCTCTACTGGGGAGTCGGCCGGATTTAACCGTGATCAATTGAATGCTATGGCTGATGCCATGCAAAGGGCGACAACATTTTCTGGCGGTGACATAAGTCAGGCACAAACAACTCTTCTGGCTTTTACTGGTATCGTCGGAAACCAATTCAACCGGGCGCTTCAATCAGCGTCTGATATGGCGGCTCGTACTGGAACCACAGTTAAAGATGCAGCTGAAACTATTGGCCGTGCACTCGACGTCCCGTCGCAGGGTCTTACCGCACTAAGCAAGCAGGGTTTTCGGTTTACGGAGGAACAGAAGCAATTAGCTGCATCTCTTGAATCTACGGGCGATGTTGCTGGGGCCCAGCAGATAATCCTAAATTCTCTTGAGGAGTCCTACGGCGGTGCTGCTGCGGCAGCAAGGGATACCTTTGGAGGGTCACTCGATGCTCTGCAGAACACCATCTCGGGTCTGCTTACGGGTGAGGGTAGTCTTGACAGTTCTAAAAATGCAGTTAACGCTCTTAATGCCGCCCTGTCCGAACCAGGTGCAAAGGTCGCTGTCGATAGTCTCGCAAAGGCCGCAGGCGTTCTGGCATTGGTGCTTTCTGCTAGGTTAGCCAGTGCAGCCGCTGCTTCGGCGTTTTCGTTCGCGGCTGCACAGGTAGAATCTGTTCGCTACCAGTTGGCCCTTGCAAGAATGGCTGGAGTTTCGACTGCAGCGGCGGCCGGACTAGTAACCGTCGGGGTTGCCGCACGCGCCGCTTCTGCGGCAATGGCGCTGCTTGGTGGCCCAGTTGGGGCGGTACTTCTCGCAGGCGGCGCACTCGCTTACTTTGCCACCCGTGCTACGGATGCCGAGCGAGAGTCTGAGGCGCTTGAGGGAAGGATCAACGCGCTGGGCGGTGCATTTGATGCTCTTGGTCCCAAGCAAGCAAAGGCCGCGCTGATCGATTACAACAAGCAGCTTGTAGCGGCAAAGTATTCAGCGATTGAAGCTGAAGTTAAGGTCTTTGCCCTAAATCAACAATTGTTGAAAAACCCTAAAAGCCCCCTGGCCGATGAGCTAGCAAGGGCCGAGGGCGCCGCTGAAAAAGCAAATGAAAGAGTTCGCGAACTGTCGACAAGTATCGAGCAGCTAAACGCGCGCGCTAATGCCGGGAATGTCAGCGCAAGCATATCCGAGACCTCTAAGGTCTATACGGAGATGGCCAAAAAGATCGACGAGCAGATATTGCTCGCCGGGAAAACAACCGAAGCGGACAAGTTGCAGGCTCGTATCAAGGCAGGTCTCGTAGAGGGACTAAAGGCCGGAGAGGGCGACTTGCTCGTCGCCTCTCAGAGGCGTGCAGACGCGGCGATCAAAGCTGCCGAGGCAACAAAGAAAGCGGATGATTCAGCCAAGGCTTCCGCAAAATCGGCTGCTGAGGCTCTTACTAAGCGCGGCGTTGACGCAGAGGAAAACTACCGTCGCCAGATCACCCTTATCGATGAGACAACCGGCAAGCAGGGGAAGGCCAGTGAAGTAGCAAAGCTCGCCTTCGAGCTTGAAACCGGAAAGCTCAAAGGGGTTAGTGCAGAGCGCCAAAAGGTTCTTCAGGATTTGGCTGCTGAGCTCGACTCGAAGGTCAAGCTGAAGAAGCAGAACGAGGAAGACCTGAAGCTGGCCACGCTGCAGGCCAACCTAAAAGACAGCAACACCATTGTTCGCCAGGGCTTTGAGATGGAACTGGCGGGCGCTGGTTCCGGGGAAAAGCTGCGGGGCCGCCTGAAAGAAGACCTGGCAATCCAGCAGGATTATGCCAAGCAGCGCGCGGAGATGTTCAAGCAGTACAAGGAAGCCGAAGTACTCGGCGACCCAGACGCCAAAAGCCGATACGACAAGGAGACCGCTCTTCTCGAGGAGGCCCTTGCTGAGCGGATGGTCATCCAGCAGGACTATTACAACCAGCAGGATGCGGCTCAATCCAACTGGCTGACGGGTGTCAGTGATGCCTGGCAGAACTACGTTGATGCAGCGCAGGACTACACGTCGCAGGCGGCCGAAGCGACTGCCACTTTGCTGGGCGATGCAACAAGCGGTCTCAGCCAGTTCTTCACTGATGTGGCGACTGGTGCCGAGACGGCGGGCGATGCGCTGGGCAACCTGGTTACGGACTTTGCGAAATCCACCATCAAGGCGCTGGCCGATATGGCGGCTCAGTGGCTGGTGTATCAAGCCGTCCAATTGATCGTTGGTAAAACGACTCAGGCCAGTGCGGCGCCGACGCTGATCGCGAACGCCCAAGCGACTTCCACCCAGGCCGCCCTAGCTGCATATGCATCCACAGCTGCAATCCCTATCGTCGGACCGGTCCTGGCACCTGCAGCCGCAGCTACTGCTGCCGCCGCAACGGCGCCAATGGTAGCCGGCGTGGCGTCAGCGGCACTGGCCGGCATGGCGCACGACGGTATCGACTCTGTTCCGGAGACAGGTACCTGGTTGCTTAAGAAAGGTGAGCGGGTCACCACTGCCGAGACCAGCGCAAAGCTTGATTCGACCCTGGACAGGATGCGTGCAAGTAACGATTCGCCCGGCTCCCAGACCGTAAACGTCATCGAAGACGCTTCCCGGGCCGGGAGAACACAGACCAGGCAAGTCGGAGGGCGCCAAGAAACAGACGTTTTCGTTTCCGATATCAACAGTAATGGCCCTCGCGCCAAAGCGATTCAGCAAATGCTTGGGATAGGGAGAGCGGCACGATGATTCAGTTTCCGAAGGAATTGCCGTGCGCACTCCGAGAGGGTTACGGGTTCAAGCCCGTCAGCCCGATGATGGGCACGGAGATGCAAACGGGCCGCACCAGGTATCGCCGAAAGTATTCGTCCACCCCAACCGTCACAACAGTCAACTGGCTGTTCAATGACGTGGAGGCTCAGCTGTTTGAATCATGGTTCGAAGAGGTTTTGATCTCCGGCAGCCAGTGGTTTGAGTTCGACCTGAAAACCCCGCAAGGGCTCCAGCCATACAAGGCGCACTTCGTGGACATCTACGAGGGCCCCACCCTCGACGGCGTCAGCTTGTGGCGCTACCGGGCTCAGCTTGAGTTGTGGGAGCGCCCGATCCTCACCGGTGGCTGGGCGATCTACGCGCCGGAATACATCCTCGGCATGAACATCTTCGACATTGCCATGAACATCGATTGGCCAAGATTCGTTGAGTCTGGGGATCCGCTTCTAACAGAAGCCGGCGAAAACATAATCACGGAATCCGGCGAGGAAATTCTTGTATGAGCAAGACAATATCTGCTCTTCCTATTGCGACCGATATCGCTGGGGCCGAGCTTGTTCCGGTGGTGCAGGGCGGGGCCTCAAAAAGGGCAACAGCTGCACAGCTTCGGGCTGGATTGGCCAAGAGTGGTGTCAATAGCGACATCACCCGGATTGCCGGGCTTACGGTATCGCTTGAGATTGCATACGGCGGTACCGGGTCAAGCACTGCTTCAGGAGCCAGATCGAATCTTGGCCTCGGCTCCTTGGCAACCCTGTCATCTGTCAGCGTAGCGTTAGGAGGCACTGGTGCCAGTACCGCAGCCGGCGCCCGAACTAACCTCAGCGCACTTGGGGTGGGTGATTTCGGTGTCGGGGGAGTCAGCATTGCTGAAGCCGGCAACCTGAACAGCCTGGCATTTACCGAGTTTTTTAACAGCACCGCTGCCACTATAAACGTCCCTATTGGGGCTGGAACAGCGGCAGGGCAGGGTTACGGGATCCACAATCAGCACCCGAACGGACAGTACGCGGCGCAGTACTGGACTCAACTGACCAGCAATCGAACCTTCGTGCGCGTGAAGAGCGCCGGAACTCCGCTTGCATGGAGCGAGTTTGCGTTTCTCAACGCGCCAACCTTCACCACCTCGCTATCCGTTCAGGGGCCTGTTCTGGTGGGCCAATACCTTCTGGCCAGCCTGCCGTCGGCCAGCGCGTTCTCCGGCTTTGAAATCGATGTCACAAACGCAACTGGCGGCCCCAAGCGATGCCGCAGCAACGGCAGCGTCTGGCAAATCCTCAACACAACCACCACGGTGAGCTGATATGGCACTTACTGAAAACGTTCGCCCTTACGAAGTGCTCGTTCGCATTCATGCAGACGGTACCGTGAGCGGGCAGAAACAGACAATTTCCGAGGTGTACCGTGATGAGCTTTTGATCGCGGCCACGATTAATCCTCCGGAAGAACTGAGCGAAGATCAGAAAGCGCTCGCCCAACAGATCGCCGACGAGGTTTGAGATGACGACTTTTGCCACCTTGAACCCTGTGCTGCCGAACGGCTCAACCGATCCGCGGGACCTGAAAGACAACGCCGAGAATTTCGACGTGGCTCTAAATGGACCGGCCGAGGCATGGTCTACTCGTCTTGGCGAAATTAGGGTTTCCTGGAGCGGGATAACTGCTCAATTCGCCAGATTTCTAATAAATCAAGGATTCCAGTACCTTGGAGATTATGCATCTGGCCCGATTACGATCGGGGCGCAGAACCAGGTGTTCAGTCGGAACGGAAACTACTATCGCTCAGGCCCGTCGCTAGTTCTGCCCTATACGACGGTCAGTAACTGGACTATCGACGAGCCGAAGTTCCTTGTTGCCGGTGACGGTGTCCTGCGCAACGAGCTGACATCGACCGCGCTCGACAAAGGCATCAGCCTGCTTCCTGGTGGCCAGCGCCTGGTTTCAACAGTGGCAGTGCTGAAGACCATGCCATCGACCACGCCCGCGACAGAAGTGAAGCTCTCCCGATATCGCACTGGCGGGCCGATCATCAACACCGAGTACGAGGCTGACTTCTCCGATATCACTACGGTGGCAAACGACTTCGACACCATCCGCACTAATGCTGGCCTGCTCTACCGCATGAAGCACACCGGCTGGGCCACCTATCAGGCGGCTGGCGCGATGGGAGACGGAGTAACCAATGATGCTGATGCAATTGATCGATTCCACGCCTCACAGCTAAACCTGGCTGGAATTGGAAGGTTCATCGTGTCACGGGGCGTTACCTTCCCATCGCCAGCAGGTCGGGCGATCAACGGTGTGCCAGGACAGTTTTCGATAATTTCCCAGGCAAACACTTCTCATGAGGTTACGTTTCGCTCAGTAAGCCCAGTGGATCTTAAAATCACAGGTCTTGACGTTGATGCAAACTCTTTTAACCGGTTAGGCGTGCTCACCACTCGAACCATGGCTATCGAAATATCGGGTGGCACCGATTGCGTCTTGATCGACTGTATTGGGCGCAACGCTATCGGCTCACCTGCGGGGGCACCGGTCAAAATACCGGGGGTGTGTATTGCAACCTCTGGATCTGGTTTGCGCGTTAATACTGAGCGCTGCAAGGCGCTTAACGGCGGATCTGCAGATAGGCCAGCAGACGGATTCTTCTGCTCCAGCGCCTACTCGACCAACACGGACGCCTACGCTGAAAATTGCTTTGATACGGGCGGGGTGGTTGAGTCTTGCAGCTATAGCGGGTTCACAAACCTAATCACCAAAAACTGCGGAGCGGCAGGTGCAATTTCAAACGCTGTGGGTTTCGATACTTTCGGCTGCTGGATGGATGTTCGTGGGGAAAACTGGCGCAGCACTGTTACTGGGGGGGTGCAATTTCTCTGCGCGGCGAGCGGAAGTCTTATCGACTGCTGGGCTCGAGTAACACTTACGGCTGTCCAGTATGGGGTTGGCCCCGCTATAAACTTTCGGGAGACCAGCACCGGCCGTGTTAGCGGGTTTACCCTGCAGCCTACGGTTCGTGGAGGATCTGAACAGGGCGTGGTAGGAACAGGCAAGGGGATTAAAGTTTTGAGCCCTGACATCAAGAATACTTCGGGAGCTGGCATTCAGTTCGGCGGGGATTCAACGGTCACTGTTGGAGTTGGTGAGATTTGGGGGTGCCGTTCGTCAATGGTTACGACCGGCAATGCTCGAATGATTGCCTCCGGGACAGTCTGCGACTCCCCCGCTGAGTGGTGCATGTACGCCTACGATACCAGCTCAATCTTCTACAACGCGGTGGTGCCGCTAACCCCAGGTAGTGGGTATGCGGGAAAAGATCCTGGGGCCACATTAAACGTGCTTGGCGCGGTTGCTGGAGGGCTGGTCTTGCGTGGTGCAATAGCTGGAGCTGCAACGGGCACGTCGAGCAGTAAGTATGGAGTTTTCGGCCCAGGGGGCGCCCTTCTTGGCTATGTCCCCCTGTACCCATCCTGATAAGCAACCACGGGAATGCTCAGAAAGACTGCCTTCAGATGAGGTGGTTTTTTTGTTTGCGAGGTACAGATGATCCTTTTGAATCGAATCTATGTCAGCCCATGCGGCGATCTCCTGAACTGTTCGGCGTTAATCTCTGGGCCATCAGCGCAACGCTGCAGTTGTGGGAGATAGCAATCATTCGAGGTGGCTGGGCCATACACGCGCCAGAGTAGATCCCTTGTATCGAATCTCCTTCGCTTGGCGATAAATAAGGATTTGCCACAATGACAAGCTTTGTACTCAACCGACTCTACTCCAGCGGCGGCCCGGAGATTCTGCACGGCACCCTGGAAGTGACCGACGGGTTAGCGCGCCACTTTCTAACCAATGGTTACGAGGATCTGCTGGTTGGGTTGGAGACGGGCGGCACTGCGACTTTCCTGGCTTGTGGCATTTCCATCGCTCTCCCGAAACGGGGTAGTGACGGAAAGCAAGACCTGAAGTTTGCGCTGTGCAATATCGATGGCAGCGTTTCTGGCTTCCTGCGTACCGCACTGAAAGACCGTCGCGAGATCAACATGGTGTACAGGGAGTACATCAGTACCGACCTGGCCTATCCGTCGAAAATCCTGCGGTACAAGGTCAAAAGCGGTTCCGTGACGGCAACCGAGGCTCAGATCGTGGCCGGCTACTTCAACCTGCTCGAAACCCTCTGGCTTCGGTTCAACTACACCGGCGATTTTGCCCCAGGCATGCGGTACCAATAATGATCGATCACAACAAATACCTCGCGGGCCAGTACCACGAGGGCGGGAGAGTGTGGCCGTTCGTTGACTGCTACGGGCTGGTCCTGGAGGTCCGGCGCGACCTTGGCCTGCCGGACTGGCCTGAGTGGGCTGACATCCGGGCCGGCGACGGCTCCATGGTGGAGGTTGCCGGGAGGTGGTTCCCGACGCTCACCCCGTGCGAGCCAGAAGAGGGCGCCTTGATCGCTCTCTACCAGGGTAGCGAGATGCGTCATGTAGGCGTTGTGGTCCGCTGTGGCGCCTCGCTCGAGGCAGTTGAGATCACCGAGAAACAGAACGTCATTTGCCTGCCGCTGCACAGGCTCAAGCGCCGCTTCGTGCGGGTGGAGTACTACAAGTGATCGAGATCTACCCATCCCGAATTGGCGTCAAAGAGGGCGACTGTTTGCCGCTGGAAAGCCATCACGTCAAAGAGCAGACAACCCTGGCTGTGTGGCTGTCTGAGAACGCAAAGGGCTTCGAAATTGACGCGGTTCATCCCATCTGCATTGAGGTAGAGGGTGTCGTAGTTCCTGTTTCTGAGTGGCCGTTGACCGTTATTGATGTCGACACAGACGTGAAAATTTTCCCGGAGGCTCGCGCTGTGGGGGCAGCAGCGGCCGCCTGGGCAGCTGTGGCCCTGGCGGCAATCTCGATTGTTATGATCCTGACCATGCCAAAGGCAAAGGCCGCCAAGCAGCAGCAGGGTGATGATCTGGATGCGGCTACAGCTACCGGCAACCATGCCAAGCTGAACTCGCCAATCCGCGAGGTGCTGGGCATGGCCAAGGTCTATCCCGACCTGCTGGTTCCGCCAGTTTCCAGGTTCGTTGACAAAAGGAAGATGGTCACCACCCTGGCCATGTCCGTTGGTAGGGGGCGGCACACCATTCCACCCAGCTCGTGGAAGGTGGGTGACACACCTTTTGCGGCGTTCGGGTCTGATCTCAACTACACGGTCTACGAGCCTGGGGCATCGCTATTGGGTGACTCACGTGCGCGGAACTGGTACCCAGCCACGGAGGTGGGCGGAACCAATGCGGGCACCGCCGGCCTGGACCTTTCCAGCACAGCGCCTGCTGAGTCAGCAGCCTTGGCAGATTCCATGCTTATCAGCGGCAGTACTGTATCGCTGCTTGGCAACAATCCGCGCTTTCCAGAAGCTTGGGACGCTGGGACTGTAGTTCGTCTGGTAACCCCCGACACCTTCACCGTGACGACTGCTGGCGCGTACAGTCGAATCGCGGGAGCCCTCTCTGATCTCGCGCCTTTTGTCGGCATGAAGGTGACGCTGGGCAGTGACTCCGAGATTGATCTGACGGTGGCCAGCGTGGCGCCCTATGTTGCGCCTGTGCCAGGTATTGGCGGCTCGCCATCTATGGTGACAGGCAGCGCCGCGCCATCCACTTATGACTTCACCTCTGGCGCAGTGGTCTGGTCCGTAACCTTCCAAGGCGTCACCAAGACGGTTTCCCTGAATACCAACTATGTGAACATGAGCGGCCTGGTGTCGACGATCTCATCTCAGCTTTCCGGCACTGGGCTTGTGGCGCAGGACAGTTCTGGCAGGGTTCGCCTGATCGAGCCACTGAGCCCCTACAAGGGCGGCACAATATCGCAGACCAGTGCGCCAGTACCGATTTTCGGATCTGTGCCGACCTATGTCGTCGGTACCGCATCCAGTGGTGGCACGCCTGAACAGCTTGCGAGCATAACCCTCAGCTTTGACAACGGTACGCCTTTCTCTGGCATCGCCGCTGGGCAGCAGCGGCTATCCCTGGCTTATCGCGGCTACAGATTCCAGATTGTCTCAGTTTCAGGACTGACCGCCACTATCAAACGAATCAATGACGCTGGCGTGGTCGACAATGCCTGGTCCGGTTTCGCGGCGAGAACTCTCCTGGACTTTTCAATGTCCGGTAGCGGTGGGTCAGCAAACTGGATCGGTTCGTTCATGGGCTGTCCTGAATATGAGCTGGCGACCGAGGCTGAATATGATGTCTTCTTCAGCCAGGGGCTTTGCTACTACAGCAAATCCGGCAATATCAAGATGTCCACCAAGTCTATTGAGGTGCGCTGGAGAGATTCGGCGGTGGGCGGCGCATGGAACACGATCACGCACGCATACACCGAGGCGACACCGGACCAGATCGGGTTCACCCACCGCGTCGTTTTCCCATATCCGCTACGGCCTGAATTTCAGATGAGGCGTGTTCAGCCTGTCGAGGGCGGCCAAGCGCGGGACGCCATCCAGTGGTATGGATTGCGCACCCTGCTTCCTGACCCCGGCGCCTATGAGGGCATCACCGTCATCACCATGGATATCCGTGGCGGTGACCGGCTCAGCGCCCAGTCCGAACGGCAGATCAACTGCGTGCCGACTCGGATCTACGATAATGCGCCGGCGCGCTCAATCAAGGGCGCGGCCCTGCACGTGTGCCAGAGCCTTGGGATTGATGAGTCTCTCATTGATATGGACGCGCTGAATTCGGTCGACCAGGACTACTGGACGCCGCGCAGCGAACTCTACGACATGTCGCATGAGAAGCCAGCAGCGGTACGGGAGGTACTGCAGGGAATTTTTACTGCTGGGATGTCGCACCTTTCGAGTGGCAACGGATTGCTCAGCGTCAAGCGTGAAGGAATTCAGCCGCCGCGCGGGGTGATCACACCGCACGAGATGACCAGCGAACTGACGGGCAGCTTCACTGCGCCAAGCCCTGACGATTTTGACGGGGTAGATGTCGAATACATCGACCAATACACCAACCGCAAGGAGACGGTGCAATGCCGGCTTCCTGGAAGCCTTGGGCTCAAGGTCGACAAGATTCAACTGGACGGTGTTTCTGACCGAACAAGGGCCTGGCGCATCGGGATGAGGCAGCTGCGTAAATATCAGTTCTCGCGCTGGGGCTATACCGTCGACACGGAAATGGACGCTCTGGTGTTCGACGACATCGACCACGTAACGCTGGCCGACGACATAACCAATACCACGAGCAGCGCCCTGATCATGGAGATCGAGCAAGTGGGAGAGATGTATTTGCTCACCCTCAGTGAGCAGATGGACTGGACGATGGTCGCGCCACGCGCCGTGGTTCGCCGTCACGACGGCACGGTCACCAGCTTGTTTACTCCGCAGGAAGCCGGATTTCACCAGGTGCTTGTCCCGCTCACCGCAATTGACTTCGACATAGTCACCGACCTGAGCATTGAGCCCGCGCGATTCCTGTTCGGGCCAAGCGAGCAAGTCGGCTACCCAGCAATGATTACCGAAATCGCCCCGAATCAGGACGGGTCCTGCGCTGTAACCGCTACTGAATACTCGCCTGTTTTCTATGCAGACGACGACAACTACCCGCCCGCTGCGGCGTAAACACCAAACCTTATAAGCCCGCCACTGAGCGGGTTTTTTTACGCCTGGAGAAAAGCATGTCGACCACCGAAACCCGCGGGGTACGCAACAATAACCCCGGCAACATCGATTACAACCCGGCCAACCAGTGGCAGGGCCAGCTGAAGCCAGACCCTGCGTTAGAGAAGCGCTTCGCCAGGTTCGACACTACGGAGAATGGCATCCGCGCCCTGGGTAAGTTGCTGTTGACCTACCAGCGCAAGCACGGCCTGAAGACTGTGAGGGCGATCATCAGCCGATGGGCACCGTCCGTGGAGAACGACACCGCCGCCTATGTTCGCGCCGTCGAGGCGAACATCGGCACCCAGCCCGGCGCCGAGATTGATTTGGCTCAGGCGCCGGTGATGACTGGCTTCGTCAAGGCAATCATTCATCACGAGAACGCTGGATATGCCTATCCGGAGGCTGTGCTGGCCGACGGCGTGCGGCGGGCTTTGGCATGACGTCGGTGGAGAAGCTGGCCGGTCTGGCAGCGCTGATCCTGATGGCCATGGCCGTGAGCTTCGGCGCCGCCTGGCAGGTGCAGGACTGGCGGTATGACGGGAAGCTGGCAAAGCAGGCCGGGCAGTTCCAAACGGACCTCGACGCGATCGGCAATGCAGCTACCGCCCAGGCCCGTGCCGAGCAGTACAAGCGCCTGGCCACCGAGCAGCAGCTGGCCATCTCCGACCAACAACACACCAAGGAATTATCCGATGCCCAGCGCAACCAAGCTCAGCTGCGTGACCGTCTTGCTACTACTGATGTGCGGCTGTCAGTCCTTCTCGACGCCACAGATCCAGCCAGTGGCTGCAAAATGCCTGCCGCCCCCGGCGCCGTCGGCGTGGTTCATGCAGCCCGTAGAGCCCAACTTGACCCAGCGTATGCTCAACGAATTGTCGCCATCACCGACGACGGCGATAACGCCATAATCGCCTTGCGTGCCTGCCAGGCGTACGTCAGGGCTGTGACCCCCTGAGAACGCTCAGCTCCAAGGCAACGCTTGTTACTGCCCTTGGCGCCACCGCCGGCGTCATTGGGCTAAGCGCGACGTAAAGCGAACACGGTAAACAACATTAAGGATGCAGCATACGTCGCGTAAGCATCATCTGAAATTTGTTGCGGCAATCCTGCTGGGTTGCCGCAACCGCTTCCCAATTACTGCTGGATAGCTCCATACGAGCTTCTTTTAATATCTAGTGCGTGGTTGTAGTAGAACCCTACTATAAGAAGAATTAGCGGGCCAGTGGATGGCGAAGAAAGCCCATCTTGAAACACGTTAAACACCGTGAAAAAAGGAACTATCAAGACCATCATGGCAATGTGGAATCTACGCTGATAGTCATCCATTTGGGGTGTTTTGAAAAACGGCTTTACTATGCTCCATAGGAATACAATATAAAATATACCGGCCAGGCCTCCCATCTTCCATATGGCTCCAAGATATTGGTTGTGCGGGGTGTACCCAGACGTGCTCACGTCGTTATCAAAATATCCAAGCTCGGAATCAAACAATCCATATCCAGCAAAACCCGTGCCGAAAATAGGACTTTTGATCAGGTCTTCGGCAATTATCATATACAAACCCAGTCGGCCCGAGGAAACGCCATCCCAGTTTCCCGAAGACATGTTGTCGATCATGATCAACAATTTTGCAAAAAGCTCTACAAAATAAGCTGAGAAAAAAGATATGATAACTGAAGCGGCTATGACAGAGGCAATGATGTAAAAGAATACAAGGAAGATTCGTTTGGCGGTCATCCTGCCTGCAAAGAAGCAACAGAGGAAGCCTAGGATTAATCCAAATGCTGCTTGCCTTGAGCCGCTACCCAGCACAAGAATTAAGCAGCACAGCATTCCAAGATACGAAATAAGGCGTACACTTTTGTCTTGTCTCATGATCACGCCCATGGACAGACAGATCATGAAAGCAACAGAAAAGAACACTGCTATTCCGTTGATGCCATTACTTCCATGAAATTTTAATCCGAAGAATGTTGGATCAAAGATTCCGCCGTAAATAATTTCACCAGGTATGCGCTCAAATTCAGCAAATGTAGTGACATGGCCCTTGAAAAATAAAGCGTCTATAGTTGCCGCTAAAGCTGTAACTGTTATAAGACATATTATCGTCTTATTAAATTTATATGGATTAAAGTTGTTTTCAGAGATTCCTTTGCCTAGTAAAAATATTAAATATGGCTTAAAGAAAAATGCCATTGAAAGAATCGATCTAACCATGTTGCCAGGCTGCACCATCAGCTGTATGTATGTAAGAGATACGGCTGATAAAAGTATGCAGATAAAAAGCCATTTATTTATCTTTTTATAAACTAGTAAAACGTATGGTACTGCTAGCAAGCAAAGAATATCGGCAGGTGCAATCTCTACACCTAAAGCAGGGACGAATATTCTTAACGGTATGCACAGAAGAACAGCAGAGAAAAACAGAAGCATATCCAGCAACACCTGTATGAAAAATTTAAAAACGCTAACCATCCGGCATGTGAAGGCGCTGGACAAAAACGCGGACTGATCGTCGGCTTTCGGTCGGTTTCGAATTCTATACAGAGTTAGCGCTTAAATCTCAAAAAACTGATGTCATTCTGCCTGCCTTGTAAAGTTTTTTTGCTCAGACAGCAGCCGCTGATTCTCCCTGAGCAGATGATCGCGCTGTCCGGTGATAATCTTCACGCTTTGCACTGAGGCAAACGTGTATTGCTGCTCCAGCGTACCGATCTTTTCCAGAGCCTCGGTGAGCTTTACTTCTGCCTCTGCCTTGCCTGTCATCAGCAGGTCATTCATCTGCACGAGGCCGGCGATATTATCCCGCGCCCTTCGCAACATCCGCTGGGTTTCTATCAGTTCATCCACGAGGATTGAGCACTGGTGCTTGTACATCTCCAAGGGGGTGGGGCAGCCGAGCCAATCATCGGTGTCCATGTCTACGTTCATTGCATAACCTCAAATACTGTATGTGCGTACAGTAATCGAGGCGTATCAGATTTGGGAGTGGTGTTCGTCGGCAGGAAGCCGGGGAGGGTGCGTGACTTTTGCGTGACATTCTCACGCACTTGTAAGCTCTTATGGGCATTCGATTGCAGCGAGCGCCAGTGAATACAGCCGTTCTACAGAGGGTTACGGGGTTGCTGCGTGCATGGGGTGCTAGGGGTCGAGTGTTCGAATCACTCCGTCCCGACCATTATTCCTGAGTAAAATCAGACACTTAAGCCGATCAGACAGATCGGCTTTTTTGTGCCTGCGCAAAACCCGCGCAAAACTATCCGGTGATTTCGCTAATATTCACGTCCGGCATCGCCTCGGACCAGATGATTTCCTCGTGGTCTCGCTGGTAGTTTTGGTCATGCCCTCACTCGCATGGCCTGCGATCGTCTGCCCGTCCTTTCCGGTTTCTTTCAGCACTCGCGTCAAATACCGCTCCTCAATCTGCGTCCAGTGTCCTTTGTCTGTGCCTGCTTATGTTTCAGCCGGGCCGACTTGCAGTACACAAGGGTATGGTGAAAGGGCCATCTGGGCGAGCAGTCGGAGCGGGAGGCTAACTGCGCGCTGATGTGGCTCTATGAGAGCGGAACGTCCGGATCGATCAATGACGTGGCACTGCGGCAGCACAGACGCTACGCCTGTGTCACCACAACTTTTTCACGGGTGTGTCGTGAGGATGCCCAGTCAGATACTGGGCGCTGCCCCAGGCTCGCTCCGAGCAGCACAAGCGCTTGACCAGCAAGTAGTAGTTCGCAACCCAGGATCAAAAACACACCAAGGAATTGTCTGACGCCCAGCGTAACCAGGGCGCCTGCGCGACCAGCTTGCTATTGCTGATCTCCGGCTGGCTGTCAGTTTTCCTCTGGGATTCAGTCAGTGGCTGCAATGAGCTCACCACTCGGAGCGCCATTGGCGTGGTTCATACAGCTGTCGAGCAAACTTGATCCCGCGCATATTCGAAGAATTACTGTCATAAAATGACGACGCAAACAGAGCCGTAATAGCCCAGTACGCGTGTCAGGCTTACGCGCGTGCGGTTACCCGTTGGCTGGGCTTAAAGGATTAACTGGCAGCTACCGGTGGCAGGGTAATTTGATCAGCTGAGGTGCAAAAAATAAATTTATCAATGGGTTACGTAATTTCTTGAAATAAACAGCTGTATGGATGTACAGTTTCTGGTGCGCCGATTTGGCGTAACTTAAATAATTACGAGGAGAAGCATGCCAATTTATAAAGATACCCCTTACGTTTTCACCCCCGACCCTGAAAATGACAACGGCCCTCAGATTCAGTCCTTGCTAAAAGCTGGCTACCGCTGGCTGCAAATCAATGGTCCTGAATGCCCAATTGGAACCACGGTCCTTCTCAACCGTGACGACAACTGGCCCTATAGCGGCCAGATAATCGAGCCGGCACCAGGCATCGACAAGGTGACAATTGATGTTTCTGGCGTTGGGAGAAATTCAGAACAGCCGACCGATCCTAGCTATGCCGGCATCGACTACCAGGGGAACGTGCGCCCGGGAAGCTACCTGACGGCTCCGGCATACGTAAATACCACTCAGATATTTGTCGCTGACACGACGCCTTATACAAATGGGTCGTGGATCGTGATCTCGGACGCATCCACAGACTTCGACACCTACTCGATGCCGCTTGATGGGCCGCTCGAGGTGCGCCAAGTCATCTATGTATTGGCAGACTCTCTGGTTCTTAACCGAGTTATAAAGCGTGATCACCCCGAGAACGCTATTGTTGCCTTGTGCGAACCCATCAAGAACGTTTACATTCGGAACCTCGAGTTCACCGGTAACGCCACTATCGGCCTGCACTTGCACTACGCGCAGCACTGTGTTTTCGAGAACATTACATCAGTAGATTGGACCGGCCGCTGCATGCTTTTGCTTGATAATGGCGGTGAGTACAATACTATTCTTAATAGTTACTGCACTGCGACGGAACCTGGTATTGAATCCGGTCAAACCGCATGGGGCGTAGTCATTGAAGGACAGGACTCTACCCGCGTGATCAATTCCGGCGGTGAGAACTGTGGTGTCGGGATGGGCATGAATTACAGTATTGATTGCGTGTCAATTAATGCGCGCGCGCAGCTCAATACAGTAAATGTTGGAGTTTATACATCGTCAATTCGGACTGGATTTCTCCGGCCCGCTGTTGAGGACGGGATTATTCTAGATACAGTGATCACGGATGATTGTGTGGATTGCTATATTGTCGAGCCACTACCTTTTTCGTGAATTTTTAGTGAAAGGAAAGCCTGCAGAACGCGGGCTTTTTTATTGAGTAGATCTAGTGAACCTGCTTATCTGTGGTGACTTCCCTATACTTGCGGCTATCCTTTTCCCCATGCGATGAGTGGGATCTTCAACCGTCTTGTGGATGATCCATGAAACAAAAATAGTAACCGTTGTTTGGATGATCAGGGCAGGCATGGCCCCAATTCCATGGTCGATCATAATTCTCATGCCAACAAAGCCCAGTGCGCCATGGCAGGCATACAGCGGATAGCTGATGTTTGAAAAGAAAGTGAAGATAGGGCCGCCCGCCCAAGTGCTTGCAAAAAGATACAGAACTGTGAAAACGGCAAAAGCCATAAAGTAGGCCGCTATTACTTCAAAGGGCCATCCCTCGGTGAATCCACTGTAACCAAAAACGCATAGCATACTGATAGTGATGGCAAAGAGTTTTTCGCTGTTAATAAAACGCCGGTAGTGATAGTTGAATGCTACGCCAATCAGCATGAAGAAAATGTACTTTATCGGAAAAACGAAGGCGGCTAGCGCGCCGGCCTGGTGGATATTCCCCGGATAAAAGTTAGCCGCCATCACGGTAGATACGCCTAGCACGAATAGAGGGAGAAGTTTCCCCCGGCTAATCATCGACCAGAACAGCAACACTACTAGATAGAACTTAACTTCAACCTCTAGCGTCCACACCACCCCATCCAGCGGCGCCGAGCTGCCGAACCAATCACGGAATAGGGACATCTGCATGAGAACCTGCGAAGTGGTATAGGGCGCGTTATTGCCCATATACGCGGCCGCCACGCTGAGTGCTCCAAGGGTGACAAGCAGGCCAACGGCGTACGTCGGCCAGATACGGAAAATACGACCGATTACAAATTTTGTTTTTGCGAGAGCGCTTCCATTAAGGCTTGCGACAGAAATCGGAATGACCAAGCCGCTGATCAGAAAGAACAAGGCCACGCCAAAGCCGCCCATGTTCATGTTCCCTATGGGATTGAAGGTTTCGAGCATCCAAGATGGGAATACAGGCTCAGTCAGGGGAAGCAGCCCGCCGTATGCGCCCTTGATGTAATTGAACATCAGGACGTAGTGGGCATTGACCACGCAGAGGGCGGCGATACCGCGCAAGGCGTTCGCAAAAGCAATCCTACGCATGATGATTCCTTTGTATTGCATTAATCGAGGTCCGTTCGAATCACAGTGACTGTAGACGTGTTTTGAAATTGCGGCAGGGCATTCGGTAAATTTCGTTCGGCAGGACGCCGAGGGAGGGTGGATCGTTCCAGAACTAAAGGCGCACCCCTTGTAGAGTGCAGTCTCCAGCCCTGTCATTTCCTTGAGGTAATGGAGCGCTTTGCGCTTCGGTGGGGCGGTTTTTGAGAGGAGTTCCAAAACTTGGAGGGTTAGCGGTTGCGCCAGGCTCGCCTGTCAATCGCCGCCTCCATCACCGCCGACGGAGCCAGCGCCATAATGGCTGTGCATGCCTACCAAGCCTACGGCACCGACTATGTCGGCGTTAAATGACGTTCCGCAGCTTAATGAAGCGCGGGTGTTGCTTGAATTGTAGGCACAGAAAATTTGGAGACACTCTGAATCCAGTAGCGGCGGTATTTGGTCTGGTCGGGAGGTACAGGTTTTTGGCGAGACCATGAGTGCTCAGTGTTCAGCGCCTCTCGGTAAGCCTGCCATTCCTTTGCTTCTGCAATATCGGCTGCACTTTTTTGGTCATCGAACCAACCCAAAATGTACACCTCCCCTTGATCGGCTCCATGTTCTACGAGTAGGTAAATGTCTTTCATAATCTAAATCCGCTGAAGCGTTTCTCAATTTCCCGGTAAAGGGAGTTTGATCGGGGTATCGGCCCAAACCCTGGTTAGTTTAGGTGGCTTTCACTAGCGCGTGTGCACTGTGAGAGGTTGATCCAGAGGAAGAGTCAGCTCACAGTCATTGTTTCGTACGTTGCCCACGGCTGTGCCTACCTTAATGCGTGAGGTCGACGGATCGGCCGCCCCAAGTCGAGATTTTCGCGCAGCGTGGTGCCGGTGTATTCGCGACGAAGCAAGCCGCGCCTCTGTAACTCAGGAACGACCAAGCCGGCAAAATCCTCGGCATGCCGGTCAAACTGTTGCGCCCCAACAACGCCACTCCCACCTCGGGTTCGACCAGCGCCTGGAACGCTTTGAATTTGGCCTGGGCCGAAAGCTTCGGTTTGCCCCACCACCACAAACACGCCCGGTATGATTTTCAGCGAATCGGCCTCGCGCCCGTATTGGCCCAGGCGACCGTTGAGGTCGCTATAGAAGGCCTGCGCGTCGGCCAGTGAGGTCTGCGCGACTGCCGGAGAGGTGATCCAGCGAGGCGAATTTGCGCGCTATGTGGTACGGCTCGTTATAGCTGGTGGTAGCGGTTGCGATCAGGCCGATCGCCTTCGTACAAAACAGTGCAGTGGGCGACTTCAGCGAATTGGAGCGGCGCGATGGGTTTACCGCGACCCTCTCCGAGTTGGGTGTGCAGCCGTGGGTCTTTGTGCCGGACGCCGACCGTGCGCCCTTCGAAGCGGGCAAGCAGGCCATGGAAGCGCTGATGGGGCAGGCGGTCACGCCCGACGCGATTTTCTTCGCCAACGACAACCTCGCCGCCGGCGGTTTGCTCGCCGGTCAACGCGCCGGGCTGAGCATCCCCCAGGGTGCGCCTTATTGGGATTTGGCGACTACCCGTTTGCCCACATGTTGCTGCCCAGCCTCAGCACCCTCCAGCCACCCGCGTTGGAGATCGGCGTACTCGCCGCCACACGCGTCCTGCAACGTCTGGGCGTATTAGCCACCAATGAGGAAGTCAAACGCTTGAATCTTTTGCACTGTCAGTTAATTGAAAGAGAGAGCACCTGATGACCCGCCGTTATGGCTAATTGCAACTAGTGGCTATTGGCTGCTAACGCTCTAAATCAGTGCATTTGGCAATGTTTTGTATTTAATTACCCCCTTATCCGGAACTAGGGCTATAACTTCCAGTCGATACACCCGGCTAACGCCTGCCTGGGCTATG